>Ga0315338_1000247_pt1 | contig 175041 bp, 124 predicted proteins | sample ASW8metaG_FD_204518 | JGI IMG/M metagenome (GOLD analysis project Ga0315338, IMG submission 204518) | Ammonia-oxidizing marine archaeal communities from Monterey Bay, California, United States - ASW #8 | ecosystem: Environmental > Aquatic > Marine > Coastal | place: USA: California | collected...
CTAGGCGTACTGCCTCCGACTTGAACTCCGATGTGTAACGACGTCGCTTCTTGCTCATCGCTGTGAACCTCCTCACGAAGAGCTTACACCCTTCTCGGAGCGCCCACTATTCATGGGGAAGTCCAAAGCGTTGATGCGAACGAACAATCAACGTGCACTCGCTACTCTTGGCACAACCTCTTCCAAGAGTTACCGAACAACCATACCGAGGCACCCAGCAGTACGAGGTCTTTGACGACGAACTGGCCGGGAACCACCGATAGCGCCGGAAATCCGCCGGCGGCTTCTTCCCAGACGCCGGGCGTGGTGATCAAGAAACTCAACGTCGTCAGAAACATTCCAACGGCCAGGCCACTGCCAACGGCGCCTGCGCGGGCGGAAATCGGCCCGGCGGCAATCAGCAGGGCGATGCCGATTTCGGTGACACCCAGAAAGGCCGAAAACCCGCGCACGCTGAGCACCGCATAGGCCCAGCTCATCAATGGGCTGTTCGACGCGAATCCAAAAACGCCCTCAGCCTCGTATGCCGTGAACTTCATTCCACCGATCCACAGCAGGACGACAACCAAGCCGTATCTAATCGACTCCCGCCCGAACGCTTCTGCCTGCGCAGCCCACTCTGAGGCGACTTTGCCTGCCGCCTGAGCGACACGTGTGTTCTCTGCACTATTAATCCCGGAAACCGCCATATCCGACTCCTTGTTTGTGATTCTCGATCGCGCTAGTTCTTCGACGCCTGGCAAAGCGATTGCAGGTCGAGACACGGTCCCGACCTGCAATCCGTCTTGGTGCTTGCGTCAACTGCTGACCTTCCTCCAATGGGCAGCCGCCTTGCCGATCAGGTCTGGCTCGTCGCCCTTGTTCCACAGCTCGAGGGCATCGATGCTCTTGTTCTTAAGGAACAGATTCAGCTTGCCGTCGACGATCTTGAAGCTGTGGGGATCGATCGGGAACTTGTCCTCGACGGCCATTCCGAACGCGCACCATCCGCCGTAGGCCGGAACGTACTTTTCCGGATCGACACGGAACTGCTGCTGCTCACGCTCGGAGGTGAGGAAGTACGTCACGCCATTGTGCTCGACCGAAAAGTCCCGTTTCCCGCGGACGGCCTTGCCGACTGTGAAGTAGGAGACCGGGCTATAGCCCTCGATGGCGACGCCGTGTCCGGGAAGGTTGTAGCTGTGCAGATAGGCTCGCGAGGCGGCGGCGAATGCCACCGAAGCCGTGCCGATTGCCAGCGCCGCAACCAAAGCGGCTCTGCCGGTCAATGTTCTGAGTTTGTTCGCATGCTTCATTAGTTTTCTCCTGATGGACTGTGGTAAGGAAACAAACCGTTAACGACATGTCCCGGACAACTATGAGTTCTGCGGCTACAGCGTTTACGCTGTCTCGTGCCGCGAGGTACGCGGTCTGGTGCTACCATTCCTGGATCCCGCGAGCCGGACCTAACAACGGAACTTCGTAACCTGCTCTAAACCTGCGCCGCGACCTGTGTCTGCTTGGACTGTGAATTGGCGACGAATCCGCCGACGGCGATCGCGATGCCCAGGCCGACGTGCAGGAAGTTGTCGAGCCAGTTGATGTGGATGACGTGGAATAAATGCCCTTCCACGGCCGACCCCAACATCACGAACCCGACCACGCCGGTCAGCATGTAGACGACTCCGAAAGCCTGCATGAACCGGATCGACGCCTTCGCGCCCAGCACAGCCACAACGGTAAAACCAACGGCTGTCGCCAGGTGGACGAGGTTGTGGGCGGTGTTGGTCACGAACAGTGCGTCGGGTCCGACCAACGGATTCGGTACAAAGCCCGACACCGTCGCTCCAAAGAACGCCGCTGCAAACGCCCACGCTAAAGTCACTGCCAGGTTCTTCATGTCCGCTCCTTGAGGTGCTGGGAAAGAGGTTGTCTTCGCTCGACTCCCGTTCGACGCCATCACCCGCCCAAGTCTTACTTCCGATTCTGGATTTCTTGGTGACCGATCGAACACGGCGACGGCTTCCGACTTCGGAGCCGAGTCGCTGCAATCACGCTTGGCGACTACAACCTGCGGAGATTCGGACATTTCGGTGCTTTTCAAAACACTCGCGTAAGAATCCGAGAACCGAGCGCATCAAAAGGGAAGCACAAGCCTCGAACCAACACCACTCTCACAGGAGCTGCCCCATGCCTCGAATCGATCCCGTCAACGCTGAGACTGCCGACGCCGCGACTGCCGCATTGCTCGGTGGCGTGAAGAAGAAGATGGGCGCTGTTCCGAACATCATCGCGACGATGGCCAACTCACCTGCTGTCGCCAAGGCTTATCTCAGCTTCAGCCAGTCGCTGGCGGGAGGCTCTCTCTCGCCTCGCCTGCGGGAACAGATCGCCCTCGTCGTCGGCGAAAACAACAGCTGTGGATACTGCCTGGCCGCCCATACGGCGCTCGGCAAAGCGGCCGGCCTTACCGAAGGCGAAACGCGCGATGCTCGTCGGGCCGCGGCAAGCGACGACCGAGAGCGCGCAGCACTTGTGTTCGCCGAGAAAGTCGTCGGCGAGCGCGGCAATGTCTCGGATGACGACATTCACCAGGTTCGCCAAGCCGGATACACTGATGGAGAGGTAACCGAGATTGTGGCCAACGTGGCATTGAATACGTTCACCAACTACTTCAACCATGTCGCCGGAACCGAGGTCGACTTCCCGGCCGCTCCGGAGCTGACGGCGGCGTAGCTGTGGGCAGGCGCTCGGCCGGTGACGTCGCGAGCCGGCCGAGAGTGGCAAGAGGCGATCAGGCGTCAATCGTTGGCGGACGAAATGAGCCGAGACAACGACAGCTGGCTGCGATGCTTAGGCGGTGCCGACCCAGAGAGAGAGTCGGCGCTGTCGGAGCTTCGCGATGCGCTCTTGCGCAATCTCCGCAAGGCATTGTCCAATCGACGTGCCGACGAGTCGTTCATCGAAGATGCCGTCCAGGATTCATTGATCCGCATCCTCGATCGACTTGATCAATTCCAAGGCCGCAGCCAGTTTTTGACGTGGGCGACCGCCATCGCCATTCGCCTTGCCATGGCCGAGCTGCGACGGAGTCGCTGGAAAGACGTGTCACTCAACGACTTGGTCGCCGAGGCCGATATTGTGCCCGAACAGGCGATCGACACCCAAGCGGCGCCTCAGGTCATGGCCGATCGACAAGCCATTCTCGAATCGATGCAGCGGGTGATCGACAACCAGCTGACGGAGAAACAGAGGACCGCGCTCTTGGCGGAGCTAAAGGGGATGCCCCAAGATGAAATCGCCCGCCATCTCAGCAGCAATCGAAACGCGATCTATAAGCTGACACACGATGCCAGGCGGAAGCTCAAGAGCGGCCTGGAGGCGGCCGGATACACGTCCGAAGACGTTTTAACCGCGATGGCCAATTGAGGACCGAGTCCATGCCACTGTCAAAGAAACAAATCGATGGCCTGATGCGGCTGGTCGGCCTCACGAAAGACGGCGAGATCAACTGCGAAGAGTGTCTGGCCGCCGTCGCCGAGTTCGCCGAATTGCAATTGGCCGGCAAGTCGGTTCCCGAGAGCCTGCAAGCGGTCGAACACCATCTGTCGATCTGCGACGAATGCCGCGAAGAGTACGAGTCGCTGAGGCGAACGCTGGATGGCATCGACCGCGGCTGACCGGCGTCACTCCGATTACGCCGACTTGGCATACATTTCTGCAGCGCTTGCCTTGCGAGATTCAATTAGATTCACGTTGAATTCTCTGACGTAACAATCCAACACCTATCAACGAGTGTTTTGGTTAGATTTCCGGCACCGCAGCCGATGTCGCAGACAACCGCCGCGGATGCAACGTCAAGTTGTTCCACAGTCCGTTGAGTGTTTGAACGCATTCCGCGGTTTCTTCTGCAGAATTCCAACCCGGCAATCCCGCGGCTTTCTTTTGTGTGTGTGGAAGGTTGTGGGCGGCGTAGTTCGTGCGCATTATGTTTGCCAGCGTACAACGCCCTTTGTCTCGCTTCCGGTAAATGTTTGCAGACGCAATGCTCAACGACCGGGACCGGAGCTCGGTTTGCCGTCTCGCGCTCCGTTGGGTAGGTTGAGATGAATTCGCATCTCGAACAAACGAGGCCGGACGCATGCAAGAGAAGATCGTCGACATCCCGACCCGCGATGGAAATATGGACACGTTCGTGTGTCACCCCGAGGAAGGCGGCCCGTTTCCTTCGGTCGTTTTCTACATGGACGCCCCGGGAATCCGCGAAGAGCTGTACGACATGGCGCGTCGGCTCGGCACCGCCGGCTACAACGTCGTCCTGCCGAATCTGTATTACCGTACCGCCCCCGCTAACGAACCGCAGTTCGACGGCAGTCGCTTCCACGAGTCGGACGAAGAGCGCAAAAAAATGTGGAAGATGATGAAGAGCATCGCCGACAACAACCTGTTGATCAGCGATACCGCTGCCATCCTCGACTTCCTCGACAACGAACAAGTCAAGCCGCCTCCCTACGGTTGTGTCGGATACTGCATGAGCGGCCAATATGTGTTCTCGATGGCGGGCGCCTATCCTGACAAATTCGCCGCTGCCGCCTCATTCTACGGCGTGAGCCTGATCACTGATCGTCCCGATTCACCTCATCTTCGCGCAGATAAGATACAGGCCGAACTTTATTTGGCATTTGCAGAAGTGGACCAATACGTGCCGGCAGAAGTCATTGCCGAACTGCCCGGTGTTCTCGAGAAACACTCAATCGATCACCGGATCGAAATCTATCCCGGTACGGAACACGGGTTCGCGTTTCCAGAACGGCACTGCTACGACAAACAGGCTGCCGAGCGGCACTGGGAACGCTTGTACGCCTTGTTCCGCCGGCGTCTCTCGTAGTGTGCTGTCGATGTTCGCCTGAGTAGTGATGGTTCGCAGTCTTGTTGTGGGACTCCGCACCGACAAGCTAGCGCTGTGTGTCGGATTCGGGCGCCGCGGAACCCGACAGAACACAGGCGATTTGATACCTTAGAAGCTGAGTCAGCGCCGACCGATGAGCGAGAACATGGAACCAAGCACTCCACTTCCCTTTGCCGGCATCCGGATGTTCGAGTTCGGCAGCAACGTCGCCGGGCCGTACGCCGGGTGGATTCTCGCTCAATTGGGTGCTGAAGTGATCAAAATCGAGCGTCCCGAAGGGGACGACGCCCGAAGTTGGGGCCCCCCGTTTTGGAACGGCACATCGACGATCTTTCACGCGATCAATACGAACAAACAAACCTTGCGTGTCGACTTGAAGGATCCGACTGCCGCAGCTGAATTGAGACGTCGGGTCATCGACGAGGCGGACGTCGTCCTGCAAAACCAGCGGCCCGGTGCGATGGACAAGCTGGGTTTCTCCGGCGACGAATTGACTGCCGCCAATCCACGGCTGATCTACTGCAACCTCCGCGCCTTCGGGGCAAAGGGTCCGCTGAAGGATCGCCCCGGTTACGACACGCTGATGCAGGCCTTCGGCGGGATCATGAGCATCACGGGCGAAGACGGTCGTCCGCCCGTTCGTGCCGGCATATCGGTCGCTGACTCGGGCACCGGCATGTGGTGCGTCATCGGCATTCTGACGGCGCTCTATCGCAGAACAATGACCGGGAAAGGCGGCATCGTCGATGCGTCGCTGTTCGAAACCGTGCTCGGCTGGATGACCTTGCACATGACCGGCTACCAGGCCAACGGCGAATTGCCCATTCGTCGCGGCACCGCCGCGCGGGGCATCGTGCCATATCAGGGATACCGCTGTGCCGACGGCTGGCTGATCATCGCCGCCTCGAACGACCGCCTATTCGCCCGCCTCGCCAAGGCAATCGACCGGCCCGAATGGATCGAGGACGAACGCTTCCGCACGAACCCCCAACGCGTTGAAAACCGCGAAGAGTTTGGTCGGCTGCTCGAAGAGATCCTGGCGACGGCGCCGCGGGCGAAGTGGCAGGAGAAGTTTGAGACGGCCGGCGTGCCAAGTTCGCCGCTGCAGTCGGTCGACGAAGTTCTGGTGCATCCACAGACGCAAGCGGTGGGCATCTTGCAGGATAGCGGCGTCGAGGGGATGAATCTGATCGGACTGCCCTTCTCGCTCGACGGCGAGCGCCCGCCGCTCCGCAGTCTGGCCCCGGAGTTGAACGCTGCCGTCGCTCCCGAGCCTGTCCCGGGCGCAGCGGCGAGTGGTCCATCCGCCAAGCAAGCTGGCAGCGACTGACACTTCAAAGAAATCGATTTCATGCGCACCGACTACGAGACCTTGTTGCTCGAACGACGCGGCCCCCACGTGTTGTTGTTGACGTTGAACCGCCCCGACCGCGCCAACGCCTTCAATACTCAAATGGGCTTGGACCTGCGCGATCTGTTTACCGGATTCTACGTCGACCTCGAAGACGTGCGTTGCATTGTGATGACCGGCAGCGGAAGCAAGGCCTTCTGCGCCGGGGGCGACCTCAAAGACCGCAACGAGATGACGAGCCAACAGTGGGAGCAACAACACGCCGTCTTCGAACAGAAGACGCGCGCCATGATGGACTGCCCCATCCCGGCCATCGCCGCCGTCAATGGAGCGGCCTACGGCGGTGGTTGCGAGTTGGCCCTCTCGTGCGATTTCATTTACGCAGCCCGCTCCGCCCGATTCGCCCAAACCGAAACTCGACTGGGAATTATGCCGGGCGCCGGCGGAACGCAGAACCTGCCCCGCGCGTGCGGCGTGCGGCGGGCTAAAGAAATCATTCTCACCGCCGAGCCCTTCACCGCCGAACAGGGCTATGAGTGGGGCATGGTCAATAAGCTTTGCGAAGACGAGACGCTTCTGGACGATGCCTTGGCCACGGCCGCCCGCATTGCGTCGAATGCTCCGCTCGCCGTGCAGCAGGCCAAGAAGTCGATCAGCATGGCGACACAGGTCGATCTCAAGACGGGCTATGCTTTCGAGATCGAAGCCTATCAAAGAATGGTGCCGACCGAAGATCGGCTGGAGGGCGTGCGGGCCTTCAACGAGAAGCGTGAACCCCGATTTCAGGGCCGCTGAGGAACTGTTCAATGCAACAACCCGACGTCATCGTTCGCGAAGTGGGTCTGCGTGACGGATTGCAGAGCGTCGCCACCTTCTTTCCAACCGACGCCAAACTGGCCTGGATCGATGCGGAATACGACGCCGGCGTGCGTGAGATGCAAGTTTGCTCATTCGTCCCCGAGAAGGTGTTCGCCCAGTTCCGCGACTGTACCGAAGTGGTGGCCCACGCTTTGAAAAAACCGGGCTTGGTCGTTTCAGCGTACGTGCCGAACGTGAAAGGCGCCCAGCGGGCCTTCGAAGCCGGGGTACACCTGCTGGGGCACGTGGTCTCAGCCTCCGAAGGACACAACCGCAGCAACCTGAAGCGGACTGCCGCTGACTCGATCGAAGACTTCCGGAAGATCGTCGAGCTGCGGGACTCAAGGCCCGATTGGCAAAACGTGCGGCTCGGCGGCTGTGTTGCGACCGCGTTCGGCTGCACGATCGACGGGCGCATCGATCCCGACAACGTCGTGCGGCTGGCCGAACAGTATGTCGAACTCGGCGTCGATGAACTGATGCTGGCCGATACCGTCGGCTTTGCCGACCCGGCCCACGTAAAGGAACTATTCACACGGCTGAAAACCGAGTTCGGTGACATATCGCCGTCCGCCCACTTCCACGACACGCGCGGACTTGGCCTGGCTAATGTGGTCGCGGCGCTCGATGCGGGCGTTCGCCGATTCGACAGTTGTCTGGCCGGTTTGGGCGGCTGCCCGTTCGCACCCGGGGCGACCGGAAACATTGTGACCGAGGATTTGGTGTTCATGCTGGAAGCGATGGGCCGCTCGACCGGCATCGACGTCGAGCGGCTGGTCGAAGTCCGCCGCATCGTCGAAAATGAGCTTCCAGACGAGCCATTGCATAGTGCCATTGCCGCCGCCGGGTTGCCGAAAGGTTTCGCGCCGTCGGTCTCCGTCGACTAGATCAGATACGTCTCGTGTGATTGTTGAGGTCAACGCATGTCAGTCGCCACCGTGAACCTGCCACTCGAAGTCGACTTTCGAGACCTGCGCGACGCCGTCCGGCGCGTCTGCGACAAGTTTCCCGGCGAGTATTGGAGGAAGCTCGACGCCGATGCCGAGTATCCCACCGAGTTCGTGGACGCGATGACCGAATACGGCTTTCTTGCGGCACTCATTCCTGAAGAGTTCGGCGGGGCGGGACTGCCGATTCGCGCCGCGACCGTCATCTTGGAAATAGTCCACGAGGCCGGCTGCAGCGCCGCCGCCTGCCACGCCCAGATGTACACGATGGGCACGGTGCTGCGTCACGGCAACGAAGAACAGAAACAGAAATACCTGCCCAAGATCGCGACCGGAGAATTGCGATTGCAGGCCTTCGGCGTGAGTGAACCCAACACCGGTTCCGACACCACGCAACTCAAGACGCGTGCGGAGAACAAGGGCGACCATTATCTCATCAATGGCCAAAAGATCTGGACCAGCCGGGCGCTGCATTCCGACCTCATGCTGCTATTGGCCCGCACGACGGCTGCCGATCAGGTGCCCAAGCGGACCCAAGGCATCTCGACGTTTCTCGTCGACTTGCGCGAGGCACGGGGCAACGGCGTCGAGATCCGCCCCATCGACACGATGATCAACCACCACACCACCGAGATCTTTATCGACAACCTGCGCGTGCCGGCCGAGAACCTGATCGGCGAAGAAGGCAAGGGCTTTCGCTACATCCTCGACAGCATGAACGCCGAACGCATCTTGCTGGCCGGCGAGTCGTTGGGCAACGCGCGGTACTTCATCAAGCGTGCCGTCGACTACGCGAACGAGCGGGTCGTCTTCGGCCGTCCCATCGGCCAGAACCAGGGAATCCAGCTGCCCATCGCACGCGTGTATGCCGAAACGGAGGCTGCCGACTTGATGATCCGCAAGGCGGCGGCGCTGTTCGATGCGGGCGAACACTGCGGCGCCGAAGCCAACATGGCCCGCCTGCTGTCAGCTGAAGCGGCCTGGCACGCCGCCGACACTTGCTTCGACACGTTCGGCGGTTTCGCTTTCGCGACCGAGTACGACATCGAACGCAAATGGCGCGAAGCCCGGCTGTCACGGACCGCCCCGATTTCGACCAACCTGGTGCTAACCTACCTGGCAGAGCATGTGTTGGGATTGCCGAGGTCTTATTGAGATTTCACCTTTCGGCCAAGGGATGCCCTTGACGGATCTTATTGGTGCGTGCATTGACGTGCTGCTTGTCGATATGATTGCTGCTGCAGCGCTACACGCTGCTCCGAAGAACGCGATTTGAAGCACGATTTACAGACTCGGGAGCTGTGACCGGTTACGGGATTCGTGAACCGCTCTGGTAGTCCTCGGCAATGGCAGTTGCCGCCTGTCGATGCCGCGGTCGCATTCTTGACAGCAACGGAGACAGCCCCATGAGTCGCGTGATTCATCGGCTCGCAGTCGTACCCCTCACATTATTTGGCCTCTCACTGGGGTGTTCGCAGCGCACGTTCGAGATCCGGATGGAACCGCAGGGCGACGATATGGAACGGCGGTTGACGACCGGGCTCGACAGCAAGGTCCGGAGCCTCGAAGACGACGACCGGGAATACGCTTCGATGTCGTCCCAGTTTCTCGACCACCTCAGGGCGGAATACAAGACCGAACCGACTCGTTCTGCCAGCGGCCGGTACGACATTTCGGCCAAGTTCAATGAACGAATGCCGCAGGACGTGGGGGGGTTTGGTACTTACAAACGCTGGACTTCTCATATGGGGGCATTGGGCGTCTACCTCGAGCGGTTCCGGGGCGACAAGGATCTGGCCGACGATTTGCAAAGCAGAATGCAAGTCGTCGATCGTGTGACTCATCACGTCTCGGCTTGGTTGGAAACCGAACTTGGCGGGCATCCGCAATGGGCGGAATTCCGAGAGTTCGTGCAAGACTCTTTTCGCCAAGATCTCCGCAACGTGATCGCGCTGGTTTGGTCGAGCTCGACGACTGCAGATCTCCTCGACCAAGATCAGGACAAAAAGCTAGGCGAAGCAGTTGTGGTCCGCTTGATTCATTATGCCCTGGAACACCGGTACTTGACGGCGGAGGCATTTCCCCGCGCATTGCGGATGTTTCAAGGCCAAGACTTTTCGGAGGAACTCCTCCTCTCGCTCCTTCGCGACTTCTTGTCTAGCCGGTTCGACATTGATTCCGCCGACATGCGATTCCTCGCCAGTTCTGAAGCGGCTGCCGCATCGCTGAAGCAATACCTGAAAGGTACGGCAGAGTACCAAGCACAGCTTCGCGAGCGGCGCGAGCAAGATCCGTCGGCTGAACCACCCGACCCGCTCCATATTGTTGGCGAGCTTGTTTTTGAATTGGTCGGATTCGAACTTAGCGGTACGGACGCCGTCTACGTGAAACTCGGCCTGCCCGTCGAGCCGTTCGCAACAAACGGAAAGTGGGATGCAACGAAGAGTCGGCTGATCTGGGATCATCAAGTCGCGAAAACCGAAACTCAGCGATACGACCCGGCACCGTTCTCGTACGCTGCCTGGTCGGAAGCCAACGAGGACTTTCAACGAAAACGGTTCGGCCGTGTGATCCTGCGCGGCCAGGATCTTGGAGGCTACATCCTCTGGCGTGCCGCCCTCACCGAGCCTGAAGCAGCCGAATGGGACACATTCGTAGCATCGCTTTCTGCGGATCAAGATGTGCGGCAGTTGGTCAAGCGGTTTCGCTTCACAGGCGATCCCAAACCGGACGCCACCGATCCGTCGCCATCGAGCCTCGCGGATGTTCCCCGAAAGCTGATCCGAGACAACCTGGACAAGCTTGATTAGAGCCACAGCCGGCGTTGAGCTACGACTCATGACGAACTTGCAGCGTCCCGAAGTCACGCTGGCCATCGCCGAAAAGGCGGCCAGCCTGCGGTACGACGACATCACCAGCGATGCCCGCGCGATGGCTCGGCAGTGCGTGCTCGATTGGTTGGCCGTCGCCCGTGCCGGCTCATCTGAGCCGGTGGTGCAGATGTTGTTCGATGAAACGATCGAGCAGGCCAGCCACCCGTGCGCCACTCTGGTCGGTTTTCTGCACAGTGGCTCGATGCAAGACGCAGCCCTGGTCAACGGCACCGCCGGTCACGCGCTCGACTACGACGACGTCAACCTGGCCATCGAAGGGCATCCCACGGCGCCGATTCTTCCGGGTCTGTTGGCACTGGCCGAGGTCCGCAACGCGAGCGGGCGCGAATTGATCGAGGCCTTTGTCAGTGGCTACGAAACGGCTTGCCGAATCGGCCTCTTGGTGGGGCCCGGTCACTATCTGCGCGGTTTTCACGCAACCGGAACGGTCGGCTGCTTCGGGGCGGCGGCGGCTTGCGGACGCCTGCTCGGCTTGGATCGCGACAAGATGGCGATGGCGCTGGGCATCGCCGGTACACAGGCGGCCGGCTTGAAGTCGATGTTCGGTACGATGTGCAAGCCGCTGCACTGCGGAACGGCCGCTCGAAACGGGCTGTGGGCCGCCAACCTGGCAGCGCGTGGATTCGACTCACGGCCGGACGTTCTGGAATGCGAACAAGGCTTTGCCGCCACGCAAAGCGCCGACTTCAACCCGCAAGCGGCGCTTGAAGATCCACAGGGCGGCTTCCACATTCGAAACAACTTATTCAAGTTTCACGCTGCCTGTTATCTGACTCACGCCGCCATCGAATGCGCCGCCCGGCTGCGGACAGAACATCAACTCGACGTCGATGACATGCGCGAGATACGCGTTCGCGTTGACCCTGCCTGTGACGGAGTGTGCAACATTCCGGAGCCATCTACAGGTCTCGAGGCCAAATTCAGTTTGCGGTTTACGACGGCGATGGGGCTCTCGGGTGTCGATACCTCGGCCGTCGGCAGCTACTCCGACGCGGACTGCGCCGATCAAGCGCTTGTGCGGCTGCGCGACAAAGTCGCCGTCGAGTTGGTGCCAGGACTTGCCCGAACCTACAGCGACGTTTCCGTCGTCGACACGGCCGGCAATGTCTACGAAACGACGCATGACGCCGGAGTACCGGCTGAGGACATCGATTGGCAGCGGCGCAAATTGGAGCGCAAATGCCACAGCTTGCTGCTTCCATTGATGGGAGCAGACGACTGCGAGCACCTGATCGAACTCTGCCGCTACCTGCACGAGATCGATTCCGTCCGCCTTCTCACGACAGCGGCGCGCAGCGGGTCGAAGCTCGTGGCCAAGGCTCCATCTTGGGTCAGTCAATGACTGGCAACACCAACGCCGTCGGATGATCGGCATCGTGGTGGATGGTGTTGTTGGCGGCCCGCGGCTTCAATTCAGATTTGCCAGGCGCCTCGCCAGTGTTGGGGTTCACCTCGAACCGCGGGAAGTTGCTCGACGTGACGTGGACGGCGATGCGATGGCCCTTCTCGAACGTGTTGGCGATGCTGCCGAGTTCGACCGTCAGCCGGGTCGGTTCGTGGGAACGCATCATCTTGATGCTGTCGGGGTGGCGTCCATCGCGATATCGCGTCCGCAGCGGCGCATCCAGCAGCAAGGCTTCATATCCGTCGGGGTAGACGTCGACCAGTTTGCACATGAAGTCTGTATCGGGCGCGTCGGTTGAGGCGAACAAGTCCAATCGCACCGCCCCAGCGATGCTGAGGTCCTCCTCCAGCGGCGGCGTCTCGAAGCGGAAGTAGTCCTCCCGCTCGCCAATCTGCCGTTGATCTTCAGGACCGATGGGCAACGTCAGGTTCGGTCCGCCGACGGTTGGCACGGGGCTGGCAGGATCGAACTTGTAGGTCGTGCTCGATTTCTTGGACTCGGGCACACGGGTCATCAGCCCGTGCGGGTTCGAGAGGTAGAACCGCGTCTCTTTGCCTTGCAGCGGCCAGTTGGCGGCGGTCCGCCACTCGTTCTTCTCGGAGAAATCGCCCTTGCGCGCGGCGGCCATTTGGTAATAGCTCACGGCCGGTTCATCCATGACGCCGGTGTCTTCGCCTTTGAGATGGTAGTCGAACCAGCGCATTTGCTGCGCGTAGACGTCGCGAATCCCGCTCGACCCGACGTATTCCAAATCCCCCACTAACTCGCCGTGACCGAACGGCCCCATCATGAGTTTCTGTTGGCCGCGCGCGCCGTCACGTCCGTTGTTGTGCAGATAGCTGAAGTTGCCCTGCGTGCCGACAGAGAAGATGTCGTACCAGCCGCCGAGATGGTAGATGGGGATGTCGATCTTGTGCCGGTGATGGATGATATCCCGCCCGAGTTCTTCCTCGTGCCGCGCGATGCTCCCCTTTCGCCAGGGCACCTGGTCGGCAGCGCCCTGACGACGCATCCAATTGCCGACGTCGGCTTCCTTGAACACACCGCCGATAAACGTCGACTCGTTCCAAAAGCTTTGCGGGGCGACAACCACAAAGGCACACACGAGATTCTCAGGATCGGCGATGGCCGCCAACAACGAAGTGATGCCCATGGCGGATCCGCCCGACATGCCCACCTTACCATTGCACCAACCCTGCTCGGCGACCCAGTTAATCGTATCGAACCCATCTTCGCGGTCTGTGACGAACGGCTGGTATTCACCTTCGGAGCGAAACTTGCCCCGCGTGTCCTGTACGACGTATGCGTAACCAGCGGCCGTGTACCGCATCCAGCGCGAACCGAATCGGCCGTCTTTGCTATAGGGCGTGCGCGTAAGAATCACCGGCCAGGGACCTTCGCCCTCGGGCAGAAACACGTTGGTCGCCAGCTTCACGTCGTCCCGCATGGCCACCATGTGCTCGGCCGCACCCTCGGCAACTTCCGGCAGCTCGTCGGCAGCACGGGCAACCAACGGGCAAAGCAGCAGGCCGAACAACACGGCCCGCGTCAGGCCTCGGCGATTTCGGGTCATCGGTCAGATCCTCAGAAAGAAACGAAGCGGCCGGGAAATGAGAACGTGAATGGTTACGACCAGTGTACCCGTCGATCAAGGTGCATGCTATCGATGGACGCACCCGATGAACGCACACGGTTTCGATTGCGTGACCAGCAGGCGAACAGCCATGGGAGCGTGTACCTCGGTGGTCGCAGCCATCGCGGAGTCGTATAATCGAGTCGATGCGCGCTGAGAGTATGCCACTTAGGGTAGTCATGTTCAAAGAAGGCGACATTGTAGAAATCCCGTTGCCGGACGGTCGCACAGCCATTGGCTGGATTCTGCACATTTCCCAGCGGACCAAGAATGCGGTCGGGTTTGTCGTGCTTGGTATCAAAGGGCAACTTCGGGAGGATGTGGTGCGGGATGCTGCATCGGGCAAACCGAAATCGATGAAAGTACTAGGGCTGCTTTACACCAATATCTCCGCCCTCAAACCCTACGGTTGGAAGACGTTTGCTCATCAGCCAATGTCAGAATCAGCACGGATGCTCACGAAGCGTGATGTCGGGGGAAACGTGTATATCGGGGATGAGTACATAGGACCCAATAATGATCCTAAGTTGCAGCGGATGGTGCTGTGTGGAGTGCCCGGGTGGTGCGAAGATATTGTGAAAGCATTCCCGCCACCAGATCGGCACGATCTTGAAGAACAAACGGAGCAATAGCACCAGTTTCGTGGCGTTGCGACTCTTCGTTCGCTCGACGCTTACGACTTGCATCCGTTTGTCGGGCGTGTTTACTCTGAGGGCGTGACGTTCGTTCTTGACCGGTCCACCTTGTTGGCGAGGAGGGAACGATGCCCGCAAAAGCAATGCGAACCCGTGCCGCGTCGGTTGGGCTGCTTGCGGTCTGTGCCTGGCAGGTTCTCTTGTGCCCGACTTCAAGTGTTACCGGGGACACGACAGACAACGCCGACGTTCTCACAGCCGGCGACCGCGAGTTGCTTGTCGGGCTGTTTGAAGACTTCCTGTTTGATCCCCGTAGCGCCCAGCGTGTGTCGATCAACACGACGGTCAGAACTGCCTGGGGTCAGTCGGGGAAACTCACCCGAGAGGGCTGGCTGGTGCGTGGTCAAGCGGAGTCGCCCGACCGTGTCTACTTCGTTGATGACGAGTCGCTCGTTACCACAGCCCGCCACAGACTAAAGCGCGTCGATTTTGTGGCCGGTTGCCAGGAGCTTCTCGCCCGGCAAGCTGCCCTGCCGCGAACACCCGATGCATTGCAGGAGGAGCGCTTTGGTCAAATGCGCGAACATCCCGTCTCGCGCAGTGACGGATCGATGCTCGCACGGGCGGCGTGGCTTCACCGGCTGGGCGAAGATGAACTTGCCGCCCGGGCGCTGCAGCAAGCGCGCGACGCGGTCGCAGGCGACGACCGGAAAATGGTTGCCAGTTTGAAGTCCGATCTCGCCTGGTCGGCCTTCGCAGGACTCGTCCATGCATACATGGTCAGGGCGGACGATGTGGCGTTGGAGTGCGGTGAGCGGCTGTTGCGGCTTTACGCCGAAGAGGCGAGGGAGTATCCACAGGCACCGGCGATCGTCAGTGAGTTGAAGCGCAGGCAAGAGAAGGGGACGTCCGGTAAGCAGCCCAGCGCGCTTCCGCCCGGCGGTTTCAGCAAATGGAGTGACGCGGATAAGACGGAGTTCCTGATCGAATCGCTGGAGGAGGTCGACGCCCGTCAGTTCAGCCAACCAGGATCTGTGGACCTCGTGATGGATCCGCGAGTCGGAGGCCTGATTAAGATCGGCGACGCCGCAATTCCAGCGCTTATCGACACAATCGAGAACGACGACCGGCTCACTCGCTCCGTCCACTTCTGGCGTGATTTCTCCAGAAACCGCACGGTCTTGAGCGTCCGCGAAGCTGCACTCGAAGCTTCGATGAACATCCTGCGCATTCAGCTCTTCTCGAGCAGGTCGACCGACGACAATTTCACACTGCAAGGCGAGGCCGGGGCGAAGCGAATGGCGGCCCGGTTGCGGGCCTATTGGAAAAACTTCGGCCATCTTCCCATCGACGAACGCATGATGCAGGTGCTTACCGATCCCGGATCACGTTTCGAAGCGACGCGCGAAGCCGCCCAAAACCTGGCACACATTCGCGAGCGACGAATGCTGACCACCTCGGGCGCTCGCTTCGAGAGCCGCCGTCACAGCGGCCCACGACGCCGGTCCAATCCGGTCGTCGCGAAGTTCAACAATCCCACGGTCGCCGAGGCGATCTTGGCAGCCATGCGGCGCGACTTGGAACACTCCTTTGCGGACCGGGACGACGACCTGAGCGATTACCGCCGGCGGCGCGTTCAGGACCAATACATGGAAGCACTGATCCACCTGGGCGACGCGCGAATCGGACCCGAGCTAACGCGACTCTACCAGGTGGCAGAAACAATTCGCGATCGGCGGGAGCTGGCGACTGCCGCACACCAGCTCGGTGACGCCGGGGCCATGCAGGAGTTTGCGCGCGACGTCCGAGAAGGCGGTCTTGAATTGCCGACGAATCGCGATCCCCGGCTGAATCTCGCCAGACGGCCGGCGACTGTCGAGCTACGAGGCATCATTCAGGATCTCGGGCGGACCGGAACACCGGAAGCCAATCAAGCCTTGTATGCGATTGCTGAGCCAGAGCATTCTTACTATTCCATCGCCCACTCCATGGTGTTCGACGCGCGCATCTCGTCATCCGAAGACGGTGCGTGGTTCGACCACGCGTATTGTCTAAAGATCCTTCGACGTGAACTAGACAACCAGGAGTTGACTGGCGGCAGCTACATGATCGAGGGCAACCGCGTTATCCACAGGCGGGGTCGTGGGTCGGGCAGCCGTAGCCTCCCGAGCTGGCTTGCCGACCCTCAACAGCGCATCCCCCTCACAACCGAGCGCAGGTGCGATCGAGCGGCGATTAAGCTCTCTCAGCTCGTCATCGGCCTGCCGCCCTACCATCCATTGCTCAAGGCCGCGGACGAGAAGTTGGAGGCGTTCAAGAATGCCTTCGACAGTTTTCGAAACGGCTATCGGCGGCTGACATCCTCGGAAGCGGAGTTCCTGGAGTTGTACAGTCGGGAGCCGGTCTTCATGCCGGACATCCCACCGCTGGGACGTCCCGCGACACCGGACGACGTGCGTGCCGGTCGAGCCGTTTTTCATCTGGACGGCAAAGGGAAGTTGTCGGAGTTAGAATTGCCGGCAGCCGCCTCCTCGCCGACAGCGTCGCAGCGGACCGTCTTACGACAATCCCGCCTCCTCATCGTTCAGGCCGAAGTCGATGCCGATGGCAACACGGTCTACGGCGTCATCGGTGACGGCATCGCCCGTAAGGCCGATTCGGAGGAATTGAAGGACATCAAGACGATCAAGAAATCGTTCTCGCTGTTCAAACTATTCCGATGATGCACCGGCGAAACGGGTGGCACACCGGACCGATCAACGTCCCCGTGCACTCTTGAATCAAGCTGCGACTGGTGCACATAGGTTGGTGCACCAAAGAGCACGCAAGCGCTACGGATCGAGGTTCCGGTCGTGTGGTAGAATGTGTTGTGCGAGTCTAGCGTCAAGGGTCCAGAGACAAGGGTGAAGGTGTGGAGGGCAGTGAGTGGAGAGGCGAGAGCCGGTGGCGCCGTGGTACCGTCAAGACATAGGTGGCGCATTTGGATCAGTACATGGGTGGCGCACAAGGACTGGTGAGCGGGCGATGTTCTGGCGCGTTGCTCAACAGTGCGAATGGCCCCAAACCGTTCGGTCTGTCTACAGTATTAGCGCCATTCCCGGGGAAAACCGTAATACTGTAGACGTAGACGCCCCCGGCGCTTTGTTGCGCGCGCCGTGGGACAAAGTTAAATTGGGAAGATCCGAGTGCACGGCGGTGTGGCATCGGCCTCTGGCCGGCGAGTTGGCGGAGGCATCGTTGTGTCGAAAGTCGCTGCAAACTGTTTTATTTGACCTGTGGGAGTCACCGATGACGAAGCTTGCCAGATTGATGGCCGTTGTTGTGGTTTGGGCGGCGTCGGCTGCGATTGCGTGCGGACAGGATGATAGGCTCGTCGGTCATTGGTTGCTTGGCGAGGATGTCCGGGACACCTCGGGGCGGGACAATCACGGTCGAGGTCACGGCGTCGATCTTGAGGCGAGCGGTGTTGACAGCGGGAACGGAGGCGCCGCCGGTTTTGATGGAATCGACGACTCTATTGAGGTCGCCAACGCCGACTCGCTGCAACTCGGCACGGGGGAGTTTTCGATCGCGCTGTGGGCGCACACCGAGGCGGAGCTCGACGACGTATTGGGCGATCTTGTCGGCAAGTTCGATCCCGTCACGCGAACGGGCTTCAACTTCAGCATTCAAAACGCCGCTGGTGTCTGCTCCGCGCAATCGAACTATCGCCACCTGCATTTCGGAATCGATGCCGGACAGCTCGATGCAGCATGGACCGACTGCGGTCGGCCGGGCAACAACCTGTTTGTGTTTGCTTTGTGCGTCTTTGACGGCGAACTCTACGCCGGCACGTTCGAACATGGCAAAGACGAAGCGGGGCACGTTTACCGCTACGCTGGCGGAACCGAATGGGTCGATTGCGGCAGTCCCGATCGATGCAATGCCGTCCAAGCATTGGCCGTCTACGACGGCCATCTTTATGCCGGCGCTGGTCGATACCTGGCGCGCGGTTCGTCTCTGCCGGAGTCGCCGAACGAAATCCCGGGCGGGAAGGTCTATCGCTATGAAGGGGGCGATGAGTGGACCGACTGCGGCAAGCTGCAAAACCCGGAGTCCGGCGAGTCGTTCACGGTGGGCGGCATGGCCGTCTATCAAGGACAACTGTACGCGGGTGTCTCCAAACCACCGGGGCGCGGCCTGTATCGCTACGAAGGGGGCGCGAACTGGGAGTATTGCGGCAATCCCGGCAACCGCGTGACCAACCCCGTTGTCTACAACGGCCACATGTATTTCTGCTCGCTCGACGGCGGCGGTGTGACGCGCTACGACGGCGACTCCAACTGGACGGACGTGGGCAAACCGGCCGGTGTGAGTCAGACCTACGGGTTCGCCGTGTACCGCGGCGACATGTACGCCTCCACCTGGCCCAACGGTGAGGTGTTTCGATATGGCGGCGAGCAGAGTTGGATCAACTGTGGCCGGCTCGGCGAAGAAAAAGAAGTCATGGGGATGGCCGTCTACAACGGGCAACTCTACGGCGGCACGCTGCCCTTAGCCGAGGTCCACCGCTACAACGGCGGCACCGATTGGTTCAACACCGGACAACTGGATCACACGCCCGACGTGCGATACCGGCGGGCCTGGTCGATGGCCGTCTTCAAAGGCCGGCTGTACTGCGGCACGCTTCCCTCAGGCCACGTGTTTTCGATCGAAGCAGGCAAGAGCGTGACTTACGATCACGCGCTGCCCAGCGGCTGGGTGCACTTGGCCGCCGTTCGAGATGCCGACCGGCTGCGGCTGTACGTCGACGGCAAGCAGGTCGCCACCTCATCACAATTTGCGGCCGACGATTACGACATTTCGAACAAGCAGCCGCTCGAGATCGGATTCGGGACGCACGACTACTTCAACGGCAAGCTGGAAGACGTACGGATCTATCGCCGGGCGCTCGATGCCGGCGAGATCGCCGAACTTTCTCGCCGTGCGGTGGCAGCCGTGCAAATGCCCGAGCGTGGCATCTGCGCACACCGGGGAGCCAGCGACACTCATCCGGAAAACACGCTGTCCGCGTTTCGTGAGGCGATTCGACTCGGAGCGCACATGATCGAATTCGACGTGGCCCTCACGAAAGACGGAGAGCTCGTGTTGATGCATGACAGAACGCTCGACCGCACGACCGACGGCTCGGGAAGTGTCGCCGACTTCACGTTGGCTGAGCTGAAGCAGTTGGACGCCGGATCGTGGAAGGCAGAACAGTTTCGCGAGGAACGCATTCCAACGCTGGATGAAGCTCTGGCGATCATGCCGAGCAACCTCTGGCTCAACGTGCACCTCAAGGGTGGCGCTGAATTGGCGGAGAACGTTGCACGGCGGATCGTCGAGCACGACCGTCTGCATCAATCATTTCTCGCATGCAGCGCCACTGCCGGCAGCGCCGCCAAACGTGTCGAGCCGGTCATTCAGTTCTGCAATATGGATCGACAGGCAAACTCGCTCGACTACGTGAGGGACACAATTGCCATGCAGGCCGATTTCATCCAATTGCTGCGCGGCGGCGCTGCCGACCCGCAGCACACCGCATTGCTGAGGGAACACGGAGTGCGGATCAACTATTGTTGTGCGAACGACGCCGACGTCGTCTGCCGCCTGTTCGAAACAGGCGTGGAATTCCCGTTGGTCGATCGACTCGGTGCCATGCTCGAAGTCGCAGACGAACTGGGCATCGAGCGGCTCGAACCGATCTACCGCCGCTGATTGACACAGAGAATCGAGCTGAGCCCCCTAATACAGATCTGTTTGCCTGCCGACGATTACCCAGTTTCTCATCATCCTCTCATTTCGGTCCGCTTAGTCTTGTGGCGTGGGGCCTAACCGGCCTTGGCAAGAATCTCGACCTGTTGAAAGAGGAGCGACCCCATGTTCAAGACCGCACTGATTCTGGCAACCTCGCTGTTGGGTTTGACCGCACTTGCCGTGAATGGCGGCGTCGACGACGAACAGATCGTCACGTTGGACGACGTACCGGCGGCCGTTCAGGCGGCCATCGAAAGAGCGACCAAAGGTGTGAAGATCAACGAGATCGAAAAGGAAGCCGAAGGCGGCAGCACCATTTACGAGGTCGAGACGTCCACCAACGGAATCGAAGTCGACTTGATGTTCAACACGAAAGGTCAGTTCGTCGGATTCGAGGCGGAGATTGAAGACGACGATGACGGCGACGACGATGATGGAGAGGACGACGATGATGGAGAGGACGACGATGAAGACGGCGACGACGATGATGGAGAGGACGACGACGAAGACGACGAAGACGATGACGACGATGGTGAAGACTAATCTCGGTCGCCGATGAGTTGTGTCGCCATGGCCAGGAGCCGTTTCCAGACAAACGACCCGGCCGCACGACACTCAGAGGTGCTGACGATGCGGGTACTGGTCATCGAAGACTATGCACCGATTCGCAACTCGGTCGCGCAGGGGTTGCGCGAGGCGGGTTACGCTGTCGATGCGGCCGCCGATGGACGCGAAGGCCTGTGGTATGCCGAGAGCAACGATTACGACGTGATCGTGCTCGACCTGATGCTGCCAGAACTGCCCGGTTTGACGATCTTGAAGAGACTCGGCGCTGCCGGCTCGAAGGCCTGCGTGTTGATCCTGACCGCGCGCGATGCGTTGGCCGACCGGCTCGAGGGATTGGATCTGGGCGCCGACGACTATTTGGTTAAGCCCTTCGCGTTGGAGGAATTGTTGGCTCGCGTCCGCGCCATGGTCCGCCGCCGCTACGATCAGCAGTGCCCCGTTATTTCTGTCGGCGACCTGCGGATTGATACGTCCGCGCGGAGCGTTGTGCGGGGTGATCGGGCAATCGAGCTGACGGCACGCGAATACGCATTGCTGGAATATATGGCGGTCCGCGCTGACCAGGTCGTGTCGCGGACCGAAGTCTGGGAACACGTTTACGACTTCCATTCCGATGCACAGAGCAACGTCGTTGACGTGTACGTTGGCTACCTGCGGCGGAAGCTGGAGGCACCCGGAGAGACAAGGCTGATCCACACGCGGCGCGGGCAGGGCTACTTCTTGAGCGAAACGTCGTGAAACGTTCATTGCAAACGGGACTGCTGTGGGGAATCGGTGCGGGGTCGACGGCGGTGCTCTTCGTTGCGGGCACTGTTTTGTACTTCTTGATCCGCAACACGTTGCTCGCCGAGTTCGACGCCTCGTTGGCGTCGGCCGCCCGCGCATTGGCAGTGCTGGTCGAACAAGACGGAAGTCTGATCGAATCCGATCTGTCCGAACGCGGGCTGGAGTCGTTTGAACGCGACAAGCGCCCGGAGTATTTCCAGCTCTGGAGCGAGGACGGGAAGGTGATCGAGCGGTCGCGGCAGCTGGGATCGTGTGATTTGCTGAGAGCGCCAGGCGAAGCCGACCGAGGTGTGTTCGAGTTCGCAACCTTGCCCGATGGACGTGCCGGCCGACTCGTATGCCTGCCATTTGTGCCCAATCAAGAACAAGACAGCGCCCAAGTAGCAGCGCAAACACTGACGATCACCCTCGCTCGTGAGACACTGCCGTTGGATCAGACATTGGCGCGCATCAGGGTGCTGCTGGCGTGCGTCATCGGCGGTGCCGTGTTGCTTTCGTTGATTGTGGCCGCGCCCATCGTGCGCATTGGGCTCCGTCCACTGCAGTCGACGTCGGAACAGATTGCGCAGGTAGACTCTCAGCAACTGACGCACCGTTTGGATCCGACCGACGCGCCACGTGAAGTGCGCGTCGTCATCGACTGCCTCAATGGCTTGCTTGGCAGGCTGGATGACGCGTTTCAGCGCGAACGTGGATTCTCGGCGAACGTCGCGCACGAACTCAGAACGCCGCTGGCCGGATTGCGGTCGACCATGGAGGTGGCCCTGTCGAAATCGCGCGATCCACAAGAATACGAAGCCGCGTTGGCGAGTTGCCTGGATATGACGCAGCAGACACAGACGCTGGTGGACACGTTGTTGGCACTGGCTCGCATCGACGCGGGTCAATGCGAGATTCGTACCGCGCCGGTACAGCTTGACGAATTGCTCTCGGAAGAATGGTCGACGGCTGCGGTGGAAGCCAAATCGCGGCAACTCGTGATGTCGTGGCGAGTGCAGGAAGGAATATCGATCCACAGCGACCCCGACAAGCTACAACTCGTCATCCGCAACCTGATCGACAATGCTGTTTCCTACACGGGCGACGGCGGCGCGATTGAAATTGCAGCCAGTGCGGAAAACGGGACTGCCGCGGTTGTCGTCGAGAATACCGGCAGCCGCGTCGCTCGGACCGACGTGGAGCGTGTGTTCGACCGCTTCTGGCGCGGGGATGCCGCCCGCACCCAAACCGACCGCCACTCTGGGTTGGGGTTGGCACTTTGTCGCGAACTAGCCGAACTGCTGGACATCGACCTGTCCGTCGACAGTGAGCAAGGCGGCCGATTTCGAGTTCGGCTGGGCATTCCAAGCCGCTAGAATCGAGGTAGCCACGCCCGGCCACCCTAGTCGAGAGTAACATGCCCATCATCACGTCTGTGCGACTGGTCGTTACCATCTTCATCTTCTGTGTGTCGATGCCGCCACTTGCCCTGGCCGGCGACGCCGAGAATACGACACTTACGGCGATCGAGGGTGTGCTCGTGGGCCACGCGCAGTCGAAGGAACGACCGACCGGCTGCACGGTTGTGTTGTTTCCAGGTGGTGCCGTGTCGGGAGTCGACGTCCGCGGCGGAGCGCCCGGCACCCGTGAAATCGCGCTGCTCAACCCGGTGGCCACGGTCCAAAAGGTGCACGCTGTGGTGATGTCGGGCGGCAGCGCGTTCGGTCTGGATGCGGCCACCGGCGTCGTCCGCTTCCTGGAGGAGAAACAGATCGGCTTCCCAACCTCGGCGGGCCGCGTGCCGATTGTGACCGCCGCCGTGCTGTTCGATCTGCCGGTCGGCGGCAAGCCGCACATCCGGCCCGACGCGGCCATGGGGTACATCGCGGCCCGCGAAGCTTCATCGACCGAAGTCACCCAAGGCTCGGTGGGTGCCGGCGCCGGCGCAACGGTCGGAAAGCTGCTCGGGGGCCAGCGTGCGATGAAAGGCGGCATCGGCTCGTGGGCCATCCGCCTCGAGGATGGAACAATCGTGGCCGCTTTGGTGGCAGTCAACACGGTCGGCAACATCGTCGATCCCAAAACCGGCAAACCAATTGCCGGATGTCTCACCGAAGACCGCCGCAGTATCGTGGATGTCGGCGAGGTCATTCGCCACCGCCGCGGCCGCACTTCCTTCTCCGGCGAAAACACCACACTCGGACTCGTCGTTACAAATGCCACACTCAACCAGAGCCAAGCCACCAAGGTCGCGCAAATGGCCCAGGACGGCTTGGCGCGGGCCATCACTCCGGCCCACACGCCGGTCGACGGCGACACGGTTTACGCGGCAGCGACGGGTAGCCACGAATCACAAGCCGATCTGCTGACGCTGGGCGCTTTGGCCGCCGAGGCGATGTCGGAGGCGATTCTTCGGGCGGTGCAAAACGCGGAGGGTGTTGCGGGAATCCTGTCGGTCAAGGAGTTGAACAAGGGACGGACGAACCAATGATCTCTCGGCCTCTTCTCTGGATGATTAGTGTTCCGTTATTCCGGCAAACCGACATTAGCCATCTGCAGCATCTCGCTTACGCAGCAAGTACTTGTGAACGCCGGTCATCACGACCGTTCCTTCCTGATTGCGGACGGTCGCGCTCATGACGACGACGCCGGTTGTATTTTGGGGGATGAGTGCCGTGATCTCGAGTAAGGGATAGAGCGTGTCGCCGCGGAAGACCGGTTTGTGGAATTCGGCTGAGACTTCCAACATGCCGATGAGTGAGTCGGCCACCACACTCGGGAAGTCGCCGGCCCCGGCTGCGGTCTGGTTGAAGACCTGCATGCCGTGGGCCAGCATGTCGCGATGTCCGAGGCGGCGGCAGTACTCGACATCATAGTGGATTGGATCGTTGTCGCCCGATGCCGTTTGAAATGCCGCAAACAAAGCGCTGGTCTGTGTTCGCGACGGAATCACAAACTTCTGGCCGACCTGGAGATCTTCGAAGAACTTCGACGGGGCGCTACGGTGATCTTCGGGGGTCCAATCGTCAGACACGGGCGCCTCCGAGTGTGCGCGGCACTGTGAATGTTGAATCACAGCCTACCCGGACGGCGTGACATGTGACAATCACTCCGGCCGTTGTGCCTCAACCGGATACTTGGGCAGCTTTGGATTGGGGACGTTGAGCCAGAATTTCGAGATTTTTGCATTGAACGCGGAGAGTTGCGAGTTCGCTGCAAATTCGCTTGAGTCCTCTCCGCTCGTCGTGGCGACAATTCGAAACGTCCCGGGAGTCGCGATGCCTTCGCCGGCTTGTAGCGTGAGTTTGACGGACTTCGACGTATCGCCATCTTTGGCCGATGCGGCGGGTGTCGCGTTCACACCGGCCGGAAGGTCAACCGCGGTAATGGCCAGTTCATCGGCGAAGCCGTTTGTCCGATTCAATTTTACTTCGATTTCCAGAGGCTTGTCTGCAGGCAGCGTAAAGCTATTGGCGGCGACCGTCAGCTCGACGGCTGGCTGGGCGTGCGTTGCGGTCAGCCGGTAGACGTAACGGAAGCCGCCGTTGCCAAAGCGGTCGAACACGCGGATGCGGTACTGGCCATCGACGCCTACCTGGTAGCTGAGCGTGGCATCTTCGCTGCCGCGGCTGACGTCGTCGGATTCGCCCAACGTCTTGCCGTCCGGACCAAGCAACATCAGCACCGGATCGAGCGGGTGGCCGATCGAACGGGATTCGACCTCAAACACAAGTTTCTGTCCTTTGACGGCCGCGAAAATGTGTTCGTCAATTTCGCCTGGTTCAGCGATGCGACCGGAAATGGTCACCGGGATCTCATGCGTGATACTCGAAGCTTCGGCGTGCGGTTCGATCGCGACCGGATGCGGCACCACGGGCACACGCACCGTATTGGCGATTCGAGGATCGAAGACGTGAAAGTTGTCGCCGGAGATGGGGCCACCCAAAGGGAAATTGTTAAACGAATCATCCAGATTCCAGCCGCGCAGTGCAATTTGCGATGCTGCCCCCGAGTCGACCGCCAGCGGCCAAGTATGATCGATGAATGGACCAGTCGTCAGCGTCAGTCGATAGATGTTCTGCGCGGAGCTGTGGAAACGAATCGATTGATTGGGCTGGGCAGGGAAGGCAAATGTGCGGACGAAATACTTTCCGTCCGCAGGGGCCGTAAACACAATCCGTGGATCGAATTCCTGGTCGTCGTCGTTTTGTTCGAGGACGAAGCCATCCGCCGAAACGATCTGCAGCAAAGCGTCCATCGGCGAGCCGAGCACCCGGTTGGCCGTCATCGACGCGACCAGGGTCTGGCCGGCCGACAGGTTGACCGCGAATGTATCGACGTCTTCGTTGGTGGAAAGCCGGCCGTTGACGACGATGGTGTGCGAATCGAGCTGATGCGCCTGCTTGAGCCAGTTGTTGGGTTCGGTTTCCTGCAGTTCCGGATGCAGGCCGACGACGAACGGCCGCACGGCAGAGGCGCCTTCGGCGTCGTACAGCCGGATCCAGCAAACGCCGGGTGCCGCGTTGGGGGGCGTGGTGACTTTGAATTCGTTCGCCTTGGGGGTGATCGCCACTTGTACGTCATCACGGCTGCACCAGGCGAAGACGCGTTGTTCGCCCAACTTGCCGACGACGTTCACGACGGTTGTCGTGCCGCGCTTCGCCCCTGCAGGATAGAAGTGTTTAACGTCAGGCGCAGCGGCCGTCGCCGCGAGCGAGGTGCACAGCAGCCACGCCACAGCACAATTGGCGCGTCGACAGTTGATGCGAACTTTGTTGGCCGTCTTCGACGTCATGCCCAACTCTGGAATCAAAGGTGGGTTTCACTTCGTTTCACCCACCCTACCGGAGAACGTGTCTGCTTAATCCTTGAAGACGAATTCGGGCGTGTTCAACAGCGCCCACGTGATGTCTTCGATACACAGCCGGCGATCGGCGCCGTCTTGCTCGAACAGTGCCGTCGCGATGGCAACCTCGTCGTCATCGGGAAGGCGGGAGTAGATGGACAGGTAGATTTCTTCAACGATCTCTTGGGGACTCGCGTCGCCGGCAGCGAGTGCGGCGGCGCGGCCCTCGTCGCTGGTGACTTTCTTGTACAGGCCCTCGGCATTCATCAGGTGCAACGCCTGCACCACCGACGTATCGCTGGTGCGCTCACAGGGCGGGTCTTGATTGGGGTCGGGCCGTCCGAACGTGTCGAGGAACAACGAGCCGATGCGGTGCGTCCAGATTTCCGTGGCGCGCGAACCGGCCGGCATGGCGTTGTACGATTCCCGCACACCGGTAATCGCCACCGCCGCATCGAGGAGCGACTCGGCCCGCAGCCGTTGGCGATAGTGCCGCGAATAATTGCGCGTGTCGGCAAGATTGCGATCGTTGGGAAGCGAACTCAAGGCGTAGACGTGCGAAGAGCAGATGCGCCGAATCAGATGCTTGAGGTCATATCCCGAGTCGCGAAAGTCTCTCCCCAACTCGGCGAGCAACGGAGCGTTAGACGGTGGATTGGTGGCGCGGAAGTCGTCGACGGGCTCGACCAGCCCCCGGCCCATAATGTCGGCCCACACGCGGTTGACCATCACCTCGGCAAAGTAGGGGTTGTCAGGAGAGGTCATCCACTCGGCGAGCACGTCGCGCGGGTCTTCATCGGCGCTTACTTCACGGGCCGTCCCGAACAGCGGAGTTGGAGACATTGTGGCGCCGGTCAGGGGGTGCTTCACGCTGCCGCTCTTGCCGGCAAAGACCATCTCCTCGGAACCGGAAATGGGGGGCGACAAACCGGTCCCTTTGCGCGCCACCTTGGCAAAGTACGCCGCAAACCCGTAGAAGTGCTCCTGTCCCCAGACTTCAAACGGATGGTGGTGGCACCGGGCGCACTCCAGCCGAATGCCCAAGAACAATTGGCTGGTGATGGTGGTCAGTTCCGACGGATCGCGGCGGTCGCGAAACATCGTCACGCTGCCGTTGCGGAACGTGCTGCCGCGCGCGGTAATCAATTCCCTGACGAATTGGTCGTACGGCTTGCCCTTGCGGAACGCGTCGCGAATCCAGGCGTCGTAGTTCAACACCGCCTTGATGCCCACGCGATAGGGATTGGGACGCAGCAGATCGACCCACTTGTTGGCCCAGAAGTCGGCGAGTTCCGGACGCTCGAGCAGCCGGTCGATCAACTCGGCCCGCTTCGCTTCCGAGTCGTCGGCAAAGAACGTGCGGGCTTCGTCGACTGTTGGTGGACGGCCGATGATGTCGAGATACACACGCCGCAAGAACTTGTGGTCTGGGGCCGGCTGCGAAGGTGTGATCCGCAGTCGCGCGAGCTTGTTCCACACGTGTTCGTCGATGAAATTCTTGCGCAGCAGTTCGGCATACAACTCCGTCGCTACTTCCCCCTGCATGGGGACGGCCACGTTGCAGACGGCGATATGCCCCATGTAGCGGGCCATCACGGCGGCGTCGCCAACGATCGTGTCGGTGGAGATGAGGCCCGAGTCATCGACGGAGGCGATGCCGCCTTCATTGGATTGAAAGGCCGACAACCGCGTGACGTCGCGGAGACTACCGTCACTGTACTCGGCCGTGACGACCAGTTGCTGCGTGGAGTTGTGCCCCAAGATCCGCTCGGACGGTTCGACGGTCACACCGACGAGTGTGGGGGTGTCGGGCCAGCTGCGCGGTGCGCCGGCTTCGACCCAGCGAAGCAGCGTGCGGTAGCTCGGACCATCGGCTGCGAGTCGGATGCCACCGCCGTGCGGCGTCTGCCCGGAGGGCTTTTGCAACAACAGGCTCTGCCGGGCGTCGGGCAGAAAGACCCGCCGGCCTCTGGCTTCGTGAATGAGCGCGTCGTGATCGAAGTCGGGATCGAATCCCAGCAGCGACAGTTGAAAGCCGTTCTGACCGCGGGCCTTGCCGTGACACGGTCCCGAGTTGCAGCCGAAACGCGTCAAGATGGGGATCACGTCGCGCTCGAAGTCGATCGACTCGTCTGCACCCGTACCGCTGACATGGAGTGGAATCGAAACAGTGCGGCCGCCCACTTCGACGGTGATGCGGCCCTGGCCGTCACCCACGGCCGAGAGCAGTCCAGCGGCATCGACGGCGATCGTTTCCGGCGCGTCGCTGCGATAGACGGCGTTCCGCGTTTGATCGACGGGGAACTCGCCCGAGCGGTCTGTGATCAACAACTGCTGTTGCGCGCTGCGGCCCTGCAATGCGACCTGAGTGGGATAGACTTCGAGCTCAACTTCTGTGGCGCTTGCCGGCGGAAGCGAGGCTGTGGCGGACCACAATATCGCGAGGCGGATGACATTATTCATCGGAGTGTCTGCGCGAGGCGCGGCTTGGGTGGGCCGTTGGTAACCGGGCTTGCGCCCAAGTTAGCAGAGTTCTTCGATCGGGGTCGGGTCACTGACCAGGTGGGTGGGGCGGCCTTGGGGGGTGTAGAAGATCTTGTTGGGGTCGATGCCCAGCTTGGTGTAGACGGTCGAGACGAAGTTTTCCGGCGAGAGCACGCGTTCGACGGCCGAGTAGCCTTTACGGTCGGTGGCTCCCACACAGACCCCGCCGGGGGTGCCGCCGCCAGCCATCAATACCGACATAGCGTTGGCCCAGTGGTCGCGTCCCGGAGTTTTGCGGCCGGCGATGGTGGAGACCTTCGGCGTGCGGCCAAACTCACCCAGCGCCAGCACCAACGTTGTATCGAGCAAACCGCGCTGTTCGAGATCGTCGATCAGCGTCGCCACCGTTTGATCCCACTTGGGCAGCCCCTTGCGGTTGTTGATAAAGATCTCGCTGTGATGATCCCAGCCGCCGTTGTAGACCGTGACAAAGGGGACTCCCCCTTCAATCAGCCGGCGGGCCAGCAGTACCCGTTGCCCAAAACCGTTGCGGACGTAGGCGTCGCGGGTTTCGTCGGTTTCGCTGGAGATGTCAAACGCCAGCTGCGCTTCGGGCGAGGTCACCAGGTTGTATCCCTGGCGAAAGTATTCATCGAGGCCGTTGACCGGGTCGGCGGCAGCCTCGTCGTTGATCCGCTGCATGCGGTCGACCAGCTTACGCAGGTCGGTGCGACGGCTGAAGCGATCGGTGGTCAATCCCGTCGGCAGCACGACGTCGCGGACGCGGAAGTTGTCCTTGTTGGGGTCGTCGCCCACGACGAACGGTGCGTATTTGGCGCCGAGGAAATTCGGGCCCCCGGACCGCGACATTTGCGGCATCGAGAAATAGGCCGGCAACCCGTTGTCTTTACCGAGCTCGTGTGCGGCCACCGATCCCAGGCTGGGATGAAAGCTGACGAACGCCCCGCAGCCGACTGGGATTCGGGGCGGAGAACCGGTCATCATGTAATGATTGCCGGCGCCGTGATTGCCCTGGTTGTGGCGAATCGAGCGGATCATGGCGAACTTGTTCAGGTTCGCCGCCAGCTTGGTCATGTGTTCGGAAAACTGGACGCCGGGCAGGGCCGTGTCGATACAATCGAATTCGCCACGAATCTCGGCAGGCGCCAGCGGTTTGGGGTCGAACGTCTCGAAGTGCGTCGGGCCACCATCCATCCAAATCAGAATGCAGCGGGTGGCAGTGGCGGCGGGACCCGATGCGCTGCTCGCCGACTCGCCGCGATGACGCAATGCATTGACAAGGCCACCCCCCATCAGGGTGCCCAAACCGAGTTTCAGGCAATCGCGCCGAGTTGACCCGTCGCACTTGCTGGACGAACTCATGTTAACCGTCCTCGCGCACCAAAATCCTTCTGAACGCTCCTTAGCAGTGTTTGCGCACACAATCAGCGTATGGACTGCGGCAGCATTCTTGCATCAACATATCATAATCTGTCGACGTATCGTCTGTCGACCGTTCATGGAGGTGCGACATCCAGAAACAGTCGGGCTGGGGAGCATGGTTTTCTTGGCGCATACACGACTGAGCCATCGTGGCGTGTCGTCGAGCCAGGGGGATGGGGAGGCCGCGCCCGAACGGCCGAAACAAAACGATATCAGTCAGGACAACCCAGAAAGACGCCCCCTTGACGAAGATTGTGATGACTGAAGAAGAATCGGCGCATGACCGTGAGATTTCGCTGAAGCTTGACGTCATGCGCGCAGAGTTGAAGAACCATCCTGCAGACGGAGAGAGGTGGGTTGCGTACGGTGATTTCATTGTCAAGCACTTTTGCGATGTTCGAGAGGCGATTCGAGCCTTCGAGAGGGCGGCTGAGTTGCTGCCACGCTGGGACAACAGAGTGCGACTTGGTGAAGCCCTCGTGCTATCGGGTAAGACGGAGGAGGGCTTGGCGACGATGCGCGCTAGCATCGCTGAAAAGCCGAGATCCTCCGCTTATTGTATTCTCGCCAGCGTCTATGCAAATCTGGACATGTTGGAGAAGGCGCGCACGGCGTGTGAGGAAGCAATTGAATTAGACGAGAACTGTGAGGAGGCGTACTACCTGCTTGCCGAATATTCTCGCAAACAATCGCGCGAAGAGGCGATCGGTCTGTATCGCAAAGCAATTGAGATCGATCCGGACTATGAGCTGGCATGGCAAGGGCTTGGTAGTCTCCTGACTGGAACGGATAATACGCTCCGTGAAGGCATCGATGCGTTGAAGAAGGCGGTCGAATTGAACTCCGGCGATGGATGGGCTTGGGTCTTTCTCGCGAACGCCTATTGGAAGGCTGACGAGTTAGACGACGCAGAGGATTGTTATCAACGCGCGATTGCCGCATATCCTGATTACGAAGACATCAGAAGGTGGCATGATCAGTTTCTCGCGGCACGCGAGCAGGAGAGAGATGAATGACCACCGGTCGACAGCAAGCCATTCCAACTAAGCTGAGGGCTAATCGGGCCGCCGCAACTAGGTACGAGTCGGAGGCCCACATGAGAGTCATTGGCATCGCGGTGTTGGTGATCGCCTGCTGTGCCATCGAAGACGTGGAGGCGAGCAACGACGAGCCCCGACGCACTTTTGACTCGAAGGCCGACCTCATCTCGCTGCACTACGACCATGCGCCCGACAAGGACGACGGACACAGCGCGGCGGCGGATCGCACAGTGCTGGAGTCATCGTTCGGTAAGCAGTGGATCGCTGCGCACGTGGTGCCCGTGTCGGGAGCGTACGGCGAAAACAAGGACTCGTTCAATTCCAAGTCGGACGCCGTCATGGAGGCCACATGGAACGATTGCGGGGGATGGTTGTCGGCGCACAAAGATTGGGACGCAGCTGTCAACCAACTCGTCGAGCGCTGGAGAAACACCCTCCGGGCGGACGGGGACGTGTGGGTCAAGGAAGGTGGGCAATCGGACTTGACGGCTGACGTGGTCCGCAAGCTCAAAAGCGCGATGCCCGACCTCGATGCGACCAGCCGCATCCACGTCGTGCAGCACTCCAACTGGAATGAGCAGCAAACAACCGACAACGACCTAGCATACACGAAAAAGAACACGCGCTACGTTCGCATCCGCGACGCCAACCAGTACCTCAACAAGCTGCACGGTGACGCGAGATTTGTCAGCTCTGCAACAGCCCATCCCGTCTTCAGCACCGCGTGGCAGGCCGCATTCACCTATTACGATCCCAACAGACGCCTCGACTTTTCGGACACCGGCGAGCTGTTGCACATTCTTGGCCTGGGCGAATTGGACATCGAAGCTTTCCGCCAGAAGTATCTCGCTGAGTAACATTGGCTACACTCAACTCACCATCGTCCTGGAAAAGGTGTCGGGCCAGTGGTATGTGGACTACGTTCGCGAGCATTTGCTCACGCCAGCTGACATGTATCCACGGGATTCTAGGGTGACTGGCGGACCGTTTGGTGAGTGAACTTGAAGAACCGAGTATCACAGGAAGAACGGAGCGAAGCGCAACCGCAAAGTGATACACTTCACGTGTTGGTGGAATTCTGCGAGCGCATTATCGGAGAGAGCCGATGTGGAACTCACGTGACAATGGCGAGGGACCCCGCGACGTGTGCCGGTACACTCGATGGCTCGCTTTCTGCCTGACGTTTCTCGTCTCGGCCGAGACGGCAGATGCTGATCTCTACACCGGCTATGTTTTGTCGGTGGAATGGCTCGTGGACTCAGCCGACGTGATTTGCAGCGGTCACTTTGTCAAATCGTCCGAGGATTCTACTCGGCGTGTGTTCCAAGTCGATCAGTGGGCGAAATCGAAGATGGCTCTCTGTGACCTCAACAAGGCGATTGACAAGTACTTGGATGACAGGTACGTGACACCCGTAGAATTCATGAAGGCCAACACCAATAAATGGCTTCTTTTTCTGCGACAATCAAATGAGGCCAAACCCGTCCTCTTCCGACGAGTGCACCTGACTCGTCCACTGGAATCATCCCGCACAGCCGCGGTAACAGTGAGAGGTGTTGCCCTTCCAGACGAGAAATCCGTGATGGCTGCCGTGAGACGGCGAATTCGCATGGGCCGACAGATACCCGCTGATTGTGATCGATCGAAATTCGATTCCGTTGGGTCGAGAGTGACGGGATCATTAACCAGTCTGCACCATTACATCGGCGCTTTTCCAACGAATACCTACTGCGAGTATTGGGACATGGAAGGGCCCTACGATTTCGACACGTTGTACTATGTCATTGTTCCGGCGGATCCCGAATTCCACACGATGCTCTTGCGACAACTCGAGATCGATGGCCAAAGAAACTGGAAAGTCATAAGCAGCCTGGTGAATTATCCTGGTCCGAAAACCGTAACGGCGCTACGGAAGCTCGAGAAGATAGAGGCCGTCCGCGCGACCGCCCAAAGCGTTCTCGAATATCTGGAACACGGAACGGTGGATACACAGGATCTGCGCTGATGGTCCCATCGCAATGGACTATTACACGACTGATCGGACAACTGACGTGAATGGAATGCGTCAAGCCGCGGCAATGGGCACGTTGATTCTGGTGCTGACTAGCACGCCGACGGCTCAGGGACAGACGCAATCGCACACCGATGCAGGACAGAACACATTTGATCGCACAGTTGCACCGATATTGTCCGCACATTGCCTTTCATGCCACAGTGGTGAAGAGCCCACGGGTGGTCTCGATCTCCGCCGGCGCGAATCCGCGATGCGCGGTGGTGACAGTGGAACGGTAATCAAGGCAGGCGAAGTCGATGAGAGCTATCTCTGGGAACTCATCGAAACGGACGAGATGCCGCCGGAAGGTGCTTTGTCGGACCAAGAGAAACAGATTGTTCGGCAATGGATCGCTGACGGTGCGAAGTGGGGAACCGATCCCATTGATCCATTCGCATTCTCGTCTCCCCGTCGAGCGGGTTACGACTGGTGGTCGCTACAGCCATTGAAGAAGCCATCAGTGCCGAAGGTGAATGTCGCTCAGTGGGCGGTGAACGAAATCGACCAATTCGTTCTGGCGACACTGCACGACAATGGACTGCAACCGTCACCGCGAGCGGGTGCACGCCAACTGGTGCGACGCCTTTACGTTGATCTGATCGGCCTGCCTGCCCCGGCTGAGGTGATCGATCGATTCGCGGCCGATACGTCTCAAACCGCATGGACTCAACTCGTTGACGACCTGCTCGCGTCAAAGCACTACGGCGAGCGCTGGGCCAGACACTGGATGGACATTGCTCGATTCGGTGAAAGCCACGGTTTTGAATACAACCAGCCACGCGAGAACTTCTGGCATTACCGCGACTGGCTGATTCGCGCATTCAATTCGGACATGGCATACGACCAGTTCGCAGCCATGCAGCTTGCGGGAGACATTCTCGAGCCGAACACACCGGGCGGTGCCGCCGCGGTCGGTTTTCTCGTTGCCGGCACGCACAACACCGTTCTGGGCGCAAGTCCGACGATGAAGCTGGCTGTTCGGCATGATGAACTCGAAGAACTTGCCGGAACGGTCGGTCAGACGTTTCTAGGCATGACGATCAACTGTGCGAGGTGTCACGACCACAAATTTGACCCGATCACCACACGCGAATACTACAGCTTCATCGCAGCACTCGATGGCGTGCAACACGGTGAACGCAGCTTTCCGTCGCTGTCGAGTTTTTCGAAACAGTTGATGCGAATCGTAAGCAAGCAGGATGAGCTGGAAGAACAACTGGCCCAACAGATTCAGGCTCGCGGTGGCGTTGCATCGCATACGGCCAATCTCGTGGTGGCGAAGGACGCAATAACGGCAAACGCGAAGGGGCGAAAATATCGCGTGACCTACAGAGTTGCTGCATCGGTCTGGGCAGCCCCCATTCAGGCCACAAGCAACCGTGACGGCGTGTCCATCAGTATCGCGAAGACAGATGGCTCAACTCTAGCGCAGCACTCGGCGCACCCAGGTGAGTGGCGTCTTGGTGCAGACGCTTCCGGATATCAACTGCAATCCTTCGACTACCTGGGCGATGGAGACGGCGGGGTGCGAATTCACCTGCGACCCTTTCCATTGAACTCTGGTCGCTTCGGCGGAGCGATTGATGACATCACTGTCAGTGATGTCTTGTCGAAGGAAACTGTGTTCAGCGAAAACTTTGACAACCTGCAGCGACCAAATGCCCCGGGAACCCAGGCACACACAAATCGCCCCGTCTATTTCGGTGCAACATCCAAGCGCTGGACCCACTCGGGAACCAACACCCTTCATGCGGTGGAACATGTCGACGGCAACTTAGCGCTGCAACTCTTCAGCGGCAACGGTGGAATCGAGGCATTCGAAGCGCAGACGCCAAGTGAACAACAGCTACGATCGCGACTCGCATCATTGGAAGGCGAGTGTTCCAACATCCCGAAACCAAGCGTTTACACAGTCATCGCCGGTAAGCCAGGTGCGATGCAGATTTACAGGCGAGGCGACGTCAGTGCCCCGGATGAGGATGTTGTCCCCGGCGGATTAGTCGCGATCAAAAACCTTTCTGCATCGTTTGAGATCGAGAAGACCGCTGCTGATTCGAGGCGCCGAGTGCAGCTTGCCAACTGGATTACGCATCGAGAGAATTCGCTCTTCCACCGCGTAATTGTGAATCGCATCTGGCACTTCCACTTCGGGAAAGGGCTGGTCACTTCGCCCAGTGACTTTGGCTTCAATGGAAGTCGCCCAAGTCATCCCGGGCTGCTGGACTGGCTGAGCCTGTGGTTTCGAGACAACGGCTATTCGCTCAAGAAACTGCATCGACTGATTGCAACTTCAGCCACTTTTCAACAGACATCACATCCCAGACCTGATGCTGAGAAAGTCGACAAAGGCAATCGCTTTCTCTGGCGACAAAACGCTCGACGCATCGAAGCGGAAGTCCTGCGAGATTCTATTCTGGACATTTCCGGGCAACTGAACCGGAAGCAATTCGGGCCTGGCTATCGAGATGTTGAAATCGTGAAAGTGCCACCCGCTTTCTACTACTCCCCGCTGGACCCGGTTGGAACCCAATTCAACCGCCGGACCATCTACCGCTGGAATGTCCGTGGTCAGCGCAGTGCATTACTCGACACGTTTGATTGTCCCGACCCGTCAACGAAAACTCCAACACGTATGGTGACGACCACACCATCACAGGCACTCAGTCAATGGAATGACAGCTTCGTCACGCGAATGTCGGAACATCTTGCTGACCGAATCAAGGCTGAATCTGGCGATGATGTAACAGAGCAGGTGAGCACGGCGTGGCGGCGTGTCCTCGGACGGTTTCCGATCCCCGAAGAAAGCAGCAACGCTGTTCGACTCGTTAGCGATCACGGCTTGCCGCTGTTATGCCGCGTCCTGTTCAACTGCAATGAATTCGTATTGATCGACTGACAGAATCAAACTGCCGGGCTCAACTGGCTCCGACCTAGTGTTTTCTGCTGGTGACCTGATGAATCCTGCTCCCCCTGCGACGAGACAGCACTTCGTGGCCAATCGACGAGACTTTCTCGAATTCAGCTCAACCGGTCTGGCTGGCGCTGCTTTGTGCAGTCTGCTCGGTCGCGATCGGTCAGTTGCGGCCGCGGGTTTGGATTCTTCGCTGCATGTGATCGCGCGAGCAAAACGGGCGATCCATATTTGTCTGGTTGGTGGATTGAGCCAGGTCGATTCGTTCGATTACAAACCGGAGCTAGACAGACTTCATGGAAAATCTTTGTCTCCGGATGCGCAGCCACAAACGTTCTTTGGCCAGACGGGACTGCTGCGGAAAGGCGAATGGGAATTTAAACAGCACGGTAATAGTGGATTATGGATTTCAGAGCTGTTTCCACATCTTGCGCGAGTAGCCGATGAGCTGACGGTGATTCGGTCCATGGTCGCCGACACCGCCAACCATATGCCGGCGATGTTTCAAGAGAACAGTGGCTTTCAATCAAACGGCTTCCCGTCGCTGGGCAGTTGGCTTTCGTACGGACTTGGCAACGATTCCGAGTCGCTGCCGACCTTTGTCGTATTGCCTGATGCCCGTAGCCTGCCGAACGGAGGCGCGTCGAACTGGTCCAGCGGTTTCCTTCCGGCGCAGCACCAAGGCACGTTGTTCGCTACTGGTTCACAGCCGATCCGCAATCTCTTTGCCGAGAAAAAAGTACCAGTCACAGCCGAAGCTGATGCACTGGCGCTACTGCGCGACCTCAATCAATCGCACCTTGCCGCACACGGTGACAACGATCTGTTGAAAGCTCGTATCAGGTCGTACGAACTGGCTGCGAAGATGCAGGTATCGGTTCCCGAAGCAACCGACTTCTCCGACGAATCACAGGCAACGCAGCAGATGTACGGTCTCGACCGGAAGCAAACATCCGACTGCGGTCGACGTTGCCTGCTTGCACGACGACTGCTGCAGCGCGGCGTTCGATTCATACAGTTGTATTCTGGTGGAGCTTTCGGCGGATCGCCACGTCACGGCTGGGATGGTCACGAAGACAATCGGAAGAATCACCAGCGTGAGGCCGGTCTGATTGACCAACCCATCGCTGCCTTGATCAGGGATCTCCGTCAACGTGGAATGCTCGACGACACGTTCGTTCTGTGCACCTCCGAATTCGGTCGCACACCGTTTACGCAGGCAGCAGCAAGCGAACTGGGTCTGGGACGCGACCATAACGCGGACGGATTCACTGTCTGGATGGCCGGTGCTGGTCTGAAGCGAGGATTCTGCTACGGCGAAACGGACGACATCGGGTGGCGAGCCGTTACCGACAAGGTCACGTGGCCCGACTTCCACGCAACGGTCCTCCATTTGCTGGGCATCAACCACGAGAAACTTACTTGGTATCACAACGGAATCGAACGCCGACTGACTAACGTTCACGGCCACGTGACCTCTGGCCTGCTCAGTTAATACCTTCGGACAAGCCTCGCGCTACTTTTCTGGCCGCCGTAGAAAGCCGTGGCGCGTGACACATGCCGATTCCTCGACCGGTTGGCGTCCTGGTTGCCCACAGACACCAATTCACCGAACGGAACTCATCCCGAGCAGAGAGTCCAGATAATCGACACCGGTAGCCTCCATCCGGGAGCCACGAATCAGGGCGAACACTTCGTTGCCATGTCGCAGCGCGGTGTCGTATCGCGTTAGCAGCAACGCCCGTGTGCGAACGTTTGCATCTGGGACCAGCAGATTGTCCTCAGTCGTTTGGGAGAAATCTGTGCCGCTCTTTCGCAATCCACCGGTTGCACAGACCATTATCTCGCAGTCCCCCGAGCGTAACAGATCGCAGCAAATCGCCAGGGCGGCCGTCGCCGACCGCACGCCGCTATCCACGCTGGCGGCACCCCCCATCAAATCCCAGGTGCGCGCGATTCGCGAGGCCGGGGCGCTGTTCTGAAAGCTGCCCGTTGCGTCGAATAACGCGGGCCAGCGTTTAAGAAACGACGTCGAGAAGCTTTTGACAGTCGCGGTGACCTGCTGCGGATCCAGGCCGCGTTGCGTCAAGGCGTCGAATAGAGCCTGTTCGTGCAGAGCAACGCGCCAAGCCATCTGCAACTCGGCATTGAAGTCACCACCGAATTCCATTCCGACCACGACTCCTGTCCGCGCCCCGTCGAAGGTCTTCGGAGCGCAACCTGCCTCGAACATGGCCTGATCGACGGCTTCGAGCATCATGAAGTCGAGGGGATTGGCCTGGGCGATCTGCTTAGGTGGGATCTTGTGCCGCCGCCAGTCGTACTCGAAACGGTCGCCTCCCGGCAGCAAGCACCCTCGACCGATGACGGCAATGGCGTCGTCATCTGCACAGCGAATAGTCTGCGGTCGGCTCGCCGCGACGGACGTCGCCCGACTTGCGTCGAACTCATCGACGACGACGTGCATGTTCAGGCCGCCGAGACCGAAGGCATTCACACCGGCACGACGCGGGCGACCGTCTTCGGGGAGAGGCCAGCATTCAGCCCGGCAGGGAGTGTAGAACGGAATCGACTCCCACGGAACTTTGGGGTTCGGCGTCTTGACGTTGATCGCGGGTGGAATGATTCGATGCTGTAGGCAGAGAACCGTCTTGATCAAACCGGCCAGCCCGGCCGCTTCCAGTGTATGGCCGATGTTGGCTTTGAGGCTGGTGACCGGAATGTTGCGTCCACTCGGCAATTGAGCGCCGAAGGCCTGCGTGAGCGAGCGGAGCTCAGTCGCGTCGCCGCGCTGAGTCGACGTGGCATGCGCCTCGATGTACTGCACACGGGACATGTCGAGGCCATGTGCATAGGCGCGGCGGATCGCGAGCGTCTGTCCCTCACTTTGAGGTGCCCAAGGGCCCGCACCGCTGCCGTCTGAGGAAACACCCAATCCGCGCACGACGCCGTGGATCCGATCACCGTCGGCGACGGCGCGGGTCAGCGTCTTGATCACGATTGCCACATAACCCTCGGAGCAGATCACGCCGTCTGCGTCGGCGTCGAACGGTCGCGACCCGGTGGCACTGCAGGCCTGCGCCTTGGAGAACTCGATCAGCGTGTCCGCCCGACACGTCGACGCGCCACCGACGATCGCCATTTCGATTTGTCCCAGTTGCAGTGCACGGGCGGCGGCCAGCATCGCCTGCAGAGAGGCGGCGCACGCTGAGTCGATCGCCAAGTACGGTCCTTCCAGTCCGAGCGCCCGGCTGGTGGTGCCCGCGACGAGGCTGGCAGCCGGATCAGCAGACGGCGCGGGCGACGGCAGTCTCGCGCGCATCGAGTTCAAGAAGTCATCGGCCAGACAAAGCCGGTCGTGTGCGGGAAAGTGCTGGAGTTCGGGGAGTTCTTTGAGAATCTCAGCCGCCTCATCCAGCTTGCCGGCGCAGAGCTGATCGCCAAAGCGCTGGCTGCCCCAATCGTGGCCGACGTACACGCCGGTGTTTCGCGGAGTCAGATCCCACGGGTCGAGTCCAGCGTGGCGGCACGCCAGCTCGGCGACCTCGCACATCGACCGATGCGCGTCGTCGACACTCGAATCCAACTGGTTGGCAATCGAGACCGGCGAGTTCGCGCGCTGCGGAGACACGACACCCGCCAGCCGGGTGTGTGTTCTTCCCGTGGCGCCCGGCTCGGCAGAGTAGTAGACGTCTGGGTCGACGCGGTCGCTCGGGTACTGGCCGATCGCGTTTTTTCCGCCAATTATCAGATCCCACAAGCTATCGAGATCGCTGGCACCAGGCAGCCGGCAAGCCATACCGGTTATTGCCAGCGGCATTTGTATGTTGCTGTCACCCTCAGACATGTTGCACCTACGGCGTTTCGCCGTCTCGTTCCATGAGTACTGCGTCTGCCGGTTCCCGAGGACCGAAACTGGTGACGACTTTCGTTCAGCTGCGTTACGGCAAGCGGTCCAGGATGATCTTGCCGGACGGAGTCTTGGGCAGGGACTCGACGAAGACGTAGCGGCTGGGGCGTTTGTAGTAGACGAGGTTCTGCTCGCAGTGTGCCCGAAACCGGGACGGGTCCGTAACGCCGTTGGCCACGATGGCCGCCTTGACGAACTGGTCGCCGGAACCAAGCCGGCCGGCGTAGACCTTGGTTTCGCGCACGCCGGGCATCGCTGCCAGAATCTCTTCCACTTCGCTGGGGACGACTTTCATTCCAGCGACATTGATCATTTCGGTTTGGCGGCCTTTCAGATGAATCGCGCCGACCTCGTCGATCGTCGCCAGATCACCCGTGTCGAACCATCCGTTGTCGATCGACGTGTTGTCGATGCCCCCCGGCGCCAGATAGCCAGCCATCATCGATGCCGAGTTTACGTGGAGCGTTCCCAGAGGGGCCGCTGCTTCGCGGACGCACGCCGATACGTCGACGAGGGTTTCACCAACACAGCCCGGAGTCAGTTCGCGGGTGTCCGAAATTGCGATCGTGATTCCGCCTGTTTCGGTCGTGCCGTACAAGGGTCTCACACGCACCCCGCATTTACGTTCGAATGCGGCAGCCGTCCGCGCTGCCAGAGGTGCCCCGGCGGAGAACACGTATCGGGGAGGCTTCTGCAGGCAGCCGCCGGTGATCAACAACATGTCCAACATCGCCGGAACCGCGGGAAAGACGGTGACTCCGCCACCGGTCATGGCCCGCATCACCGACGCCGCGTTGAATTGGCGGGTGGTGACAATGTTCGCACCGCTGAGCAGTGGGACCATGACACACATGCCGTAGGCGTAGGCGTGGCTCATCGGCGGAACGGCGAGAATCGTGTCGTCCGCGGCGATGCCCGTGGTGTCGATGTAGTGGCGAGCTTCGGCAACCGCACATGGTCCGGGACGCACGGCGATCTTGGGTTGTCCTGTCGTCCCCGACGTGGGATGCAACGGCACGCCGGGCAGCGTCGGATACGAATCTTGAAAGTCCGCGTGGTCTGTGTCGACCCAGGCGAAAGCCAGACGAACCCAGCCGTCGTCGCTGTAAGTCCGGGCGCGGCGGGTGACCGGCTGAAGGTCGCTCGCCTGATGCGAGTCGCTGATAATGAATTGGGCGCCCCAGCGATGCGCTAGACGCTGGAGTTCAGCCGGTGGAGTTTTGAAGTGGACCAACAGCGGGGTCCCGCCGCGACGGAGAACCGCTGCCAGGATGGCGATGAACCGGGGACCGTTTGCCACGGCCACCACTACACGGTCGCCACCGGACAATCCCGCGGCACTCAGCTGCCAGCGCAGATAGTCGATCGATCGATGCAACGATCCCGCATCGACCGTCAGCGACTGATCGAGATCGACGATCGAACCCTGGTACTCGCTGAGGGCATCGAGAATCGGGCCGGGACTGAAATCGGGCGTTAGCTCGCCAGAGTGCATCGCACGGCATCCTCAATTCGGTCCAAGGCGCCCGCCACGTCCTGGCGTGTATGGGCCGCGGAAAGGTACATGGGCTCAAACATGTTCGGGTGGAAATACACGCCCAAACGCTGCACGGCATGCTGAAGTCGAATGAACCCGTCGAAGTCGCCACACTGGCGAACTTCTCGGTAGTTCGTGAGCCGTCCGTCGGTGCCATCGGTCAAGAACAGCGACACCATGGGACCCACGTTCTGCACGACGTGCGGGACGTCAAAGTGGTTCATGATCTCAGCCAGGCCATCGGCCAACTCGTTGCCGATTGAATGCAGATGCGGGTACATCGCATCACGGTTGGCAGTGACTCGGTCGAGCACGGCTTCGGCGGCAGCCATGACGGCCGCGTTGCCGGAATAAACGCCGCCGTGAAAGACCTGACCGCTGGCCACCAGTTCCATGATTTCGGCTGATGCGCCAAACGCAGCGACCGGGTACCCGCCGCCGAGTGCTTTGGAGACGATCGTGATGTCTGGGGTGACGTCGAAATACGATTGAGCCCCACCGCCGTCGATCCGAAACCCGGTAATCACCTCATCAAAGATCAACAGGCTGCCGGCGTCGCGTGTCGCGCTGCGAACGTCGTCGAGGTAGAACGGCAACGGCGGAATCACGCCGGCATTGCCCATCACCGGTTCCATGATGACCGCCGCGACCGAGTCGCCGTACTGCGACAGCGCGCCATTGAGTGCGTCGATGTCGTTGAATCGCACGGCAATCACGTCGTTGGGTGCGCCGCTCATGCCTGCCGTCCCGGGAATCGCCGGGCCGTAGCCGCAATCGGGCAGGTCACTGACGGGAGCGTGGTAGCGGTGGAAGACGGCATCACTCCAGCCGTGATAGTTGCCTTCGAACAGGATGATCTTGTTACGCCCGGTGTAGACGCGGGCGAGTCGGATTGCAGAGGCGATGGCCTCGGTCCCTGAATTGGCAAATCGCATGAGCTGCATCGACGGGATCAGATGCTTGATCTTCTCGGCGACGCGGGCGGAAATTTCCGTCGGAAATCCCAGTTGACTGCCGCGTTCCGATATCTGTTTGCAGACGGCGTGAGCGACGTCACGCGGCCGGTGGCCCAGAAGCAGCGGGCCGTAGGCCATGTTGAGGTCGATGTATTCCTTCCCGTCGGCGTCCCAAACGCGCGAACCCTCACCACGCTCGGCTACCAAGGGAAGGTGATATGGAAGCACCCGCATCGTGCTGCTGTCGCCGCCCGCCAAGCTGCCGCAAGCGCGCTCGAGTTGCCGCTGGCAGTTGGAGTCGTGCGAGAAGACGTCCGATTCGGCGCTGAAAAGATCTGGAGCCAGACTCATGCAGTTCACTCCCAGCCATGCCAATGGGGGAACTTGGCAGAAGCCTGATTCGCGGTTCTCATCCGTAAGTTGCAGTCTTCATTCTCAGTGCCGTTTCGAACCAGTGTCAACGAAATGCTTGAGGCGGCGCGGCCGTTCGACAGTTGCGCGGCACCCAAGTCAGCGGCATCGGCACAACCGGCACAACCGGTCTCAATTCTGCAGCTTAAGCAGCTGTTTGTGACTTACCACACAGAGCGTCGCGTCCTTCTGCGTGATCTGTGTGGACTGGCCCGACACGAACGCGAGAGGGCGTCGGCACCGGTACTTCAGCTGGCTGGCCCAGTGGCCGAAGCGGCAGCAACGTCGGCTCGGCGAAAGCGCTCAATCCCGCGGTTGCAGCACCATTTGCGTTTGCGTAACGACCGCCACGAGCTTGCCGTCCTCGCGGGTGATCCGCGTCTGCCAGACCATGGTCGACTTGCCGCGATGCAGCGGCGTACTCTCACCCGTCACGGTGGTGCCCGTCTTGGCGGCACTGAGGAAGTTCGTTTTCGATTCCAACGTCGTCGTGCCGGCGCCTTGCGGGAGATTGGCCACCGTTGCGGTCGCTCCCAACGTGTCGGCAAACGCCATCACCGCTCCACCGTGCAAAATGCCGCCCACCGTGCACAGCTCGGGCCGAACGGCGAGCTTGGCGACGACCCGCTCGGCCGTGATTTCGCTGAACTCGATTCCCAACAACCCCGGCAAAATGTCCTTCATCCGTTCGTGGGCCATCGCAATGGGGTCCATCGTCGTCTCCTCAAAACAGCATGATGTGGACGCTTTGTCCGTCTCGGGCTGGTCAACCACGCCCGGTTCGACCTGAGTATCGAACCATGGTAACTAAACAAGACTCAACCGGCCGCGCTGGTGACTTCGAAACTGCCACTGGCAACTATGATTGGACTTTGTCCGGCTTGCGAGAGTCCTCCAGCCATCCGAAAGCCGATCAGTTGCGGACGACGTTACAGTGGTCGTATCGCCGCCGCATTCCAGCCGGGTCGTCGATGCTCCTACCGATACTCGTGAAACGGCAAACCCAAAACCAACCGCGTGCCGGCCTCGATTCGATTCACGCCATGCTTCACCGACTGCAGTCCATATGCACCGCCGATGTGTACCAAACGATCGCGCGTGCAGAACAACACGGCATCGCCGAGTCCGGCCGAAATCGCATGACGCCGAGATTTCCTTCGTTCCGGCGAATCTGCAAACACGAATTCACCGCCCCGAAAGGCACCGCTCTGTGGCACAGGCGCGTCGCTGCGCGGGCTGAGGACGACCGCCAGTTGTATCGGGAAGTAGACTTCGCCGCGCAAGTCGCGATGCAGCGCGTTGAAACCGCCCGCCTCGTAACTGAGCAGGATGGGAGTCGGCGTCGATTGGCCGGCACGGTGACATTCGTCGCGAAACTGAGACCATGTTGGCGGAAATCGGCTGGAAGCGCGAAGCAACACTTGCCAACGGTTGGCGATCTGCGCGACGTGCGGGTACACGGCAGACCGCAGCGCGTTCACGGGAACCGGGACCGGCCCCCGGAAGTATCGATACTCGCCGCGACCAAACTCGGGCCGGTCCATGACGACTGTCTTGGCAAACATCGCGTCGGCCGAAAACCAGCTGCGAAACGTGGCGCATGCGGCGGGATCAAGCAACTGGGGAATCAACGCGCATCCTTGCTGTCTCAACCGGCTTTCGAGCACGTCCCAATCCAACTGCGATAAGAGGCCGTCGAAACTGCGTGGATCGATGAGCGCATCGGGTTGTTGCACAACCGTTTCAACGTCGGGCTTCCTTGCGTGTTCCGTCGTTGAAGGCGGTTGCGGTGACGGTGTCAAGGACTGGTACGATTCCAGTTTCCTTCGCAGATTTGAGTTTGTCGGCGCATGCTGCACCGCCTGGCTCTGCAGCGTGACCGCTTCTTCGACGCGTCCGGAGCGGACACACACGGCGGCCAGTTCAGCGTAGGCGTCGGCAAAGTCGGCCGCCAGGCTCAGACTGGTGCGGAAGGCTGCCTCCGCTTCGGAATCGCGACCGTCCATCCGGAGCATCACGCCGCGGTCGTGCCAAAGTTGCGGGTTGTCTGCCTGCGCGGCAGTGGCCCTGCGGATGATTTTTACGGCCAGATCGAGATTGCCGTCGTCGGCCGCGTCCCAGGCTTGTTCTGCCAATCGGCGCGCACGGCGGCGCTGTTTGGTCCTCTTTTTCTTCGCGTTCATCGGTTCTCTCACGTCCGCAACCGGGCCACGAAGGCATCGGCGCGTGAGTAATCGGAGCATCTCCAGCCTCCACGGATTCGCGGAGGTCACGAACTGGCGGCGAGATGCTCTAATTGATGAAAACCGATGAACGGTATCGCACTGGCAGAACTCTTGAGGTCGAATGCAATCAGACCTCGCGAAGTTTGAGGTCTGCGGTTATCGACCATGACACGCTTGAGCAGTGATCGGTTCACGCCGATCTCGACAGCGCGGGAGTGACATGAGCCGGCTCATCGTGCCGAGAGTCTCCACGTATATTGCGGATCTCCAAGATCCATGCGCTCGGTGACCTGCATGCGCAGATGCCGATTGTGAACGCTGGCGGCCCCTTCCCAGAGTGCGTTCCAGGCGTCAAAGACCTCGCGGTTCAAGATGGTCAAGCCTTGCATCAACCGCCAACCACATTGCGTGACAACGACCGCGTCGCCTTCGCGGCGGTACTGGACCTCATCGCCTTGGGCCAGGGCCAGTGCCGATAGGAATCGGGCAAAGTCTTCCGGCGTGTCGCCTTGGACATCGATCAGGCTCGCAATCCGATCGTAGTATTGCATGCCGATCAATCGGGCTGCAGTCTGCGTGAGATGTCCACCTTCTGCCGGACCGAAGAGGCGCATCGCTTCGGGGATGATGTTGCGGACGTACTCCATCGCGTAGTTGCGTGCCGCCTTCTGCAGACGTTCTTCCGGCCACTCATCCGCCGCGAGCTGGGGCGCCAGATCGGGGTCGAAGTCGGGGCCCTCCTCTCCGGGTTCGAATCGCAATCGCTCTTCCGGCGACAGGTCGCGGTCGTATTCGAAGTAGTAGCCCTCCAAACCGGGTTGGCCGTCTGTCGTCTGCTTCGTGCAGACGAACCCCAGGCGAGCGTTGCCCAACGAAACACCGTTATGGGCATGCCAGGCTTTGAGCATCGCGCGCGAAACTTCCGTCGGCACGCCACAGATTGCGGTGCCCTCGTAAATCCAGCGGGGCGGCACATAGCGAATCCAGGCTTTGCGATCGCTCTCGGGCATGTACTCGACTTTCACGCCGCCCAGATGATTTGAGAGATAGTGATACTGGGCGGCAGCCACGGCATCCGGCAAACCGGTGAGTCCCAGCTTCTGCAGACCTGGAAGAAACTTTTCGAGATGTTGCCTGCGAAATAGGCGGAACACCAACTCTGCAGCGTCACCCCGGCCACGTTCCAAAACGGTTTTCAGAATCAGGCCGGTCAGATATGCGTGGTACAACTCGGCAACGGCACGGTAGGCCTCGGATCGTGACGGTGTTGTTGAGGACTGTTGTTGATCGCCAGACCGCATCGGTTTGCTCGCGTTCGGGGTCGGTCATCCAGTAGATGATTAGCGCTTTTCTTGGCACAGTCTGCAACGCTGCCCGCTCGCACGGCGATCCGTTTCAATTGGCAAAATAGTTGGTACAGTGGATTTGGGCAGTTTTGATCTGAGGGGCATCTGAAGAGGAATTCGTCGATGCAGATACAACATAGTTCAGTCTCATCCTGTCGGCGGCAGTGTTTGGGTTACATCGCCGCAATCATCGTGCTTGTGGCTTCCTCGGCTGTTCGTGCTCAGGACGCTGACAAGGCCGACGTCTTCAAGGGCTTTGACTCTTGGGCCGATTCGGTCATGTCCGACTGGAAGGTGCCGGGCATGGCAGTCGCTGCCATCCATGACGGCGAAGTCGTCTGGGCCAAGGGCTACGGCTACCGCAACGTGGAAGAGAAGTTGCCAGTCACCGCCGAGACGCTGTTTGCCATCGGCTCCAATTCGAAGTCATTCACGGTCACATTGCTGGGCATGCTGGACGATGAGGGGCTGATCGATTGGGACAAGCCGGTCCGAGACTATCTGCCCGGTTTTCAGATGCACGACCCCACCGCGACGCTGCACATGACGGCCCGGGATTTGGTGACGCATCGTTCCGGATTACCGCGGCACGACGAGTTGTGGTACGGCGCAGGCCGCTCGCGGCGGGATCTGTTCGAACGACTGCGCTACCTGAAACCGACCAAGGAATTTCGCAGCACCTTCCAATACCAGAACCTAATGTTCATGACGGCTGGCTATCTGGCCGGTCAGGTCGCCGATAGCACGTGGGAGACGCTGGTCAGCGACAAGATCATGAAGCGGCTGGGAATGCAGCGCTCCAACTTCTCGGTCGACGACATGCCGGACGACGCCGACTTCTCTTATCCGTACAGCGTGGCGAGTGAAGACAGTGACGAAGTCATTCGCATTCCGTTTCGCAACATCGACGCCATCGGTCCCGCTGGTTCCATCAATTCCTGCGTGTCGGAGATGATGCACTACGTCCAGTTTCACATCGATTACGGAGAATTTGGGGGGAACCGGCTGCTCTCGGAGCAAAACGCCCGGCAGATGCAGATTCCACAAATGGTGACATCGATATCAGCCAACCCCGAACAATACGAGGAGTTAGGAGACGGCACGTACGGGCTAGGATTGGCCGTTTCGACGTATCGAGGGCACAAGTACGTTGGCCACGGCGGGGGGATCGACGGGTTCATCTCCGCCATGTCTTGGCTGCCGCACGATCGAATCGGCGCCGTCGTGCTCACGAACTTCTCGGGTGGTCCGAACCCGGTTCCCAACATCGTCGTCCGCAACGTCTTCGACCGGCTGTTGGGCCTCGATCCCATCAACTGGAACGCGCGGACCCGCGAGCGGACCGACGAGGCACTCGCCAAACGGGACGAGGCGCGGGAGAAGGCGGCCGCCCAGCAAAAGAAGCGCACCAAGCCGTCCCACTCGCTGGCCGACTACGAAGGAGAGTACGAGCAGTCAGGATACGGCAAAGTCACCATCACCCGCGATGGGGACACGTTGCGGTGCGCGTTCGGCGGTTACGATCTCCCGCTAGAGCACTTTCATTACGATGTCTTTGCAGTGCCAACAGATGCCCCTCGCGAAGTCGGCGCCTTTCGCAGGCGGCGTATGCAGTTCTTCTACAACAAGCAAGGGGACATCGACCGCGTGGCGATTCCGATGGAGCCGCGGCTGGATGACATTGTCTTCAAACGCGTGAAGACGGAAGAACCGGAGAAGGATGATGATGACGAGTGACCGCACGGTCGCCTCTCGACCAATACCCGCCGGGCGCTCGCAATCATTTCGCAGAGATCGCAGTCACGAAGCCGACAGCCGACACGCCAAGCAGAATGCTCACCGTGACGCACAGAGCCGCCAATAGATACGGTTGAGCAGCGTCGAACGGCAGCGCAATGATCGCGTCGGCTGGATTGTCGGGATCGTAGTAGATCGTCATGCAGTGGCCGCGAAACGGACCTTCTCGGGCGAATTCCGCATCGCCGTTGATCGTATACTCTTGATTGTCGACGACGAATGTGGCGACAGGTAGGCCCCGCGCCTTTCCCCGGAGTTCATCGGGGACCGTAAAGCCGATGAGCTTGCCGGTGGCTCTTGCGCCGTGTCGTCGTAATCGCCTGGTGACGCGCAGGTCTCGCCACAGCCGCACGATCAACGGCAACAAGAGCAGCGAAATGATCAACGGCAGCAATACCGTCATGGCGCCACGATGCTCGGTAGCCATCAATTCTGAAGTGGGCGCTCGCCGAGCGCGATCGACTCGGCAGTCTGCACACGCGGGTACTTTGATCGTCACTCAGCCTCACCCCATCGTCAAGTACTTTGGCGATGTTAATCCGCGTCGCCTGCGTCGTCATGTCCACGCTGGCGCGAGGACAGGCTGCCACCCACCGGCCTAATGTTCGAGCGCCGATCTTCGGCAGCCGATGGGCTCGGTCCACATTCTCGACCGGACGGGATACAGTGGATTGGTCGCTCGACAATCACCATACCGGGCCGCGATCGACAGGACAGACATGAAATCCAGGCGAGGAAACACCAGCGTGAATGCGTCACATCGTGTTGTAACGGCGTGGATCGCCGCGATGATCTTTACACCGCTAACCGCCGTTGCCGATGCTCCGGCGGTCCGTATCGAGTCGGTTCGCCGGGCATTCCACAACGGCGAGCACAACGCATTTACGGATCTTTGCCGATTTCAGGGCCGGTATTACTTAGCGTTCCGCAGTTGTCCAGACGGCCACGGAGTGCATCCCACGTCGTCGATCATCGTGCTGGCGAGCGACGACACATCCTCCTGGGAACAAGTCCAGCGATTCAACGTGCCGACGCGCGACGTGCGCGATCCGCACTTTCTCCAATTCAACGGAAAACTGTTTGTCTACACCGGCGCATGGTACTGCGGTGAAAGCTCTCCCAAGCACTACGAGATGAACGAGCACCTGGGGTTCGCCTCGTGGACGGACGACGGCGGCAACTGGCATGGTCCTCGCATGCTGGAAGGCACCTATGGCCACTACGTCTGGCGGGCGGCTTCGTTCGGGGGCAAGGCGTATCTCTGCGCCCGGCGGAAGCGCGAGTTTGCCAAGACCGAGACCCGTGCTCAGCGCGATCCACTCGTCGAATCGGCCATGCTCGAGAGTGATGATGGCCTGGTGTGGCGGACCGCGGCACTGTTCCAGAACACTTACGGCGACGAGACTGCGTTTCTGTTCGAAGATGACGGCTCGGTCGTCGCAGTCGCCCGCAGCGGCGGAGGCCGACCCGGTCAGCTCTGCCGATCTGGGCCTCCTTACCAGGATTGGCAGCGCACCGATTTCGACCGCTACATCGGTGGCCCGCTGCTGGCAAAGTGGGGCAGTCGCTACTTGGTCGGTGGTCGTAAGATGCTGCCCGGCGAGCAGCCAGTCACGTCGCTGTATTGGCTAATCGGGGAGCGATTGCGCGAAGTCGCGGTACTTCCGAGTGGCGGCGACAATTCGTATCCCGGCTTCGTGCAACTCAGCGACAAAAGGGCCTTGGTTTCGTACTATTCCAGCCACGAACGCGACCCAACGGGCAAGACGATCACCGCCATTTACCTCGCGGAATTGGCCCTCGATGAGATCGCGGACCCGTAGAGGGGACATTTCGTTTGCGTCCCATTCGGCGTGGTCGTTTGAACTTGCCGATCGGCAGACCACGGCCTACACTGCTTTCTTCGTTGACAAGGCCGGTTTCCGGCGAGCAAGCGTGTCGCGAGACCGCAGTTAGTGATTTGAGACGGCAAGACGATGAAGAAAGACATCCACCCCGACTATCACGGAGTCGTGTTTCTCGACACCTCCACCGGCCACAAGTTCTTGACGCGCTCGACTTTGACGTCCAAAGAGACGATCAAATGGGATGACGGCCAGGAATACCCACTCGTCAAAGTCGACGTGAGCTCTGCATCGCACCCGTTCTTCACCGGCAAGATGAAGTATGTTGACTCCACCGGACGGGTCGAGAAATTCCAGCGCAAATACAAGTGGGGCCAAAAGAAGGAAGCCGAAAAAACTCCGGAGCCAGCCGAAGAAGGCGCCTAGCACAAATCTCGGCACGTTCTTCGCATCCATTTTCCGAGGTTTCGGCACCCGCGCCGTGTCCATCAATCAGCCGGCGTCTGCTATGACGACACTTCTCACCAGTTCCGCCGGTCACGCCTAGCTACTCCGTCCTCTTTGCGCTCGGTTCCTCCCGGTCACCGATGTTGAATAAGGCGCGGAGTTCTCGATGTTTCCCAGTCTCGAAGCCAAGCTGGAACGCTACGAAGAGCTGGAGCGGCAGCTTCACGATCCGGCAGTTTCCAGTGACCCCAACAAGTTCATCCCCATTCAGCGCGAGCATGGCAGTCTTGCCAAGGTGGCGCTGGCGGTCCGCCGCTACCGCGAACTGGAAGCCGACGTTGCGGCAGCCCGGATGATGGTTGAGGAGGAGTCGGACGCAGAGGCCCGTGACTATGCGAAAGAAGAGCTGCAAACGCTCTTGCGAGACAAGGAGCAACTCGAGACCGACTTGGAAGACATGGCGACCGCCGGCGACTCAATCACGCGGGGCGGTTTGATTATGGAGATTCGCGCCGGCGCCGGTGGCGACGAGGCGGCGCTGTTCGCCCGCGACCTGTTCGAGATGTACAAGCGGCTGATCGAAGAGCGGCGCTGGAAGTTCGAAGTGCTCGACGCCAACCCCACCGAACTGGGCGGCTTCAAAGAAATCGTGTTCTCAATCAAGGGCGAGGGCGCCTATCATCAACTGCAGTTCGAGAGCGGCGGCCACCGCGTGCAGCGCGTGCCCGAGACAGAAGCCCAGGGCCGCATCCACACCAGCGCCGCCACCGTTGCCGTCCTGCCCGAAGCCGACGAAGTCGAAATCGACGTCAAGCCCGACGAGTTGCGAATCGACACCTTTCATGCCAGCGGACCGGGGGGACAGAAGGTCAACAAGACCGAGAGCGCCATTCGCATCACGCATCTGCCGACCGGTACGGTCGTGCAATGCCAGGACGAAAAGAGTCAGCACAAAAACAAAAGCAAAGCCATGCGGGTGCTCAAGAGCCGCCTGCTCGACTTGCGACAGCGTCAGGCCGCTGAGGAACGCGCGACGCAGCGCCGCACGCTCATTGGGTCGGGCGACCGCAGCGAGCGGATCCGGACCTACAATTTTCCACAAAACCGCGTGACGGACCATCGCATCAAGCTCTCGTTGCAAAAGCTCGATCAAGTCCTGCAGGGGCATCTCGATGAGTTGATCGACAACCTGCTGGAATTCGATCGCCGCGAACGGCTGTACGGTGACGACAAGAAAAACTGACAGGCACAAATCGAACTTTGTTCCGGTGACGATCGGCATGACCAACCTCGTCCAGTCTGATCGACGGCACTCGGAGTGTGCCTACTACGACAAGACAGGAACTGCGCGCCCGGAGTAGTAGGCACATTCCGTGTGCCCTTTTTGAAACGTGCATCACACCGGCATCCCACTGCAAGGTAAGGAACGTTTCGTGACGGCATCCGAGGGAGCAAACGAAACGTCTTCCGCTGCGTGGACGGTCCGCCGCGTTCTGGAATGGACCGCCGAGCATCTGGGCAAGCACGGCAGCGATACACCCAGGCTCGACGCTGAAATTCTTCTGGCCCATTCACGCGGCTGCGAACGCATCGAGCTCTACACACGCTTCGACGAGCCGCTGACCAACTCGCAACGGCAGACGATGCGCGAACTGGTCAATCGCCGCGCCATGGCTGAGCCGGTTGCGTATTTGGTCGGCCACCGCGAATTCTTCGGAATCGACTTTCGCGTCAATCATCAGGTGCTCGTTCCGCGGCCCGACACCGAGACGCTCGTTCTGGAGTTGCTCGACCGCTCGATTCCGCAATCGCCTTGCCGGATCCTCGACGTCGGCACCGGTTCCGGATGCATCGCCGTAGCGGCCGCCGTCAATCGCCCGCGGGCTAGCATTGTCGCCAGTGACGTCAGCCAGGAAGCTTTGGGGATCGCCCAACACAATGCCCAAACACACGGCGTGACAAATCGCATCGAGTTCCTCTGCGGAAGCTTGTTTGAGCCGATTCGCGCCGACGACCGGTTTGACTTTGTCGTGAGCAATCCGCCTTATATCGCCGACCACGAGATGGAAACTTTGCAGGCCGACGTGCGACTGCATGAACCACACCTAGCGCTCTCAGCCGGAGCGGACGGGCTCTCGCTGCTGAAACAGTTGATCGAAAGTGCCCCAAGACATCTGCAGCGCGACGGTTGGCTACTTGTAGAGATCTCGCCGGAGCAAGTCGCACCGGTCCAGGACTTGTTTGCCGCGCAGGCGGCCTTTACCGATATCAGCGTCGCAGAAGACCTGGCCAGCAGGCCGCGAGTCGTGTGTGGTAGGATCGCGAACCAATAACGTAGGCGTACAAAGACCGATCAGTTGGAGCTGGCGGACAACTTCGTACCGACGTTCTCCGCCAGCGTTTGAATCTTGAACGGTGCCATAGATCACGACGAGACCAATTGATCGCACTGGAACGCAAGCCCATTTTGAGTCGTTGAAGAGCGTTAGGAGGTCCACGGATGGACATGTTTGTCATACGTGGCGGCAAGCCATTGGAAGGCCGCGTTACCGTTGGGGGTGCCAAGAACTCGGCACTACCTCTTATGGCGGCCTCGCTCGCCGCCGACGGCGTGACGACGCTCCACCATGTGCCGGACCTTGTCGACGTGCGCACTCTGACCCGCGTGCTGCAATCGCTGGGGTTGCACGTCGAACAGTGTTCCGATCACACGCTGGAATTGTGCGTGCGCGACGAGAGTTGCTGTGTGGCTGACTACGATCTCGTCCGCCAGATGCGGGCCAGCGTCTGTGTGTTGGGACCGATGTTGGCCAAACGGAAACGAGCTTGCGTCTCTTTGCCGGGCGGATGCAACATCGGCGACCGGCCGATCGACCTGCACCTCAAGGGCCTGCGCGCTCTCGGGGCCGACATCCGCATCGAGCGCGGTTATGTGGTGGCCGAGGCTGAGCGATTGGCCGGCGCCGCGATCTATTTGGGCGGGCCCTTTGGCAGCACCGTCACCGGAACCTGCAACGTGATGGCGGCTGCAACGCTGGCAGAAGGCGTGACCACCATCGAGGCGGCCGCGTGTGAGCCGGAAGTCGTCGATCTCGGCAATATGCTGAATCGGATGGGGGCCAAGATCAGCGGGCTGGGCACGCCCTTCTTGCGTATCGAAGGTGTTGAAGCCCTGCACGGCGCCCAGCATACCGTCGTGCCCGATCGCATCGAGGCCATCACCCTGATGATCGCCACGGCCGCTACGCGTGGCAGAGTCGAACTCGAAAACGTCGAGCCGCTTCACATGACGGCCGTCATCGAGAAGCTACGCGAGATCGGGGTCTCGATTGAATCGAGTGAAGACAGCATCCAGGTCAGCGTAGCCGGCGAGCTCCGCTCTGCCGACTGCATCGCTCTGCCTTATCCGGGCGTTCCAACCGACGTGCAGGCACAACTCATGGCGCTGCTTGCCCGCGCTGATGGAATCAGCATCGTGACCGACAAAGTCTTTCCCGACCGGTTCTTGCATGCTCCGGAGCTAGTCCGAATGGGCGCCCGTATACGCCGCGAGGGCGCGAGCGCTATCATCAGCGGTGTGCCACGCCTGAGCGGAGCCTGCGTGATGGCCTCCGATTTACGCGCCAGCGCCGCGCTGGTCATCGCCGGCCTGGCGGCCGACGGCCCTTCGGTCGTCCGCCGCATCTATCATCTGGACCGTGGTTACGAGAGCCTCGAGCGAAAACTGCAATCCCTGGGCGCCGACATTACCCGCACCCGCGATGAACCGGCCAACATGCCCGAAGGCCTGGCGCCGACCAGCGTCGGTACGTCAGAAGCACCCGCGTTTCGCACCCGAGTCAGTCCTCCGAAATGGATGGGTGAATCGAACGCGCGATCGCGAAATCCGTAGACGCTGGAACGCGTCCTCATGGGCGTAGGGGATAGCCCGCGAATTGTTCCTCGATGTATGGCAAGGTTCAATCGCCGGACGGTTGGATGAGCGTGACGTCGGCGGTCAGCGGGCTCACCAAGGCAGCCTCTTCGGTCACAATCAAAATCCCCAGTAGTTTGCCGTCAGTTGCCGAGATGACGCCACCGCCGTGCCAGTCCGGGTCGATGTTGACTGAGGGGTCGATCGACCATCGCGAACCCTCCAACTTAAAGCGCTCGGCCGGCAACGGAATCGGGGCCATTTGGGGGTCGGCTGACAGGATGACATCTTCAGGCTTTGCCGGAACACGGGTGAGCGTCTTCTGCCAGCCGTCACTCCCGGCGACATCGTCATCCGGCATGAACACGGCCAACTCTCCATAGAGCGCGGCTTTGCCCGGGCTCAGCGAGAACTGATGTCCGGACAGCTCGAGCTGTGCGAACTCGTCAAGAGCTGGTTCAGGCGGCGTTAGTAGATCCGCCGGTCCCAGCACGGCACCCGATTGCAGCGGCAGCAACCAGCCCGATCTCGAGCGATTGCGTCGAATGCCGAATCGCTTTTCTTTCCAGGTCAACGTCGCCCTCAACTGCACCGGCCGGGCCAGACCCTCGGGAAGCAATGCGTCGCCGAGGGCGATTCGAGGCTGCCACTGCTGCCATTCGCGCTCCGGCTTCGCGTGTAGGACAAACACGTGGCCCGTGATTACTTCTTCGCCCGGCTGCTGCGGTGTTGCAAATGAGACGCCGCCGATGGCAACGCTCGAGAGTGATTCGGTCGAGACCTGCACGCCGCGAAGTCCGACGTCGACATCGATCCCGCTATGAATCCAGAACTGGCTTTGCGTGCGGACCAACGAGCGGTAAGCCGACTCGACATACACGCGCGCATCCACACTGGCCGCGTCGCCCGCGAGCCCCACCGAGACCACGTGACCCACGCGTTGTCCGCGGTACATAACCGGTGCACCGGCCTGCAGTCCCTCTCGTTCGGCCGCCTGCAGCACAATCTCCAAGCCGCCCTCGGGCAACTCGCCGGCCGGGGCCGATTCCAGGCCGACAAATGATTGCTCAAGCGCAGCGTCGGCCGGTCCCGGCATGACGGCCAGATAGCGCCCGGCTACGATCGTGTCCAGTCCGCGGACCTCACCCACGCTGAGACGCGGCCGCTCGATCCAGAATTTCGTTCCGGAACGAGCCACACCGGCGGCATCGCCCACCAAACGCACGCCGATCTCGACACCCTCGAACCCGGATTCCAACTCGACGGACGTGACTTCTCCGATGACGATGCCCCGATGTTTCACCGAGTCGCCGACGGCCAAACCTCTCCCGTCGCTAAATCGCACGCGGATTTCGGCCGCATCGGCTTCGCGCAACAGTGGCGGCGTGTCGAGTCCTTCGAATTGCGTCTGCGCGATTCCTTCCGCCGGTCCGGGCAAGACGCCGACAAATCGTGCGCCGACGACTGTCTCCAATCCGCTGATTCGGGAGATCGAAATCTGGGGCCTCTCGATCCAGAATTGACTCCCCTGGCGCGCCAACCCGGCGGCCTTGGGCTCGAGTGTGAGCTCTACGACGACGCCGTCGAGGCCGGAATTCAATTCCACAGCGGTTACTTCACCGACGTCGAGTCCTCGATGCTGCAACCGATCGCCAGCCTTCAATCCGTGGCCGTCTGCGAACGTCACGACAATCTGCGGCCCGCGGCCGGCTGTCGCTACTACGACGAGGACGACAGCAATGACCAGCGCAATTCCGCCAAACCACCAGATTCCGGTCTGCTGAGTGAACAACGATCTCCAGACCGGAGGGGACTCACGGATCTTGGCGACGGGGAACTCTGCCGGCTGCTCAGTATTGCCTGTCTGCCGCGATTCACTCACTGGCTTGCTCCCAAATCTGATGCGGGTCGAAGCAGATCGACGCCAGCGTGCTTAGGCCGACACACAGAACGAACGCAAACACGGCCGGTCCAAATTGAAACTCGACCAACCCACCGAGTTTGACCAGCATCACCAGGAAAGCCAGCAACATGACGTCCATCATGCTCCACTTGCCGGCGTGTTCCATGATTCGATACGTCAGCGCCTTGTGCCGCCGATGCAGCAGCCCCGTCAGGCTCAGTTCGAGCAACATGAGGATCTTCAACAGTGGAAATACAATCGAAAACACGAGGACAACCACCCCGACGAACAGGTTGCCGCGTTGCAGCAATTGGACGATGCCCGTCAGCACGCTGGTTTCGTGATGATGCCCGAGCCGTTCGATCTCGAGGATTGGCAACAAGATTGCCGGCCAGAACAAGACAAACGCCGCCAGTGCCGCAGCCGCTGTCCGGCGTGCCGCCTGTTCACCATTCTGGGTGTTCGCAAATGGCGTCCCACACCGCACACAGATTGCAGTCTGGTCGGGATGCAGCGCGGGAACGGTGTGAATCAACCCGCAACAGTGACAGGCACGATGCGTCGTCATGATGCTCTGAGAACGGGACAAACGTGATGACGGATGAACGAAATCAGGCGTCACAGCCGATTTTCCAAAGCCGGATGCCGCTGGGCATCTCCCGATTGAAAGGACCGATCGACCCGCATCTTATCGGCATCGGCCATCGAAAGCGCGGTTCGCCCGCCGGATGCTGCATCGGGATCATCCAGGCGGATTCGCAGCCCCTGGCGACTCGAACGGCAGGCTCAAGGTCCTTCGTGACCTGGACGAGTAGCGGCTCGACATCATGTACGATTGACGGCTGTACCTTTTGCAATTGCTCGACCGATTGGCCAGAATGAGGTCGAATCCGGAATTCGCCACGAAGTGTGAAGATCGACAAAGTTGCACACGTCGGGCTACGGAGTTTTGCAGAGCAGAACCGAGTTTCTCGGCGGTATTCGGCGCAGCAAACCCAAATGGGGTGCCAGCGATGGACCTGAGATGCCCATCTTGCCGTACCGAAGTCCTGATCGTGGACGGTCAACTCTTGCCCGAGTACACCTGCCACGTCTGTGGCCGCGAATTTGCCGTCACCACCGACACGGAGTCCGCGTTCTTGTCGTTTGCCGACGACGCGGGTAATCCAATCCGCAAGAACGTGCTGCGCCACGCGACGCTGATCGGATCTGAGGACGGTTGCAACATTCGTCTCGTCAACCCTGCGGTCGCCGCCACGCACTGCGTGCTGACATTGGAGTCCAACGGAATCTGCGTCCGCGATCTGCGTAGCCAGACGGGGACCCGGGTGAACGGTTCACTGGTGGAAGTCCGCACTTTGTCCGACGGAGACCGGCTCTCGGTTGGCCCGTTCGAGTTCACCCTAGACACCAATCTCTTAAGCCAGACCGCCCGCGCCCGCACGGCCAACTATGAGTCAGATCTCTCACTTGCAGCCCCGGCTCCCGATGACGAGTCGGATGCCGAAGCCAGCGGTGGGGTTGGCGATTCCCAGACGTTCATTCAACTCGAGTGTCGCGGAGTTGCCGAGACAGTATCGAAGAACGTCTACCGGCCGACGACGTTGATCGGCTCGGGAGAAGCCTGCAATATCCGTCTACGGTCTCCGTCGATTGCCGTTGCACATTGCCTGCTGACCATTGAGCCGGAGGGCCTGCGAGTCCGAGACTTGCGGACCACTTTGGGGACGTTGCTCAACGGGGAACGAGTCGAAATGGAATGGCTTTCGGACGGCGACGAACTGAAGGTGGGAGAGTTCTCGTTCCAGGTCAAAACGAACCTCAAGCCCAGCGGCGGAGCGCACATCCTGGCGGGCTCCGATATGGACCCCAACGAGTTCGAGTGATCGCCGCTGTTTCGAGTGATCAGACGTTGAACCGGGCGCTCGCAACGCTCCATAAATGTTGGATGCACTGCGAGCCGGTTCCGGCAATCGTCAACCAAGGATCAGAAACAAGATCGTCAGCGCAAGAATTGCCGCGCCACCCAGGATCACATACAGGTTCTGGTCGAGGAATCGGTTCCACAGACTGCCATCCAGCCGCGGGCCGGCACGGCCGGACCGGCCTGTCTGTTTGCGTTCGCGCGGTGGCCGCGAAACCTCGCCGACTTTCGCATTCGGATTGCGCTCGCGGGAGATCTGGCTGGGCGGGGCCTTGGCGATCTCGTGGAGGAACTCATCGAACGGGCTCGCCTCGTCTTCAACTTCCGCCGCTCGCTCTACCGTGGCCATGGCCGTGATGGCAACTGAGTCTTCGGTCGTCGGTTCTGCGTCGGCAGCGGCGAATGAGTACGGGGCAATTGCCGAAGCCACGTGGCTGGGCATTTGGTAGCGATCCTCGACTTTTCGCGCGAGCATTCCCCGAACGATCGCTTCAACTTCGCGTGGAACCCCTTCGCGAAACTCGCTCACAGGGGGCGCGTCTTCACTGGCGCGGACCATCAGCTTCTCGATGACGGTCTTACCCGGCAGCGGCAGACGGCCGGTCAGCAACTCAAAGGCAATCACACCCAAGCTGAAGATGTCAGCCCGAATATCGATCTCGCGGATGTGACGGGCCTGCTCGGGGGCCATGTAATCAACGGATCCCATGATTTGGTCATCGCGGGTCAACGTGCTTTCGTCTTCCTCGTCGATGTGGGCCAAGCCGAAGTCGAGGATCTTCAACTCGGGCGGCTCTGCCAGCGACTCACCATGGACCAGCACGTTGGCGGCGTTGATATCGCGGTGAATCAACCCGTGTTCGTGCGCATGCTGCAGTCCCAATGCCGCCTGCCGGATGCAGTCGCAAACCCACACAACCGAGAGCTGTTCGGACTTGTTCAACCAAGATTGCAGGCTCCGCCCGGGGAAATACTCCATCACCAGGAACAGGACTCCCTCGACCTCACCGGCGTCGAGCGCCCGCACGACGTTGGGATGATTGAGCACTCGAACCGCGCGAATTTCGCGCTTGAATCGCGCAATGCTCCGTGCATTCTGACGGAATTGTCGTGCCAACGTCTTGACGGCTACCTGCTCGGCAGTTACGGGGTGGCGGGCCTTATAGACTGTTCCCATCCCGCCGCGGGCCACCAGTTCCAGCAACAGATAGTCCCCGATGAAGAATCGGTATCGCCCTTTCTGCAGCTCTTGCGACTGCCACGGGGTCACCCAATTCTTCGCGACAAGCGCCCGCAGCAGCTCTTCGCCGTCATGGGACAGCAGCTCCGGCCCGTCCAGCTGCCTCAACCGGTCGTCGGACAGCAGCTTGCTTCGCGCAAGCAGCTTGACCAGTGTTCCCCGGTCGGCAACTGGTCTCTGGGAGCTTGAATCCATGAGCTACTCGGGGGCGCCCGAAGCATGGACGAGTCAGGCCAACGCGAACTTGTTGTGCATTGGTTGGGCCCGCTTCGCCGTGAAGGGTGACGCTCGCTTCGCCAATTCATTCTACAGATCGTCGGGCTGGATTCGACGCACTTTCCGTGATTCGCCCTTCACACGCCAAGGGCCTGATAGGCCAACATGCAGCCCACAAGAATCAACAGACCGTAGATGTACTTGACGAACTTCCCAGCTTGAACTCGCCCGGCCACCCGCCTGCCCACCAGGTTCGCGATAATCACCACGGGAAGAGCGGCGATGTAATTCCGCAAGACCGAAGCGACCCATAGCCCGCTGTAGGCATGGCTGCACAGCACCACCACCCCTGCCGCCAAAAAGCAACTCTGGATGTTTGCTCGAAATTGGCTGGGCTGCCACTTCCTGAGAGTTCCGTAGATGGCTAGCGGCGGCCCGTAGGTATTGTACGCGCCCCCCAAAACTCCCGCACAAAAGCCGAATACCCATGCCCAGCGATCGCTTGTCAATGAAAACGAACCACTGGCAAACAGTCCATACAGTGAGAAGCAGATCACAATAGCCGACAGGAGTCCCTTGACGACGCCTTCATCCGCGCCTTTGAGATACAGGACGCCGATGGGGACGCCCACAACCGCCGCCAGCACAAGCGGCCGGACGGCGGAAAGTTCAACGTTCCGCCATTCTCTTTCGATGATCAGCACCGACGTTGTGGCCGAGACCAGGGCTACCAACGGTGCCGCGAGCCGCACGTCGATCAACAGCGACAGCAGCGGCATCGAGATCAGCGCGTCGCCGAAGCCAAACGTGGCCCGCACGAGTGTGGCGCACAAGACGATCGAAATCACCGCCGCTGTTGTCATATCAACTTCCATGATTGAAAGAAATGCTACTGGATCGCACTTTCAGGCGAAACGCGAGCCGGTAAACACCGCGCCGGATTGATGCCATCTGACCTGTTCACCTCGGCCCTCCACTCGCCCCCCGCTTTCGCAGTCGATGCAATCAGTCGAAGCGGACCGCAGGTTTGTTGCGGCCGGAACGGTTTGTGCTGATTGTCGCGGCCAGGATCTCGGATTCGGCGGATTCTTGACGCGACGCCAGAGTTTCGGCTCGACAGAACGCGATTCGTACGGCCAAGATCGAGTGTGATCTGTTTCACAGGTCGCATCGTCAAGCAACGCCCCGTTGACACAACTGCAGATTGACCACAGGAGAGACGTCTCGATGAATGCTCCCAGACTGATTGCCATTGCCGGCACCGCCGCCCTGTTGCTCGGAGCGGCACCCCAGCAAAGCCAAGCCTTCTTTGGCTGGTGCTGGCGGTCGAATTGCTGTTACCGCCCAGTTTGCTATCGACCCTGCTACAGACCTTGTTGTCCCACTCCGTGCGCACCGGCGTGTGGCCCCGCGTGTGGTCCAACCGGATGCGGTCCCGCGGGCTGTGGGGTAACTCCGACCTTTGGCGCGCCCTACGGCGGTGGTTCCCCCTGCGGTCCGGGCGGATGCGGTGTCTCTTATCGAACGCCCGCCAGCAGCATGGCCACGTTCGCGGCGGCTCGTCCCGCCAGCAGGCCGCGGCTGGTCTATCGACCCGAATTCATTCAACCCGCGCCGCCTCGAGCTGTGCAGGTCAAGCAGACTCGGCCCGTCACACGCCAGCAGATGACAACAGTGACCCAGCGGCGCGTCGGCAAGAAACTAGACAACGCCGGCTGGGTTCCCGTCTCAACTCAGCGCGTCATCGCCCGGCACTGAATCGGAACCGAGCCCCAGCGCCGCCTCGTCGGCAACGACTGGGTCAGTTCCTCACCAAATACTCCCTCCTGGCCGTCCGCTCTTGGACGGCCTTTTTGTTTTGGATCAGCAATCCTTCAGCTGCCCGGTTAGCCTGCGTCGGTCAGAGCGACGGTCGCGGGAATGGCGTGGTCGCCAGGCCACGCCATGACTTCGCCCGAGCGTGCCATTTCCCACCGGGAATGCGGAGCATCTCGAGATCTCGCTCGGCAAGCGGGACCAACCGGCTTAGTCGCCGTCGGTGGCGGCTGCTTTCGCGGCCGCCAACTCATCCCGTGTCTCGGCAGTTGTGTAGTTCAGGTAGCCGATGAACATCTCGTCCCAGGTTTGGGGGCCCCAGGTGATGGCTTTGTCGGGGTCGGGATTGGCCAGGTTTTGGGCCGAGTTGTTGAAATGGCCGACCACGCGCAGCCGGGTGCCGGCCGGCATTAACTTGGGCTCGTGGTAGCGGTAGGTGTTCTGCCAATTGAAGTCAAACTGAGGCACCGACAGGATGACTTCTTCTTTGCCGTCGGGGTAGATGGCGGTGTATTTCATGTCCTTGCCCCGCAGATGCATGTGCGGGTGTAGGGAAATAATTAGCGAGTCGTGCTCGAAGAGGTACGCAGCTTCGACAGGATGATTCGCAGCACGCGGTGGAATCTCAAAGCGGGCGTTGACCGCGGCTGACGTGAAGGCTTCGCGCTGTGGTACTCCCCTGTAGAGCTTGATGCCCAGCAGCGACTGGTCCTGCTCTTCCTTGCCGGTCGGCGTGTAGTGCATCGTGATGCTGATCTTGGAACCGGCCGGGATGCGGCCACCGATTCCATGCGGGAACTCGAAGGGTTCCTCACCGGGGGCAAAGCTCGTGATCAGCTTCGACCGTCGACGACGACTGCGGCGGCGCCTGTTTCGAGAATCTTCTTCGTCCTCTTCGGTTCTGGGACGCATGGCTTCGACCGGTTCCCGCTCACCGGGCTTGGGAGGCGGCAGGATGGCATAAGCCTGAATGTGGTGCACGACCGCGTCGTTATCCGGGAGACACTCAGCCGCCGAGTACCAGACATCTTCTTCGAAACCGGGATCGATGGTGAACCGCATGTAGGGGATCACACCATCGGCCGGAATCGTCTGCACTTCGGGCAGTCGAAACACCAGATCGGGCTGACCGATGTTCCAGCCTTCGTAGTATTCTCTTGCAGGAGGCAGGTCTTTCTCATCGCCGAACGGAGCACCTGCGTCGATCCATGCGACCAACGTCGCCAATTGTTCCTTGGAGAGGCTGCGGTCGGTCGAGAAATGACCGTAACGCGGGTCGGCGTGCCAGGGCGGCATGCGCCGCTGCAGGATGACTTCTCGCGTCATCTCGGTAAAATTCCGCAAGTCGTCGTAGTCCATCAGCGCGAACGGTCCGATCGAACCAGGGCGATGGCAGCCCTGGCAGCGGTCTTGAATAATCCGTGACACATGTTTGGCGTAGGTGATCTCTTCCGACTTCGACGACTTGTTGTGCGTGATCAAACAGCCCAGCGGCTCGGTCGTCGCTACGCTGACCGGTTCACCCGAGAATAGTTCTGTCAGGGCCTCGAACAGATCTCGGCGCGTGGCCTTGGCCCGCTTGAACGTGTATCCGAACCGGTCATCGACGCGACCGTGGTAGCGGACGACCCGATAGTTGTCGAGCAACAAGGCTTCGGCTGTCCGCTTGACGCCCAGCATGTTCGCCACGGTCTGGTCTGCGTCGAGCAGTACCGGGAACGGGACTTTGAACTCTTCGGCGTGCTTGGCGATGTCTTCCCCGGTGATGCCCGCGTTGGACTGCAGGCCGATGATCTGCAGTCCCGACTCTGCGAACTTCTCCTGCAGGCGGCCCAACTCGGAAATGTACAAATTCGAGATCGGGCAGCCCGTCCCCATCGTGAACAGCAACACCGCTGACTTGTCGTTGAAGTCGGCCAAGGCGACCTGGCGACCATCGGTGTCGGGCAGGACGAAGTTCGCCACCGACTGGCCGACCGAGTAGTCGCGGTCGGCGTCTCCGCCGAAGGCCTGAGGCACCGTCCAGAGGGCCATTGCTCCCATCAACACGGCCAAGGTGGCTCTGGTACGCATCACAGTGCCCGGGGGTTTGCTCATTTCTGGGACTTCCGAATCGATTTGATCCTAGTGAAACGGAGTATGCCGCGCTGATGGCTATTTTCGGTCGTCGGCCGATCTGCTGTCAACGAACCGACTGGGGAGAAACGCCCGGTCGACGACACAGAATATGAATAGAAACAGTATTTTCGGAATACCAGAATGGGGAAATGGGCCAGTAGAGGGACCTCACTCCGCATACCCACCTTCGATGCCGAGGGCTACAGGTAACCGGCCGGCGGCACAACTTTGTGACGATATCGCTTTCGGGAAACGTTACTCGCGCCTCAAGTGCGTATCGAGGAATTCCAAATACGCCTCGGCGGCGGTAATGCGGTTCTCTTTGCTGCGGAAGCCGTGGCCTTCGTCGTCAAAGATGATGTACTCCACCGGAACGCCGTTTTCCTTGACGGCTGCGACCATCTCGTCGCTTTCGACTTGCAGCACGCGGGGATCGTTGGCCCCCTGAATCACCAACAGCGGTTTGCGAATGTTCTTCGCGTGAAACAGCGGAGAGATGCGGCGGAGACGGTCGATGTCGGTAGCCGGGTCGCCCAGTTCCGAATACAGCGAATCGCGGGCACTGGCCCACCAGGGAGGAATGCTGCTCAGCGTGCGCACCCAATTCGTCACGCCAAAGATGTCAACGCCCACGTCGAAGACTTCCGGCTGAAACGCCAATGCGGCACAGACGAGATAGCCTCCGTAACTGCCACCGATAATGCCGACTCTCTGTCCGTCGACCCAGTCCAGACCTTCCAGATACTTGCGGGCATAGACGACGTCTTGCATGTCGATCTCGCCGTGCTGCTTGTCGTCCATGTGGTAGAACGTCTTGCCGTATCCGGAACTGCCCCGATTGTTGATCGCCAGTACCGCGTAGCCGTGATTGACGAGGAACTGCAACACGCTGTTGTAGCCCACCCGGCACTGTCCGCCCGGACCTCCGTGCACCCACACCAGTGCCGGAACTTTGTCATCCAAAGTAGCGCCGTGGGGTTGATACAGCAAAGCCGGAATCGGCAGCCCGTCAAACGACTCGTAGCGAATCACTTCGGAACCGACGAGGTGCTCTTGCTTGACTTTGGGATTCAACGTGTTGGTGAGCCTGTGGTGTCGACCGGTCGCCAGATTCATCACGTACAGATTCCCAGGTGACGTATCGCCGGCTACCGAAAATGCGACCTGCTTGCCGCTTCGGGAGAATTGCACGCCCGTTATGTTGGCGCTGGGGAAGTCGGGCAGGTTGACCTTTTTGCCGGTTTGCAAGTCGGTGACGGTCACTTGTGTACTGGCGTCGGCGTTGACGCCCACGACCTGATACCGCCCGTCCCACGAAAAGCCGATTGCACTGACATCCCACTCGTCTTCGACGGCCAGTTCCTGGGTCTTCGATTTCAAGTCATATTGCCAGACACGGTCGAACTCGCTGTCGGCGTTGCTGCGAATGTACAGCGAGCCGGAATCGGGCGCGAAGGCGGCAACGCTGTGTGCAATGTCGCCTTCGTGCGGCGTAATCAGCGCCGGTGCGTTGTCGGGTTGCATTGAGTCCCATACATAGATGTCGCTGTTTGCGTTCGAGACGCGCTTGCCCAGCGCCACCCACCGCCCGTCGCGACTGATAGCCGGCGCCGTGAATCCGCCCGTGTTCTCGAACACCAGTTCCCGGTCGTACGAGGTTGCGTCGTAGCGGTATAAGTCGAAGAACTTGGGGTCCCGTTCGTTGCTGCTGATGTAGAAATGCTGCAAGTCGTCGGCCCAACCGGCGAATGCGGCTTTGAGATCCTCTCCAGGAGTTAAGTCCCGCTCGCCGCCGTCCTTCTCGAGCACGTAGACGTGATTCAATTCGTCGCCGCCCTGATCGTGCGAAAACAGAAACCGGTTGTCATGCGGAAAATAGCTGACCGCAAAATAGGCGTTGGTCGTCGAATCAGTCAGCCGCGTCGCCTCGCCACCGGAGACCGGCACACTGTAGACGTTAAACACCCCTGACTCGTCGCTGGCTGTCAGCAGTCGTGACTCATCCGCAGAGAACGACGCGCCACGGATCGTCGTCGTCTCGTGAAACGTCCGGGCGTCGTACCTGGGAACCGGGCTATCAGCGGCCGAAGCGGCGTGCAGCACCAAGTGAAGACAGAAGAAGCATACCGGAACGGCGGACAGCTTCGAGATGGATTGCATGAACCGCATGGGGTCTCCTCCGTCAGGACCAGAATCTAGGAATACACTACTGAGGCTCGTGAATCGGGGAGTGCCCGTCCCCGTTTGAGCGTAGATACTCACACTGTGCCCATGCGAGCCCTATTGTGTCAATCGCGGTGCACTGTTGGCCCAAATGGATAATGGCCTGCAGTCGGGTTACCATTTGGACGCATACGGGCTTGCCGGTTCGGCTACCTCGCGAAGATTGTCACGCAGACGGGAACCAAGATGAATCACGATATGCTCCCCACACAGGATTCCTCGGCCCTCACCGAATCTCACGCCGATGCACGCACCATCGGCCGGCGCTCATTCTTGGCCGCGGCAGCCACCAGCATGGCCACGGCGGCCTTCGGTCGCGACTATGGTCCCGGAGCTGAACCGGTCCGCTATCCCGAGCCGGACGTCCTCGTACTCGATGATCGCTTCGTTCCCTATAAGATTGGCAACACGCCCATTCAGCGGCTGCATCGCGGCACGCTATGGGCCGAGGGACCTGCTTGGAACGGCGTCGGTCGCTACCTGCTCTGGAGCGACATTCCCAACGACGTGCAATACCGCTGGCTCGAAGACGACGGCCACGTCAGCGTGTTTCGCAAACCGTCCGGCAACAGCAACGGCAACACGTTCGATTGGCAGGGCCGGCAAATCGCCTGCGAGCACGGCACGCGACGCGTCGTTCGCTACGAATACAACGGCAAGACCACGGTGCTGGCTGACAACTGGCAGGGCAAGCCGCTTAATGCACCCAACGACGCGGTCGTGCATCCCGACGACGGTGGAATCTTCTTCACCGATCCCGGGTACGGCAGCTTGATGGATTATGAGGGCAACAAGGGCGACTTGGTCATCAAAGAGGCCGTCTACCGCATCGACGCGCAGACTGGAAAACTCGACAAGTTGACCGACGACATCTTCAAACCCAACGGTCTCTGCTTTTCGCCCGACTACAAGCAGCTGTACATCGCTGACACCGGCGCCAGCCACTATCCCCAAGCACCAAGAAACATCAAGGTCTGGGACGTCGTCGACGGCAAGAAGCTGGCCCGCGGACGCGAATTCACGTCGATGGAACTGAACGGCAAAGCCGGATTTGCCGACGGCATTCGCGCCGACGAAGACGGCAACATTTGGGCCAGCGCCGGTTGGGTAGGAGAAGGCTACGACGGCGTCCACATCTTCGCCCCCGACGGCACGCGCATCGGCCAAATCCTGCTGCCGGAAATCTGCGCCAACGTCTGCTTCGGCGGCACAAAACGCAACCGCCTGTTCATGTGCGCCAGCCAGTCGCTGTATGCTGTCTACGTCAACACCAAGGGAGCACACATCAGCTGAGCCGGCGCAACGCCGCCGATTGTGCATCGATTCGGCGTGTTTCGCGCACCTTACTTGGCTAGAGTCGACCGCGATGAAAAAACGCGGAAGCAAGCGAGCCCAGTTCAACAAGGCGATGGAACTTGCACGCGCCGGGGACCTTGCAGGCCTTCGCCGAATCGCCAAGACGCGACCGGCAATCCTGCGCGAAACCAACGTCCGCAAGGAGGGGCTGCTGCACGTTGCCGGCTCGCCGGAAGTGGTTGATTTCCTGATCGCCAACGAGTTGGACGTGAATCGGCCGTGCCAAATCGACTTCACACCCCTCATGAATGCCTGCGACGAGGGACTCGATGCCGTGGTGCAAACCATGATCGATCACGGGGCCGACGTGAACTATGTAAGGCCGGTGTTCCGCGAGACAGCACTCCACTGTGTCGTGAACGCCGCCAGCGCACGAAATCTCGTCAAGGCGGGTGCAGCACTCGGACCGCAGGACCGAACCGGCCAGACCGCACTCCACACGGCTGTGTTGTCCGACCACATTGATGTCGCTCACGTGCTCATCAAGGCTGGTGCGCCGCTCGACGCACAGGACGAAGACGGCAACTCGTGCGTCCACGTAGCAGCCAAGGTAAACAGCAACGAAGTCTTGACGCGGCTGCTGGAAAAGGGCGCCGACTTGAACCTCAGAGCAAACGACACGTCGAGTCCACTGCACGTTGCAGCACGCGCTGGAAATGCCCAGGGAGTCAGACTCCTGCTGGAGCACGGCGCGTCGCCCGATGCGACCGATCGTTTTCGACGTACACCCTACGAACTCGCAAGAGCGCGACTATTGCGGGGGAGACCCTCGCCGCATTGGACAGCAGACGAGCGCGCCAGGGCGGTTGAGCGCGAGGATGTGGTCAAGATTCTGAAACCGCTCGTTCGTCGTAAGGCTCCGATGGAGGAGTTCGACGATTTCATCGAGCGCGTCAAATCGATCGGGATCATGACCGCGAACACTCGACGTGGTTGCTCGTCGTCGGAAATCGCAGCTCTGGAAGAGAAGTATTCGATTCGCCTGCCGAGCCTCTACCGTCGTTTTCTAGAGTACTGCGGGCACGAGGCTGGAACACTGGTCTACGATCCGGATATGGATTCCGATTATTACGAGGCAGCCTTGAGGCTGACCGCAGAACACCGAGAAGATGAGTGCAGATTCGACGAGCCATCAGATGCACTAATCATTGCCAGCCCCGGATACGACATGCAGTTGGTGTTTATTCGCTGTATAGACGCCGTGGATTCACCTGTCTATGTCTGGGAAGCCGGCGAATACAAGGAGTGGGCGACAGGTTTGATTGAATGGCTTAACGCCTGCGCGGCTGGTGCCGAGTGGACTCGCGAGCAGCGAACGACGTACGAAATACTGGAAAAGCAAAGGAAAGAAGAAGAGGAGAGGAAGAAGAGGAACAAGAGACGCACGGCGGCCAAAAAAAAGTAAAGATGCAATTCGTTCGACGAGCCACGCCACCAATGGCTGGGCAGTCTCTAACCTGCGAAACCGCTGCGCAGGACCGATTGCATCGCATCAAGGTGCACCGAAGATCTCTCCCAGGGCTTGACGACGCGCGTCGTTCGTGTATACTGACGACACGTGTCGTTTACACAGGCGGACCGATGGAGGATCAAGCGATGGCGCCGGCCGGGTCGCTGACAGCTGCTCAGCATGAGATTTTGGAAGTGATTTGGGACGGGCCCGACACGGGCGCGACGGTGACCGAAATCTGGCAGGCGATTGCCGGGCAGCGCGATGTGACGCGCACAACCGTGCTGAACCAGGTCGATCGGCTCGAAAAGCGCGGGTGGCTCCGCCGGAAGAAGCACGAAGACGGATTTCGATATGTCGCCACCCGAAGTCGCGATCAGGCCGTCCGCGGGTTGGCCGAGGAATTTGTCGACTCCTTCTTTGGCGGGTCGGCCAGCGAGTTGGTGATGAGCTTGCTCGGGTCCAAGAAACTCAAGTCGGCGGACATTACGCGCTTACGCGATGTGCTCGATGCCCAATCGTCGAAACGGCGACCCAAACAGTAGGAAGCCATCCCGATGCAATTCAACCCGCTCTCATCCGCCAGTGGTCTGTTGACCATGAATGTTGCGATCGCGTCCATCGCCTTGGGCATCGGTGCCCTAATCACGGGATGGCTTGTGCGTCGCTCCGCGCTGCCGCTACGGCACGGCCTGCTGTGCGCCGCCCTGCTGTTGATGGTGACTGCACCGGTCCCGGTCTGGATCGGCAGCGAATACGGATTCGGGCTGCTATCAGTTCCACTCGGCACACCGCGTGTACAGCGGACCCAATCAGAGTCGTCGGCTCCCGCTGACAGTTCGATCGACACAGCGCGTCTGGCCACTCGACCCAACACACCTCCGGTGAGCAGCGCGCCCCTTGCATCCAGTCGACCGGCAACCCCATTCTTGGACGAACCGAATACGCCGTCAGCGCTGCCAAAGTCAGACTCAACTGCTTCGGCCAGCCGAGAAACCTGGTCGCCGAGCCTTCTGCACCGATTTGAGAATCTGTCGCTACAGAGGTTCGTTGACTATGCAGGCACATTGCTCGGCGGATTGTGGGTCGTGGGCGCTCTATGGTTCTCGGTGCGCCTCGTCCGCGAATTGCTGATCGTTCGGCGACTGCGAATGTCGCTGCAGCCGGCAACCGCCTCAAGACTCGTCCTCGCCGGGCAAAGGGCGACTTCCATGGCTGGACGAGCACCCGGCGAGGGCGTCTTCGTATCGCGGCTGGCGCCGGCCCCGTTGACGTTGGGTTGGTGGCGGCCGAAAGTCGTGATGCCCGAGGGGTTGGTCAATTCGCTCGATGACGACCAACTAGTCTGTGTGCTGGCGCACGAGACGGCGCACGCCGCGCGGCAGGATACGGTTGCCGCATTCTTGCAACGGCTGGCCGGTATCGGCTTCTGGTGGAATCCGCTGCTGCACACGATCAACCGTCAAATCAACCGGCTGCGTGAGAGAATCTGCGACGATCACGTGGTCCGGCAGTTCGGCGACGGACTTCCTCTGGCTGAGGCGATCGTCAGAGTCGCGGAATGGTCGGCGGATCGCGAATTGCAGCCGTCGTTGGCTGTGACGTTGCTCGACGAAAGCCAAGACATCGAGCAGCGAATCGTTCGACTGGCTGACCGCAACCGAATGGTCTCCGTGAGTCTGAATGCACAATCGGCCGCATGCATCGGGCTGTTCGCTCTGGTACTGGCTGCGGTGCCGTTTGTGCCCGCGCTACGAGCCCAGCAGCCGGAGCCGGAAGCACGACCAGTCGTTCTACAACCCGTTGCCTCCGAGCCGGCCGGCTGGCAGATTCTCATCCGAGTCGTCGATGACGAAGGAAGACCGATTCCCAACCCGGAAATCGGCGTGCGGCTGCCAGAAGTCGGGACGCAATGGTTCGCCGGCGATCGCGACGGACGATTCACAGCCACTGTTCCCAGCCCCACGCCTCGATACTGCACGCTCAGGGCTCGCGCCGGTGGTTACGCGCCGATGAGAGCCGCGTGGAGCAACCGCGACGAGCAGGTGGCAGACCCGTTGCCGGCCGAGTTCACATTCGAGATGACCAGCGCCATCACAGTCGGCGGAGTCGTGCTGGACGAAAACGATCTGCCGATCGCAGATGCCACGGTGCTGTTTTCCGCCGGGGACCGCGAAAGGAATCGCGCGCGACGGGCATACTCGTCTATGCACGATGAGGAGTGCATCACCGACGCCGATGGCAAATGGCGATGCGACGTTGCTCCCGAGACTCTAACCGGCGCGACTCTGAAGATCACCCATTCAGACTACGCTCTCGACACGTCCCGCTATTCCCAGGACCACCGTATATCCGAGCTGCGCGACTTAACACATTCATGGATGTTGAGAAAGGGCTTTGCCATTACGGGATGGGTCGTTGACGTCGAAGGCAACCCCGTTGCAGGAGCCGCGTTGGCCATCGGCGAACTCAATGCCTATGACGACAAGAGTTTTCAACACACCGACGCCGACGGGCGGTATCGCTTCGAGCGCGTGTCGCCGCATCATGAAGTGAATGACGACCAGCCGATCCGCTTCACAGTCTCGGTCCTGAAACCCGGTTATGCGCCGGTGATGGAGTTGGTGCCAGGCTACGGTAAACGACCAATGGCCGATTCAACGCCGGGGGAACGAATTGTCGACTTCACGCTCGAACGCGGTGTGACTTTGACGCTGCACGTCGTCGACTCTCAGAATCGGCCGATTCCCGGGGCCATTGTCTCTGTCGACGAGTGGAACGACACAGATGCTCTCCGGGCGCTGCGCAGATTCGGCATCCCTCGCAAAGCCGACGAGAGGGGCGTTTGGGAATGGACCGACGTGCCACCGGGTGATTCGATCTCCTACGACATCTTCAAACGAGGCTATGCCGACGTGCGCGATCACAGTATCTCGGTCGAGGCCGAGACCCACGGCGAAGTCATCGTGCTCAACCAGCCGCAGGTGGTGACGGGCACCGTCATCAACGCGATCACGAAACAGCCCATCCAGGACTTTGTGGTCGAGCGGGCTTTTGAGAACGTGGGCGGTCACGTGGACGGCCTGTATTGGGCCAGCGACGGCACTCGCGGCAAGGGTGGAAACTACCGCAAACGCGTAACGATGCCGCCGCGCAGAGGCACCTACACCTATCGCGTCCTCGCCCACGGCTACAAAACCGCTCTCAAGAAATCCGTGCCGTTCGTCGAAGGCGAGACAACTCTTAACTTCGAGCTACAGCCACTCGACGGCAATGCGGATCAGACCAACGCTGAACAAGACGAAGAGTCGCCCCGCTCCGTTGCGCCTCCGGGACGCAGTAGCTGGCGCTCGTTCCGCAACGGCAACGGGCAAATGGGAGTCGCCGGATCCGCGTTGCCGCAAAAGTTGCAGTTGCTCTGGAAGTTTCCTTTGGAATATGGCGTCGCAGGCGCTGCGGCCATCGTGGGTGATGATGTTTATGTCGGCGGCCTGGACGGCTGGCTGTATTGTCTCGATCGGCGGATGGGACAAGTCGTCTGGAAGTACCGCGCGATCGACGACACCGATCCGAATGCTTATGCACCGGGCTTCGGATCGTCGCCGCACGTCACCGCCGACTCCGTCTACATCGGCGATGAGAACGGCGTGATGCATGCCGTCGACCGGGTGACGGGAAAAAGGCGTTGGAAATTCGAAACGGGAGCTGAGATCCCCGGTGGAGCGGCCGTCGTCGGACAACTTGTCCTGTTCGGTTCCCATGACGGCAGCGTCTATTGTCTGCATGCCAACAGCGGTGCTGTGTCTTGGGAATTCCAGACGTCAGATCGCGTCAACTGTTCGTTGGCCATCGCCTCGGCACACACGTTTGTTGCTGGTTGCGACGGATATCTCCGCGTGATCGCGATCGAAGACGGTCGGCAGGTCGGCGAACTAAACCTCGGTTCGCCATTGATTGCCTCGCCGGCACTGCTCGAGAATCATCTCTATGTCGGTACGCACGACGGAGAGTTTCAAGCCATCGATTGGACGCGCCCAGCCATCGACTGGACTCACGCTAATCGGAGCCGTGCGCAGGAGTACCGCGGCTCCGCGGCGATCACCGAGAAGTACGTGATCGTCGGCAGTCGCGACAAACGGTTGCACTGCCTGAATCGAGCAACGGGTGAAGCTGTTTGGAGTTTCCCGACTCGAGCCGCCGTCGACAGCTCGCCGGCAGTGGTCGACGGCAGAGTCTTCTTTGGTTCGAACGACGGCAACATCTATGGGGTCGGGCTGCACGACGGCAAGCAGTTGTGGAAGTTCAACACCGGCGGGGATGTCACCGGCAGTCCGGCGATTGGAGAAGGCTGTCTCATCATCGGATCAGAGGCCAGCCACGCCTTCGTCTACTGCTTCGGGGCCAAAGATTGACCGATCGTGGCGCTAGGGCAGCCGATGCGGCTCAAACAAACGCCGCGACACCGCGTGTGGATCCCACAATTCGTCTACTTTCCGGGGAGCCGAGTCACGAAATCTTTCCGCGGTGCCGACGGCGCGTGAAAGCTGCACACATCGAGCTGCGAACTAGGAATTACCGCCCTGGTTGCCACCCCCTCGGCGCCCGCGGCCCCTTCCCGGACCGCGTCCGGGACCACGTCCTCTCCTTCCGGGACCGCGTCCGCCCGGAGCGTTGAAGGCGACTTCGCTGCTGTCGGCGACGTTCACCCAGACGTGCACGTGCGGTGCGCCGCGGAAGTGCCAGACGAACGAAGGCCCTTCCAGCCGCCAGTTGTCCCACACCTTGTCGTCTCCAATGTCCCGGTCGGTATAGAACGCCAGATGGCAAGCATCGAGACCGCCTTGGGTCTTGAGACAGGCCAGCACTTCATCGCGATCCGACTGGCGGTAAGGCTCGATCAGCTTCTTGAGCACCTTCTGAACTTCGTCCTTTTGATCCGAACTGAGTTCAGGAATCGGAATGCCGGCGAACTGGCCGTCCTTCCCGCGGAAGGCTGCGTCGCCTTCGCGCGGCGTACGGGCCGCCTCGGCCAGCTTGCGCTGCTTGCCGTCGAGCATTTCGTACACGCGGTTGGCCGCCAGGGCCTGTTCCCAGAACACGTTGCCCTTGTGATCGGCCCCCTCGTTGAAGCCGTCGGCAGCGTGGCCATAGAAGATCGGTCCGCCAAAGGCGACGTGTTCTGCCGTGTTGCCGTCGCAGCGAACGGTCATGTGGCGGCCGGTCATCACTAGTTCGAACTTGCCGTCACCCGGCGTACCGAAGATGGCCAAGGATTGATCCTCTCCAAAGCCGCCCGCGTCGTCGTCCAATTGTTGATAGAACTTGTCATGCCACTCGGGTTGGATCATGCCCTCGAAGATGTCGCGAACCATGGCCCGCTGATCGTCGGTGTAGAAGTCGCTGTTAATGATGGCGTCGGTGATGTTCCAATTGTTGGCGACTCGGGTCCGCAGCAGCCCGCGGTCGTCGTCGTGGTCCCAACCGAAGCAGACGTCCTCCTTTTGGGCCGCGCTCAATGATTCGTAAAGATGCTTGACGATGGTCTCTGGGGCTTGCGACGACTGGGAATCTTTGCCCGTAGCCAGACTGGGAAGTGTGCCCGCCACACCCAGCGCTGCCGCTCCTCCCCCAGCCGCCCGCAGAAAGTCGCGGCGGTTCAGGGCCAGATCGAAGCTCCCACAATCGAAACAGGAATTGGCGTCGTTCTGCATAGGTGACCTCGTCCTTTCTGGAAACGGGATGCTCGCAAGACGATAATTGAAAGAGGTTTGCGTCGTGGCCGAAATCGTTGCCGGGCGGCGTGTTCCGTCGGTCCATTGATGGGTAACGGTCGTGACGAGTGGCCGTCCACAGCGCACGTGAGCTTTTTGTCGATGAATGCCGCGTTGAGAGTTAATGTGGACGTACACTCCCCCAGCCCGTTTTTATGTTGATGAGAGCCGCGATGCCTCTTGAATCGGGAGACGCTCTACTGCAACGTCTGCATACCGGCGACCGGGGGGCGCTCTCCGAGGCGTTCATGCTGCACCGCGAGCGGCTCTGGCGAATGATCAACTTCCGGATGGATCGCCGGCTGCGCGGGCGCGTCGACCCGGACGACGTGCTGCAGGAAGCCTATCTCAACGCCGAGCAGCGGTTCGAACACTTCGACCAGGAAGCCGGCCACTCGATTTTCATTTGGTTTCGTCTGATCTGCAGCCAAACGCTGGTGGATGTACATCGCCGGCACGTCGAAGCCGAAATGCGTTCCGCCGGCCGCGAGGTTTCAGCGCATCGATCACCCGGCGGGCCGTCCACTTCTTACTCGATCGCCGGGCAGTTGGCCGGCAGCATGACGTCGCCCAGCCAGGCCGCCCACAAACAAGAACTCTCCAAACAACTCGCTGCAGCCTTGGAAACGATGGAGCCCATAGACCAGGAGATTATTGCCCTGCGGCACTTCGAAGATCTGAGCAACGCCGAAGTCGCCGAGGTGCTGGAAATCAAACGCACAGCCGCCAGCAATCGCTATGTGCGCGCAATCGCCCGGTTGCGGGAGGTGCTGGACGACGTTCCCGGTTTCTCAGATTCGAACGGAGGGCCGCCCCGTGGCTGAAGCCGAGACACACAGCGATCCGATCGACATTCTGGCCATCGAGTTTGTCGCGTCTTTGCGGGACGGCCGGCGTCCCGCAATCGACGACTATGCGCAGCGCCATCCCGATTTGGCCAACGACATCCGCGAGTTGTTTCCCACCATCGCCTGCCTGGAGCGTGCCAGAACGCAGAGTGAGGCGACGTCGGACGAAGGCCGTGCCACTCTCGGACCGGCCCAACTCACGCGCCTGGGCGATCTGCGGATCGTGCGTGAAATCGGCCGAGGCGGGATGGGAATCGTGTACGAGGCCGAACAGGAATCGTTGCGGCGACGAGTCGCCGTCAAAGTGCTGCCCCGGCAAGCGCTGCTAGACGACCGGCAACTCCGCCGATTCGAACGCGAGGCGCGAACCGCCGCTAATTTGCACCACACGAACATCGTTCCGATTTTGGGCGTGGGAGAGAGCGACGGTTTTCGTTACTACGTGATGCAATACATTCGGGGCGTCAGCCTCGATCAAATCCTGCCGCAGATCTCGAATGAGGATTCCAGAAACGGGACCGGTAAGGCATCGACCGATGCCAGTTCCTTGGCGCAGGCGCTCGTCAGCGGGAAGTTTGATACCGACGGCGATGAGAGCGGTTCGATCTCCACGGCGGGACTGGTCCATGACGGAGTCGACTCTGAGGAGCCCGGTCACGTCGAGGAATCAGGCCACGTCGACTCCCACGCGCTGGCGCCGACAGTTGCCGGGCCGGCAGCAACCCTTGAAGGCGTCTCAGCCCCGGACAGTTCCACGGATGTTGCGGCCGAAACGAACCTCGGTCCGCAGTATTGGCTGAGCGTGGCTCGCATTGGGTTGCAGGTATCAAGCGCTCTGGACTACGCGCATGAGCAAGGCACGTTGCACCGCGACATCAAACCCGCCAACCTCATCGTCGATCCGCACGGAACGGCTTGGGTTGCCGACTTCGGGCTCGCCAAGGCGATCGAGCACGATGACGTCAGTCGAACGGGCGACATCGTGGGCACTTTGAAATACATGGCGCCGGAGCAGGTTGTCGGAGAGGCCGATGCCCGCAGCGATCTATTCAGCCTGGGCTTGACGCTCTACGAATTGCTGACGCTGCAGCCGGCGTATGACGACGCTCAGCGACGCGATTTTCTCCTCAAACAGGCGACGACCCCAAGCCCCGCCCCTCCCCGCAGGCTCAATCCTTCCATCCCGCGCGACCTGGAGACGATCGTTCTCAAGTGCATCGCGCCCGAAGTCGACCATCGTTACCAGTCGGCGGAGGAACTGACAGCAGATCTACAGCGGTATCTCGACGGCCGACCGATCCACGCCCGTCGCATCATGCCCTGGGAACGGCTCTGGCGGTGGGCCCGTAGGAATCCGGCCTTGGCAACCACCTCGGCGGCTGCGCTGGTGCTGTTGTGCACCGTGGCCGTCATGTCCAGTGTCGGTTACGTGCATTTGTCCGAGGCTCACGGGCAAACCCAGTCTGCTCTCGGCAAGGCCACCGAGCAGCACCAGCTAGCTGAGGAAAATGCGACTCTGGCCCTTTCAGCACTCGATCGCATCTTCGAACGATTTGCACCGACGGGGTTGCCGTCAGCCTTTGATGGCACCGACGGTAACCAGATGGAAGCTTCTGCCGTGCTCTCCAACGAAGCGGCCGACCTGTTGGCTGAGTTGGTCAACTTCTACAAGACTCTCCGAGAACAGCGCGGAGACGATCCCGCATATCAGGAGCGAATCGGCCTGGCCAATCGCCGCCTGGGTGACATCGACCAGCGACTGGGACGCTACGAGCAGGCGGCGACCGCCTACGATCGGGCGCTGGCGATCTATGCCCCGCTGGCCGAGTCGTCCTCTTCGCCGGAACACACGCTGGCCCTTGCCGGTCTGTACACCGAAATGGGCAACACTCAGCGCAGTCAGCGTGACTTCGAGAAGGCGGCAGCGTCGTACGCATCGGCAGAACAGCTGCTCGAGCCGCTGGCCGAAGGCCGGGACAACGACTTGGCAACGTTCGAGCTGGCGCGCGTGTATCACCTGCAAGTTCGTGGAAACGCCCTGGCACCAGCGCGATTGCGCAGCAACAAATCCCAACGACTCATCGCCAACCGGGAAGAAGCCGAACGCAAGCTGCAGTGGGCGGTCGACAGGCTCCATGAGCTGACGGCCAGGCAGCCTGCCAATCCGGCGTACGCGCACATGCTGGGGTTGCTCTACCTGGAAGCCTCGTCGTTTCATCGCCGTAGCGACCCGACGGTTGCCGCCGACTATCAGCATGAAGCGGTAGAAATCCTGGACACGCTCGATGAAAACCACCCCGAGAATCCCGACTATGCCCTGGCCCTGTGTGCGGCACTGGCGACAGGGAGTCCCCGCGACGGAAAATTGCGATATCAGGATCTCGACGCGTTCGCAGAGCGGCTCATTCGCGCGCGGAATCGCGCCGGTGCGATGGTCGAGTCTCATCCGCAGGTGCCGCAGTATCGTGCCTTGCAAGCGATGTTGCATCACAAGCTGGGCACCGTGCTGATGCGCCTCGAATTCGATGCTGAAGCCGAACAGAGCTACGCCGAGACCATCGACATCTACCGCACGCTGGCTTCCAGGTACCCGGAGGCCTCCGACTACTACGAGGTCAAACGCGCGTTTGCTCGGCAATCGCTGGCGGGTCTGCTGCTGACGCGCACCGACCGCGAATCGGCCGAACGCGCACGCGACGAGCTGATTGCCGCCATCGCTACGATCGAAGCGGTACCGGCGAGCCCCAACGATCAGGCGACGATCGACTCACGCCTGCACGGCTGCTATCGGCAACTGGCCGACGCCTATCGACGGCTGGGCGAAGATGCCCGCGCCCTCGAGGCAGAGCGGAAATCGAGCTGACCCAGCCTCCCGATGACGCAGTGGCACCACCCGCGGAACTACATGTGGGTCGAGCCACCGGCTAAGATAGAGACGGTTGTCGTGGATCGACCGTCTCGATTCTTAGAGTTCGAGGTCTTCCGTGAAAGACGTGTTCGCCATCTGCTATTGGCTGACTGCGGTTGTCGTTGTTGCGCCGCATCACGTCCGGGCCAATGACGATGTCGACTTCGGCAGTGATGTTCGGCCGATTCTCTCCGACGTGTGCTTTCAATGTCACGGGCCGGATGCCAACGCTCGACAGTCTGAATTACGGCTCGACACCCACGAGGGGTTGTTCGGCGATCGCGGCGGATACGCAGCGTTTGTGCCAAACAGCACGGACCGTAGTGAGGCCATCCGTCGCATCACCGCCGATGATCTCGAACTTCAAATGCCTCCGCCTGATGCCGAAGTGCGGTTGACCAAACAGCAAGCCGAAATGCTCCGGCGCTGGGTCGAGCAAGGGGCGCCCTGGGAGGGGCATTGGTCGTTCGAGCCGGTGAGTCGGCCGCAGCTGCCGATCGTTTCGAATGACAAATGGTGTCGAAACGGCATCGATCGATTCGTGATGGCTCGGCTCGATCGCGAGGGAGTGACCGTTTCGGGCGAAGCAGCGAAAGCGACGCTCATTCGGCGGGTGACGCTCGACTTGACCGGTTTACCGCCGACGCCGGCAGATGTGGATAATTTTCTGGCCGACGACTCGCCGAGGGCCTACGAGAAGTTGGTCGATCGATTGTTGGCGTCGTCTCGATACGGCGAGCGAATGGCGCTGATGTGGTTGGATGCAGCTCGCTACGCCGACACCGACGGATATCAAAACGACGGACCGCGCTATATGTGGCGCTGGCGGGACTGGGTCATCGAGGCCTACAACGCCAACGTGCCGTTTGACCAATTCACCGTCGAGCAACTCGCCGGAGATCTGTTGCCTAACGCGACGCTTGAGCAGCGGATTGCCACGGGTTTCAACCGCAACCACCGCTACAACTCAGAGTCCGGTCTGGTGCTGGAAGAGTTTCTGCTGGAAAACGCGGTCGATCGTGTCGATACCACCAGCACCGTCTGGATGGGACTGACGATGGGCTGCGCCCGCTGTCACGACCACAAGTACGACCCGTTCAGCCAACAGGAGTACTACCGGCTGATTGCCTATTTCGACAAGGTTACCGAGTCGGGTCGCGCGGTAAAGTTTGGCAACTCGGAGCCCTGGGTTGTCGCCCCCACCAGAGATCAGCAAGCCCGACTCGGCGAACTCGACGCCGAAGTGGACGCCGCTGTGGAGGCTCTCGCGAAGGCCACCAGCGGGATGGACGCGACCATTGACACCCGCCGCTTTGAACCGACCGTTGACGACGGCGGCGAAGTACCTTCAAAACTGGCCGTGACTCGCGGCCTGAAGCATCACTTTGCCTTCGACGAAGACGACCCGCGCATCGAGCCACAAAAGGGAGACCCCCGGCTGGCCACCGGTGTCGTCGGGACCGCCGCAACGCTAGACGGCGATTCCCAATTCGTGCTTGGCTCAGTAGGAGACGTTCAGTGTCACAAGAGGAGCAGTATTGCGTTCTGGCTCCGTCCCGAAGACCTGGGTGAGGGAGTCATTCTGTCACGGCAGATAACCGGCTCGTACCGTTCCGGCCTCGCTGTCGAGCTGCGAGACGGCTGCCTGCAGTTCTTCATTATCACGCGTTGGGTCGCCGGAGTCGGTGCGCTCGAAACCCGAGACCGGCTCCCACAGGGCGAGTGGGTGCATGTCTGCCTTACCAACGACGGTAGCCAGAGCGTGCGGGGCATGCGGATCTATCTCAACGGTACGCGGGCCGACACGCGAACTCTGTACAACACCAACAGCAACACCGGCGGAACGCAGAAGGGTTCGAAGTTGCGAGTGGGCGGCGGAGTGCATGGACCGCACTTCACGGGGCAAGTTGACGAACTGCGAATCTACAACCGCACTTTGTGGGAGGACGAGATTGAGCTGCTGGCTGTCGCCGATCCGGTGCCTGGATTGCTGGCGGTCGATTCGGCCGACCGCACGAAGCGCCAACGTGCGGTGCTCCGCAACTGGTTCCTCGAGCAAGCCGCGCCGACCGAATTGGCGCAGTTGGCCGGCGACTACTTTCAGGCCCGCAGCGATCGCCAAAAGTTCTGGGACTCGTTGCCGACAACTATGGTGATGGAAGAGGGCAGCTCGCCTGAGCCCACGCGACTCCGTGTCCGCGGCGTGTACAACGACTACGGCGCAGAGCTCGCACCGGGGGTACCACAGGCGTTTCCCAGCCTGCCGGGTGAGTCGACTGAGGATCGTCTGGGACTGACCCGCTGGCTGGTCGATGGGCGGCATCCTTTGACCGCGCGGGTGGCCGTCAATCGCTATTGGCAGAAGTACTTCGGCATTGGATTGGTCAAGACGTCCGAAGACTTTGGCGTGCAGGGACAGCCTCCCAGTCATCCGGATTTGCTCGATTGGCTGGCGGACGAATTCGTCCAAAGCGGCTGGGACGTGAAGGCCATGCAGAGGTTGATCGTCACCAGTTCCGCCTATCGCCAGACGTCCCGGGTGAGTTCGGAACTGGCACGGCGCGATCCACAGAACCGGCTGCTCGCACGCGGTCCACGCTCCCGGTTGCCGGCCCATACGATTCGTGATCAGGCGCTGTTTGTCAGCGGTCTGCTCGTCGAAAGGCCGGGCGGACCATCGGTCAGTCCCTACCAGCCGACCGACTTATGGAAAGAGATGAGCAACATGGTGTATGAGCAATCGGCGGGTGATGACCTGTATCGCCGTAGTCTGTACACAATCTGGAAGCGCACCGTGGCGCCCCCCAGCATGGCAATTCTGGACGCCGCCGACCGCGAGAATTGCCAGGTCACCACGACCCGCACGAATACGCCCCTGCAAGCGCTCACGCTGTTGAATGAAACAGCATTCGTAGAGGCGGCCCGAAAGCTGGGCGAACGGATGCTCGTCGAGGCAGGGGACGATCCGGTCAAATTTGCATTTCGAACGGTGATGTGCCGCGAGCCCGCGCAGCACGAACTCGCATTGCTGCAACAAGCCAGGCAAGACTATCTCGTGGAATTCAGCGAAGCTCCGGACGAAGCCGCAAAGCTGATCACCATCGGAGAATCAGTACCCTCTGAATGCCTCGACCCGATCGAGTTGGCGGCGAACACCGTTTTGGCCAACGTTCTGTTGAATCTCGACGAAACCGTTTCGAAGGAATAGAACCACGTTGCCGAATCCCGAAACAACCAATGCGCTGGACATCAACCGGCGCTACTTCTTCGGTCAGACGGCCACAGGCATCGGCGTGGCGGCGCTGGGGTCGTTGCTTCAAAACGATGCTCTTGCCGCCAGTCCCAAACACGCCTTCCCGAATTTCCCGGCCAAGGCCAAGCGGGTCATCTACCTGTTCCAATCGGGCGGCCCACCACAGATGGACTTGTACGACTACAAGCCGCACCTCGACAAGGTCCACAAACAGGAAGTGCCCGATTCGGTGTTCAATGGGCAACGGCTCACCGGCATGACGGCCGGCCAAAGTTCGTTTCCGGTGGCGCGGTCGGTCTTCAAGTTCGAACGCTGCGGCGAAGGCGGCACGTGGCTGAACACCGAACTCATGCCGCATCTCGGCGAGGTCATGGACGACGTCTGCGTCATCAATTCGATGCACACCGAGGCCATCAACCACGACCCGGCCATCACGTTCTTCCAGACAGGATTTCAAATTGCCGCCCGGCCCAGTATTGGCGCCTGGCTAAGCTACGGCTTGGGAAGCGAGAACAGCAATCTGCCAGCCTTCGTCGCCATGACTTCGAATCGAGGCGGCCAGCCGTTGTACGACCGGCTGTGGGGATCGGGGTTTCTGCCCTCGCGGCATCAGGGTGTGTTGTTTCGCTCCGGAAAAGACCCCGTGCTGTACCTCAACAATCCCGACGGAATCGATCCCGGGTTGCGTCGGAAAACGCTCGACCACATCGCGGCGCTCAACCGCATGAAGTTCAAGCAATCCGGCGACGCCGAGATCGCGACCCGCATCGCCCAATACGAGATGGCCTACCGCATGCAGACTTCGGTTCCCGAACTAACCGACGTGAGCAGCGAGACGCAAGCCACCTTCAACTTATACGGCGACGACGCACGTAACCCCGGCACCTATGCTTACAACTGCCTGCTGGCCCGCCGGCTGTGCGAACGCGGCGTGCGCTTCGTGCAACTGTTCCATCGCGGCTGGGACACGCACGGCAACCTGCCCAAACAACTCGGCAAGCGTTGCCGCGAAACCGACCAGGCCACCGCCGGCCTGCTAAGGGACCTGAAACAGCGTGGTTTGCTGGAAGACACTTTGGTCATCTGGGGTGGCGAGTTCGGGCGTACGGTCTACTGCCAAGGGGCGCTGACCCCCAACAGCTACGGGCGCGATCACCATCCGCGTTGCCTTTCGGTCTGGATGGCCGGCGGCGGCGTTCGCGGTGGCATGTCGTATGGAGCGACTGACGACTACAGCTACAACATCGCCGAAAACGGCGTCAGCGTGCACGACCTGCACGCGACCATCCTGCATCTGCTGGGTATTGACCACACCGCGTTGACTTACCGATTCCAAGGCCGCCGTTACCGCCTCACCGACGTGCAGGGCGAGGTTGTGCAGAATATTCTTGCGTAGACAACATGCGGTGTGCGCGAAGGCCACAGGGTGTTTACAGTCGTGTCGAGTGTGCAACGAAGCGCAAGCCACGGCGTCGACTCCTGGTCGCAATCGGAAGAATTCGTTGACTCGTGAGTTGACATCAATAAGATGATGGGAGTGATCTGCTTCGGCCAGAGCCCTACGGTAAGGACCCGCAAGATGTCACTCCTCAAACGAGACCGCCTCGCTGCTGTAGTTTTTACCATGTTGGTGATACCTCTCCTGGGCGGGAACCTGCACGCCCAGGTTTGTCCAAACGGCGGAGGCGGCGCGAGCGCTGGTGCTGGGGCTGGGGCAGGCGCCGGTACGGCAGATACCGCTCCCGGCGGTCGGAGTGGATCGACTGCGATGGAAAACCTGGCGCGGTTTCAGCAGGCGCAGCAGTTCGTGCAGTTCATGCAAGGGATACGGCGATCACAACAACAGGCGAACGGGTTCGGCCATCGAGACCGTTCACGCCCAAATAGCGGGCGCCGGGGAGAACGGGCGCCGCTCGCCTCGGCCGAGGGGAGTCGCAGCGACTCGGTAGACGCAGATGATAGCGAATCGCTGCCCGCCGCCTCGAACGTTCGGGGGTTGAGTCCTCGTCAACGCAGCCGATTGAGGCGGGAGCGCAGGCAAGCCGAGCAACGCAAGGTCAACGAAGTTCGCCGCGCGCGCCGCAAGGCTGCCCTGCAACGTTCAGCGGCTGCCGAGGTGGCAAGCAACCCATAACGGTTGCCGTTTGCCGGCTGCTCAAGCGTGCTCTCTCGTCGGAAACGCGACGCATGCGGACAATCAGCGGTGAAGATCTAGTCCTTGCCGCGCAGGCACTTGACGGACGAATGCAAGATGGAGTCGCAGGTCGGTATCAGCCGGTCCGACGACGACAGAACAGCCCCGCAATCCCCAGGGCACACAGCAGCATCGAGGACGGTTCCGGAATAGCCGTGGCGTTGGCTGTGCTGGTTGGGAAGTCGTCAAACGTGATTTCAAGAATTCCACCACCTGTGGATGATAACTGGAAGCTGAGAAAGTTCACGGCTGTGAAGTCACTCGGAGTTGCGCCCGCAAAGTCGCTAAATGGGACGGCCAGCGTACCGGAGGTGGGTAGCACACCAGTTGCCGAAAAACTGTCGACAACGACGGTGTACAAGATAGTCGCTGCACTTGTCAGTGAGAATCCGCCGATGTCGAGTTCGAATTGATCTTCGCCCGACGGTGCGAGGTTGTAGGGGCCTTCATCCCACGTCAAAGTCAGAAACGTTTCCCCCGCAAAAAGCCCATTGACGCCGATGGTCAACGACGCGCCGAGGGTGGCTGAAATAACATTGTCGAAAAAATTCGACATCACAATGTCGTAATGGTCGTCGATGCCGTCCGAAGTAAACGTATCACTCCGGAAGCCCTGATCCACAAAGCCCCCGGTACCGGGAAACGATGTGATCAGCGCCGCCTCGGATGTGTTCGACAGCAGACCGAGCCCTAAGAGCAGTGCTACTGACGGACCGACGAGTCTATGCATGTTGAATTCCTCTCGGCAGCAATCGGAAGCCCATGGTCTGAACAACCGTATCAAGGCCTGCACAAGTTTTCAAGTCGCCAACGGACCGATCGGCTGCCAAGATTGCGAGCAACCCCAAAGGGCTGCCGATTACTATCGCTCGGCGACTCAGAACATCTCTTCCAGAATGCGGGTCAGCTCCTCGTCGGTCAGTTCGCGGGGGTTGCCGTTCATGCTGTTGCCGCGCGAGCTGTGGACAATGGCGGGAATCTGATCGGCTTGGACGCCGATGTCAGTGAGCCGGTTTGGGATACCGATCTGTGAACTGATCTGTTTGACCCGTTCGATTCCGGCTTCGACCGCGGCTGAATTTGTCGGCCAATTACGAGACGTAAGAATCGTCCCGACTTCTGCCAGTTCCGCTTGGCGGACATCGGCATTCACCTGCATGGCGGCCGGCAGCATCACGGCGCATGCCAGACCATGCGTTACGCGGCAATGAACCCCCAACGCAGCCGCCACACCGTGTGCCATGCCCAGCCCCGAATTGGCAAGCGCCATCCCCGACAGCAAGGCCGCTTGAGCCATTCCCTCTCGGCCCGGCTGCGAGGTTCCGTTTTCGACCGCCTCGACCAAACAACGTGCAGCCAGTTGGAGTCCCTGGCGACACAGCGCCTGTGGAATCGGTTTGGCGCGACGGGAAATGAAGCTTTCGATGAGCTGCGTCAATGCGTCCATGCCAGTGGCCGCCGTCACCTCCTTGCAGGCTGAGACGCTCAGTTCGGGGTCGATGAGCACCAGTCGAGGAACCATCAACTCGGAGCGCAGGCTCTTTTTGAACGGTGGGTCGAACGACGAGATCACGGCGTTCTTGGTCGCTTCGCTGCCCGTGCCGGCGGTTGTGGGCATGACCATCAGTGGCAGCGGTGGTACTTCGATTTGCAGCCCCTGTCCCACGCCCTCGAGGTAGTCACGGACAGTGTCGCTTCGTCGGTTTGTGGCCAGGGCCGCCACCGCCTTGGCGAGATCAATTGCCGAGCCGCCACCGACGGCCAGGATCAGATCGTGCTCGCCGACATCGTGTTGCAGTAGCAACCCTACGGCCTCGTCGACGTCGGACACTTCGGGCTCGTGCGTGATGGTTACCAGCGGAACGGCTTCCACGTCTGCGCGCTGCAGGCAATCGGCCAATTCGTCGAGAACTCCGGTTGCCTGCAGGCTGCGCGAGCCACAGACGAGCAAGGCTCGCCGGCCAAGTGAGCGCGCCAAGTTCCCGCATTCGCTGCGTCGACCCCACCCGAACGCGATTCGTGCTGGCGCGAAAAAGTCGTAATGGAGCTGCAGGTCGTCGAGGAACGAGGATGGATTCGTTTGCATGACCCCCACCTTGCGAATTCAATTGCTTTCAACCGTCGTGCTAGCCGAACTGTCTGTGTCGTCCTTCGCCGCCGGCAAAGCGCTTGGCACCTTCTGTGGCCGCGCCGCTGGCCAGTGAATCGTTGCCGCGCTCGAGTTCGTGGCGCATCGCATCATCAAATTCGAGCGACCATTGTTGGTAGGCCGACTGACGATCGTTTCGCATCGTGACCTGTGGAAAAGAGGCGATCTCGGCGGCCAACTGTTCGGCGATTTCGCGGGACTTGCCTTTAGGGGCTACCCGATTCGCTAGCCCCATCTGCAGCGCTTCGTCCGCCCGCACGCCGCGACCTGTGAGGATCATGTCCAGGGCGTGTCCCATTCCAATCAATCGCGGCAAGCGGACGGTCCCGCCGTCAATGAGCGGCACGCCGAAGCGGCGGCAGAAGACTCCAATCACCGCGTCTTCTTCCATCACTCGCATGTCGCACCAGATGGCCAATTCGAGGCCGCCGGCGACCGCATACCCGGCAATGGCCGCGATCACCGGTTTCGACAGGGCCATCCGGCTGGGCCCCATCGGGCCGTCTCCTTCATAAGCAAACGGCGACGATCTCACGCCTGACTCGGAGATCCGCTTCAGATTAGCACCGGCACAGAAACAACCGTGGTCGCCCCACAGCACGGCGACGTCGGCACCGGCGTCGGCGTCAAATTCCCGAAAGGCGTCGGCCAGTTCGGAGGCGGTTTGTGGATCGACTGCGTTTTTGACCTGGGGATTGTCTAGAATCACTGTCGTGACACGGTCCTGCTTTTCAATGCGAACGGGCATTAGGCTTGCCTTTCCAGCGCTTTGGTGCGGTAATCGTCTAAACCGGAGCGAAGGCCGGCGTGGTAGAATCACACGATCGTGACCGGTTGTATCATCCGCTTTACGAAGACGAAGGGCAATTTGATGAAGTTGATCTTGCGTGGGCTCGTAGTGGTGTCGTCATTGACGGTCTTGACTTCGATCGCTCAGGCTGAGCCAGATATTGTTCCCGACGTCGTCTATGGTCACAAGCACGGCATGGCGCTGACGCTGGATGTTTTTAAGCCAACCGATGCCAACGGCGCAGGCGTTTTGTTCATGGTCAGCGGCGGGTGGAACTCACGATGGTATCCACCGCAGCTTGCGTTGGGACTGTTTCGGCCGCTGCTGGAGAAGGGCTTTACTGTATTTGCCGTGCGGCATGGCAGCAGTCCCAAGTACAAGATTCCTGAAATTGTCGAGGACGTCCGACGCAGCGTGCGATTTGTGCGCACGGAAGCCGACCGGTTCGGTGTCGATGCTGAGCGATTGGGTGTGTTTGGCGGAAGCGCCGGCGGTCACTTATCACTCATGCTGGCCTCCACCGCCGATGAGGGCAAACCAGACTCAAGCGACAACACTCAAAAGACCACGAACCGCGTGGCGGCGGTGGTCGCCTATTTTCCACCGACCGATCTGCGCGGTCTGGTCAACGACCCCCCGAACGACAACAAGCGGTTCCCGGCTTTGAACTTCAGCCCCGACAAAGCGGTCGACTATTCGCCGATCGCACACGTCTCACCCGACGACCCGCCCACGCTGCTGATCCATGGTGACAAGGATGATTTGGTGCCATTGCGGCACAGCACCAGTTTGCTCGAAGCACTGCAAAAGCATGAAATCGACAGCGAACTGATCGTGATCGAAGGAGCAGGCCACGGATTCGAAGGCGACGACCGCGATCAGGCCACCCAAGCGATGGTGACTTGGTTCGAAAAGCACCTCGGCGGAAAGTAGAGCGCCCTCGGTTGGTGGAATGGAATTGTGGCGCTCGAATCGCAGCTGGCTTGTTGCCCTACTTTTCACGCGCCCACCAGCCGATTTACCGCACGTCGATCATGAATAGCTTTTCCTCGAACTCATCGGCCCAATGAGCGACCTCTTTGATCGCGCGGGTGACGGCCGACTCGCTCAGGGCATCGAGCCGGTGTCGGGCTACGAGGTGCAGAATCTGAAAGTCGTCGAGATACAGCCGGCTTGCATCCAGCTTGCGGTTTTGTTTCAGGGCGATGATCATCTCGTCCAACGTTGTAACGGTACCGATCTCGCTTTCGACGGTCATCCACTCGCGGTCTGATTCGTCCGTTTCGACGCTTAAGCGAATCTCCTGCTGGCGGTCTTCGGGAAGTACAAATCGCAATACGGGCCGTCCGTGCTCGACGCCGTGGTGGTCGAGCTGCTTCGAGAACCTCTTCACAGCCAGCCGATAACACTGCTCTAATGCAGGATGTTCGAGATTGTCGGCCTGTTCCGGGTCGACCTCCGCGACGCGTGACTGCGACGATTTGGCTTTCGGGACGGACACAGTCTTGCCGCATTTGCTGCACTTGCCCTTGCGCCCAGCCGCTTTGACGGGAGCCGCCAGACGTTTGCCGCAGGAACACTTGAATCGAATGAGTGCTTGGGTCATGGAATGCCCGATAATGCGGGTTCACACGGAGACGCGTTCCGCGCACTATTGTAAGTGCATGCGTGTTAAGTTTCATTCGTGAATCCTGTGCTACGACGTGCGTCGTCGGAGATCCCGTAATGAGCCGCGATTCCACTAAGTCTCGCTTCGCGATCGGAATCGCCTTGGCGGTTTGGCTGGCATGGGCCGGGTTGATCGCCTGGAGTTGGATCGCACTCCAAAATCGCGATTGGAACCCCCATCCGCTGCCGCTGCTTGTGCTGCTGCTGGTCATGGGCGTTGGTCAAGTCCTGCTGTTCGCGATGGCATTCGGTGCGCTGCTGCGACGTCGCGCACGACGCGCTGCGCTTAGCGCTCTGTGCATCGGAACTGTCCCGGCGTGGTTGTTGCTTGCTCAGGTCGGGTACGTTCTGCTGAACCGAGTCCAACTCCTCGCAGTCGTCAACCCGATCACCAATGTCGGCTCTGCCGGTCATGGGCGTGTCCGCCGAACTCTACGCGACCACTCGCTTCAAAGAGCGGACGGACGGGCAGCGGGTCATCATGTATCATGATGGCATCGAACGGGCCGCGGAGATCGTCGCGGCAGCCGACGACCATCTTGCAGAACTGGAAACGCTCCTGAATCGCCCGATTCTCACGCGAGTCCGTTGGATTCGAGCCACTGTGTTGGGCCAAGCGGTTTCTTTCGGCGCCTCTGCGCTGAGCGACGCGCATGACGAGGAGCGACTGCGGCACGTTGATCGTCACGAGCTGGCTCACGCTGCCATCAACCAGCACATGACACCGTCGAGTCGTCCCCCAATGGTATTGGTCGAGGGATTCGCCGAAGCGGTGGCTGAGCCGGACTCGGGCAAGCTAGCGGCAACTGCGGCACATGGAATCGACTACGCCCCATCTCTAAAGCAACTGGTGCGTCCACCGTGGGCTTGGCAGCAGCACCATCCGGTGTACGACCAGGGCGGCCTGTTCGTAGACCTGCTCTTGAAAGCCTACGGTGGTGAGAAATTCCTCGAGTTGTACACAACGTGTCGCCCGGAGACTTTTGAAGCCGACTTTCAACGAGTAATGGCTGTCGACTTCAACGAGCTGGAACGACGGTACAATTCCCAAGTCCGCGAATGGAGCAAAGGCCGTCGCATCCGTGACCAATTGGCCAAGCTACCCCTCGGGGATGAGGTCGATGCCGACGCTTGGCGCACCTTCGTTGAACGATACGCGGCGGCCGTCGACGCAACTGATCTTCCTGCCGAATACGAAGCTGAAATCATAGTTGAGGCGGCCAGCGCTCCGACAGAAGAAGCCCAATTGCAAGAGCGCACGAATCGGTACCGGGATCGTGTTGTGGGAGATTCACGATTGATCGCGTTGGACGACGAAATTCTGTGCGTGACCGATCAGCGGGCTTTCCGGTTGCGGCGGCAACCCAATCAGAAGTGGCAACTTGCCGAGAAGCGATCGGTGTTCCCCGAAGTGGAGGTCTGGTTGATGCGGCAGACACTCGCCGCCGAATGGACATCTTCATTTCGATCGGAGTTCGATCCACATCCAACCGCTAACTGGGACGTGTCTCCTCCGCGCGTGACTGCTTTCGCATGGAAGCAAGACAACGATGACTCGCTGGCGCATATCATCCTCCAGAGTGCGGCAGCGGCGCCCTATTTACTCCAGATGACCCTATCTCAGGCAGCCGGACTGCGGCAGGTCCACCGCACGGAGCAGACGGATGGGAAGACTGTCGAGACAACGGTCGATTGGGAGTTTGCTGACGGGAAGCTGGTTGGCTTTCGTGACCGAACAGAGCAATTCAGCGCAGACGCAAAAGTAGAGTGGTCTCACGAAACCAACTTTCAGATCCGCCAGCCACCACTTGCGTCTGAGGGGGAGTTTGAACTCAGTCATTATGGCGTTGCCCCGCGAGCCACGTGGTCAATGTCGTGGGCTCAGCTCTTGCTCGCCGTTTGCCTGGCACTCGGCGGCATCCAATTCGCGCTCGGGCTCACACAACTCAGGCATCGCCGAACATGAAAACCCAGATTCATCAGAACTTTGCATCATCCCTTCCGGCGGACGACACGCATCGGTACCGCACGGGCCCGTGGCGTCCGAACACGATCGAGTACGATGCGTGGGATCTCGAGGTCGAAGGCCGCGTGCCTGAGGATCTCAACGGGGTTTATCTGCGCAATACGGAGAATCCTCTGCTGCCGCCGATTGAGCGCTATCACCCATTCGACGGCGATGCGATGCTGCACTCGATGGTGTTTCAGGCCGGCGAGGCGACTTACCGTAATCGCTTCGTCCGCACCGAAGGATTTCTGGCCGAGCAACTGGCCGGCGAATCGCTCTGGGCCGGCATTGCTGAGAACCCGGCCAGTGCGAAACGCACCGAAGGTTGGGGCGCGCGGACCCGCATGAAGGATGTTTCGAGCACGGACGTCGTGGTGCATCGCGGCTTGGCGCTGACCAGCTTTTACCAATGCGGCGATCTGTATCGCTCCGACCCGCGCACCCTGGAGGACCTCGGCAAAGAAGAGTGGCATGGTCGTTTTCCGCGGGAAGGCATCTCCGCGCACCCGAAGATCGACGAGAACACCGGTGAGATGCTCGTCTTCAACTACGGGACCGAGCCGCCCTACATGCATTACGGCGTCGTCTCGCCGGGTGGCGAACTCTCGCACTACGTCGACGTGCCGCTGCCGGGCCCGCGTTTGCCGCACGACATGGCCTTCACCGAGAACTACACGATCGTCAATGACTGCCCGGTGTTTTGGGACCCGGAAGCACTGTCGCAGGGCCGGCACGCGGTACGATTCTTCCGTGAGTTACCGACACGATTCGGCGTGATTCCTCGGCACGGGCAGACGCAAGACATCCGCTGGTTCGAAGCCGCTCCCACCTTCGTGCTGCATTGGATCAACGCCTACGAAGAGGGCGATGAGATCGTCCTCGACGGCTATTTCCAAGACAATCCCACACCGGCGCGCAGGCCGAACGCGACGCTGGAAGAAGGCATTTTCCAATATCTGGATCTGTATGCCCTGCAGCCCCGGCCCCATCGCTGGCGGTTCAATCTCGCGACGGGATCCACAAGAGAAGAGCGGCTGACGGACCGCATCATGGAGTTCGGTATGATCAACGGCCGCCACGGCGGTCGACGGCACCGTTACTCTTACAGTGCGTTGCCGGTCGAAGGCTGGTTTGGGTTCTGCGGCGTGATCAAGTTCGACCACCAATCGGGAACCCAAGCAACGTTCGAATTGCCCGAGGGCGTCTTCGCCAGCGAAACGGTCATGGCTCCCCGCGACGGTTCGACATCCGAGGACGACGGCTACCTGATCACGTTGACGATCGACATGAACCGCGATCGCTCCGAGTGTCTCGTTTTGGATGCAGCCCACCCGGACGACGGTCCTATTGCCCGCATTGCACTGCCCGAACGCATTTCCTGTGGGACCCACAGCTGCTGGGCGCCGTTGGATCGCACCGGATCTTGAGTCAGGCGACCGTTTGAGATCCGACGGGATTCGTACGAGGTGGGGCCGACTTCGGATGTTTTGCAGCCATTTCAACGGCGGCGTGGCGATCCCCTTCAGCATTCCTGCAAAAACCAGTTGGTGCAGCGCCCAGATTCCGTACCAATACGACAGCCCTAGAGCGCGCCCGGCTTAAACGTAGCGGGTTCCGGCGGCGTGGGTACCACATACAAAGGCCGAACAAGGTGTGATAGCCGCCACGATTATCCCGGATGGGATCTAGTAATCCGATCGGGGCGAAGACGGCCGTTTGTCGAATCGTACTCTGTGATCGAGAATCTTCGGTTACTTCCGGTGGTATCGCGGTCGGTACTTTGCGGAAGCTGAAGAGATCATCAGCGAAGTCAGCAACCAGTCCCTCCGCTGCATGTGCCAGCAGGGTGGTCGACCCGGACAGAGAGCAGGCCGTCGTTGCGGGCCGTGTTTCAAGAGCCGGGATCGCCCCTTTCGCCGAGCCAAGCCCGCTAGGGCAACTCGGTTTCGCCCATCAAAAAGCGATCGCATTCGCGGGCGGCATCATGGACACGTTCGTTTGTCACCCCGAGGAAGGCGGCCCGTTTCCGTCGGTAGCCTTCTACATGTGTCGAAGGCGTGTTCGCCGCCGGCGACTGCCGACGCGGTCAAAGCCTGATCGTCTGGGCGATCAACGAGGGCCGCGGCTGCCATCGGTGGTCGGGATGTCGACGATCTTCTCTTGCATGCGTCCGGCCTAGTTTGTTCTGAGATTGGAATTCGCCTCAACCTACCCGACAAAACGCGAGGCGGCAAACCGAGATTCGTTCCTGTCGTTCGAGCGTTGCGTCTGCAACCGGCACTGGAAGCCCAGCCATGAGCGTTGTACGCTAGCAATCACAATGCGCACGAACTACGCGGCTCACGACATTCCATTCACGCAAAAGAAAGCCGCTGGATGGCCGGGTTGGAACTCCGCGCAAGAAACCTGGGACTGCGTTCAAACTCTCAGCGGGCTGTTGGATCAGGTTGAAGTCGCATCCACGGCGGTCGTCTGCGAAGTCGGCTGTGGTGCCGGCAATCTGACCGAAACCTTGATCGATCGAGGTTGGACGGTCACGGGCGTCGATGTGTCTGAAGTCGCGATTGCCTGGGCGAGGGAGCGTTGTCGAGAACGTCCGGTGACGTTTCTTCAGGGAGATATTTGTGAACGCGACTTGTTTACTGCCGAGACGTTCGACTTGATCATTGATGGCTTGTGCCTGCACTGCATCGTCGGACAAGACCGCCGCCAGGTCATTTCTAATCTCCAGTTCTGGCTAAAGCCGGGTGGCAGCATCGTCGTCTTCACAATGTGTGGCGAACCAAAGGGAAAAGAACGTGCCGATTACGATCCGGACTCGCGGTGTGCGATCTCCGGCGGTATCGCGGTTCGGTACTTCGCGGAGGCTGACGAGATCATCAATGAATTCAGCAACGAGTCCCTCCGGTGTACGTTCCAGCACATGGTCGACCCCGCCGGAGAGCAGGCTTCACTACGGGCCGTGTTCCAGAAGCCGGGATAGCTCGTGATGCCGAGGCGGGACTATGGCAGCTCGGTTTCGCCCATCAAGAAGCGATCGCATTCGCGGGCGGCGCCGCGGCCTTCGTTGATCGCCCAGACGATCAGGCTTTGGCCGCGCCGGCAGTCGCCGGCGGCGAACACGCCTTCGACATTCGTCGCGTACTGTTCGAAGTGGGCGCTGTAGTTGGTGCGGCGATCGAGTTCGATGCCGAGCTGTTCGGCGACCGGTGATTCGGGGCCGAGAAATCCCATCGCCAGCAAGACGAGGTCTGCGTCGAACACTTCTTCGGACTCGGGAACCTGTGTAAACGGCGGGCCGCCCTCGGTGACTTTGTTCCAGTCGACCCGGCACGTCTTGAGTGCTTTGACGTGGCCCGACTCGTCGCCGATGAACTCGACGGTTTCGATCTCGAATTCCCGCGGGTCGCGTCCAAAGGCGGCGTCGGCTTCGGCGTGACCGTAGTCGGCACGGAAAATTCTCGGCCATTGCGGCCAGGGATTGTTGGGGGCCCGCTCATACGGCGGCTGCGGCACGATTTCGAAGTTGACCAGATTCTTGCAGCCGTGGCGCATCGACGTGCCGATGCAGTCGGTTCCCGTATCACCGCCGCCAATCACGATGACGTTCTTGTCTTTGGCGCTGATGTAGTTTCCGTCTTCCAGCTTCGAGTCGAGCAGGCTCTTGGTGTTGGCGTGTAGGAACTCCATCGCGAAATGGATGCCGTTTAGCTCGCGACCGGGAATGGGCAGGTCTCGCGGGCGCGTGGCGCCGGTGCAAAGCACGGTGGCGTTGAAATCTCTACGAAGTTCCTCAGCAGCTACGTCCTTGCCGATTTCGACGCCGGTGAGAAACTTCACGCCCTCGGCGGCAAGCAAATCGACGCGCCGCTGGACGATCCACTTTTCCAGCTTCATGTTGGGAATGCCGTACATCAGCAGGCCGCCGATGCGATCGGCGCGTTCGTAGACGGTGACTTCGTGACCGACACTGTTGAGTTGTGCGGCAGCGGCCAACCCGGCGGGACCGGATCCGACGACGGCCACCCGCTTGCCGGTCCGGACCGGTGGGGGCGAGGGCGCGACCCAACCTTCTTCGAAGCCCTTGTCGACGATCGCACACTCGATGTTCTTGATCGTGACGGCCGGCTCAATGATGCCCAATACGCACGATCCTTCGCACGGCGCGGGACAGACCCGGCCGGTAAACTCCGGGAAGTTGTTCGTCTTGTGCAGCCGGTCGAGCGCCTCCCGCCATTGATCGCGGTAGACCAGATCGTTCCATTCGGGAATGAGGTTGTTGACCGGGCAGCCGGCGGCCATGTTGGCCATCATGTCGCCGGTGTGACAGAAGGGCACGCCGCAATCCATACAGCGAGCGCCCTGTGCCCGCAAATTGTCTTCGGGCATATGCTCGTGAAACTCATCCCAATCGAGAATGCGCAGCTTGGGATCGCGCTCGCTCGGAGTTTGGCGATCGATCTCTTTGAAGCCGGTTGGCTTACCCATCAACGGTCTCTTTTCGTACTGTCTGCCCGGCCCGGCCTCCTTGCGGTTTCCTGGGCAGCTGCAAAAACGGAGAGTGCGCGTCGGTTGGCCGAGGCCGCCGCGTCGCGCATCTCCAACGCGTCGGTCAGTTCTGTCCACCTGTGGCGACCGTCTGGGCAGGCGCTTCGGCCTGCCCGGACTCGCGGGCCAATTCCTCGAGTGCCCGCTTGTAGTCGACCGGCATCACCTTGCGGAAGTTCGGCAGCTCGTCATCCCAACCCTTCAAGATGTCTCCGGCTACTGTCGAACCGGTGTAAGTCTGATGATTCTGAATCAGTTCTTTCAGCTCAGAGACATCGGCTGGACTCTGCACCGACTCCAGCTCGACCATTCCCAAATTGCAATTAGCCAAAAACTGGTCGTCCGGGTCGTAGACGTAAGCCACACCGCCCGACATGCCGGCCGCGAAGTTGCGTCCAGTTGGACCCAGAATGACGGCCAGGCCGCCGGTCATGTATTCACAGGCATGGTCACCCACACCTTCGATCACGGCCCGCGCCCCGGAGTTGCGGACGCAGAATCGCTCGGCCGCGACTCCACGGAAGTAGGCATCTCCTTCAACGGCTCCGTACAACGCGACGTTGCCGATGATGATGTTTTCTTCGGCCTTGAACGTGGACTCGTCGGGCGGATAGATCACGATGCGACCCCCGGAAAGTCCTTTGCCGACATAGTCGTTGGCGTCTCCTTCCAGTTCGATCGTCACGCCGCGCGCCAACCAAGCCCCCAGGCTTTGGCCGGCCGAGCCGCTGCACTTGATGTGAATGGTGTCGTCGGGCAACCCTTCCGATCCCCAGTTTTTGGACACGCGGTGGCTCAGCGTGGTCCCAAAAGCGCGATCGATGTTCTCGATCTCCATCTGAACGTCGACCGGCTTGCCTTCGGTGATCGCCACCCAGGCTTTCTGGATCAGCGAGTTATCGAGCACCTCTTCCAGGCCGTGGTTTTGAGAGATTGTGCAATACGTCTGTACGTCAGGGTGAGGCTTCTGCGCGGGAGTCAATATCAGAGTCAGGTCGAGCCCTTTGGCCTTCCAGTGGTCGATCGCGCTGTCGACTTCGAGCAGATCGCAACGGCCGACCATCTCGTTGATCGTGCGTATTCCCAGGGCAGCCATAATCTGGCGACACTCTTCGGCCACCATGAAGAAGTAGTTGACGACATGCTCTGGTTTTCCGCTGAACTTCTTGCGCAGATCGGGGTCCTGGGTGGCGATTCCGACCGGGCACGTATTGAGATGGCACTTCCGCATCATGATGCAGCCGAGGGTGATCAGCGGCGCTGTTGAAAAGCCAAACTCTTCCGCACCGAGTAGACAGGCAATCGCCACGTCGCGCCCTGTCTTCAACTGGCCGTCCGTCTGCAGACGAACGCGGCTGCGAAGATCGTTCATCACCAGCGTCTGATGAGTTTCGGCGATCCCCAACTCCCAGGGCAGGCCGGCGTGCTTGATGCTCGTCAGCGGCGAAGCGCCGGTGCCACCCTCTGAGCCGGAAATCAAGATGTTGTCGGCATGTCCTTTGGCCACGCCGGCAGCCACCGTTCCCACGCCGACTTCGGAAACCAGTTTGACGCTGATCCGCGCGCCGGGATTGGCATTCTTCAAGTCGAAGATCAATTGGGCCAGGTCTTCAATGGAGTAAATGTCGTGATGCGGCGGCGGACTGATGAGCCCGACGCCGGGAGTCGAATGGCGGGTGGCGGCGATGATCTTGTCGACCTTGTGTCCGGGCAGCTCCCCGCCTTCGCCCGGCTTGGCACCCTGGGCGATCTTGATCTGGAGTTCGTCGGCATTGGTCAGATAGTAGCTGGTCACGCCGAATCGTCCCGACGCGACTTGCTTGATCGACGAACGCTTCGAATCGCCGTTGGGCAGCGGCTCGAATCGGGCGTAGTCCTCGCCGCCTTCTCCGGTGTTGCTCTTTCCGCCGAGCCGGTTCATGGCGACCGCCAGAGTTTCGTGCGCCTCGGCCGAAATCGAGCCGTAACTCATTGCCCCCGTGCAGAATCGCTTGACGATTTCTGCTGCCGGTTCGACTTCATCCAGCGGAATCGGCTCGGCGCCCTTGAAGGTGAGCAAGCCGCGCAGATGACATTCGCGGGCGGTCTGGTGATTGACCCGCTGTGCAAATTGGTCATACGTACGCCGATCGTCGGTTCGTGCCGCTGTCTGAATCTCGGCGATGGTGTGGGGATTCCAGGCATGTTTTTCGCCGGTTTTGCGCCAGTGATAGATGCCCGGATTGGGCAGGACCGGAAGCCGGGAACTATCGCGCGGCGGGTAGCCAATTTCGTGACGGCGAAACGCCTCTTGGGCAATCACGTCGAAGCCCACGCCTTTGATCCGGCTGGCAGTGCCCGAGAAGCAGAAGTCGACCACCTCGCCGTTGAGCCCAACGGCTTCGAAGATCTGGGCGCCCTTGTAACTGTGTAGGGTCGAGATGCCCATTTTCGCCATGACTTTGAGCATGCCGTTGGCGACACCCAGACGATATGCGGCGACAAGTTTTTCGTCGGTCCAGGCGTCGGCATCGAGCAGACCGTCGTTCCGCGCCTGCGACAAGGCTTCGAAGGCGATGTAGGGGTTGATCGCGTCGGCGCCATAGCCGACCAACAGGCAGTGGTGGTGCACCTCGCGGGCTTCACCCGACTCCAAGACAATCCCCAGACGGGTCCGCTGCTCGTTGCGAACCAGATGATGATGCACGGCGCCTGTGGCCAATAGCGAACTGATGGGCACCCGGTCTGCTCCGATGTTCCGATCGGAAAGGATGATCAGGCTTTCCCCGTCGTCGATGGCCTGAGTGGCTTGGGCGCAGATGCGGTTCAAGGCCGGCTTCAGTCCGGCAGCGCCCTCAGCCCGCGGATAGGTGATGTCGATCGTCCGCGTACGCCAGCCGCGGTAATCGAGATGCTTGATCGCTGCCAGTTCCGTGTTGGTCAAAATAGGGTGCGGAACGGCCAGCCGATTGCATTGTGCTTCAGTCGTTTCGAGCAGGTTCCCTTCCGGACCGATGTAACACTCCAGCGACATGATGACCTGTTCGCGGATGGAGTCGATGGCCGGGTTGGTGACTTGCGCAAAGAGTTGCTTGAAGTAGTCATACAGCATTCGCGGCTGATCGCTCAGACAGGCCAGCGCCGCGTCGTCTCCCATCGACCCGATGGGATCCTTCTTCACGTTGATCAACGGCAGCAGCATGAACTGCAGCGTCTCGATCGTGTAGCCGAAGGCCTGCATGTTCTTGAGCAGGTCGTCGGGCCCAATGGTTTCGGGCGAGGCAACGCGCGGCAGCTGACTGAGTTGCAGACGTTGGTTCTGCAGCCACTCCGAATAGGGCCGGCGGCTGGCCACGTCTTGCTTCAGTTCCTCATCATCGATGATGCGACCTTCTTCGAAGTTGACGAGAAACATCTTGCCGGGCTGCAGTCGTCCCTTGAGTTTGACGTTGGCCGGATCGACGTCGAGCACGCCGACTTCGCTGGCCATCACGACCTTGTCGTCCTTGGTGACGTAGTACCGGCTGGGACGCAGGCCGTTGCGGTCGAGCACGGCGCCGATGTAATGTCCGTCGGTGAATGAAATCGAGGCTGGCCCGTCCCACGGTTCCTGCAGCGCCGAGTAGTATTCGTAGAACGCGCGCTTCTCGTCGGGCATCGAATGATGATTCTGCCAGGCTTCGGGGATCATCATCATCACCGCTTCGGGCAGACTCCGGCCGGCGTGCAACAACATTTCAAGGGCGCTGTCGAACTGGCCGGAGTCGGAGCACTCGGGTTCGATCACGGGAAACAGCTTGCGAAGATCGTCGCCGAACAGCGGGCTCTGCATGACCCCCTGGCGGGCGAACATCCAGTTGGTGTTGCCGCGCAGCGTATTGATTTCGCCGTTGTGGCTCATGAAACGATTGGGTTGCGCGCGATCCCAGCTGGGAAACGTGTTGGTCGAGAAACGCGAGTGCACCATTGCGAGATGGCTTTTGTAGTCGGGGTCTTGCAGATCGGCGAAGTAGGGCAACACCTGGTGCGGTGTGAGCATGCCCTTGTAAATGATGACCTTCGTCGAGAGAGAGCAGATGTAAAACATCAGCGCCTGCTCGAGGTCACTGGTGCGCAGCTCGTGGCTGGCCATCTTGCGAATGACGAACAGTTGCCGTTCGAGTGCGTCCTGATCAAAGCCGTCGGCGGCTCCCACGAACAGCTGCTCCATGACCGGTTCCGAAGCCCTGGCGGTCGGTCCGATATCGGCGCCCTTGGCATCGGTCGGCACCGGGCGCCATCCCAGCAGACGCTGACCCTGTTCCTGGATGATCTGGGCCACTCGCTGCTTGCAGCGATCGCGTTGGTCGGCATCGGTGGGAAGAAACACGATGCCGGCGCCATAGCGACCCGGCTCCGGCAAGGTGACACCGAGATCGGCTTGGGCCATCTTGGCCAGAAACTCGTGGGGAAGAGCGGTCAACATTCCGGCGCCGTCGCCGGTGTTCTCCTCGCAGCCGCAGGCGCCGCGGTGAGTCATGTGCCGGAGAATGCGCTCGGCATCGTCGATGATTTGCCGCGATCGCTCACCTTTGATGTGCGCAACGAACCCCACACCGCAGCTGTCGTGCTCGTTGGCAGGGTCGTACAGGCCATGCGCCTGGGGCCGAGCTGAGCGATACGCTCGGTCGTTTTGCGCACTTGGCGGCGAAGTGTGTCTGGTCATTCCGGTTCCCGATGCAGGACTCTGCCGCCGCAGCGGCGCGAGGGGGATATCTTGAATCGTTGGCTAGCCAGAAAAGTGGAGCGTATTTATTTAGCAAGGGACGCGGGTCCCCTGAACCTCAACGGCTCGCCGACGAGGTGCGGGGCCGTCGTGTTTTTCGTTTGGTGGGTTTCGCGCGGCTGTTGCCGCCGGAACGCCGTGCTTTGGCACCGTTTCGGGGGGCAGGCAGCGAACCGCCGCACAACTGTTCGACAAATCGCTGGGCCGCGTTGGTCAGCGATTTGTGACGCTTATGAATGAATCCCAATGGGCGCGACCATTTTACATCTGCAAACTGCACTGTCACGAGCGATCCCTGCTCGACTTCTCTTTCGACGGCAGGTTGCGGCAGAATAGCGACACCTGTACCGGCTTCGACGGCGCGCTTGATGTTTTCGATATTGTCGAATTCGTGAGTCACGTGAACTGCGGTCTTGGCGCCCCTCAGCCAGCGGTCGATCTGCTTGCGGACGGTCAGATCAGGAGTGAATGCCACGTAGTTGCTACCGTCGAGTCGGGCCGCCGGAATCGAGTCCAGCTTCGCCAACTTGTGCTCGGGAGGGACGACGAGCACCATGGACTGTTCTTGCCAGGCGATGCTGCTGATCTCTCCGCCGTCACGGGGAAAAGACACGATTCCCAACTCGGCCTCGTCAGCCAGCACGCGGCCATAGACTTCGTCCGGGTGCAGGTAGTCCACCCGAACATCGACATGCGGGTGCAGATCTTCGAACTTTTTGACGTCCGCCTCGACTTGGGGCAGGCCGGCGGAGTAGATAGCCGCAATCCGCAACCTGCCGCTGATGGTATTTCGCATGCTGCGGACCTCGTCTTCGACGTCCCGCAGGGTCTCGAGCAGGTCGCGGCAGCCCGCAAAATAGACCTCGCCGGCGGGAGTTAACGCCAGAGGCCGTTGCGACCGGTCGAACAAGGCGGTGCCGAGCCGTTCTTCGAGGAACTGAACGGCCTGACTGGCTGACGATTGTGACACATCCAGCGCCGCAGCAGCCTTGGAAAAGCTGCGGCGCGCGGCCACTTCGCAGAACACCTCGAGATTGCGTAGATGCATGGCGTGAGTATCAGAAAATCAGATATGTCGACCATGACAATATTAGGAATTGGAATAGCAGTGTACGGCTTTCTTCCGTTGAGCGTCAAGCAAGGGACCTGGAATTCTCCTGGAACGGGTTCCGGCTCCTGATCCACGCCGGGCGCGGTGTTCTCTGTACACGACGCGGATTCGTTTCACGTCACGCAGGACTTGCACGACCGGGGCGGGTATGATTCGAATGCCAATAAACGCGGATCTCACAGTTGGACTGAAAGGAACGTCAAGATGAAGCGGGCGACTTGGTTGCCAATTGCAATTTCCGCGAGCCTGATCTGCGGCTGCGGCGAACCTCAACCGGCAGACCAGCAAGCGCCGCCGACTGCCGAAGCCGAGGACTCAAGCAGCAGTGCACCAGCCGAGATCGCTGAATCCGAAGAACCAGTCGCCACTGGCGCGGCGGCAGAGGAGCCAACCTCGAGTGGAGAGGCTGCGTCAGGTTCCGAGGTCGAGGAATCCATTCAGACTGTTGTCGATGGCATCGGCTCCAATCAACCGGAGGTCATTTGGGATGCCATGCCCAAGCCGATGCGAGCCAACATGGAACGCCTGCTGCACAACATCGGATTCAACATGGATGCGGAATTCCATGGGCGGATCGTCGGGTCCCTGAGGAAGTTTGAAGGCGTTTTGCAAGGCAAGAAAGACTTCATTTTGCAGAACCCTCAGATTGCCGGGGCTGGAATCGATCCGGATCAATTGTCGGACAACTGGGACGCGCTGGTCGGGCTGCTGAGCACACTATTGGACAGCGAGCTGACAGACTTGAAGGCGCTGCAGAAGATGGATGTTCGAGCGTTTTTGCAAAGAACGGGCGGTCAACTGATGCAGCAGATCGCCGATGTTTCCGCGACGATGCCCGAAGATCCGTTTCGGACCGAAGTCACAGACAAGCTTGCTGACCTCGAGATCGAACTTGTCGAGCAGAGCGGCCAAAATGCCACCTTGCTGCTGAAATCCCCAGGCGAAGAACCGCGCGAAGTGGCCTTCAAGCGAATCGCGAATAAGTGGGTGCCGGCAGAACTCAACAAAGAATACATGAAGGCCACAAACCAGTTGGGCCTGTTCTTAAATGTGATGATTCCAGCCTACTTTCGCGCGAACAAGGAAGAGATTCTCGGGCAATTCGATGAACTCGACGCCGCACTCGATCAGGCCGCTGGCGCAGAAAATCTTGAAGATTTTAACGCGGCGTTCGTGGCCGTCATCGAACGCGGGACGGACCTCTTCAAACCCTTCACAGATCCCGCACAGATCATGGCGGGGGCGCGACGCAAGCCAGCCGCTCCTGAGGCGTTCGTGACCGTACAGATCCTCGATGAACTTGAGGAATCAAGACGAGACGCAGTGGGCAAGCAATTGCTGGAGCTTGTTGAAGACGCCGACAACAACCTGGTCACACCCAGCACTGAGGATGGGAAGACGAACTTTCGAGTCTCGCCGGTGGACGATATCCAGGCGTTCGCTCAGCGTCTGAGTTTTGCGACGGTCGGCAGCATCGATGAGGAGCAACGGCTGGTTGTCATCGAGTTGCAACCTGCAACCCGCGAGCCAATCGCCGCACCGCGAATCGAGCCGTAGACTCTTCGAGTCGACACGGCGTGTTGCTGGTTCATTCGTCGCCAGAGTTGCGGTGGCGCACAGGCTCGTCGCATCAACGACACCGGACGTGGTAGCTCCGCGTCGGTGTCGATTTTTCTTACTGGTGGCTCAATCCAATCAGGCCGCTTCGGAAACGGCTTCTTGGCCATCGCCCTCTTCCTCGTCGTAGACGAGGTAGTAGATGCTCGTGGAGGCTTCTTCCAAGTAATCGCGGACGTTCTGGCTCTGCACCATCCCCATGAGCTCTTCCAGCAACCCGACGACGCGGTCGACTTCTTCGCTGGAGATCTCTTCGTACTCGTCGCCGTCAACGATCTGCTCTTCCGACATCCCAAACTCCTTGGTGGCTTTAAGAAAGCTTGCGAGGTATTGCAGCGGGCAGTTTCCCGCACCCGTTGACACGTTCGAGCAGTCTGATCCGAGTCGAGCCTGCACTCGACACGAACGAGTCGACGGGAGCTGAACACTCAATCGCTTCTCTTATCGGCCGTTGGCACCGCGGCTCATGACGCACAGCCAGGATTGTCCGCCAGGTTTTGCAGAATGCGGGTCATGCCTGAAAGACGTCACGCTGCGTATGTCTCAAGACTTCGCCTTCGACTTCTTGCGGGCGGCTTTCTTCTTGGATTTCGCAGCCGAACCGGAAGCCGCCTTCTTTTTCGACGACTTGGAGCCACGCTCGAAGATTCGATCCCAACCTTCAGAAAACTTCTCTGTGGAGCCAGTGTGTACGGTGTATCCGGTCATGCGATCTCCGCCAATCTGTTGTTCATAGCCATGTGTCGCTGAAAATCTCGCTGGGGTGGCAACCGTGGTGAAGGCCTTGATTCGTGCTTGCCATCGTGCCGCACGACGGTGCGTGAGTGCCGTCTCCTGACCGCTTTCGCTTGCACGACGCACAATCCGGACGACCGTTAAATTCTTACAAAATTCTCAATTCGCTGCAAAAGTGGGTAAAGTTTAACGCGGCGGGTGGGTGCAGATTCGCCTTGCTGCACCGGTTTTAACGGAGGTGCTTCATCTACCGAATGTTCGCGGACGATCTCGTATGCGAGTTCTAGCGGTTCCACCGATCCGCCTACCGGCCGCCGTTGACACATTCGGATCAGAAAACATGAGCTTAACACGTCACGTCGCTAGCGGAGTCCGCAGGAGAATCGGCGGCACTGACTTGGGAAACATCGCCCTGCTGTCCTCTGCAGTGATACTTCTGGTGGCAGGCAGTGCCATCGCCCAATCTGGGAATCGTCCTCTCCCGTTGCTGGATTCAATGCAAACAGACTCCGGCAGCGGGCGGGAGCTGGCCGTCCCCAGTGTGCCACCTTTGGGCCAAAACACCGCAACGGTGCGAATCAGGAAGCAGCCAAACGCGGCAGCGCAGACAGTGCCACAGCGTTTGCCCGCACCGCCCGCCGAAGGATCTGCTGCAACGGTGCGGGTCACGAAGACGCCCGGCAACGGCCCTGCCGTTGTCACGATTCGAAAAGATCAGTCATCCGCACCTGCGGTACTAAGAGTCCGTGACGATTCGCGCACCAGCGGTCAAGCCAAACCGGTGGGCAACAACACCTTGCCCAACCTTGGCGGGAACAGGGGATCGGTGATCGAACGCGTCAAACCGCAGTTTGCTGGAATCGCCGGCCCCAGAAACCAGCACGGCAACAACGGTTCGTTGCTGGACGTTGACCGGGCGTTCACAGCGAACGAGTCGGCTCTCAGCCGGGCGCAACCTACCGAACTCGGCGCAGAGGCCATCCGCCTTCTGCAAGACTCAGGCGAAAGCACGACAGCCAGCCAGCCGCGCGAACTCAACGAAGACGACAGGTTCGGCCAGGCGCCCGCCGATGCGGACAACAGTCAGGTGTTCCTCAGGACTGAAACCGTTCTGCTGGGTGAGGGAGAGGCTGCTTTCGACTTTGGAATCCGTTATGTGTGGCGCGAGTTCGAATTCCCGGTCGTGCTGCCCGGCAACATTCTCGCCGAGCAACGTATCCGGACCCGCCAACTGTTCATGCCGTTTCAGGTTCGCTACGGCGTGAAAGAGAACGCGCAGGTGTTTCTGGACGTGCCGGTCGGACTTTCGCATTTTGAAACCTCGAGCTTTGCCAGCGACTTCTTCACGTCGAAGTTCGGCCTGGGCGATATTTCTGGTGGACTCAGCTACCAGCTGCACAGCGAAACTGACGATCGTCCGGCGGTTATCCTGACCACCAGCTTCGTGGCGCCGACAGGCGACGACCCATTTGCTCTGACGACAGTCGGTTTCTCCGACAGTTCATCACTCGGTTCAGGTTTCTGGGGCGCCGGCGCGAGTGTGTTGTTTACCAAGACGTACGACCCGATGGTGGTCTTCGGTGGCTTCGGCTACCTGCACCGATTCGACCGCAGCTACATCGGCATCGACTTCGATCCAGGGCACGTCGTTACATACCAGTTTGGTGCCGGCTTCGCCGTCAACAGCGTCATGACCATCAGCGCGGCGTTCTTTGGTGCCTTTGAGACAACGACGAAAGCCAATGGAATATCGATTTCCAACTCGTCGCAAGAGCCTTTCTCCATCCGTCTGGCGCTCACGCACGTTCGCAATCCCTGCTGCATCATCGAGCCGTTCATTTCGTTCGGTTTGAACCAAGATGCACCAAACGCAGACTTCGGCATCGTTCTGACCCGTCGTTGATCAACTCAAGATTGCGCGGAGTGGCGGGCACCGAAATTTGCCGACCTGAAATTTGCCAGACAACCAAGGAACAGCACGATGCGACAGATTCTGTGTTATGCCGGCATCGTCGTGCTTCTATCGAGTACGGCGATCCAAGACGCGCGTGCACAGCGCCCGGTGGTCCGAGACTCGCAGCGGATCTTCAGCATCTCTCCACGCAGCTGGAAGGAGATTCGCAACCAGAACGTCATCATGCAGCAGTATGACTACTCCTGCGGTGCGGCGGCTCTTGCCACGATCATCAAGTACTATTGGGGTGACCAGGCAACCGAGCGCCAATTCCTCGAGACCATCCTGGAACTGCTCAACGAAGAAGAACTGAAGGATCGCGTCGAGAACGGACTCTCAATGACGGACTTGCGCCGAGCGGCCGTGAAGGAAGGATATTTGTCGTCCATCGGAAAGCGAGACTTCGCAGACTTATTCGAGCTCAAGGTGCCGGTCATCGTTCGTATTGTCGATGGAGACTTCGAACACTTCGTGATTCTCCGCGGCATCGCAACCGACCGGGTTTTCCTGGCAGACCCGATTCGCGGCAACATCCGCATCACTGTGACCAAGTTCCTTGATATGTGGAATGAGGGCAACATGCGGGACGGTGTGATTCTTGTCATAGCCAAGCGCGGTGCGAAGCCGCGGGAGTATTCGCCACTTCAGTTGCAGCACGATCCCTGCATGCCCGTGCGCCCCGAGTTGCAGGCAGCCCGCCGTGGCCTCTATTTGCAGCCGCTGCAGGCACCACGAACCGTTACAGTTCCCAAGTAACTGTTATTCTGCCCAGCGGGCGATCTGCTGGCCCAATCGCCCGCATACTCCCCCATGTCGGCTGATGTTTGGGATCGTTGCGCGCCAACATTTTCGAGTCCCGTGTACCGCGACCCGAAGCGTTCCGAATTGACCGGGTTCGACGTACCGATCAATTCATGTGCGCCCCGTTCGCGCCCAGCCGAGTCGAGCTACACGACTCCCCACTCCTCCTGCATTGCCCCGCTTGCGTGCGTTGCAGAAGGGTTTACCCTGGTAACCCAGATGCTTTAGTTCGCGAAACCAACGTAGGTTCGCAAACGTAACACGCGTGTGAATGGGAGTGCTATCATGACGAGACTGCTTGCAGTTATTGCAGCCGCAACCGTGGCGATCGCAGTAACGTCCAACGGATCGACCGCCTACGCAGACGATCTTGGACAGGTTTCTCAGGCCCAATTGGCGGAATTCGGTTTAGGATCGATGGAGACGCTCACAGACGAGGAAGGTATGGACATCCGCGGTAAGCGTCGCCGACGTCGGGGGATTCGCATCAACCACAACATGAACTTCAACATTGGCGCAGTCTTCGCGAAGAACATCTTCATCGTGAATGGCCCCGTCTTCATCTTTGGTGGTGGTGGCGCTCCGTAAGCGACTTACGGCCTGACCTACCTCGCCCGAGATCGGTTTCCGCTCTCGGGCGTTTTTGTTGCGCTCGGATCTACAGGCCTCAACTCCACGGGAGGTTGTTCGGTCCACCGCCGAAAAGAGATCGCGAGGCGAACGAATCAAGCGGTTCGCTGGACTCAACTCCAGTCACCGCTCGCCCAAATCCCAACGCACAGATGTTGGCCCAGCGAGCCACTCGCTCAACTCCAGCCGATCGGGACGCTGGGGATGTTTGGGCCACAAACGCTAGGAGCAATGCAGCCGTGTCACTGGTCAGGGACCCTAAACCATTCGACTCCTAAGCTGAGATGGGGAATCGCGACTCTGGATTGGGAAAATAATGGTGGGAAATCTGACATTTCTATAGTCAAAGGTGTGTTTGTCAGTCCCGAGAGTCCCACAGCATTCGCTGAATTGTTCCCCGTAACATCCCTCACCATCCCGTTGCCTCCGGGCGCGCTGTCCCGCTACCTGTGGAATAGAGGGGGAAGCTTACCCTCAGAGTGTGACCAATGTCGGTTCGCACATCGACCCACTACATGTAGTTGAGGAAGCAATCATGACCAGACTTCTCGCGGTTCTGGCGGCGGCAACTGTGGCCTTCGCCATCACATCATCCGGCTCGTCCGCTTACGCTGCCGAGACCGGAGAAATCTCCGAGGCCCAATTGGCTGAGCTGGGCTTGGGTTCCATGCAAACGGTCACTGATGCTGAAGCTCTGCAGATTCGCGGGAAGGGATGGGGACACTGGCTAGGACTACTCGACATCACCTTCAATCTGAATTTCAACATCGGTGAAGTCCATGCGAAGAACATCTTCATCGTCAATGGCCCGTTGATTATCAATCTGGGTGGTCGCCGCCATCGCGGACGGCGGTAACCTGCCTGACTAAGACGCCGCCAACTTGGCGCCTAGCCCGGGACGGTACTCCGCTCCCGGGCTTTTTGTTTGAGCCATCGGCATTCACCGCTACCCGGACGGGGGCTGCAGAGCGACATTTCTCCCGGTTGCCGAGTCAGCCGCGAAATACTGGCTTGACTACCCTCCCTGAGCGTCCCCAAACGGTTCCCCAAAGCTCCCATCACAGGCGGTTGCGTCAGGGGGCAAGTTCGGATCATCGTGGAATAGTGAGCTCGAACACCACATGAGTTCAATCAGTTCCGACACCAAGATCCACGACGTCACACTAGAAGGGGTGCAAGTACCATGAAGAAACTGATGCTGAGTCTGGCGATCGCCATGCTGTTCGCGTGGGCCGCGCCGGTGCAGGCTGCAGAGGGGGATATTCCCAGGGAACAATTGGCAGACCTCGGATTGGCTTCCATGCAGGTCCTGCCCGAAGAGGCAGGAATGAACATCCGCGGCAAGGGGTTCGTGATTCCGATCAACCTGGGCTACCTGCCCAGGCTCTATCTGCCCTTCCTGATCATCCCCACAGAAGGGGTCATCCTGAACACGCCATTCGGGTCGTTCAGGTTCCTGCTGCCGTTCCGATTCTAACCTAAGATCAACTCAATGCGCCGTCGCGCGAACGGTTTCCCCTTGCCGTTCGCAGGCGGCCGGCGCTGCGCGTGGGCACTCGACACCGCGACGCGAACCCTTCGGGCTTACTCGGCCGCGCTCTCTTCCCGCACGAGCGACCAGCGGATGCCTTGCCCGGTGCCATCGCCCATGAATCGGATGAGCTTGGCCTTCTGATTGCGGTTCAGACTACGGATTGTGTCGTGCAGACGACGTTTGGGGTCGATGTCCGGCTCAGGAGCCAGCGGGTCGTCAATCCGCGGCGCCCAGCCATCCTCTTCGAAGGCCGCCAAGACAGTTTCCTGGTTTGGCGAGGGTAGCTTGAACACCTTGACCAACTGGTCTCCCAGCCTCAGCTCGTGGTAGTCGGCGTCCCAATGTGGCTTCGGTGCACCCGATCTGGTCTGGCGCAGCTGAAAACCGGGTTCAACGCCCGACGCCTGTGATCCGTTGCCCTTGCGCTCGGTCACAACAGGAGGCAGCGCGGCAGATTGTGCGGAGATTGGGATTCTCAGTCTTTGATGCGCAAAATCGGCACCACTCGGCGTGAGAACAAAGCAGGACGACTCCGAAAACGACAGCCGCCCAGCCGGACGGAACTCTCGATGATGCTGCGTTGCCGGAGCTATCTCGTCGGCGTGCTCGACGAAGCCACTGCAGATCAGCCAGCGAAAGTCTGTACGGTCGAGGCCGGAGGCTTCCAATTCGCTGATTTCAACCGCAAAGTCCCACGGAGTCTGATTGAGTTCGCGGGAATAACGCAATGCACGCAGAAGGATGGACAGTCCACGCTCAACCCCGGAGGAGATGATCTCCGCCGGCTGGCTGGAAGCGCTGAGGGCGTCGCCCGGACTGCGCATCAATCAGGCTCCAGATGGTTGCGAACTGTTTCGACAGTTCCCGGTAATGACGAGCCGTACCATCCCTACAATTACTATTTTCCACACAATCTACCTAAGTTATCCAATCTACCCCCAAGTTGTTGGAGCGTCAACGGCGGGTCGAGCGAACAAACTCCGCAACGTGTTCGTATGGACATCACGTTTCACCCGCCCCCAGGGTAGAATGCCGGGGGTTCGCGTGGCTTGCTGAGAAACTACCCTGGAATGACTCGTGATTCGATCACCCCAGATTACCGTCTCCCTCGTCTGTTTCGTCCTCGCGTCGGTAAGTTCGGCATCGGCCTTCGCATGGCCCGGCCCGACGGGATCCGAAAAACTCGGACCCGAATTGGCAATCACCAACGCCAACATTATCACCCTCGACCCGACCGGAAATACGGCCGAGGCCATCGTGGTCAGGGGTGGTCGATTCGTGTCAGTCGGCGCTGCTGAAGACCTTGCCCCCAGTATCGCTGAGGCCGCACGAGTGCTCGACGTCCGCGGAGCCACGGTCGTACCGGGATTTATCGACGCCCATCTACATCCCCGGCCGATCTATCCTGTCGAGTCGAGACTGGGAACCGTTGACCTTCGGCCCAGCCGGGTTGCCGACATCGCCGCACTTGTGGCGGCGCTGGGACTCAAGGCTGAGTCAACGCCGAAGGGCCAGTGGGTGCGTGGCACGGGTTATCAGGACACAAAGTTGGGGCGACACCCCACTCGCGAAGACCTCGACCGGGCGTCCAAAGAGCATCCGATTCTGATCGGCCACTCCAGCGGACACGTGGCCTCATGCAATTCGCTGGCCCTGCGGTTGGCGGGCATCGACGAGAACACTCCAAACCCGCCCGGCGGAGCCTTCGATCGTGGCGAGAATGGGCGACCCAACGGGGTGCTGCGTGAAGCGCCCGCGCGTGCGCTGATCAGCCGGTCGGGTCCGCCGTTGCCGGAACCCTCGCCCGATGAGAAGTTGCAAGCCATGCTGCGCTGCTTCGATCAGTATGTGTCGAAGGGGATCACGAGCGTGGGCGTGGCCGGGGCGACACCCGATGAATTTCGACTCTATCAAGACGCCGTTCGAGCTGGGCTTCAGGTGCGGATCTACTTTATGTTCCGAGAGCCGTACTTTGCGGATCTGAAGAAATTGCGACTTCGAACCGGGTTCGGTGACAAACGTTTGCGGATCGGCGGCATCAAGTTGTTTCACGGAAACTCCCTTTCCGGACGCACGTGTTGGCTTTACGAACCCTATGCTGACCGCCCCGATTACTACGGGATTGCACCGGCCCGCACCCAGGCGGCGCTGGACAAACTTGTCTTCGAGATCCACCAAGCGGGTCTGCAAGCGGCCATCCACTCCAACGGCGACCGCGAGATCGACATGGTTCTGGACGCGATCGCGAAAGCACTCGAGGAGCTGCCAAAGTCAGACCATCGGCATCGTATCGAACATTGCAGCGTCGCCAACGAGCGCATCCTCAGCAGGGCGAAACAGCTGGGCGTCGTGCTCGCGTTGCATTCCTATATCTACGAGCACGGCGACAAGATGGAGGCCTATGGCCGCAAACGCTGGGGCATGATGCACCCCAACCGCTCGGCGATTGAACTCGGCATTCCGGTGGCAGGCAACTCCGATTCGCCTGTGAGTGAAGCTAACCCCCTGCTTCGCATCCAAAGCCTCGTGACGCGAACCTCGGCGGAAGGCAAGACCTACGGCTCAAAACAACGGCTCACCGTCAATCAGGCATTAGAGGTCTTCACGCTGGGTGCCGCATACGCCTCGTTCGAGGAAGATCTCAAAGGCTCGATCAGCACCGGCAAACTGGCCGACTGCGTGGTCCTGTCGGATGATCCGCGCAACGTCCCTCCGGAGCAGATCAAAGACATCCGCGTGCTGAAGACGATCATCGGCGGCAAAGTCGTTTACGACGCCGATGCCGACGTCAACCTTGATGGAAACTGAGGGCGGCGTGCCATGACCGCGGGCTGACGACCGACTGAGACCGACGCTCAGAACGGCTGCATGCAGACCAGCCGCGAGTCTTCGATCGCGTCGTGACGCAGGTGCGCGCCTTGTTGGTATTCGGCACTTTGAACCATGTCGATAAACGCGTCGCGGTCGGGGTACTCCACGATGAACACGCTGTCCCACGTCTCGCCGCCAATGACGGTTGAACGTCCCTGGGCTCGGTACACCACCTTGCCGCCGCGCTGCTCGACGAGCGGCACGGTGTGTTTGGAGTAGTCCGCATACGATTCTCGGCCGCCGTCAGGCTTGAATCGCAAGAGGTTGAGCATGTGGATCGGTCCGTCAATTTGTTTGTCGAGGAACTCCTGCATCTGTTCCGAGGTTCCCTGGATATGAGCCATCAACGTCTCCTATAGGGCGGTCTATGAATTTGTGTGGCCAGTACCCGCTGGCGAGAGCTGACGGTCGAATACCCGCGCTAGCCGTAGCACAAGTGACGCCCTCGACGATGTTCGTTCTGGCGCTGAGAAACCGTGCAGTCAAGACAATCCGCCGAGCCACGCGACAATCTTGCCGGCGATCTCTTCGCCCTTGTCTTCCTGCAGGAAGTGGCCGGCCGCTTCGATGGTTGTGTGGGGTTGGCCTGCGGCGCCGGGCAGCAACTTTTGAAACGGCTTCTCGCCTCCGGCGGTAACGGGATCCTTGTCGCTGAACAGCGTGAGGACCTTGCCCTCCCACTGTCTGAGCGTGCCCCAGCCTTTGCGGTTCGTCTCGGACGCAGGGTCGTCAGGCGTAATCGGCACAAGCGCGGGAAAGATGCGGGCCCCCTCTTTGTACGTGTCATCCGGAAACGGCGCATCGTAGGCCGCCACCGTCTCGGCCGACAATTCGGTCGCACATCCGCCTTTGATGATTCCACCGACATGAAAGTTCTCGACGTTCTGCGAGTACTCCAGCCACTTGTGAAATGCCTCCGACGGCTGATGGTCGCCGGTCGGCAACCCGGTGTTGGCGACGACCAGTTGCCCAAACCGGTCCGGGTTGTCGATCAACACGCGAATGCCGATCAGCCCGCCCCAATCTTGGCCGAACAGGGTCGCTTTTGTGATATCTAGGTTTCTCACAAACTTGTTCATCACGTCGACATGAAATTGATACGAGTAGTCGCCGCGGCTGGCGAGTTTGTCCGACCGGCCGAACCCGATCAAATCGGGCGCCACGCAGCGATGGCCGCCGGCAACCAGCACGGGAATCATCTTGCGATACAGATAGCTCCAAGAGGGTTCGCCATGCATCAGCAGAATCGGGCTCGCCGTGTTCGGTCCTTCGTCGACGTAGTGCACGCGCAATCCGTCGATCGTGCTGTAGTGCGGCTCAAACGGGAAGTCGGCCAGATTCGCAAAGCACTCGTCCGGGGTTCGCAGTACGCCGGGAGCCGCCTGAGATGTATCACTCATATCTGTTCTCCTTCAATGAGCAGCCGGCAAATCTGCAAGGCGGCCGATGCTTCGGTCAATGGAATGCGTCTGATTCCAGACGCCTCAAGCAATGGGATTGTTTCAGATGAGGGTCGCGAAAGGTCTTGCCAGTATCGATGCCTGATGCCGATAGGTCAACTTCGAGAGCATCCAAGAACAACCGATTCGCGGCGCGCCGGCGCTTGCCAAATTTGCGCAGAAACTCGATCGTTGGCTTGCTTGTCAGTCAGCGGAGATGATACGTAAAGAACGTGTGATGAGACGGATCTAACGAATTCCGGACGGAGGACTTGTTTCAGCCGCGCCCTCACACCAGGTTTCAACGCCCCGAGTGATGGCGCAACCACTCATCGGGTGTTGCAGAACGCCGGGACACGATGGTCTCTACAGCACGGCACGAGCAGCCCCATCCGCCGATGGACGGCCTGCCGGTTATCGTTGCTTCATCGCTATCGGGCCTGCTGATTAGCCTCTCGCTAGCGCGATCCGGTATTCGTCACGTGCTCATTGGCGGCGACGAGCCTCAGGACGTTCCTCGGCTGGGCGAGTCGCTGAACGAAAACGCCAGCTTGGATCTGCTGCATCACTTTGGCGCCGATTTGAGGCAGTTCTTCTTCCCCAAGAGCCACATCAGCCTGCTCGATGGCGATTTTGCCACCTTGATTCATCTGGCCAATCCGCGGCGCGATCTTGGTGACTTGTTTCGAAATACGCCCGACGGCCAGCCGACGCGCATCTTGAAGCCTTACCTGCCGGCCATGCTGTCTCTCGGGATCTCACAGGCGTTGGCACACGTCGATCGCATCGGTTTCGACAAAGCCATCTATCACAAGGTCCGCGCCCAGAGTTGTTGTCAGTTCGTGAAAGCGCAGGTGCGGCAAATCCATTTCGATCGACTCGAAGACCGAGTCAGTTGCTTGGAACTGGACGACGGAACCGTCATCGATCGCCCCAGCTTCGTCTTCGACGCGACGGGCCCGCGGGGGCTCGTAGCAGAGGCGGCACAGGTCGGCAAAAAATTCATCAGCAACGAGCAACGCGTCGTCTGGACCCATTACCGCCAGCCGCAGGAAGCCGGTCCCGAGGTCTGGTGGCGGAAGGGAACCAATTTGCTGCGGACGCACGAGGCAGCCGATGGAATCGAGGGCATTTCGTGGATGATTCCATTGGGTGGCACGTTGTCGGTGGGAGTCAGCGTCGATGCCGACCGCTATGGATGTGAGCACCTCGACAGTCAGGATGTGCTTCGCCGGCTGGCGGCGGCCTACACCCGGCGGGGAATCGATTATCGGATGGACTTTCCCGAGGAAGCCGAGATCCAGGAGATCAAGAAGCACCGCTACTTTGTGCGGGAGCGGGCGTATGGAGGAAACTGGCTGTTAGTCGGCGGGACTTTCATTCAAATCTGGTTTCCCAGCTCGGCCGGCCTGTGGTCGTCGACTGCCGTTTCTGCAATCGCGGCCGACATCATCAAGGACCCAGCGCGACTCGGCGCTTACTACGAATCAATCATGCGGCCCCTCACGAAGTTTCATGACCTGATCGAGTCGATGGTGCATGGTCCTGTGTTCGAGAGTCAAAACGATGCATACCACTTTTGGATTCGTTGGCTCGGGACAGTTCCAGGCCGCTTGGCGCAGTACTTTCTGATCGCGGATGAGGACATGCGAGCCCGCTGGTGGGAGCGCACGTTGTTGACCTACTTCTCGCGAGCTTCCGTCCGTTTCAATGCAGTCCGTTTTCCGTCCTCCTGCGCGCTGATCAGTTGTCGCAAGCCGCCCGACATGGCGCAGCAGGCGGCGTCTTTCCCGAAGTACTTCCAGTGGAGCCCCGCATCCTACTTGCCGCGGTTCGTCAAGGCACTTCGATTCATGTTCCCAGCCGGGTTCGTGGCGTCGCGCAGAATGAACCCCACAACGCAGTTGCCCCCGCAGGACGACGGGTCGCACACTGTTGCGGGCCAACACGCGTCTGGCCGCCCATCAACGCCTGCGAATGGTGTTCTTGGCTGAAATTGCTTATGTTCGGTCGATTTCTCTTGATGATTGAATCCAGTCATCTAATGTGTGGGTATCCGCCTAGCATGGCGCGACTCTGCTTTAGCTGCTGCTCCAAAATCCCCCCCCCCCTTTTTTGATGAGGTGTTGTGATGGCGTCATTCGACCAGTTCCGTATTCGGAACACGGGAAGAGTTCGACGCATGAGTCTTGGGATCGGAATTCTGCTCGCTGTTACTGCGACAACAGGCTTTGCCTCGGAACGGTTTCGGTTTCTCGGTTTCGATGAAGCGTCCCTTTCACCTGAAGCTCGCGAGGGATTGTACGAGGTCTTCATGGGCCGTAGCGAACTGAGTTCAGGGCTGCCGCTCAGGCTCGTTGAAGCAATGGCCGAAGCTGAAGCAAACCGAGATCTTGGATACGATCCGAAGTCCGTCGTGGGGAAGTTTTTCAGCTCCGGCGCCCTGCCGTCTCCGCCCAGCCGCGGCGTAGACGAATCCGTTTCGCTGGGACAGGTTGCCTTCGAGCGCGATGGTGCAATGTTCACCACGGGAAACTGCTTTTCGTGCCATGCTGGCATGGTCAAGGGCATAGTCGTGGCGGGACTGGGCAATAACAGCGTCATGCAAAGTCCTCCTCGACCGGAAGGAACGAAGCCGCCGAACATGCTCGCGCTGTTATCCGCGCTGAAAACAGAGGCGGAACGCGAAGCAGTCGCCAAAATGATGAGCAGGAGGCGGGAGGGCCGCAGCGTCTCCCCAGTGCTGCCTGAAACGACAAGTCGCGGCGACAACTACGGTCCCTTTGCAGTCTGGGCGAAGGGCGCACAGTTGACCGATCCGAAAAACCAGGGGTTGGTCGTCGGGGATGGGCCGGCGGAGCTCGTGGCTCTCATTGAGGAAAACATGGTTCCCCCGGTAGATCCCATGGCCTGGTGGTTGATGAAGTACAAGGTTCGCGACTATTGGTACGGCGATGGGGCTCCCGACGATGGAGCCCACTTCTCGTTCAATTTTACAGGAACGGGGACGGTGGCGAACGAGCAGCACGCAGCGCATGTGGAATCAACATCCAAGGTGCTGGCCTATGCTCGCGAGACGCAGGCACCAACTTTTCCAGGCGCACTGGATGCCGAGCTTGTCAAAAAAGGCGCCGACCTTTTTCACGGACGTTCGCAACCGCTCGATGAGTCCACTTTCCGGACGTGCGCGGATTGTCACGGCAATTACACTCGAAAAGCGGCGTATCCGGATTTGAGTACGCCGGGCCATTGGGACGTGGACTATCAAGGTTCCGAGAAATTGAGGTCGGTCGGAACCGATGCGACGTACAACCAAATCGTCCAAAAGTTTCGCCCGATCGCCGAACATATCAACACGATCGCGGAATACCATGAGGCCCGGGATACCGCGGAGTTGGCAACCGTCTATGACCCACTGAAAGGAAATGGCTACGTTCCGCCGCCATTGGTCGGCGTGTGGGCGACGGCACCTTACTTCCACAACGGGTCGGTGCCCACCATTGCCACCGTGCTGAACTCCGAGGAGCGTCCGGAGATCTGGGCGCGTGAGCCCAGTCCCTATGCCTATGACCTAGATCGGGTCGGACTCAAGCATACCAGGCTGTCGCGCGAAGATTACGAGGCACGTCTCGACTCGGCCGCCGACGCTGCTTACAAGAGCAAAGAGTCGCTTGGGCAGATGTTCGTCTACGACACCGCTGGGTACGGGCGCTCCAACAAGGGTCACCCCTTTGGCGATTCGTTGACGCCAGATGAACGCGCCGCCGTGATCGAGTTCTTGAAGAGTCTCTCCGGACCGGACATGTAGTTCGCGGCGTTGGAGAGGGAGAATCAAGCAGGCCGCCGTCCTGGCCGAAGTCCTTCCAGTGGGACCCGTCCTACCTGCAAAGGTTGTGGTCGGTTCACGGCGACTTCGGCTGGGAGGCCTGCTTTGCCTCCCACCAAGCTCTCCATTCCCGCTGGTTGAAGCCGAATTCCTCTCCGGTCAACTCCTGCAGCGCGTCGCGAGCCGCCTGGTTTCTGAAAGCGTACGTTTTCGTCACGACTCTCGACCGCACCGGTCCGGCGGGCGGCAAGCCGTAAATGCCTCCAAGACCACCTGTGGTACGAAGTTGACGCTGATATTCAATCATTTCGGGTGAGATTGCCTGATAGGAGACGGTATCAGAGGAGCTACAAGGGTGGCGACTCACAGTCCTTCGCACCAGCCGCGCGTTGGACGGCTGCTGTTCATAAACCCGTTCCTGATAGGCGTGCTGCGTAACCAAGGCGTCGATGAGCTCGGGCACGCTCTCTTCGCTGCCGAGGGTTCCCAACCCGAGGGCCGCGCGTCGAACCACCTGATGATTTGGATGCTTCAGGCCGTTGGAGTACCCGATCGATGCGTAGTCGGAGTGTTCCGGTGCGATCCCCTCGATTGCGGCAACGCGGACCGACTTGCTTGGATCGACCAACGACTGCCAGACCAGCGGCTCGACCGGCCTTTTGCCTCCGATGCCGGCCAGAACATCGACATAGAGCTGCCGCCATTCCTCGTTGGGACTCTCGGCGAAGTAGTGCGACAGGGCTGGAACCGCGTCGGGATCATTCACGGTACGCAGTTCGTTGATCGCGACGGCCCGTCGCTGGGTTTTGGGGCCGGTCAGCCACTTGTGCCACAAGCGGACCTTCCGGCGCCACTCGCGTTCGGAGTCGCGCTGCTTGTCGGTCTTGGTGATCAACGCGAATTGCGTCTCGGTGACATAGCGTCCCTTGTGTTTGACGAATCCGCGTGATTTCATCAACTCGTCGCGGGTCATCCACTCGCCGTCTTCCATGACGTGCCCGAGTTTCAAATGAGCCGCTTCATGCTGTGGATCGATTTCAGTCACTCGTTCTAAATGAGCGACTTGCTTGGTGGTCAGTCGATTCTCGCGGCACCATTCGGCCATCTTCCAATGCCCGTCGGCGGTGTTGGGGATTGCCGCGGCGCGGACTTCGTACTCTTCTCTCTTTATGGAACGCCGGACGATCGACTCGATCGCGTCGCGATGGACGTCGATCCGGGTTCCGCTGAGTGTTTCGATCGAGATTCGATCGCTTTGAGACGTGCCGGAGTCGCTTACGATCTTTCCGCGCATCTCGCCGCCGTTTCGTAGCTTGATCCAGTCGGCAGGCGCGTTTGAAGTGCCGGGGCCGAAAAGGACTGACCAAGCCAGAACGATTCCCACGCGTCGTCCGCACATGGCTCAAGTTCTCCGCTATCCCGCCGGCTGACTTCGCATGTCTGTACAGGATATCATACAAATCCGAATTGCCGGTTCAAACCGAGATTTCCCAGATGAGGTCTGGTGATCTAGAGGTCCGTTGGGCGAATCAGATGGGGCCAATCATTCCTCTTGCTATCGTGGTGATTGCAGTCGTTGTCGCGTGTATCACGATCGCCGGGAGAATATCTTCGATTAGACGTCAGTTCATCCGCGCCGTTAACAACGTCGCAATAGATGCACGATCCCGTCCAACGATCGAGCATTGTCTGCGGACTTACGGGTTCTACGTTCGGTGGAATCCCAGTGGATCGGTTAGTTACGTCGGGCCACGTGCGAGCGACACCGAGCGGGCAAAGACAAACGACTCGACCGCTGGAGACATCGTATGGCTTATTTCACGACTTGGCCCGATCGGTGAATTCTCTCTCTGTGACACGTCTATTACCGGCCGCAGTCGCCGGTACCTTGCGAAACTCGACAACGTTAGTTGTTTGCGCATGATCGGGACACGTGTTCCCGCTGCAACGCTTGACGCACTGGCGAAAGCTCTCCCGGACACTCGCATCGAGCGTTAGACGCACAGCACGGCATGCAAAGTGCGCCACTCAGCAGCGCTCCTCACAGACGGCGCATTTGACAGGCACAACGCTTTCCGACTGCGCTCTTGCTAGGCGGCCCTCCGAGAAGACTCATCCAGCACTGCGGCAACCGCTGCAGTCAGCTGCGGTACGTCGACGATGATGTCGTGCTCCATCGCGTCTTGTCTTGCGGACAGCGGAGAACTGTCCCCCACGATGTGCCAATGTTTCAGCCCCAGCTGTTCAGCCAGTCCCCAGAAGCAAGTGGGAACATAGCTGGGTGCAAACAGTTCGACAACAATCGTGCCGGGCTGGCAAAACACCAGATTTGTGAGCCCGCTGCCATGCCCGCCCACGATCGCATCCGCTTGGTGAAACAGCGCCGCCTGCTCTCTGACCGACATCGTCGAGAGGGTCACCGTCTCGAAACCTAGATCGGACAGGGCGGCCTCCAGTCCGGATTCATTCCCTACGGCTCGAGTATTCCCATCTTGTCGAGAGACATACAGCAGCCGCCCGGGTTTCGATTGAGCGTCCCTCGGCAGAAATGCGTCGCGAAGGAAGTTGATGGTCTCGTGCCGCGTCCAACCCACTGGTGCCGAATACGAGCCCACGATCAGCTCGTCGGCGACGAAGTCCCTGACTTCATCTGAGGTGATAATGCGATCGGGCGGCACTCCCAGTATGTCGAGCGTTTCGCGCTGAAAGCGACGCGTGCCGTCCTGCACATACACCAAATCAGCACGCTCGAAATCGCCGCTTTGTTGGCAGAGATGGAGCCGAGGCAAAGCATCCAGCATCCAGTGGTAGTAGCACGACGCGGTTTTGTGTTCGCTAGCCAGCACGCACACGGCTCCCGGCACGCGGCGGGTCCAACGCGGCCGCAGATCTCCGAGCAGGTAGTGATCGTCGGCGTCGAACCGCCCCGGATGGGCCGAAAGATCGCCCAATAGGCAGTCGCCGCTGGTGGCAATTCCGGTCGCTCGATTGAAGACACGCCCCTGCTTCAGGCAGGCCACGAACGAGTCCGGTACATCCAATCGTTGCGGATGTTCGAGCTTCTCATGTGCGACCGCCCATGTGCGTGAAGGCTGTCGTTGGATTGTCGTGGCCGGGAAAACGGCGCGGTATGCGATTCCCGCCTCGCGCTGGCTCTGTGCGAGAGTCGACGAGCTGTAATGGCGCGGCGCTGCGAACACTGTCGAGGGAATCGGCGAGCGGCGGACGAGCTGGCTGACCGCTTCCTTAAGCTTGCTAGGTGCCATCAGATGACTTCAGACTCAGGAGACGCGAGTGGTATGAGCGCGCCGTGCTTGCAGCATCACGTTGAATCGTTCGCGGTCGCTGCACAGTTGAGTATGCACCACCGTGAAGCCCGCGGCCCGCAATTGCGACACTAAGCGTGTGAATCGTTCCTGCGGATAGTCTGGTGGGGCAATATGCGCCTCCATGACAATCGAATCGATTCGCGCCAACACATCGGGCGCGGCGGCTTCGAAGACGTCGTACTCACCGCCTTCGATGTCGCACTTCAGCAATCCGCAGCGTTCGACGTGGTGTTCGTCGAACAACCTCGCCAGGCTGAGTGCCGGCACACGCAGTTCTTCGAGCACGGCACCGTAAGACTCCACGAACTGTTTCGACGCCGAATGGCAGACCGATTTCACCGAACGGTAGAAGCTCACCTCCCCGGTTTCGCCTGCCACGGCGCACGGCAGCACGGTCGCTCGATCGTCCAATCCCGCCAGCGTGACGTTTCGGCCCAGCACGGCGCCATTGTCGGGGTCGGGCTCGATCAGCAACAAACGCTCGGCGCGGCAGCCGACTTCCTGAGCGAACAGTCCGATGTTCGCTCCCAGATCGACGACCGTCCCAAGGCTGCCCTCTGCACGATCGAGGGCCGGCCGATAGGCTCCGTCCACCACCACTTCTTGAAATATGAAGTCGTCGCAGGCGGTGGGCCGCAGGGCCAGCTGGTGATTGCGGTAACGGAAATGAAGCAGGCCATCTTCGGCACGCACGTCTTTGAGTTCACCGGACCACAGTAGCCGCAGCACGTTGCGAAGATCTCGCGGGCGCGGGACTTCCAGGCTGCTGCCGTCGACGAATCTCAATACGGTTGCCCCGCGGGAGCGGAACCTGCAGCGCAGATACGTCAGCAGAGGGGACTGGATGAATGGATTCTGGCGGACAGATCCGATCTGACTGCGGGCTGGTGCTGCCAATGGCATGCCGACGGCTCACTTCCTTTCAGGAGACTGGCTTGGCCCCGGATCCGACGACATAAACCTGGCGGCAACGCAGTTCCCTTGTCCCCCGGCGCTGTGGAGTCGACCACAAGCTCGGCCCAGGGGCCCAGCTGCCATCACCGACTGCACGGAGGCAGCGGACTGTTTGAGGCAGCGGTCGCAATCAGGTTCGGCGAGCCTCATGCTCGTTGTCACTGGACTGGCGGCTGGCATGGGATCTGCCCACGTATTCCGCACGCAGATGGCTTGGGGGTAACTGTCGGGGGCCAGACGCGGGGACTGTAATTCGTCTTTCCGCATCCCGCAACCACAGATCCTGGCATTGCGGAAAATGGGCAAGCCCGCTAAAACTCCCCGGCCGCGCCGGACCGTAATTCTGCTCTGCGTCGGCACTTTGAATCGAATCGCCAAGGAGGGCGCGATGCTTAAGATTTTCATCGGATGGGATTCGCGGTTTCCCGAACCGGCCGACGTGCTTCGCTACAGCATCTTGAAGCACGCCACCATCGCCGTGGACATTCAGTACTTGAAGCTGGATGAACTCAAACTGGCCCGCGATCACGATCCGCTGGCCTCCACCGAGTTCACCTATTCTCGCTTCCTGGTGCCGCACCTCTGTAACTTCCAGGGCAAAGCGGTCTTCATGGACAACGACATGCTCTGTTTCGGCGACGTCAAGGAGCTTGCCGACTTAGAGATGTCCCACCTGGCGCTGCGCGTGGTCAAGCACGAATACGCGCCGACCAATTCGGTCAAAATGTACGGCTGCCCGCAGACGCAGTATCCGCGGAAGAACTGGTCCAGCATGATGCTCATGGATTGCGACAAGCTGAAACTGTGGACCAAGAAAGTTGTGGAAACACAGACGGGGGCCTATCTGCATCGTTTCCAAGACATTCCCGACCAACAGATCGGCGACATTCCCAAGACGTGGAACACGCTGGACTGGATGGACGAGCATACCAAGCTCATCCACTACACAAATGGTGGGCCATGGTTCACAGAATACGAGAACCATCCGCATGCGGACGTTTGGTACCAGGCCCGCGATGAAGTGCGCGCGACGCAACGCAGGGCGGCCTAGGTGGCTTCGACAAGCAGGCTCAATCCGCCGGCAGCTGGCCGTGCCGCGTCTGTTTCCAAAGGTTGCGGCTCCGTCGGTCCGACACTCATGACTCGTTCGAACCCATAGACGATGTCAGGCGAAACACCAGTTCTGTTGGTCGTGTGTGGTCGGTCGTGTGGTTCCATCGATTGGGTTCTGCCGGTCCTGCACGTGCTGCACCGCTCGGGCGAATGCCAAGTCAAAGTCTTCTTCAAGTGTGAGACCATCTGCCAGCGGATGCAGCAGGACTACCAGGATCTGGCGAGCATTCTTGCTGCGTCCAGGGTCGAGATCATCACGAAATCGAGTTTGCTCAGCCAACTGGGCTTCCGCGACAAGCTGGGCATTCTGCTGCAAAACGCAATCGAGCAAGTCAGCGGCCGACGCCCGTTAAAGGCGATCGAGAAGATCGTGCAATTCGTCGAGCAAGTGGCGAAGCTGCCGTTCTCGAAGTCGGTGGTGCGGGCGAACAAACTGGCTGATACGCTGGCCGCTCGCTTGCTCACTCAGCGACTGGCCAACCGCCGCGTAGAATACGTACTGCACGATTTTCCGGCGGATGTTCCGGTCTTCTCGGCGGAGTTTGCCGGCGCCGACATTGTTTACTTCCCCCACGGCACGCTGTCGTTCGAGCGGCTGCACAACAACTCGACCCGTATCCAACACATGGTTGAAGCCGAGCCGCTGGGCGCGATTCCAGAGGATGCGACCTGGCTGGTCGGCAATCCGGGAGAAGAACCGTACTACCGCCGAACCGGTTTGCGGAGCAAGGTAGTAGCGTGCGGTCATCCTAAGTTCGACCGCTGGTGGGCCGGCGTGTTGAACCGCTACGCGAGCGATCTGCCCGAACAGCAGACTGCGCAATCCGAGGGGCCGCGAATTCTCTTTCTGTCGGTGCCCGCCCGCAAGTTCTCCGACGCTTCCCATCGCAAGAAGCTGTTGGCCGACATGTTTGAGGTAGCCGCAGAACAACATTGGGATCTACGTGTGAAGCTTCATCCGCACGAGGATCATCAGGAGTTTCAGGCGATTGCCGCGGCAGCAAAGTTTGCCGACTTTCAGTGGTGCCACAGCAGCGTCTCTGGAGCGGCCACCCAGGTTGACTTTGTGGTTTGTTTCCCGACCAGCGCTGCGATGGATGCCATCGCCGCCGGTGCGCCGGTCATTGAGTTCTTTGACTTCTCAATGCAGAAGCACACGTCGTTTCTCGGCGAAGGCGGAAACAAGACCAGCATCTACAGGGCCGAGGGGCTGGTCGAGCCGGCCAACAATGCAGCGGAGCTGGCCGAACTGACCCGACAGATTACGCAAGACGCCGACCGACGGCAGAAACTTTTGTCCGCTCAAGAAACCAAGTTGGCCGCTTTGGCCGTCCACCATGGAAATGCGACCGAACAAGTGCTCGCCGTGTTGCAGGGCCCTATCCCCCACCAGGAGCGCATTGCCGCCTAGCGGATCAGCCGCCGCCTACGTCAATGCGCGACGTCGGAAAACGAAACAAGAGGGTGTTTGATGCGGAACCCGTGGCCGAAAGTTGTGCGAAAAATCACGAGGTGGTCGTCGGTGTCTCAGCACGCATCGATCGACACCATCGCGCACCAGCAACAACGTTTCTTGTATAGCCCGCGGGCGAAATGGGCCGTGGATCGTGCCTGGATGGAGCCATATCGCGACATCCTGATGCACGACGCCATCCCGGCCGCCGGTCAGGACGAGACTCGAATCCTCGACCGCCGCTTCACCATTGTCGAGGCCGCCCGCAGCGTGCGCAGCCTGGAAGGCAGTACGGCCGAGTGCGGCGTCTACAGAGGCGTCGGATCGGGTTTGATGTGCGCCGTTCTGGACGGGACCTACGCTCAAGGGTCGTATCATTTCGGATTCGACTCCTTCGAGGGACTTCCGGCGCCCACCGGTGAGGACCACGACTCCGACGGCAAGACCGTCTGGGCAGAGGGCGGTTTGACCATGCCCGAAGAGTACGCAGCGGCGGTGCTAGCCAACTTCGACTTCTGCCGCCTCATTAAAGGCTGGATTCCCCAGACGCTCACAACCGCGGCCGAGCATCGATTTCGGTTCGTGCATTTCGATCTGGACTTATATCAGTCCTCGCTCGACGCGCTGGAATTCTTCTATCCACGGATGGTCCCGCGCGGCGTGATGTTGTTTGACGATTACGGCCTGTGTTCGTGCCCCGGCGCACGGCGCGCCGTCGATGAATTCTTCGCGGAGCGGCCCGATTTCATCATGGAGCTGACTTCGTGTCAGGCGCTCGCCGTCAAGTGCTAGCGGAACTACGAACAGCTGCGGCTCGTGAACCCAGGGAGTAGAGCATGTCCACAACACTGCAAGCCCCCGTGAAGGCCTGCCGATCGAAATCGCCCGTCGAGACTCAGGACGCCCCGGCCAGAGACGGGCATTTCTCGTTTCACGAAGCGGCCTTCGACTACGAGCCTTATCCGATTGGCCTGGCGACGTCGGTGCTCCCGGCGGACTGGTACAACGAACTGTGCGACACCTGGCCTGACACCGACCTGTTCGAATACAAGCCGAACCTGGGCCACAAATTCTCGCTGTCGATCATGAACCGTCCCGACGTTTACCACCAGTTCGTCCGCACTCATGCCGCCTGGAAGGAGCTGTATCACGAAATCAATAGCCGTACGTTCGTCGAACGCGTGCTGAACGTGTTGATCGAGAACAACATCGATACCGGGCTGCAGCACCGGCGGATCTGCGACGTCAACGCCCTTTCGTCGCCCTGGAAGAAGCTTCGCAAGCGAGTGTCCCGCCGGCGTAAGACTCCTCCTCTGAACGTCCGTTTTGAGTACTCAATGCTCCCCGCCGATGGCGGCCACATCCGGCCCCACACCGACGCGCCGGCCAAGTACATCACGCTGGTCCTCTCGATGGTACGCGAAGGCGAATGGCAACCCGAGTGGGGCGGCGGAACTGAAGTCCACAAAGTCAAGGACATCACCCGCAATTACAACCACATGAACCACTACATGGAGTTCGACGAAGTCGACACGCTGAAGGCCTTCGAATTCCGGCCCAACCAATGCGTCATCTTCGTACGGACCTTCAACTCCCTGCACTCGGTGCGCCCCATGACGGGACCGGGTACAGGCGCCTTGCGAAAGTCGCTGACCATCAATATCGAGTCGGAATACTATTGGTAAGCCGTTGCCAATACTCCTGGATTGGCACGCACCGATCGCATGGTTGCGACTCCGACTGCACTCCGATTGTTTTCGGAGTCACGTCACGCTCTTGGCTGCGACCTCCGGGGTCGCTACGGGCGGAGAGTCTATCGACGCTCGCACGGGGAGAAATCGGAGCAGCCAGATCACTAGTGCCGCGCTGTAGAGGCCGATGGTCCAGCGGCGCGAAGCAAACGGCGAATAGAGCATGTGGTGCAATACGAACAGAGCAGCGATGCTCGACAAACGGAAGAACGGCTTCCATAGTTGCCACCGCGCCAGCGACATCAACTGCTTGATGCTGCCGATCAACAGCAGCACCATGATCGCCAGTGCCAGTCCGCCCGACTGCAGGTAAGGCCAGTTCAAGACGGCGTACCAGTTGTCTTCGAGGTAGGTCGTCAGCACAATGACCGTGTGCAGCAATGCCGCCAGTCCAGCAGCGATACCCGTGTTACGGGCGAACCGGGCCGAGGCGGCAAAGCCGACGCGAACGTTCAACCAGCTGCCGACACGCAGCACAGGGCCGAACAGCAGCGATAAAGCAAGGAAGCCTAGTGAGGAGTAACCGCTGATCTGGCAAACCCAAATGGTCTGATCGATGTAGTAACCCGGTGCCCAGTATTCCCAAGCGCACCAGCCGGCAAGCCCCACGAGGGTGCCGAACACCAGCGCCTCGTCCACAGGAATCTTGTCGCCGGTGCTCATAGGTTTTCGAGGAAGTAGAGTAGGTCGCGAAACTGATCCTCGTCCAAAGCCCGCGTGTTGCCGTGTCGGTTCGCCCGGTTATGGTCTCGCAGTACCGATTCCAATGTCGCCGCCCGGCCGTCGTGCAGGAACGGGGGCGCGAGAGCGACACTCCGCAGTGACGGCGTATCGACGAAGGTCTGCATGCCGGTCACTTCATCCAGTACGGCACCGTGTTCGGGGAACAACAGCCGATTGGGATGCTGAGCGAGGTTGGTCATCGTCGGGGGCGCGTGGCAGGTGACGCAGTCTGCCTTGACGAAGGCGTCCATGCCGGCTTGCAATCGCTTCAAATCGTGCACTTCCAGTGCCCTGGGATTCACATTCGGCGCCAACCCTCGCATGAACGCCGCCATAGCGTCGCCGCGGTCCCAAGGCACCTCGCGTCCGAATCCGCGATACACGCCAACGGCGACGTCGTGCAAATCGCGTAACCGCCAATAGCTGCCGTCGCGAAGATAAGGAGCCGTGCCGCCAATGCCACGTACACTCAACACACCCACCATTTCCGTGGAGCCGATGTTGTGCAAACAATAGTCGTTGTCGCCATGCAGATGGCAGCTCTGACAGGAAAGCCCGGCACGGGTCTGTTCGTAGAATGCTCTGTAACCGCGTCGTCGCTGGAGCGTGACTGGGCTCGACTCGGCCAACTCTTCGTCGCTGGCGGCTAGCCGAATCAGAGTCTCCAGTTCGCCGGCGGGATCGAGAATACCGATCGTTCCGTTCGCCGGTGACGAGACGCACCAGTAGTCTTCGCCCAAGTCGGCCACACCGTGGGGTGCATTGAGTGACTCTTCGTGGAAGACACGGTAATTGAGGATTGCGCCGGTCTGCGGCGCAATGGGCGAGACCTCGTCGCTGCCGGCAAATGTCATCAGCATCACATCGTCGACGACCGTCATCCCCATGGGTGAGACACCGTGTTCCGTGTCTCCTGGGCCATCCTGCATGTCGCCCCGCCGGTGCGTGCTCCAGGTGTGGCTGATGGCCCAGTTGGCGAGGTCGAGATGATGAATCGTGTCTTCGATGAAGTGATTGGCTTCAACCGAAGAGCTACCGAAATGCGGAGCAGTGACCGCCAGCAAGATCTGTTCGCCATCGGGTGAACGGCACATGGTGACTACCGGCCGCGGCAACGGGATGGAATCGCCATCGACCCGCCAGGCGGGATCGGCTTGTTCGGAAGACGTCTGCAAAGTGAGCCGATGGACTTCGCGGCCGAGGCAGTCGGTGACAATCAATTCGCGCTCGTCGCGACCGAAGCACAGCCAGTCGGGCGAAAACGGTAATTCGACGAACGTGTCCGGCTTTCCATCCGGCAGCGACAGAAACTGGATTCCGGGTTGCGAACCGCCGACGCCAACTGCGAGCGTCAGTTCGTCGGGTGCGACGGCCATCCGAGTCTGAAAATGCGGCTGTTCGAGCCGTTCGATCACCCGGCCGTCGTCGGCATCGACGATCCACAGCGTCGGGTCGTATCGATGGCAGACGGCGATCCGCCGGCCGTTGTCAAACATCGCGCAATCGGTCGGGCCGTCGGCGACGGCAATTCTGTGAAAGTCCCCGCCGCGTGCGACGACGATCAGTTCGTCCGTCTCTTCACTGACCGTGGCCGCCAGGCCGCGACTTGGTGCGGCGGAGAACCATCTTGGCTGCGGCTGCGGGTGAAACAGCGTCATCTCGCGGGGGTGTGGTACCCCGTCGACAGTGAGTGTGGCGTTGATTGTTGCGCCGTCTTGGCCGGAGGGCGATCCGTCACGCGGATTGAAATCGAGCAGAAACAGCCCGTGCCCCAGCGGCTCGCTCGACAGTTCTGGCTCGTTCGGTCCCAGTCGCAGGTTCACTTCTCGAGCTTCTGGAGCGTGGATGAAGAAACGCTGGGGGAGATCAGTGTTCACGAATCGCGGCGCGATACAAGGCAGCCGTTCGAGATACAGTCTGTCGGCGGTGTACTCGCGCGTTTGTGAAAGCGACTTCGGCAGATCGGAGTAGAACGCCATCTGCAGAAGCAACGCCAGCGGAGCTGCCAGCACGCAGGCGAATATCAACACACGCTGCGGGCGCGTGAGTTGGCTGCCCATCGCTCCCAGATTCAGCCACGCCACGCCAACGTTGACCAGAATGAGCCCGAGCGCATATGCGAGCAGAAAAGCAGCCGCGCCAGCAATGCCCAGCACAGACCAGATCACGATCCCGGCGACCAAAACGACGAATTGATAGCTGCTCCGCTGTCTCGTTGGCGTCGGCTGGGAGGTCTTCTCAACCACGTGGTGTGCCCGAGTGAACGGTGTGTTCGTGGATATGGCGAATGGATTCCAGTGAGTTCATTCAACGTAGCCCCGCGAACTACGGTTGTCGAGCACCGTGTTGCGAAGCAGCTGAGAACCGAGGGCGGAGAGCCACTCAGTAAGAATTGTTCATCAAGACGAGACTTTTGCCAACAAGTCGAGCGGTGAGCGCGGGCGGAACCACACACCACAGAGTTGCGTGCCGTGGGCCCGCAAAGGTGAACGTCGCGAGACTCTCCTGGCACGATCCAAGTCCAGCAGGTGGAAAGAAAATTTCAGAATGTGCGTCCGGTGCTCCACCGGGCTGCGTTTACCGATCCGACAAAGCAGACTTACCTTGGCAACACTCTCCCTCCAAACCCCACAGGACGGCTGCTCCGGGCAAAGCTAAAGACGTTCGTCTGCCGGGGGAGTGGTCAGTTTGAATTGTTTAGGAAAATTAAGCGGACAACGTGTGTTGCGTTGTCTGAGGGTCTGGTACGATGTTGAAACGGATTCCTGGCTCCTCGAATCGAGACACTTCTTGCTCAGCGGGAACTTTCTGCCGAGCCGCGATCCGTCCTTTCGTGCCTGGAATCATGTTCATCAATGCAAACCGAAGGGGTCGTTTCATGTCGCGTCGAAAGTTTTACACGCTTACAGGGGTGGTTGTAGCGGGCATGCTGGCGATCCCGCTATTCGTGCTTAGCGGTCATGCACAGAACGCTGATCCAGCTGAGGCGCCCGCGGAAATGCCACCGGAACTTCCGCCGCTGCCCGAAGAGTTGGACGACCCGGCCTTCGAACAGTACGTGAATATCACTTTGTTGGAGGCCGCTTGGGGTGATCTGGATGCGGAGTTGCTGACCGACGTCGCCCTGCAGTTGGCGGCGGGCGAAAAGGTGCTGATGCGGTCGCACAAGGCCGGCAGTGCCGAGGACCTGTTGAAGCTGGCCACCGGCGTTGCCGCCAAGAATGGCGACAAAGATGCAGTGGCGCGCATCGCCAAGGCCGCCGACGCACTTGGTTTCGACGGTCTGAAAGCACAGGTCGCCACTGCCGAGAAAGTGGCTGGAGCCAGCCGGAAATCAGAGCCGGCTCTCAATGTTCCCGCCGACCAAGCGACGACAGTCGACTTCGTGAACTTCAAGGATATCCTGCACGACGTTAAGTCGGCGGAAGTCTTGGGCAACCGCGAAATGCTCGAAGACATGGACACGGCCTTGGATGACGTCGAAGGCTTGACCGACGAGCGAAGGAACTACCTGAAGTTGGTCATCGGCGAGGCACTGGACTCGGTTCCCGAAGAGGACGATGCCCAGCAAAACAGCATCGGCGCAACCATCAAGAAGCTCGAAGGCGAAAGCCGCGCGCACGGTCGCAACCGGGCACTCGTCGGCAACATCCTGCTAGGCGTTGGCACGGCGCTGGGGCATAGCGGGCGTTACGGTCACGGCGGCGGCTGGCGTTATGGCCATGGCGGTGGCTGGCGTTACGGTCACGGCGGCGGCTGGCGTTATGGCCATGGTGGTGGCTGGCGCTACGGTCACGGCGGCGGTTGGCGTTATGGCCATGGTGGCGGCTGGCGCTACGGTCACGGCGGCGGTTGGCGCTACGGCCACGGTGGTGGTTGGCGCTACGGTCACGGGCACCGCGGTTGGCGCTGGTAGTACACCACCGCTTTCACCATGTAATTGACCCCAACCAACTGGGGTTTGGATCACGACTTGCTCTCTGGGGTCGTCCGGTTTTCAATAACCGGACGGCCCCAGTTCCATTAACATCTTCCGACCTTGGGGGAGCAGCCGAGGACCAGCGGAAGCGGGACATCATCAATTTGATTCCCCTGGGGCAGCCACAATCACGGGACGGCATTGTGCAGGCGACCGCGGCAACGACGTCAGAGACGCAGGTGACTCGACGCCCGGCCGTTTGGGTCCGCCGCATCATGAGCGCGATCATCGTCATTCACTTTGCCGCCATCTTTGCGGCAGTGACCGGCAGCGGGAACGGCCGATTCGGACCTCCGCAGATCCTGGCCGAAGCTCGGAACATCTTTCGGCCTTACCTGCAATTGTTCTACCTTGACAGCCATTACCGCTTCTTCGCTCCCAATCCGGGCGTTGAACCGACATTTTGGATACGCCTGATCGATCAACAGGGGGACGCCCGTTGGCTCGAATGGCCAAACGCTGCACACAGTCCCACGGCTGGCGACTACAGCCGCAACCTATTGCTGTTTCGATGGGCTGATGAGACCCAACGAAACCCGGCAGACCCCGCCAAGGAACGACTGTCTCCGGGAGCGATCGCCGCTTTGGGATCGTATGCGAGACATCTCCGAGGTCGGTTGGCCTCATCCGAGGCGGACGCCGGGCTCTCACTCGCTCGCTTGCAGTTCTTTGTGGTGGGGCAGTCCTTACTGACGCCACAGCGCATTCGAGCCGGTTGGGGGTTTCTCGACCTGCGGCTGCGCGATGTGCGTTTCTTCGGCGAGTTCTCGGTAGAAGGCGAACTGCTGAGCGATGGAGTGGTGCGATCATTGGTGCTCCCCGATCTGGTCGCGCGAATGATCGAACTCGAAGTCGCCCCTGCTGTGGCCAATCCCAGCGACGCAGCCGCCCTTGAAGCAACGTTGCATTCGGCGGGAATACCGCAGCCGGTACGGATGCTGGTGCAACACCATCCAGAACTGCTGTCGCTAACCGGAGATCGCCTCAAGCAGGAGGTGCGTGCCGCGACGTTCGCCGGCGACCGTGCAACTCCCCAACTCGTCGCCGGTGACGACTACGGGCTGGATTGGCTTCCCGGTTCGCCGGCTACAGTCCCGCAAAGCGATCCATCGGGCACGCAACCGACGGCGCCAGGTGAACCATGAGAGCGATCCTGCAAGCGACGTGGCTCGATTGCTCCCGGCGATTGAAACGATCGGCCGAGGCCTGGAACGAGTTCTGGTTCTCGCCTGCCGACACCGCGACGCTCGCCGTCATCCGAATATGCACGGGCTTGATCCTGCTCTACGTGTACGGCAGCGTGACGCTGAACGTGTTGACCTACATCGGTCCCGAAGCCTGGATCGACGACCAGTCGTTCGCTGAAGTGGCCAGCGCCGTTGATTCGAATTTCGAAGAACAGCAGCGGGACCCAGAGCCGCAATACAAACTTTCTGTCTGGTCCTTCCTACGTCATCCGACTTTGGTCATCATTTTTCACTATTACTTCCTGGCTGCCATCGTCTGCTTGACCGCGGGCCTGTTCACACGAGTCTCGAACGCCGTCGTGTGGATCGGTCACCTGAGCTTCCTGCATCGCAGCACGTTGACCTACGGGATCGACGCCATTCTAGCCATGCTGCTGCTCTATCTGCTCTTGGCTCCCACAGGCCGCGACTACTCACTCGACAGAATACTGAGCCGGTACTGGAGAAAGCGGAGCAAGCTGCCTGCACCCGCCGAGGCTGCTACGTCGTGGGCCGCCAACCTGTCCTTGCGGGCGATTCAGGTTCACATGTGCGTGATCTACGCCTGCTCGGGATTGAGCAAACTGCAGGGCGAGTCTTGGTGGAACGGATCGGCTATCTGGCAGGTGATGATGATCGACAACCTTTCTCCGCTCGATCTTCGCTGGTTGGGATACCTCGACGACCGCTGGATCTCAGTCATTTGCGCGGTGGGTGTCCTGATTACGTTGCTGGTCGAGATCGGGTTCCCGTTCCTGATCTGGAACCGCTCGATGCGCCCCGTCATGTTGGCGGGAGTTCTGATACTGCACTGCGGAATCGGGCTGGTGATGGGACTGGGCGCGTTTAGCGCAGCCATGCTCACCGGCTGCCTGGCGTTCGTGAGCCCAGCCGGCATGCGCTGGTTCCTGCGGTCCTGCCTGCGGCGGGAATCCACAGACGACGCGACCCCCACCGTGCAGCCGGTCTGATGGTCTACGACTGTGGCCCCGCTCGGGACCATCAATCCTGGTGGGCAAACGCCACACCTTCAACGTGATCGAATCGATCGGCGAGTCCACGCAGCAGCGTTTCAAGATGCCCGCGAACGACTTCTTCGGAACTGAGCCGCTCGACCGCGGCGCCGAAATCGCGGCCGCGGGACTCGACCTCGATTCCCGACGCACTCGCCCGCAGGACTGCCGAGCCGGGCAACGCCGGCCAGGGTGCAGAGTCGGCAAAGTGCTCCGCCACTTCGGCAAACGGAATTTGGTCCCCCACACGGCAGCAAACCATCACGAACTCGGTCCCCGGCGCTCCTTCCAATGGAACCGCTTGGTTTGACTCAGAGGGAAACCGAAGTTCCTGAGACTCGTCTGCCGGCGGAGTCTCGGCCAGCAGCTTCAACTCTCCCTCACTCGAATACAACACGAGTGTTGCGGCCATGCCGGCGGGAACCTCGGCGACGATCTGGAGTTCATCGCCGGCGTACAGTGGAACCGCGTCAGTCAGGCTCACGTAGCGCGCCAGGTCCCAAACGCGGATCTGTAATAGACGTTGAGTCTCGACCCGGTTTGACGTGGCGACCGCGGCGGGTTGGTTCGTTGTGGGCGGGACTTGCGTCGGCTGTCCACGGCCCAGAAACGACCCGATGAGCACGATCGCCACGAGAATCCCCGCGACCATCAGTGAATTCTTCAACGTTCGGCGGTTGGCATAGTTCTCCAACTGCGTCGCCATCTCGTCGATTCGCGCAAAGCGTTCGTCGGGATCGTGTGCCAGCGCACGGGTACAGATCCGAGACAGCGCCCGCGGCGGCTCCGAGGCGGCCAGCCCGGCCGTGTCCCAGTCACCCTTTCGAACGCGCTCGACTAGCCGCGAGAAGCTGTCGGCCTGGTAGGGGGCATGGCCGGTCAGCAAATAATACAGCACGGCCCCCACGCCATAGATATCAGCGGCCTGCCGCACCTGGTTCGACTCCCCGCGGGCCTGCTCGGGTGACATGTACAGCAAAGTTCCCGAGAGTTCCCCCGCCACGCCCTTCTCGTCGTACAAACCGTCTTGCATTCGCGACAGGCCGAAGTCGATCAGCCGCGGTTCGCCCGCCTCATCGATCAAGATGTTGTGTGGCTTTACGTCCAGGTGCAACACGCCGAGTTCGTGCGCTGCTGCCAGAGCCCGGGCGACCTTGGCGACGATCAGGGCCGATTGGCGGGGAGTCGGTTTTTCCTGCTCGGCATACTGCGCGAGGCTGCGTCCGCGAACGTGCTCGATGACCAGGTAAGGGAAGCCATCGCAAAAATCGAGATCGTACACCCGCGCCAGATTCGGATGATCGAGCTGCGCGAGTATCTGCGCTTCCGATACCAGCCGCTGCCCGCTGTGCGACTCGCACGACATGGGCACTTTGCCGCATTTGATCACGACGTTGCGCTTCAGTTCGGGATGAATCGCCAGATAGACGTTCGATTGCCCGCCGTCGCCGACCTTCGACACGATGACGTATCGTCCCAACCGCTCCGGCAGCGGTGCCTCGACCGGCAGCTTGCCGGCCTCAAACGGTACACCCTGGGAGCGTTGGGTTTCGCTTTGAATCTGAGTCGAGAGTCCACCATGCAAGTCGAGTTGACGTCGGATAGCGGGTGCATGCGCCGGGAAACGGGTTAAGAAGTCGTTGGGGTCCACGGCCGCCCCCCACTCCTCGCGGAGAGCGAACTCGGCATAGACCAAATCAAGGATGTCGTCCTCGGCCAGGTTCGTGAGCTGTTCGAGGTAGTCTTCAACGCGGATCTGCACGCCGGCAGACCACCGGTCGCGCATGTCGCGCCACAGCACCGGAATTCTTTCTTCCGGCTGCAATCGGGCCACATGTACCAGCAACTCGGCCAACGGCACCACCAGCGACTCGCCCACCTGATGCTGAATGGTCGTGGCGTGCGGATCGTCGGCGCCGGTTTTGGCACCGCCGGGTGGCCTTGGGGATTCAGTCACTCTCGTTCTCGATCAGCCCCAGTTTCTTGGAGACGCGGTCCAGCGCCCTGGCCATTCGTTTGCGGAGCGCGTCCGGGCTGCTGCCGAGGTCGTCGGCGAGTTCCAGCCAAGGTTTGCCACCCAGCCGCTGGTCGACGAGCAGCCGCTCCTCGTCGGAGAGGCCTTCTTGCAGCAGTCCAACCAGTTCCTTGACCTGCAGCGCATTGCTGGGAGTCGGATGTGCGTCTGGCACGATGTCCAATTTCCGTTCTCCATCTGCCTCGAGTCGGCGGCCGTCGCGGCGGCCAGCATGCTGCCGGCGTACCTGGTCGTACAAGTTGTTGCGCGCGATGGCCAGCAACAGCGAGCGCAGCTGTGCCGGATTGTTCAGTTCCAGGTTCCCTTCACTCATCTGAACGAAAAACTTCGCCATAACGGACTGAGAAATGTCCAGCGAGTCGACGAATCGCCGGATTGAGGGTGAAGAGAGCCGAAATCGAATGAAGCGGCGGACTTCCGGCTCGTACTGCCGCACCAGCTCAGTGGCAGCGTCCTGATCGCCGGCTCGAACCCGGCTCATCAGATCTTCAAAGTCCGTCTCATCCGCAGACATCGCCCGGCCCGTCAAAGTTTGAGAATCCGGCAAGACCCGACTCAAGAATACCCAGCCTCCTGAAACCGGTCAAAGACGGACGCTGGTTTGCCACACCAGTGGCTGAGTTTTCCAGTGGCAGCGGTGCAATCAGGAGAATTCACGAGATCGCCGTGTGACGTTGTCCGGTTGCGACTTCATCCTCGTTATATTGGATAATGGCACGCGGTTGGCGTGACCCGCGCGTGATCCGACTGTTCGCGAAGGCCTCGAATGCCCAGAAACCGTTCTTGTTCAACACGGTCCACGGAGCATGACACAGATGGTGTGGCTGCAACGCAGGCTCTCCGTACGGTACTTAGCTTGCGGTCACTCTTCACCCATAGCAGCCCGTTGAAAACTAGTTCTCGGGCTGTGTCGGGTGCCACGGGCGGCTTGTCCGCCCGTGTGTTCGCGGCCGCTTCCATCTGCACTGGCGGGCGAGCCGCCAGTGGCACCCTTCGTCAGCAGGCTGATCGAACGAGAATTGAGACCGCAACGTTTATTCGCGTACTTCGGCAACGCTCGCCTGTGGCCTGGCTCGGATTCATCGTTGCAGCGGCGCTGGGACTCAGCGTCTGTCTACAAACATTGGCACAATCGGACGCACAGCCACAACGCTACGCACTGCTGGTCGGCTGTACCGAGTACCGCAACTGTGACCGCATACCTGAGCTATGGGGACCAGCCAACGACGTCCCCATGTTCGCCGAACTGCTCGCGACCGTCTTCGGATTCGATCTGCAAAACATGACGCAGTTGACAGGCTGGCCCGATGAAGAATCTTCTCGACCGACTCACGACAACATCGTGGCAGCGTTCGAGGATCTGATTGGCAAGTCGCAGCCCGACACCCAAATCGTGATTCTGATGTCTGGCCACGGCACGCAGATCCCCATCCCCGAAGAGCAGCAGGACGCGACCGACCCGGCCAACCCGGAACCGGACGGTATGGATGAAGTTTTCTTGCCAGCCGATGTCCGCGGCTGGGAGGAAGACGGTCTGGGGCGCGCCATCCGTGACGATCAAGTCGGCCGCTGGTTGGACGAAATGAAGTCGCGCGGCGCAGCGGTCTGGATTGTGTTTGACTGCTGTCATTCCGGAACCATGACGCGGGGCGGCCATGAGAGGGAAGTCCACCCCTTTCAATTGGGAATCCCGGAGGACCAGTGGGCTCGCGCCCGGGCCAAGGCAGCGCCCCAGGAACGCACGCGCAGCATCGGCTCTGTCGAAGAAGGTACGCTCGATACGCTACAGCGTTCACCGGACGGCGGCAGCGTCGTGGCCTTCTACGCGGCGCAGTCTTTCGAAAAAGCGCCCGAGTTGCCACGGCCCTCCGACGCGCAGCGCACCCGCGAGAACTACTTCGGCCTGCTGAGCTACAATCTGACGCGCGCCCTTCGGCAACGGGCCGCGCGGGACGACGCCTCCGGCATCACTTACCGCGAGTTGGGCCGGCTGCTGATCGCCGAGTACCGTGCCGAACGAGGATCGCGCGGTCCGACGCCCTTCTTCCACGGCGACTTGGATCGCGAGGTGCTCGGAACCCGCAGCTTTACCGGATCCATCCCGATCTTCCTCGAACGCTCCAAACGTTCCTTCCAAGTCAATGCCGGAGAATTGGCCGGGTTAACCGTCGGCACGATCCTGGCTATCGATCCACCAGGCGGCGACGAGTCGGCGCCGGTGGGCCACGCGGTCATTACGAAGACAACACCCGCGACGGCCACAGTCGAAGCCTGCGAGTTCGACGGACAGGCAGCAGTCGACCTCAGTGACCTGCCCGACGCTTGTCGCTGCCGAATCGTACAGCGCGACCTGGGCGACATGCGCGTCAAGCTGTTCGTCTCGGCCGACGGAACAGACGACGCCCAGGCGGCCAGGGACGCTCTGGAAAAAGCGCTCGAGAGTGTGCCCGAACACGTGGCGGCGCTGTTTGCGGTTGTCGAGTCCGAGGACACAGCCGATTGGACCGCTCTGGCCGTGGGAACATCGACCGCCAAAGCGAACCACAGGTTGGATGTGGATGGTCCCACAGTGCTGCTGCTGTCGCCGAGTCGCCAGCCGGCCGGTCCGAACGATGCTGGAGATCCCGTTGCCTCCCACGAGCACGTTCTCGCCTACCCGGCCCCTTCGGCAGACGCACTCATCGGGCCTCTCTCCCGCGACTTGCAAAGAATCTTTACATGGCAAAACGTCTGGCGGATCTCCGGCGGCCTCGACGGCGAGGGAGCCAGCGAAAAGAACGCGTACTACCGGCTCGAGGTCACGCGGACGGGCGCTGATGATGGGGAGAGTTCATCAACGCAGCAATCTCAGCTAAGGCCTGGCGACGGTATCGAGATCGTGGTCGAGAACACGGGGCGTGAAGACCTGTGGGTCACGATCCTGTTTCTGGCCGGCAACTTCGAGGTTGCCGAATGGTGGTCCGGCGCGTTGGAGAGCGGCAAGAGTTTCGAAGATAGCGGTACCGTTGATGGATCATCCTCGGGTACCGAGGGCTTCGTCGTGCTGGCGGTTCCGATTCGAGCCCACAAGCACCAGCCAGACTATTCATACCTGGAACAGTCTGGTTTGGGTGTGGGATCGCGTGACGTGCGGCGGCCGCCGGAAGGACCACAGACTCCGTTCGAGAATCTAATGGCAGCGGCAGCGTTCGGGCGCAAGACTCGGGCGGTTCGGCGGAATGTGCCCTCCACACCGCAAATCACGGCGTACTCGTGGTATACGCTTCCCCCGGAGCAGGAATTGTCTGAGAATAGGTAACTATCCACTGCGGTCCTCACCCGGCTGGCTGGTGCGGTCGCCGGTGATTGGGTGGGCGGATCATCGGCGTTGGAGATTACGGGATGTCAGCGAACGAAGGCGGATCGCCTCAAGGAGTTCGAAACGTCTTATGGCGTTTGGCGCCGCGGGAACTTACCTTCCTCTTCGAAGAGGCGTTGGCACGCGGAGAGCAGCCGTCGATCGAGAAGATGGTCGAACAGGCGCCACCCGAGGAACGTCGCTCGTTGCTGTATGGCTTGTTGCAGCGGGAGATCGACCACCGGCGTGGTTCCTCAGATGCCGTCGGCATCGATGAGTATTGCTCCCGCTTTCCTGACGAGCGGCCAATGTTGGCGGCACTGTTTGCCGGCACCGAGACCGTTGTCGCCCAACTCAAAGCCTGCGGCTACGAACTCATTGAAGAGCTAGCCGGCGGACCCAACGGCAAACTTTGCACCGTGCGTCACTCGAGCGACGGCAGCGTGCGGGCCGTCAAGCTGGTACCGGCATTCCTCATCGACAAGCAGCAGATCGAACAGCACGAGCGGTTGCTCGATCCAGCTCGGCTGTTTCATACTCACATCGTTCGGCCATTGGAACTGATCGAGACCGACGAATACTTTCTGCTCTTCACCGAGTCCGTTCCCGGCTCGAGCTTTGTGCAGCTCGTCGAACAATTCGGCCCGCTTCCGGTGCCGGCTGCCTGTGAATTGGTGCGACAGGCGGCGTTGGGGATCGCGCACATTCACACCCGTTTCACTGTGCACGACACGATTAACCCGTTGAACCTCTTGCTCTGCACGGAGGGACATGATGCGGGTGTCGTGAAACTGCTGGGGCTCGGGCTCGACGAACTGCTCGATCTCCAGCTGACCCGCTACGCCGTCAACCGGGTCGGACAGCTCGACCTGCACTTGTTCCGTGCACCGGAGCTTTGGAAAAGTCCCGACTCCACCGACCCCCGCCGGGACGTCTACAGCCTGGGAGCCGTGCTGTACTTTCTCATCGGCGGAGACCTGGTCACTGCGCCGGGGCGAACCTCACACAGTTTCGAAACGACCTCACTGCATACCCTGCGGCCCGACTTGCCGGCCGAACTCGAATCGGTCCTGGCCCAGATGTTGGCCGAACATCCTGAGGCCCGCTTCGCATCGGCCAACGACGTTGTGGCGGCTCTCTCGCCGTTCGCGCAGCAGGATAGTCTGCAGGTGTATTGTTCTGGAAGCATGTCGAATCGACCGACCGGACCCGTCGTCCGCCAGAGACACACTGCGGCGGTTTCCCAGCCACCGCAACCGCATGTGGCACCCGCACCTGCCACTGATGCGGCGCGCACTGCTGTCGCTTCAGCAAGTCCGCACCCGAAGTCGCGATCAACCCTCAAGTGGGCCGCGGCGATTACCACCGCCTTGGTTCTCGTTGCGGTCTCGGCGTTCGGCATCGCGCGGCTGGGCATTGCTCCAACTCAACAAGCAACCAACGATCCGCTCCCGAGCGAGACTCCGGATCTACCCGAGTCGCCGCCGGCGACAATGCCGGCCTGGGCGGTCGCGATTGTCGAACTGCCGGGACCCGATGGCGACTGGTGGTTCGACGAGATTCCCTGGTTCACGCCGGCCATGCGCGCCGAGTTGTTCAATCGAATCGGCGCGGGAACCGAAATTAGCCGCCGCGTTGAAATCGAGCCGTTGGCCAAGACGCTGGCCTCAGCGGCCGATCGCAGGGCGATTGAGGAACTGAACATCGTCACCGCGCAATTGGCGCCACAGCTGGCCGCTGCCGAAAGCTCGGTCACCCGCCAGTTGCTGCGAATCAACCTGCGGCAAGAGACCAAACAGGCGCTCACCGAGAAATACCGGCAATTGATCGACGAATTGGACGGGGTCGAGACCGCCACCGCCAGCCACTTGCGCGCGTTGCTGCTGAAGCAGTGCTCAGATCACGAAGCCGCCATCGAGGCCTTCGAACAGGCTTTGAGTCAGTATTCCGATGGTTCGATCCAACCGCTGCGGGCGCTGTGCAATCTGGACTACGCCCGGCTGTTGGCAGACAAGCGTCAGAACTACGTCAAGGCAGTCCTAAAGATCGAAGATTGCCTGGCACTGGCCGAATCGACCACGCTCCGCGTCGTGGCCAGTTGCGAACTCGGACACGCCAACCGCAAACAGGGGTACTTTCCCGAGGCAGAGAAGGCCATCAATGACGCCGAACTGTTTGCCAACGATCCCGGCGGATTTCGACTCGGCGACAAACATGCGCTGCGGGCCGAGATCCACGAAGCCCGCGGTTGGACCGCCTTCGACAGCTGGAAGCTGCAGGACGCCCAGACCGCGTTCGATGCCGCAAAACAAATTCGCGACGAACACTATCGAAACGGAAACGACACCGACTTGCACTCGCTGATCTGGATCGAACAGGGCGAGGCCATGGTTTCTCATTTCATGGGCGACGCCGATAAGGCCCGCGAGCTATATGAGAACATTGTGGACGATCGGATCGATGCCAACCTGCGATCCGGTCGCATGACCAAGCAAGAAGAAGACTACCTCAAGAGCCGCCGTCCCAATCTCTACGAACGGTTTGCCGACTGCTATCTATTCGGCTACTCGATCGACTACGAGCGTGCTGCAGGGCTGTTCGCACAAGCCGTGTCTTATGCCGACGATCCCGCTTTCGACATGAATGGGTTGTGGCCACACATCGCTGCTCTCCGGTGTAAGTCTGCGATGGCGCTGCTATTGGCGAGCGATTCCGACGCAGCGGCAGCCGAAGTGGAAGCGCTGTTGCAGGACGTCGCCCGTCGCGAATCTTCCGAGGGTGTTACCGCGGGTCAAAAGTCCAAATTCCAACGCCCGCTGCGGATCGTTGAAGCCATGCTCAAGCTGCGTCGGGTCTCGACAGAAGAACGGCAGCTGGCGCTTCGCACCCTGCAAGACGAGTTCATGGAGTCGACGCGGAGCGGAGCCAATCGACGCAACTTGGACATGCTGCTGCTTGTTTCCGAAGAGTTGCTGAGCTCGACCGAGACGGACGCTCGCTCCATCGCCACGATTGTCCGCCGGCTCGACGGTGCCCTTGCCGACTTAGGACAGCAGTACCAAATCGCCGGCCAGGCTGGATATCTGACCCGTTACGTCAAAGCCGCCGCCCGCGCGTTTCAGTCACTGCCCGATCAGGACGCCGGTCGCGGCACCGATGTTCCCGCTTTGTTAACGTTATTGCAGGAGGCCGAAGTCCAGGTCGCCGCCGCCGGCGGAGCCACCAGCGGGGCGGCCACGCGCGGATTGACGCGGGGCCGGCTCGACTACGATGAGACGGGCAAACCGGTCAGCAGCCGCTTGCACACGCTGACCATCGGCATTTCGGAATACCCGAACGATCCCAGCTTGAATCTCAACTACCCCGACGACGATGCCAACGCGTTGTTCGCGGCCTGCCAGGGTTTGTGCAGGAGCGACGAGTCCGACGACTCCGCTTTGTTCTCGAAGGGCAAAATGCTGAAGCTGACCAATGAGCAGGCCACACGATCTTCGATCTTCGAGTCGATCGGTGAGGTCGTCGACAGCGCTTCCGCCAGTGATCTGGTGGTCGTCAGTCTTTCCGGCCACGGAGCGGTCGACGAGACCAATGAGTTCTACTTCCTGCCCAGCGACTACGAGCCTGGCAAACGGCTTAACTCCACGGGTATCTGGCATCAGGAGTTGAAAAACCTGCTCACGCGCCGCGAGAGCAACGTGATTCTCGTGCTCGACTCGTGTCATAGCGGTGCTGCAACCACGTCGGCGGGAGTAGCAACCCGCACGCTGCAGCGACAGGAATTGCACAACGCCCTGCACCGCTTCACACGCGCCAATAAGGGGCTGATCGTGCTGGCAGCCTCACTCAGCAGCGAAAAGGCCTTCGAGAATAGCGACTATGGGCACGGAGCGCTTACGCTGGCGCTGTTGGAGGCCTTACGGGGCGAGTATCTGCATCAAGCCTCCGAGCAGGACAACCGCTTCCTGCCGCAATTGCCCAAGCCGATGAACAAGAGCAATCTGATCACTCTGGCCGACGTCAACTTCTATGTCGAGCAACGTGTCATGAGCCTGACCAACGGCGACCAGAGTTCGACGACGGGCCGGCTCGGAGGCGACTTGTCACTCAGAGACATCCCCATCCGACTCATCTCACCCTAACCCGGCCCGCTGCCCCACACCGGCCCTCTGCCAACAATGTCGCAACCGACCGTAGCGAACGATGCTCGTGCATCGGCCGAGCACTTCGACTTAAAGCCAGACCTCGAACGGACCGGCGAGCTTCACGACCGGTTGGCTCGGCAGTTGGTCGAGTCGCCCGATCTGTTCGCGCGTGTCGGCAGCATGGCGACACAGCAATTGGCCAATGCCGGCGTTCGCTTCGAAACCGACAAAGAACTGCCCGCCGCGCTGTCAGCATTGGTCCTGCGCCGCAGCAGCATCGACGGTTTGCGGCTCGTTACCGAGCGATTGCACGCGATTGTCGAGCAGGCCTTGAATTGGCTCGTCAACGAACCCGGCCGGCTCGAGCAGTACTTTCCGGATCATCGGCGGATGATGCCGTATTTGGCCCGGACCCCCGGACTCGATTCGTGGCAAGGCTACAGCCGCTACGATTCCGTCGTGACCATGGACGGACGGCTGAAGATTATCGAACTCAACGCGTGTTGTCCCGCCGGGTTTATCCACATGCCGTATTGCACACAGGCCACTACAACCGCTCTAAGAGAGCTGGAAGTGCTGCCCGAAGGGGCCGAATGTTCGGGCGCTGTCGAAGATGGCGTTTTGGTCGAGGGGCTGTTGTCCATTGAGCGCCGCTCGGCCATCCAACCCGGCTTGGTCGCCCTGCTCAACGACGAAAACGGTCTTCGCAATGAACTCGACCTGATGGCCGAAGCATTCCGAGCCCGCAGCCGTGAGGTCGTCATCGCTAGCGCCTCCGCGCTGACGACTGATGAGTCGGGACGGGTGCTCTACAAGGGACGGCCGGTCTCGCTGAGCTGCAACAAGATTCGAGTCAGCACTGCGGAGAGTCCAAACCACTGCTGGAAGAACGGTTTCGAACAGAGATATCGCGGTTTTCTCGAAGGCTTGCAGCAGGGAGCCTTTGTCTCGGTCAACAACCTCGTGTCCGCTACGATCGCAGAAGACAAGTCGTTGTTGGCCATGTTGCGGAGGCCGGAATTCAACGGCACGCTCTCCAAGAGCGATCGCGAGTTCGTCGATCGGTTCGTGGTGTGGACAGCTCCGCTCAAACCGGGACCGGTGGACTTCGACGCAGAGAGTGTTGATTTGCTGCCGTTCATTCGCCGCCACCGCGACCGCTTTGTCCTCAAACCGGCGAACGAAGGCCGCGGCTTCGGGGTGATTGTCGGTGCAGAGTGCGAGCAATCGGTATGGGAAGCCGCTTGCGCGCCGCAACACAAGATTCCCTACGTGGTACAAGAGTTTGCGTTGCCGGCCACCCTGCCGGTGCCCACGCCCCAACACTCAAACGAACGGCAAGATTCTGTAGTCCCCATGCACTTGGTGCTCGCACTGGCGATCGTCGATGGTCAGTACTGTGGCCTGTTCTCGAGGATCTCGCCCCACCTGGTGACCAACGTCGGGCGCTCAGGGTTGATACAGTCCGTCTCGGTCGTCGACGACTGAGTCGACAACCAGTTGGCGAAGGTAAGGGCGCCGGTCTCGACACTCTCACAACCCGTCGAGAGGAATCGGCATGACCACCAGCGGTGAGGCACACAGCCGCGAAACACTTAACCGGACGGTCATGGCGCTTGGGTGTGCGCTGATTTGGGGCGGTCAATCGGTAGCGGTCAAAGTGTCGCTGTTCGAATGGCCGCCGCTGGCAGTGATGGCAGCCCGCTTCGCGCTTGCTGCCGCCGTTCTTGGGGTTTTCGCCATTGGTTCCGGCCTCCCACTGCGGGCCGACGGCCGACAGCTGCGGATGATTGCTGGGAACGTAGTACTTCTGGTCGTTCAGATCGGACTGTTCACCGTCGGGACCGCGCAGACCACGTCGGCGCGCAGTGTCGTCATCGTCAACACGTTTCCATTCTTTGCGGCTCTGGCCTGTCATTTCATCACGCACGATTCGCCACTCCGCCGCAGCCAGTTCATCGGGTTGTTGCTGGCCTTCAGCGGATTGAGTGCCGTTTTCGCACACCGTTTGTCGCCCGGAGGTGCGTCGACATCGGCCGGTGATCTTCTGGTCTTGAGTGCTGCAGCCGTGATGGGACTGAAGATCGCATACGTCCGCCGAATCGTGGACCATGTACCGCCGGTGCAATTATTGTTCGTTTCCAGCGCCGCCGCGGCGGCGCTTTGCGTGGCCGCCAGCGCGGCGTTCGAAACGCACGAGTACCGCCGACTGACACCCGCAGGCATGGCGTCCATCGGCTACCAGGGATGCCTTGCGTCAGGATTGGCAGCCTTGCTCTGGACGTTGCTGCTCGAGCGCAACTCGCCCAACTCGGTCACTGTGTTTCGGCTGACTTCGCCTCCAGTGGGCGTGTTCTTTGGTTGGCTGATCCTCTCGGAAGAGCCGAGCCCGGGCTTGCTCGCGGGCTGCGTCTTGATTGTGGCGGGCATCCTGTGTGTGCACCACCGGTCCAATTCCAGCACAGCCGAAGCCATTCCATGAATAGCCGTGGTGGGATGACACACGACGATTGGCGTCGCTAGAGCAAGCCAAAGACTCTCGTTCTCCGCGACCGTTAGCGCCGTCCAGCTGTCTCGGGCACTCCTCAAGTCCCTCAGATTCGTAATGTCCGATCACCCGCGCCACTGCGTTTAGACATACGAATGTATTCGGTACTGCGACGCCATCAACGCGCCAGGCAAACTATTCCGCGCAAGCATGCACGTTGTGTCATCTGCGCAGACCCCGCGATATGATGAGATAGAGGACTGCCAACTCGCTTACCGACAGCCCCGGCGACTCCGCCGCTTAAGGAACCCGAATTTGAAAACCCTGTTCTTGACTTCCTGTTTCTTGCTGGCAGGTCTGCTCCAGCATGCCGCGGCGCAGTCCGGTCCCGGAGTGCTGATCCGCGTCGAGGACGACCGCTTGGAAGTCGAACAAGTGCGTCTTCCACTCAGTCGCACGTTGGCCAGATCGGCCGGCCTGATCGTGTGGAGCGAGGATGGCCTGGATCGTTGGGCGGCGCTGCCACTGGAACAGTCGCCCACCAAATCACGCAGACGTCGCTCAGCGCGGCGCCGTTCGAGCAGCGGCACCCGGGGCCAAACTGCGCAAGCCACACAAGCCATGGCCATGCTGACCGTCCAGCTGGATCAGCTCATCGGCGGAGAAGTGCTCCGCGCGGTTGAAGATGGAGGGCTGATCACTCCGTCCGACGACGTGGTGCATCTGACCCCCAAGCTTACGTTTCGGCGGCTCGTGACCGGCGGCGAACTCCCCGCCGACGAGTTCTCGTTGAAAGGCGACGGCGGACTCTCGTTGAAGATCCCCTTTAGCGCCGGTCAGAACGTCCTATCTTGGGCCGACATTCCCGATCTTCCCGAGGATCTTCGCAATGGGCTGCCCACCGGCGAGTACAGCATCGAATCGCAGGACGGCCGGACCGACATCGCCTTCTATGTCGAAGAGGCCCAAGTCCGCAGCGCGCTGCTCGAGCCAATCGAACGACTCACACAGCTTGTCGGCTCCGAGCACGACCCGCTGGTTCTGCAGTTCGCGATCGAACAACTCGTCGATCCCACAAACATCGGCGAAGATGCGGAGTCATACGTTGTCGATGCCTACGACCGTGTGACCGCGGTGCCAGCCGAAAAGCTCACACCGTTTCTCGCACAGGTTCGTGTTGCACTTCGCGACCGTCTGACGGGAGCCCGGGGAGAGCCGGCAGCCGCACGTCAATCGCCCGATGAAACGGGCATCGCCGACATCGATCTGGCGCGCCGCCGCATCGCTGGCGGTCGTTGGGACGATGCCATGCAGTTGTTGGAGACGATCAACGACTCGCAGACACCGCGCGAAGGAGCACTGGCGCTACTGTATCAGGCCGTGATTCTAGCCGAGTCGGGGCAGACGACCGGCAACGATGCCCAGCAGATGTTCGTCGCGGCAATTGATCAGCTGCGCAACGCCGAGCCGGCTGACTTGTTCCGCGCGCACAACAACTTCGGCAACTTCCTGTTGAGACGCGCGCAGGATCGCCTCTACAACCATTCGATTCGGATCGCCAGCGGCGTCGCCAATCCGCTGCTCGGCGGATTGGTCGATTGGTGCGACGCGCAGCATGAGTATCTGGCAGCCCAGAAACTGGCCGAGTCGCTCGGGCCCCGGCAGCAAGCCGGCGTGGCCGCCAATATCGCCCGGTTGTATTCACAGCTGGCCGACTTCGTACGCGTACTCAATTCGACGCTTCCGGCTGAAAAACGATTCAGCGCCGGAGAGAACACCGCCACCCAGGCAGCAACTGCTGCGGCACATAGCGCAGTGCAGGCCGCTGCCGACGATGCGGGCGTCCGCGCGGTCGCCCTGGAAATACTGGCCCACCTCGCCCACCGGCGACGCGAGGCAGACCAGACTAACGAACACGCACAGCAGGCCTTGGCTGCTTACCTGGACGGCGGTGCTTTGGCAGGTGCCGAAAGCATCCAGCGCTTGCTTGGTTTGGCGGCTCTACGCGGCGACGGTGGGGCCGCGTCTGATGAAATCACACCCGCCGCTCGTGCCACAGCACTGCAGCATTTCCAGATCGCCGACCTGCTCGCGCAGTCGCTCCGTGACCGATTTCCCGCCGACTCGATCGGTTTGACACGCGCCGGCTTCCTGGCCCGGCGAGCATACGTCAACGAGCAGATTGTCCAACTGCTCGTCGACAACGAGGACTACGCCGCCGCTCTGCGGTTCCTGGAAACAGCCAAGGCCAGATCGCTTCAAGATGTGCTGTTGCTGGATGGAACGGCGGCTGCAAACGAGAAGCCTCAGACGACCGCAACCAGCGACATCCTCGCCGATTGGCCGGCCGACGTGACGGCGCTTGAGTACTTCCTCGGGACCGAGCGGCCTTTGGTCTTTTTCGTCGATCGTTCGGGGAAAGTCAGTGTCCACCAGCTGCAAGATGAGGCGGGCCAGCCGCTGGCATCGGCTGAACTGGTCGCTCGCATTCAGCAATTCCTGTACAAGATCGAAGCCACCGCTTCGAAGATGTTGCGTTTGGCCAGTTCGGGACGGGGATTCGATGCGAAATGGCAAGACGAGCTGCACACGTTCTACAACCAATTGGTGCCGGAGGCCGTTCGCGGCGAAATTGCAGAGTCGGGTCGCCTGCTGGTCGTGCCGCACCACATTTTGCATTACTTCCCATTCTCGGCCCTGGTCACCGATCTCGATACGAGCGAGCACAGCAACTACGAAATGCCGATGCCCGAGTTCTGGATCGAGCAACCGCTGGACTTGTGGTACGCACCTTCGCTGGCCATTTGGCGGCTGATGCGGGAAGACTCGCCGGCACCCAGCGAGTCCGTCAACGCCGTCGGCATCGTCGACTTCTCACAAGCCCAGTCACTGCCTGGCGTCGAACGCGACCTGGCGCATCTGAAACAGACGTTCGGCGATCGGCTGAAGCAGGTCGTCGACCGCGAAGGCGCCACCGAGGCCAACGTGCGCGACGTATTTGACAAACCCGGCATGCTGTTCGTGGCCACACACGGCATGAACGTTGCCGATCAACCCCTGGCGAGCTACCTGCTGTGTCACTCGGGCCAGAAAGACGACGGGCGTCTGACGGCCGGCGAGATTTTTACTCAACACGTCTCATCAGAAATCGTTGTGCTCAGTGCATGCTATTCAGGACTCGCGGACCGGTCACCATTGCCCGGAGACGACCTGTTCGGGCTGGAGCGGGCATTACTGCAATCCGGTGCGCTGACCGTGGTGGCCGGTCTGTGGGACGTCTACGACGACGCGGGCGCCGAGATCATGCACGAATTCTTCAAGCAAATGGCCGGTGGCCGCAAGACGGCGGAGTCGCTACTAAACGCCCAACGGCACTTCATCGCGAAGCGCCGTGAAGAAGGCCCCAGCGACCCGTGGATTCACCCCTACTTCTGGGCGGTCTACAAGACCACCGGCAGCGACTTGACTCGCTTGAGCCCCCAGAACTGATGGAACGAATCTGTGAAAACTTGCTCCCTGGGGTGTCCGACTCGGCACCGCTTAGCGTCTGTATCGGTGATTGAGCTACACCAGTCTGTCTGCCAGCTGCTGCTGGCAGGCAGGCGAACTCGTGTCGAGTTGACCCGTACAAACATTCACCGTGCAGACATTGTTTTGCATCTACACGACTGGTAGTGTCGAACGTTGCGCCTTTGACGGTTTTCACGCCGTCAAACCCGATTAGACACACCGATTTCGGAATACCGCGTTCTGGAGGTCATCGCCACCTATGTCAGCCTCTCGCACTCCATTAGCACTCGCCGCCTGCCTGGCTCTGGTCGCGACTGCGCTGACCGCGTCAGCCCAGTTTCGCACGGGCGCGGAACTCCAGCCAAACGATCTCATCGAAACGTTGAGTGTGACGATTCACATTGGTGAAGGCGATCCGGTTGATGAACCGCTGGCTCTCGACCTGGGCTTGGGATTTCCACTGTGGCTGCATCCGGCCGGACGCATGATGCTGGTCGGCGAACGCCACGTGGTTCAACTCGTCAACGGCCCGAATCCGAAACCGATCAGCTACGCGATTGACGGCCAACAGGCGACGCTTCCACCGGGCGAAGTGGCCACACACATGGCGCCGGTGCCACTTACTCTAGAGTTCGATGCGGGCGATGGTTCAACGGCTACACGTACGCTCGTCGGCGGAACATATCAGTTCGTCGTCGATCCGGAGACTTCCAATTGGGATGCCGTGCCCATCAACGCTCCCAACCGCGGACCGGTTCCCTTCGGTGCGATTCCGCAGGAGTCGAGCGCCGACAGCCTGCTCCCTCCCGATAGCAGCGCCACGTTTACGTTCATCGTCGGCGGCGAACCGGGGAACGACATCTTTCAAACGACTTCCCAATTGCTCGATGGAGTTCAAGTCTCCGACATTGCACGCGTGGGCATCATCAGTCAAGGCTTCACGAATTGGATGCTGCGGGGTTACGAGATCCAAATCAATGGCATGGAGTTCGCCAAGCAAGAAGGCGTCGATGCCCGCATCGGCGAAGTGCTGACCGAAGCCAATGCCGAATTGGAAGAGCTCCGACGGCAGACCGTCGCGCTGCAGGCCGATGGGCAGGCCTTGGCGGCTTTGGCCGAGGCACAGTTGGCCACGCCTGAAAACCTCGATCAACTGGCTCAACTGGAGCGCGACCTCGATCCGCTGGAACAGCAGATTCGCGCAATCGAGGGCCGGCTCAACGGCAGCCACCCTTGGTACGTCGACGGCAACTTCGCGCCGCGCGGCCGGCCAGCGGCTTCGGTCGGATCGGCTCGCGTGACGTTGGTCACATCGCAGCGCGACACTTCCGATTCGCAAAATCACATCTACTTCCGCACGGGCGGGCGACGTTACCTGCTGGAACGAAACGCCGACGCGCTGGGCGCTGGACCCGGCGCGCAGACCTTCGAATTAGATCTGCAGGCTGCCCCGCTGAGTGCGGGCGACATTCGCGGTTTTGCGCTGGGCATGCTGGCGGCGCCTCACCCCTTCGGCGACGCGCCGGACCGGTGGAATCCGCAGCGCCTGCAGGTCGAAATCGACGGGCAAATTGTCTACAGCAGCGAGGAATCGCCGTTCGATCGGCGGTCATTGAAAGCGGTCCGTCTCATCCCACCGTCGCATCTCAGCAGTTCCGGAGAAATCATCGTCAACGATGTGCACTCCGAACGCGAGGTGTTTCTGTGGATTGCCGGTCAAGGCATGGGCCTCGATCCCGATACGGGCGAAGTCGCCGAGTTGCCCGATGCCGACGATCCCGGGTTCCCCGCGCCGGAAGATGGCCCTGGCGACGACGAAGGCTTCGCGGCACTGGGAGATCAGCCACCCGGAGATGACGGATTCACCCCTGACAACAGCGATCCCGAAGACCCCGGTTTTCCGGGCGAGCCGCCAGTTGATCCCGGCTTCGGTGGTGGCGGTGGCGGCTTTGTCTTCGGTGGCCCGGACAACTTCTTTCCGCCGGGACCCGATCCCGATCTGCTCGCGACGTTGGACTTCTTGGCCTTCATGACCGACCTTTGGCTGGGAACCGGCCCCGCTCCGCCGCTGCCTCCACCGGTCGGACAGCCCCCCCAAATCGGCAGCGTGCAGTACGGTGCCGCATCGACCAGTTCTGCCCTATCGACGGACACCTACCAAATCACATGGAATGTGACCGGCGACGAGTCGCAGGTCCAGAACTACCTGGTCGAGCTGTTCACATTCAAACCCGAGCGGGCTTTTCCCGTCGACACGCCGATTGCCTCGCAGACGGTTCCCACCGGCACGCGCCAGGTCACGTTGACGGGGCAGAACCAGCCCAACGTCGACTTCTTCATTCCCCGCGTGACGGCAGTACCGGTCGACCCGGCCGTCACCAACCAGCACTCGGCATTCGGTCCGGCACGAACGGTCTTCGACCCCACAAAAGTCATCCAAAACCCAGTATTTGACCAGTTCGACCAGTTCATGCAGGGTCCCGACGATGGTACCGGCGTGCACACTCCGCAGAACGTCCCCGCTCCGACGTTCCCCGCTGCACCACCGGCGGCCGGCAGCACGGGGATGTGGAGATTCGATGCTCCGGTGCCGATTCAAACCAGCCTGGGGTGGCTGATGGTCGAGACTCAGCCTGCCACAACCTTCACCGATACGTTGGGACAAGACCACAACCGCTGCTTCGCCTTTCGAGCTCCGAACCTGGGCGCAAGCAAAGACATGGCGACGACCATGGTCCAATTCGCCCCGGGAACACCACCGGACGTAAACGGATTACCTCCAGCGAAACTCAAGTTCACTGCCTATGCCGGTTTCTTGGGCGGACCAGACGCGAACAACTCGGCCACATTCCATCTTTCGTGCGTGGCCCACGTTGACGACGCGGGCGGAACACCGTTGGGCACTCCGCTGCAATCCGCAGCACCAACCGTGGGCCCCTTCCCGCCCCCGCCGTTCACGACGCCTGGTTTCGAGTTTCCCGACAAGAAGACGTTCAATGCCACGGCTACTCCGGGTGGTGGGACCCCGATGACTAAGATGGAGATCGAAATCGATACCGCGACGCTGACCGGCGACCCTGCCGCTGCCGCCGCTGGCAATGTGCTCATCGATCTGACGGTCGCCATTCAGATAGTCGGTGGCGAAGCCGATCCGACCCACCCGCCGGCCGTGTTGTTCTGGAAGATTGAGCAGTAGGCCAGTACTGCCGCACAAAAGAGAGTTTTTCGAGCTAACCAACCCCGACAGGTTGATCCGATGAATATCGCCCCCCCCAAGCCGGCTCTGCGAGCATTGCCGATGGCTGTTCTATGTTTGTGCTCGCTGGCAGCGATCACTGCAGACAGTGCACAGGCCGCCGGTCCCAAACTTTATGGCTTCGTGCTGGCTCTCGATGAGCAAGGCAAGCTGGTCGGGCCTGTTGCGGGTGCCAAGATCGAGCTGCAGCAAGGTGGCGGTACCGCGGCCTCGCTGACTGCCGACGGTTCAGGCCGCTATGAAACCGAAGTCCCCGCGGCCGGCCAGTACAACTACAAGCTGACTGCACCGGGATACAAGCAGGAGAACCATGGCCGTGGTTTCCGCGTGGTTGGAAGCGCGGGCATGTCCCGCGTCGACTTCTGGATGTCGAAGGGGGAAGACGATCCGAATCAGGAACTGCCGGAACTCACGGCCGAGGCCGTCGGTCTGTTGGCCGGTCACGTCTACGAAGTGGCCGACGACGGAGCTCGCAATCCGATTGCCGGTGCAACGATCAAACTGCGCCGCGCCCAAGACGTCGAGTTAAGCGAAGTCGCCACCGGCGGCGGTGAGCCGGGCAGCCCCGACGTAGGCGCGTATGGCATCGCGCTGCCGGTTGGCGACTACCAGGCATCGGTGAGCGCGCCGGGTTTTGAAGCCTACACCGATCCGCAACCGATCAAGATCGAAGGCCCGGGAGCCGACGGCAATCCCAAAGACGTCGAGCGAGACTTTGAATTGAGCCGTCCCGCATCTGAGCAGCCGCAGGAACAGGGCATCACTGGTCGCATCAGCATCGCTAACGGCTCACAAAACGTGCCGCCCATCAAGGCCGCAGTCGTCGCCTTGGGACCGGGACGCGGACACAAGAAGTTCCCGGTGGACGACAACGGACGTTTCCGACTGCCACTGCCGCCTGGTAGCTACGAGATCCATGCCGTGGCTGAGGGCTACGCGCCTGCTTCGACCGGGAGACGTGCAGTTCTCACCGGCGAATTCACCAGGGTCACGCTCACGTTGAATCGAGCCGAATCACAGCCGAGTGACCCCGGCTTCGTCGAGAATCCGCCGCCCGTCAATATCGACACCGACAACGCTGGACCGACGATCTACGGACATGTGCTGGCCTTAAACGAAAAGGGCGAGCTCGTCGGCCCCGTACCCGGTGCTCAAATCGAGATATTGCTCGGAGGCGGCAGCGTTGCGTCGTTGTCTGCAGACGGTAGCGGTGGTTACCAGACGGATCTGCCCGCCGCCGGGCAATACAACTACAAATTGACGGCCGAGGGCTACAAGCAAGAGAACCACGGCCGCGGCTTCCAGGTGGTGGCTTCCTCCGGCATGTCGCGGGTCGACTTCTGGATGTCGAAGGGTGACGACGAAGAACAACAATTGCCCGAATTGCCCCAAGAACAGATTGGCCTGCTCAGCGGCCATGTCTACGAGGTGACGAAGGATGGCCAGCGCGAGCCGATTGTGGGTGCCGCCATCAAGCTGCGGCGGGGACAAGACCCACAACTCAACGAGGTCACGACGGGCGCGAGCAATGACCCGGAGGGTGGGCCCGATGACGGCGCCTACGGTATTGCTCTGCCGGTTGGAACTTACCAGGCTTCGGTAGCAGCCCCCGGTTTCGAGTTGTACAACGATCGGCAACCGATCGAGATGCCGCCGCGTGGTCCGGATGGCAACTTCCAAGAGGTGGAGCGTGATTTTGAACTGACTCGTATTGAAACAGAACCGCCACCCGACCAAGGCATCGCCGGCCGCATCCTACTTGTCGATGCATCGCAGGACCGCCCACAGATTGAAGCGGCCATCGTCGCACTCGGTCCCGGTCGAGGTCACAAGCCGATCGCGGTGGATGTCAACGGACGCTTCAGGCTGGCCTTGCCTCCGGGCAGCTACGAGATTCATGCCAAGGCTGAGGGGTACGAACCCGCATCCAGCGGTCGGCGTGCCGTCCTCCGCGGTGAGTACACCAACGTGCTGCTCAGGCTGGAGCATGCAGCGTCTGAAGAACCAATGCCGCCGACACGGTTGCTGGTGACTGTGCTTGGTGGCCAACGCGGTCGTCCGATCGTCGGTGCCGAAGTTGAAGCCGGCACTCCCGGTGACGACGACGACATCACTGGCGAGGAGACCGATGCACAGGGCACCGTTGGCTTCGAATTCGCAGAAGCCGGAGGAGTGTGGGTCGGCGCCATGATGGAAGGCTACCGTCCCGCCGAACGAACGCTCGACCTCGAACCCGGTGAAGTCAACGAAGTCACACTCCGTCTGGAGCGGATGCGTCTTGAACTGGCCTGGACGGCCCGTGTCAAAGAGCGCTCGAAGGACGGCCGGCTTCGTGATCTACCGCAGGCGACCGTGCGGCTTGTCGCCCCGGGAGGCGACTTGCGGAACAGCCAGACCAAGCTCAGCGGAAACGACGGAACGGCGAGCTTCGCGCTGGAGGCCCAGGACGATCGACCGGTGCAGTACAACGCCATCGTCGTTAAGGACGGCTACGACAGTCAGGCCAAGCCGATCACGCTTTATCCCGGCCAGCCGAACGAGAGCGAGTTCGTTCTCGCGGCGCGGATTGAGCCGACCGATCCCGAACCGGAGACCGAAGTCTTCACGCTCCGAGGCTACATCAAGCATCGTAGTAGTTCGGGGCAATCGCAATTCGTGGGCGTGCCTGATGCCAGCATTGGCTTAAGGAGCCTTGGATCGCAATCGCCGCGCGCCGCCCGTCCTGCTTCCGAGCAAACCAGCCGCCGCGGCGAATACGCGATCAAAGTGCCGGCCGGGCGCTACGCTTGCATCCTGAATCTCCCGGATGGATATACCGAAAAGCCGGGTGAACGGCAGAGTAAGCAGTTGGATGCGCTGGTCATCGCGGGCGATATGCGATTGGACATCGAGGTCATCAAACAAGAGACACAGCCGGTTCAGCAGGACGTATTGCTACGGGGCTACGTGCTCACCGATCAGAGCGCGCCCGAGCGTGATGGCTTCCTGCCTTACGGTCAGACTGCAGGCGGTAAGTGGGGGTCGGTGCCGGGATCGCGAGTGACCCTCCGGCGCGGCGGACAAACCTACGGACCGGCGACCGTTGATGCACGCGGCCGCTTCAGCATGACGGTCCCCGCAGGCGGCGGCTATTCGGCCAGCGTGTCGCCCCCGAGCGACCGGCTGCGGGCATTTCAACATTCGGGCCTGAGCATCGACGGCGAACAGACTGTCGCCGGCCGACTGGAATTGCGACAAGACAACCGGCCGGTCTTCGTGCTGGCTCGCCGGGTTGAGTCACCCCCGCCGGCGCCGCGCGACGTGCTATTGCGAGGCTACGTGCTCACCGACCGCAACGCCCCTGACCGCAACGGGCTGTTGAGTTTTGGCCGAACGACGGGTGGCAACTGGAGTTCGCTGCCGGGTGCGCGAGTCATGTTGCGTGGCACCGGCGGCGTTGTGGGACCTGCCACGGTGGATAGCAAGGGCCGCTTCAGCATGCGGGTGCCGGTCGGTCGATATTCGGCACAGATCTCACCCCCGTCCGATCGTTATCAGGCTCTGCAAACTCCCGCCACGATCGCCGTTCAACCTGAACAAACCGTGGGAGGGCAGGCCGAGCTTAGGCAACAGAACCGGCCGGTTTTCGTACTGGCCCAGCGAGGCCGGCCAGCGCCGCCCGTTGTCGAGTCGTCACACGAACTGCATGTTCGCGTCCACGGACGCACGCAGCAGCGGGGCGCTGTACCGCTCAACGGTGCATCCGTCGAAGTCCTGCGAGGAAACCAGGTGCTGGTTAGCCGTCGCACCTCGCGGGGCATGGCGTCGTTCGAACTCCCGCCCAGCAACTACTACGTGCGAGTTCGCATGCAGGGCTATCGCGAATTCGCAGCCCCGGTCACCGTCTCGGGTGTCACGCGACGCGAGGTATATCTCGATGCAGCCGCGCCTGCACAGCCCGAAGCCGTGACGCTGGCGGTCAAAGTCTTCGAACGCTTCTTCGATGAAGGGCGCTGGCAATCCGAGGAGTATGAAGACGCGATCGTGCAGGTCCGCGGGCATGGAATCGCTCGGCAGCTGAAAACCGACTACTACGGCGTGTGCCGCTTCGAGTTGCCTCCGGGCGCGTATAACATCGTGGCGCGATGTCCCGAAACGGGCGAGGTCGCCACCGCGCAGGTTCGGTTGCAGCGTGACCACCAACAGGCGATGTACATTGTCAATCGGGAGGTCGAACCGTCACAGCCGCCTGCGAATTTCCGTCCGAGTAGAGAGTTCCCACCCCGGGGACCGACTCCGCCACGGCGCGTTCCGACTTCCCGTCCCCGAAGAGTTCCGACTGAGTTGATTCCCAGATGAACCGCATCCGGTTGCGCCGGATTGAGTTCGCCGGCGCCTAGCAGTACCGGCACTTCAAATACAAACATCCTTCCAATTCCGCTTGGTCGAAAGGTGATCGAGAGCATGTGCCAAACTAAAGCGATCAAAACTGTGCTCATGGTTGCGGCCGCTGCACTGCCACTCCAATTTGGTGCATCAGGCTACAGCCAAGACGACGCTGCAGACGAGCCGGCACAAGAGACCGCCGAGACCACACTCGACGGGGACGTCGACTCGGCTGTGACAGAACTGTTGCCCGGTGTCGGCGAACCCGGCTTGGACGACGCGCTTGTCAGCCGCGTGCAACAGAACGAGGGCCTGGACGACGTCGCGTTCAATCTGTACTTCGATCCGTTCCTGTTGTCGAAATCGTGGTTCGAGATGAATCCCGAAGGACTGGCCGACGTCGCCTTGCAGATGGCCGAGGCCGAACGCATTCTGCAGCGACCGCACAAACAGTTGAGCGCCGACAAGCTGATGGACGTCGCGCTGAAAGCCGCGGTTGCAAAGAAGGACACCGACACGCTGGGTCGATTGGCCCGCGGTGCGAAGATGCACGGCAAGGACGAACTTGCCGAGAAGATCGCGGGCCTCGAAAAAGTGGTGGGCGCCTCGCGGGCCGCCACTCCCGAAGTCACTATCTCGGCCGATACCACTTCGCCGGAAGCCCTGGATTTGTACCAGAAGCTACGGCAATCAATTCTGGCGGCGAAGCTCTCGAACGACGCCGAGGGGTTGGACATCGTTGCCGATGCCCTCGACGAGGCCGATCAGCTTTCCGACGCCCAGCACGAACGGCTCGTCGACCTGCTGGAAGCGGCTCAAGAGTCCATGAGCGAGCCGGATGACTCAGCGAACGAGACGATCGATTTGCTCAACAAACTGGCCGCCGGCTCGCGTGGCGGATTACCGATCGTGGGCGAAATTCTGGGTGAACTAGGCATTGTTGGTGGCCGTCGGCAGTATCGCCAATACCCCACGCGCAGGGCTTATCCACCGCAGCAGTACTATCCCAGCCAGCCGGCACAGCCGAGGTACCCAACGCAGCAACCTCCGCCGGGCTACTCATATGACCCGCCCCCGCGTCAACCGCAGTATGGTTCCGACCCCCGTTACAATCCCGCTGGGCAGCCCCCTGGCGGACAGTACAACTCCGATCCGCAATATGGCTCTGGGCCGCCGTCGAGTCAATTGCCGCCCGGCCCACAGGCGCCCTCAGGCTTCGCCAACGACGATGACCCGGGATTCGCACCCGATGCCTCACTGGTTGGCGGGCCGTCTGCGGCTGGTTCAGGTACCGCCCAACCCGCTAGCCAAGGGGCGCCTCCGCGCTGGTTGCTGGGAGTCCGGCTGGGCGAATTCGACCCCGAGTGGGGAGTGCGGATCGTCTATATCTATCCCGAATCACCGGCCTCGGCTGCCGGGCTGAAACTCGACGACTGGATCGTGAGTGTGGACGGCAGAAGAATGTCGAGTACCAGCGATTTTCAGGACCTGATCGGATACTCGGCCAATGGCTACGTGCGTCTCGCCAAGTTGGATCCACGAACGGGCCGCACCACGATCCGCGGTGTTCAACTGAAATCGGCACAGTAGAGCTGTGCCAGCATGACACAAGCGGAGGCCAAGTGCCTAGGCTTCGTCGCGGTGTGAGTGACGATTGAAATACTGCATGTACTTCTTGCGGTACTCCGCAGACGGTCGGTCGCCGAATCGACAAGGCCGGTCGACGCTAGCTACGTGCTCGGTCCGCAGCACGATTCGCCTTCCGAAGAACAGGAACGCGATATCGAAACAATCGATCGTCAAGCAATGCTCTTCGCGAGTAATGCGGTCAATCAATACCGCCTTGTCGAAGCCGCGTGGGGTCTTGCTGGAGATGCGATCACGATTGCGCGATCTTTTCCAAGACGTGTAACCGTGCACCGAGAGGCGGCTTAAGTCACCGTTTTCTTGGTAGATACAAAGCTCCACCACTTTCCGCGCAGTCTCGCCGACTGAAAAAACGAACGACTCATGGAAGCAGGGCTCGCCCTGTTGGCAGATACAGCTTTCGTGCACTTGTGCTACTCCGCCTGTCTGCCAGAGCTTCGCCGGACCAGTCTATTTGTCGCCAGTTGGAGCAGCATTCGGCATCTCACTTTCACTCGCGGCGACCATCATCCACCGTCGGCGGCAAGCTGCCGTCTCAGTTCCAGTTTGGCGATGGTTTCGCGATGGACTTCGTCGGGGCCATCGCCGATGCGAATCGTGCGGACATTCGCCCAGGCACTCGCCAGGAAGAAGTCGGAGGTCACGCCCGCGCCGCCGTGCACCTGAATGGCCCGGTCCAGGACTCGTAGCGCCATGCTCGGAACGGCAACTTTGATCTGGGCAATCTCGCTGCGGGCCACCTTGTTACCGACAGTATCCATCATGTAAGCCGCGTTGAGCACCAACAGGCGGGCCTGCTCGATTTCGATCCGCGAATTGGCGATGTCGGCTCGGACGGTTCCTTGTTCGGCGAGCGGTCGACCGAAGGCAATTCGCTGCTGGGCACGGCGACACATGGCCTCTAAGGCGCGTTCGGCGACGCCGATGAAACGCATGCAATGATGAATGCGGCCCGGTCCTAGGCGTCCTTGAGCGATTTCGAATCCACGGCCTTCCCCCAATAACATGTTCGAGGCGGGCACGCGCACGTTCTCAAATCTGATCTGGCCGTGCCCGTGGGGAGCATGATCGTAGCCGAAGACGTCGAGCATTCGCTCGATCGTCACGCCGGGCGTATTCAATGGCACGAGGATCATCGACTGTTGCTGGTACCGAGGAGCATCAGTGTTTGTTTTGCCCATGAAGATCAGGATCGTGCACCGCGGGTCGCCGGCGCCTGATGACCACCATTTCTCGCCGTTGATCACGTACTCATCGCCGTCGCGGACGATACTCGATTGGATGTTGGTGGCATCGGAGGAGGCCACGTTCCGTTCTGTCATTGCGAAGCATGAGCGGATCTCACCGGCGAGCAATGGTTCGAGCCACTGCTGCCTTTGTTCATCAGTTCCATACCGGGCCAAGACTTCCATGTTGCCAGTATCCGGCGCCGAGCAATTGAACACTTCTGAGGCCATGGGTAAGCGGCCCATGATCTCGCACAACGGCGCGTATTCCAGATTCGTCAAGCCAGCGCCGTGTTCGCTGTCCGGCAAAAAGAGATTCCACAATCCCGCGTCCCGCGCCTGGGCTTTCAACTCTTCGATGATGGGAGGCACTCCCCAGCGATCGCCTTCGTCGATTTGCCGGCGATACATCTCTTCATGGGGATAGACGTTCGCAACCATAAAGGCCCGCAACTGGTTTTGAAGCTGCTGGACTTTGGCGCTGGTTTCGAAGTGCATGAAGTTCTCCCGCGTCGCTGCCGGCACAAAGTTGGATCCTCATCAGTGTCGCAGAGATCGTTGCGACTTGGAATCCAGCCGATCGTGACAGTCATGCCGCCATCACATCGCAAACTCCTGGCGATCCTTGAGTCATGCAATTCGGCTCGTGCCGCAACGAATCGATTGGGTCGCCCATCTCGGAGTCTAACCGAATAGACAAATGCTGACCTTCAGCAGGACGCGCGCACGACACGACAATCCGCGCCCGATTCTCTCACTGGAAACGCCTTGAATGTTGGCCATCAGAACGCAAATGGCGTCATTTGGTGCAGTAGCCACTATCAGGTTTGTGGCGACTGAGCTGCACCGGGTCTTAATCGACCTCGTTGACGTTAAGAACGCACGAATGCATCCTGGTTGGGGAATGGATGCAATCGGCTTAGATAGATGGCAGTGAAGTTCTGTGCCTGGAATCACGCGAAATGGTAACCGTTCAATGCGACGAATGCTTTGCGACGTATCGCATCAATCCATCAAAGGCTGGCAAACGGGTGAAATGCAAGTCGTGTGGTTCTGTGTTTACAGCGGTGGCGCCTGAAGCTGTGGATCGACACGAAGAGGCCACACCAGGGCGTGACGACTACGCCGATCGCGGAGCGGTCAAGAATTCACAATCCAGACGCGACAAGCCGCGCAAGCGTCGCCGGACGAAAAAGAGGAAGGCGAAAAGAGAGGTCAGATGGGGGATGCTTTTTCTGGGTATGTTCGTGCTCGGGCTGAGTGTCGCGATCGATGTTGCCATCAACGTTTACTACGCAGGTATCTTCCATCGAGGCCGCGGAGTTCCCGCTTGGGTGATCATCATGCTGCTAACGTTGTTGCACATTGGAATTGCATGGCCTATCAGCCGAACGGGCAAGTCTTCATTCTCGATGAGTGTATTTGCGATCTTTGTCTCACTGTACTTCATGCCCGCGCTGGTCGGTGCAGTTGGAATGCTGTCGCCGGAGACCAGACTGGTTTTCTTGAACAATCCAGCCTTGTCGTTCGGGAGTCAGATTGTCTGCTTTTTCGTCGGTTTGATTCCTGCAGGATTGCCAATTGTCGGATGGAAGATGCTCTACGCTGGGCTGGGTCTGGAACGGCCATAAGCTTGTCCACGTGTTAAAGGCGATGACGGTATGTTTGACCGTACGAGCTTTCGCGTCGAGGCATTGCTCATCAGCCGACGCGACGGACGCGCAGCTTGGAGTGACAAACTTGGTTCAAGGGCACAATTGAACCATTCGATCTAGAAATCGCATTCGTTGTGAGTCGATGTTCGCATCGGCAATCGGCGAATCTTCTGTGTGGAGCAGCCTCGATGATGACGGTCCAATGTGAAGAGTGTTTCATGTCTTACCGCGTGAAGCCGACTCTGGCGGGCAAGCGAATACGTTGCAAGCAATGCGGGGCGGCGATTGCCGTTCCACTTGTGGCCGAAGAACTCGCCCCGCGACATGAGCCACCGTCCCCAGCCGCGCGGAAGAAACCGAAGAGGAAGCGGCGCAACGCCGGCAAACAGAGTTCATCCAAGAAGCTACTGCTGGTGCTCACCGGCGCGATACTGGTGATCGGCTTGCTTGCGGGCGTTGGATTCATTGCAAAGGATTACGTTGTAGAGGCGATCGAGCAGGCGACCGTCGATAATTCGCGCGAGGCACTGATCGAACGATTCATCGTCGAACGCGGAGGTCTCGAATCCCAAACTGATGTGAATCACGCGTCAGCTCCAGGCCTCTTTATCACGGAATTCGGCCAGGGAAAGTCGCTCCGCGAATTCGTTGAAGCGAGTCGTCAGCCGACGGAATACCATAGGGGGCTTCGCGGCGATGTTATGGCAAAGCAGGGCATGCAGACCAATTTGGAAACCGCAATGTCCATGTCAGTCATTCTGGAAGAATTCGGCGAACCGGATCGGATCGACGATGTCTCAGGGAGTGAAGACGAAACAGACTGGGTTTACGGCAATCTCGACGTGCGGGTCAGTGAGCTTCAAACGCAACAGTTTACTCGCTGGGGCGATGACGAGGTCCTGTTTGAGAATTAGTGACCGATGTTGATAAACCAACTGTGCCTCGAACTTCCATGAAAATCATCCTCGCAGCCGTTGACTCGCCACTGGCTGACGCCTGGGAGCACTTCTGCGGTGACCTCGAGTGTGTCACCGTGCACCGCGGTTCAATCGTTGATCTTGCTTGCGACGCGGTGGTGAGTCCCGCCAACAGCTTTGGATTCATGGATGGCGGCATCGATGCGATGTACAGCCAGCACTTTGGCTGGCACGTTCAAGATCGCTTGCAACAGCTGATCCGAGACAGACATCACGGCGAACTGCTAGTGGGCGCCGCTGAAATCGTCGACACAGACCATCCTAAAATCCCATACGTGATCGCCGCTCCCACGATGCGGGTACCGATGGTCTTGAACGACTCGGCTCACCCTTACCTGGCGGCACGCGCGGTTCTGTTACTCGTTCAAAACGGAACGTTTGCCGCCGGCCCGCTGATTGGCGAACGCATTACCGATGCGGTCAAATCGCTGGCGTTTCCAGGCCTCGGCACTGGAGTCGGCCGGGTGGAGCCTGCGATCTGCGCTCGGCAGGTTCGGGCTGCAATTGACGACGTGGTTCTCGGCAAGTCCACATTTCCGCTGACCTGGGCCGATGCCCAACAACGCCACCAGAAGTTGTATACTGACCGCGTACGGGACCTCCAGCTCGACGATTGAAAACCCGCTCTTTGATGCCAACGTCAAACAGATTGTCGACGGGTGTCTGGCCACGTCACTTCCGCAGATTGCCGGCGGTGACGCGACCTGGTGTCTGTCTCCCAATCTGCCGCTCGCGGTGATCGCGCAGCAAGGGCCCACCTTTAGGCTCATGTCGGCGGTCCCGCCCGAGTTCGAGCAACTCGACGTCGCGGACAACAGGCTGCGTTTGCACTTCAGTTATTTGGCGCAGCTTGATCCCCAAATCGTCTTCGACATATTGAGCTGCCTCACACTGGGTGCAGACTGACGACGCGTTTTCCTATTCGTTTGAATACGGATCCTGAATCGCCTCGAAGACCAGTTGCATGAAGGTGGCATTGAATTCGTTGGCCAGCGGCATGTGCTGGGTGAGCGCGATGCCGATTAGATCTTCGCGGGGCGCGATCCAGAAGTTGGTGCTCGCCGCCCCGCCCCAGGCATATTGCCCGATGGCGCCGGGTGGTTCGGCTTCGACGCGAACGGCAAAGCCCAGGCCAAAGCCGGTCCCTTCGAGGCGGTTCGTTCCCAGGCCAATAGGCACTAGTTCGTCGGGCAGCTGGTTCTTCGTCATCCGTTCAACGGTCTCCGGCTTGAGCAACCGCCTTCCGTTGAGTTCACCTTTATTGAGCAACATCTGGCAGAACCGCGTGTAGTCTCGCGCCGTGGAGACCAAGCCGCCGCCCCCTGAAAAGAAGGTTGTGGGCTTGGTATACCGGCTGGTCGCCGCCGCGTCCCTCAATTGCAAGCCACCGTCTCGCGCTGGCCCGTAGTTGGCAGCGAAACGATCGACCTTGTCCGCCGGGACATGGAATCCCGTGTCCCGCATGTCCAACGGTTCGAAGATCTCTTCTTGGAAGAACCGATCCAGCGGCTTGCCGGACACAACTTCAACCAGGTATCCCAACACGTCGGTCGAGACGCTGTAATTCCAACGTGTGCCAGGGTCGAACACCAATGGCCGCTTGCCGAGCTTTCCGGCCATGTCCTTTAGGGTCTGGTCGCGGGTCAGGACGTTGGCATTGGCGTAGCGATAGGTCAGTCCCGAGGTGTGACGCAGCAGATCGCGAATCGTCATCTCGCGTTTGGGTGCGCGGAGCACTGTTTCGCCGTCTCCGTTTCGCTCGCGAACCTGCAGGTCTTTGAATTCAGAAATGTATTTCGAGACCGGATCATCAAGCTGAAACTTGCCGTCTTGCAGCAGCATCATCGCGGCGACGCTGGTGACCGGTTTGGACATGGAATAGAACCGCAGAATCGTGTCGGTTTTCATCGGTTTGTTGTTTTCGATGTCGCTCCTGCCGACGACTTGAAAGTGCACGATCCGCCCACGACGCGCCACAACCGTGATCACACCCGGCAACTTGTGCTCATCGACATAACGCTGCATTGCCGGGGCGATCTGCTCCAGCTTTTCGGACGACAGTCCCACTTCCTCGGGTGCCGCGACTGGCAGCTCCTGCGCCCAAATCGGAGACGCCAATATCAGCCACAACAGCAGTGCGATCTTTTTCATTGCGATCCTCTTCGTCTTGTTCGCCGTCGATGAAGCATCCGGTCAATCGAATTCGTTTTCACTCGCCAGTGTAACCATAACTGAGGGCGCATGCGCCCAAACGTCGCAGGTCGGCCAACGACAGCGAACGGCAAGTAACGCTGCGAAGTGTATCGTGCTTCACACAAATCATCCGCGAGCACACGTCAGTCTGACCACGCGCTTTGTCGTATTGATCACAGAATCGCTGTGTGATCGATTTCACACCCGCGCTGCAGCTTGGTAGCCACGTTCGACTTCGGCGATCTCTCAACAACGCGGCACTCATCTTGCGACCTTGTCGCATCCGACTAATCAACCTCAACCGAAAGGCAGCAGCCATGAAACGCGTCGCAATCATGATCGCCGTCGCAGCAACTCTGGCACTCGTCGCGGGCAACTCAGCGTCCGCACACCCGCGCCAGTCCGACTATGGTTACCGGAATGGATACGACGGTTACCGAGGGGGCTATGATGGCTATCGCAATGGATACGACGGCCATCGAAACGGTTACCGCAACGGATACGGTCAGTCCTATGGCAGAAATCCTGGTGACTCTTACCACCGTGGACGGAGGCGTGGCATCGGCGGCTGGTTTCAGTCGCTCTACGGTCCATGGAACCGCGGCTATTCCGGCCGCAGTCAGCGCAGTCATCGGCATGGCCGCCATCACGACTTCCGCCGTGGCTATTGATCGTCTCAGTCGACGAAGGCCTGCGTGCCTGAATCAAGGATGATTCGGGTTCAAGGCTGCGCACGGATGAAGGACCACTGTGGCATGTTCGGTTCAGTTTGGCCCAGCTATGGGCTGCGCATCACTCGTGCCGCAGCGCTTCGATGGGATCCAGTTGTGCGGCTCGAAACGCCGGGTAGGTGCCGAAGATGATGCCGATCAAGACCGAGATGCCGAAGGCCAGCGTCGGCGACCAGAACGGGATGATCGTCGGCATGTCGAAGAATCGGGTCAGGAAACTCGAGAATCCGACACCCAGCGCGATGCCCAGCAATCCGCCAGCGCCGGAAAGCACCACACATTCGGCCAGGAACTGGCGGTTGATGTCGGAACGTCGAGCGCCCAGCGCCCTACGGACTCCGATTTCCCGGGTGCGTTCGGTAACGGTGGCCAGCATGATGTTCATGATGCCAATCCCGCCCACCAGCAGCGAGATCGACGCGATCGAACCGATGAAGATGGTGAAGGTCCGTTGCGTCTGTTCGGCCCGCTCCAATAGATCGAGGGGGACCACCAACGACGTATCCTCCTGATCGTGGTATTGATCGATGAGGCCCTGGATGATGTTTGCCGTCTCGCGGACGTTGTCCATCTTGTCGACGGTGACGGTAATCTGGCTAATCTCAAGCTGTTCGCGTTCCCAACCACCCGCTTTCTGGGTCATCAGGATTTCGCCGAATCGTACCTTGTCGGTGGTGTAGGGGATGTAGATGTCGCGGTTGTAGTCTTGTGCATCCAGGCTGCCCCCAGTTCCGCCTGAGGCCGCTTTCTCGGAGGTGACTCCCACGATGCGGTAGAAGTGGTCGCCGCCGATGGTGACGGATTTCCCGATGGGGTCATCAAAGGGAAACAGCGTGTTGGCGGTCTCGGCAGCCAGCACGGCCACGTTGGCGAAGCGGTCGTTGTCGATTTGGGAAATGAAGCGCCCGCGACTCATTTCCAGCACGTTCATCTCGCGATAGTTTGGCTGGACCGCCACCACGCGTCCCTCCAGAGAATGCTCCAGATTCCGAAACTCTTTGCGGAACTCGCGGATCGGCGTGGCAGACACGACCGAGGGAATCGTCCCCACAATCCGCTCGAGATCGTCGTTGGTCAGCCCGTAGATCAGCAGGCCTTCGGACTCTTCGTCTTCGACCTCAGCGGTCGGCTTGTCGCTCCGCACGATGATGTTCGTCGCGCCCAGTTCCTGGATCTGCCGAATGGCCTCGTACCGGCCCGCTTCACCAATCGCGAGCATCACGATGACGGAGGCGACGCCCAGCACAATTCCCATGACCGTCAGCGACGAACGCAGCTTGTGCAGCATGACGCTTTTGACGCCCATCCGAACGGTATGCAGTGTGTGCTGGATCGACACGGCAAGCGATCACTGCGGAGCCGATTGGGGCGGAGCACTGCTCGATGTCTCCCCGGCAGACTCATCCCCGGCAGACTCGTCTTCGGCGGACTCGTCTTCGGCGGACTCGTCTTCGGCGGACTCGTCTTCGGCAGACTCGTCTTCGGCAGACTCGTCTTCGGCAGACTCGTCTTCGGCAGACTCGTCTTCGGCAGACTCGTCTTCGGCAGACTCGTCTTCGCCGTCGGATTCCTTGAGCTCGGCGTCCATGCGGACGCGGGCGTCGAGCGTGACTTTGGCTCCTTCACTCAATCCGTCCGTGATTTCTACGTGCGTATTGTTGTTTGCCCCGACCTTGACCCGCGTCTTGGTGACCTCGCCATCTTCAACAACATAGACAAAGTGTTCGTCCTGATTGGCGGTAACGGCCGAGACGGGCAACACCAGGCGGTCTTTTAAGATGTCGGCGGTGATCTTCACCTCGGCCGACATACCCGGCTTGATGCCACCATCGGCGGACACTTCATCCACTTTGACGACGGTCTTGTATTCCTTGACGCCGCCGCGCCGCCACGAATTGTTCGAATCGGCCAGCGTCGCGACGGTTTCGACAGTCCCGGTGAGCACCTGGTTGGAGAAGGCTTCGATGCGGATTTCAGCCTTCTGTCCGGGCTTGACCTTCTTGACGACCGACTCGTGCACGTTGACCTTCACCTGCATTTGCGAGAGGTCTGGCAGGCTGACGAGTGTTTGTCGCGAATAGACCAATGCGCCGGGTCCGACCCGGCTGGACTCGTCCCACCAGCGATCTTTGGAATAGACCAGGACGCCGGGTTGCGGGGCCGTGATGACGCACAAGTCGAGCTGCTTCTGCAGCTTTTCGAGCTGCGTTTTCTCGAGTCCGGCTGTGATGATGGCGGAGTCGAGATCCGTCTGAGCTTTCGTGATATTGGCCTCACCGCTGTTCTCGGCTCGCTCGAGTTCGCGCTCTGCGTCGGTGACTTTTCCGCCCAACTCGACGTCTTTGTATTCCCGCGTATACTCCGTCAACACATGCAGCTTCTTCTCGTCGCGCTTGAGAAAGAATTCGAGGTTCTTGATGGATATTTCCTGCTGCAGCAAAGTGTCGATCTTGCCATAACCCTTCTTGACCAACCGGCGGTTGTATGCCAGATCGTCGCGCGCCTTTTGTAAGTCGCGCTCGGCCAAGGCGATCAGCCCTTGCAAATCATCGACTTCGACACCGTACTCGCCGTCCAAGTACTTCTTGTGTTCAAGTTTTGCCAGCGCCAGAGCAGTCTCAGCTTTAGAGACCTCAGCGGCTGCCGTGTTCTTGGCCACTTCCAACTCAGAATTAGCAACGTCGGCTTTGGCCTCAGCTTGTTTGAACTTGATCTCCTGCTCGGCGTGCTTCCGGGACAGTTCTTCTGTGTCGAAGCGGATCAGCACGTCGCCCTTCTCGACTTGGGTTCCTTCTTCCATGATCTCGACGATCTTGATCTGCCGGCCCTCGACTTCGCAGCGCAGATCGACTTTCTTCGAACTCTCGAGCTCACCTCGTTCGGTGACGGTGATGGGCAGGTCCGCAATCGTGGCGGTCGCTGTAATCAGCGTCGTCGATTCGTCGCCAGACGAAAACGCGTAGACAGCAGCCAGCACAATCAAACCCGCGGCAATGGCCCCGCCGCCGAGTTTCGCAGAGGTCGAAATACCGCCCGATTCGGAGCGACGTGTCGCTGCCCCTGAGCCGACACGCGCGCGGCGAGTGAGACCGCTGCCGTTAGGAGGTGCAGCGACGTCATGCGGCGGTGCTTGAATGGTCTCGGCTTCGACGACATCGGAAGCAACCGGTGGATTCATCGTGAAATCCTCATTCCCGCTGTGGGAGACCGTTGTGAGTAGCGTCCGTGCACCTACGCCAACACATCAAACATAGTCGATGTGGCAGCGCTTTGCCACAACGGAATTCTTCGGACACATAGGAATTCTCGGGTGCGGTGGCGGAATGGATTTCCGTGATGGTCAGGGCACATTCGAATGCAGGCGATAGAATGGCACGCAGCGGGAATCGCGTGGGAATCATCGGCATCGGACCAGCAGCAGGAGTGCAACATGATCAAGGGCGTTCACACGATGTTCTATTCATCCGACGCGGAGTCGCTGAGGGCGTTTCTGCGCGACAAGCTCGGGCTCCCGTACACGGACGTCGGCGAAGGCTGGTTGATCTTCGATCTCCCCGAAGCCGACATGGGCTGCCACCCGGCCGACGAGACCGGCGAGCACGGCCAGCCCGCCGGCACGCACGACATCTCATTCTATTGCGACGATATCCACGCGACGATTGAAGAACTGACAGCGAAAGGCGTGGAATTCACCGAAGGAGTCACTGACGCCGGCTTCGGGCTTGTAACGCACTTCAAGATGCCCGGCGATGTCAAAGTACAGCTGTATCAGCCGCGTTATGAGAAGCGACCGCGAAGTTAGTCGACCGCAACATCCACGCAGTAGCGATCAGATTCAACCGCGCAGACTTCGGCCGTTCAAGAGGTCGCGAAGCTGGCGAGGTCGAACGGCTGTTCCAGCCTGACTGTCGCGCCGAAGAGCCGGCGCAGGTCGGCGTTGTGCTCGATCGTGAAATCGTTGCCGACCGACTCTTTGAGGAAAGCTTCCAGATCAGGTTTGGCGGACTCAAACGTCTCGGCTGTGTTCGGTGCCAACGCTCGATCGTTGATGAACAGCTCGAACTCCCGCCGGCTGAATTTGAGATCGCCGTATTCTTCTTCGAGGCGACGGCAAGCACCGGCGGCTGCGGCGAAGGCTCGGCGGAGGCGGTCAGCGTTGCTGCCTTCAACTGGACCCTTGCGGTTATAGCGTAGGCCGCGGCGGCCGCCGGTGTTGTCCAGCGAATAGTCGGCCTCCAGGCCCACCATCACCACGCCGGGGCCGGACGGGACGTGCCGGTAGTCGGCGACGTCGATCATCATCTCGCCGTCCATCGTCTGCTCGGCAACCCACTTGTGGAACGTTTCGATGAAGCGTTCCATGTCGACGGTCAACTCGCCGTCAACAAAAATCTTGACGTTAACGTGCTGCAGTTCCATTTTCGATTTCTTGCCGTTTAAGGAAAACCACAGAGGCACTGAGACACAGAGGAAAGAGGAGCCTGCAATAGGCACTGCTGGGCAAGCCAGCAGTGGCACCCGTAATCGCTCGCGTTCAGGCTTCCCACATCATCGTCGTCTTCTCTGTGTCTCCGTGTCTCTGTGGTTTGATTCTTTGCCCCCGTTGGGTCTCTACTCTTCCGTCTGTGTGAGGCCTTCGGTGCGGAGACGGTTGTAGCAGCTGTGGACCGCTTCGATGAAGAGTTGGGCTTCTTCAATCTGGTGACGGGCCGACTCGGCGTCGAAGGTTCGTCCGACCTGATCGTGGGCCGAGAACAGGTAGTTGGCGAATTTCGGACCGGCGAACGGGTCGAAGAACAGCTCCGTGTCGAAGTAGCGTTCCTTGAACTCGTCGATGATCTCGTCGGGGTCTTCTTCGGTGACGTCGTCGTATTGAATCTGCACCAGCGCCTTGGCCGACTTGAGCATGGCCTTGTAAGTTTCGTCGCCGGCCTGCTGTGGTTGGCCTTCCTCTTCGAGTAGGACTTGGGCGCCGAACACGATTCGCTCGGCGGCGGTCATCTCGAACTCGTACTGCGTGACGACTTCGCCGGCGCACTCGCCTTTGCCGATGTCGCCGAGTGTGTATTGCCGGGGGTCGGCCCAATCGGCGTAGAAGTCCGGATCGACTTCTGGTTCGGGGGCATTCTGAGTCAGCTCATCGAGGACGGCTCGAATCTTGGCTTTGCCGATCCGCGTGACGAAAGCGGGGAACCGTTCTGCGCCTTTGCGCTCGCGCAAGTAAAAGCCGGTGATCCTGTCCAGCGCGTCGGGAATTCGCTTGGAAGGAATGGCCACGATCGGTAGACCGTAGGAGCCCGCGTTTTCTTCCCATTGGCCGCCGAGGACCACCTGGAAATGCGGCACCTTGAATCCCTGTAGGGTGCGACTCACGCCGTAGAAGCCGATGTCGGCCACATGGTGTTGGCCGCAGCTATTGAAGCAGCCGCTGATCTTGACGTGCAGGTCGTGGATGGCCTGGTCGAGTTCGAAACTCTTGGCGGCCAAGCGCGTCCGCAGTTCAGCGGCTAGCCCGCGCGATGAAGAGATTCCAAGCTTGCAGGTGTCGGTGCCTGGGCAGGCGACGATGTCGAGCACCTGGCATGCGCCGGGTTCACTCAGGCCCGCGGCATCGAGGGCGGCGAACAGATTCGGCACGTCCGACTTGCTGACCCAACGGATCACGAAGTTCTGCTCCACGGTGGTACGAATCGTGCCGGTAGTGAACTCGCGTACGATGTCGGCCAGACTTCGCAATTGGTCGGGGGTGATGTCGCCCAGCGGCAGGGCGACCGTGGCGGTGACGTATCCCTCTTGGCGTTGTTCGCGGATGTTGGTCTTGATCCACTGCTGCAAGCGTTCATTGCCGTTAATGGCCGGCATCTCTCCCGGCGGCTTGAGCGGTTTTTCATCCGGCTCGTCGACGCCGTCGAGATACTCGGTCCAACGCGGATCTTCGGGCAGCTTGGCTCGTTCGGCCAAGACTTCTTCTTTGAATTTCTCCATCCCCCACTTTTCGATGAGGAACTTCAACCGGGCACGGCTACGGGTTTTCTTTTCGCCGTGCCGGCCGAAGATGCGGGCAATGGCCTGCGTGAGCGGGAGCATCTCTTCGGGCGGCAGAAACTCGTCGAAGACCTTGGCCTGCCGCGGTACCGCCCCAAGTCCACCGCCAACGACCACTCGAAAGCCGTTCTGCGTTTGGCCGTCGACTTCGCGAGTTTGGGCGATGAAGCCGATGTCGTGCATCGCTGCCAGACCGCACGCGTGTTGGGCGCAGCCGCTGAAGGTCGGCTTGAATTTTCGTCCGAAGTTCTGGGCGTCAGGGTGTCCCAGCAGAAACCGCGTGAGGGCTCGTGCATAGGGGGTCACGTCGAACGGTTCGTCGGTGCAGACGCCCATGTAGGGGCAGCCGGTGACGTTGCGGACCGAGTTGCCGCACGCTTCGCGAGTGGTGATCCCGACCGCCGCCAGACGACGCATGAGCGCCGGAGCGTCGTCGATGTGGATGAAGTGCAGTTGAAAATCTTGGCGGGTCGTGATGTGGGCAATGCCGTCCGAGTATTCCTCAGCCAGCTCGGCCATCACCTCGAGCTGTTCGGGGGTCATGCCGCCATAAGGGATCTTGATCCGCTGCATGCCGGGGGCATCCCAGACGGTGTTCGGTCCCTTGGTGAGCTTTTCGGCGTAGGGAAGTTGCTGCGACTGGCTGCCGTCGTGCCGTTGCCCGTTGTCGTAGCGCTGGCCGTAGGTGCCGCGCCGCAGACGAGTCTCGGCGAAGATCTTCTCGTCGATCTTGTCCTGCTGCCGGAGTCCGATCTCGGTTTCGAAAGTGTCGATCTCATCAGCAAGTTGATCGGAGAGTTTGGGGGCGAGTCGCTCCTTCCAAAGTTGGTTGCTGGCCTTCATCTTATGGGCTCCTGGTGCGGAACTGTCTCCGCCAGTATCACGACGCGGGCGGATTGCCAAATCCAGCCGCCGCGTTGGGTTGCAAAGTCGACTTCAGCCGGAATTTACCAGGGGCCGAAGCGACGGAAGCTTATCAGAATCGTAGACTTCGGACAATTGCGAGCAAAGGCCGGACGAGCGTTCCGCCCATCAAAGTTCCGTCCCTCCTTGCGAAGGGGAACCACAGGGGTTTGCAGGTCAAGGATCACGCACCCAGACATCGACGCGACCCCCTCTGACTCCCCCTTCGCAAGGGGGAGAACCAAGAAATCGACCGGCCGGCGTCCGGCAAAAGCAATAGCCCCAACTGCGGCTCGCTGCTATATTTCAGGGCACTATGACAAACGATCACAGTCTCCGCGTGTACGACTCGATGTTGGGGCTCCTCTCCAATGAGGACAACCCCACGCCGTTGGTTCGCCTAAACAAGGTCGTCCCGTTTGAGCACACGCAGGTTTTCGCCAAGCTGGAGTGGTACAACCCCTTCGGTGCGGTGAAGGACCGTGTGGCCGCGAACCTCATCCGCGACGCCGAAGAACGGGGCGAACTTGGCCCGGGAAAGAAGCTGGTCGAAGCGACGTCGGGCAACACCGGCCTGGGACTGGCGATGCTGGGCAACGCGAAGGGCTACTCCTTGCAGACGCCGCTCTCGCAGGCGATTCCGCTCGAGAAGCGGACGGTGCTGCGATTCTTCGGCACCGACGTCGTCGAATTAGACGACTCGCTCTGTCCCGCCCCAGGCGCTCCCGAAGGGGCCATCGCCAAAGCCCGCGAAACTGCCGAAACCCACGATGAGTACGTGTCGCTCGATCAATACGTCAATGAGGCCAATCCCGGCGGACATTACCGCACCACCGGACCGGAAATCTGGAAACAGACCGACGGCAAGATCACACACTTCGTGGCCGGGCTGGGAACCTGCGGCACGATTACTGGTACCGGCCGTTTTTTGAAAGAGCAGCGGAGCGACGTCCAGGTTCTGGGCGTGTGTCCTGAAGAGGGCCACGACATTCCCGGCTGCCGCAGCCAACGACAGCTTCAGCAAACACAGCTCTACCGCCCGGACGAGTACGACGGCGAGACGGAGGTCAGTAACCGCGAGGCCTACGAGATGTGCCTGCGGCTGAACCGCGAAGAGAGCATCATCGCCGCTCCCAGTTCGGGCATGGCTTTGGTTGGCGCTCTGAGATTGGTACCGGACGAACCTGGTAACATCGTGGTCGTGATCTTTCCCGACAACATCTTCAAATACGCTTCGTCGGTCATCCGCCACTTCCCCGAGTTGGCTCCCCCGAGCGATGGCGAAGCCGAAAGTGCCGCCCCGAGCAAGAGCGATCAACTGCTGGCCCTTCTGCGAGAGAACCTCAAGAATCCCTATGACACAATTCGGGTCAAGGATCTCAACGCACAGTTGCAGGAGTCGGAAAAGCCGCTGGTGATCGACATTCGCTCGCCGGAGATGTACGCCGAGTCGCACGTCCCCGGGTCGATCAACATTCCCGAAGACGACCTGCCTCAGCGGAGCGGGGAGTTGCCGGACGACCGCGACGCTACCATCATCACCGTCTGCAACATCGGCAAGTTCTCAAAGGACGCGACGCTATATCTGAAGTCGAAGGGTTACCGAAACGTCCGCAGCGCCAAAGGCGGCCTCAACGAGTGGGTCCGCAAGGGATTCGAGATGGAGACGGGCGCGGTCGAAGAAGCGTCGCCGGCCGGATGATGTAACCTCAGCACACAGGTCAGCTGCTATGTCATTGTCCTGGTTAAGAGCCATCGCAGCGACTCTGGCCGGAACCGTCGTGCTGATTGTCTGGGGCATGATCTTCTGGGGACTGCTCGCTGGGCCGTTGGGAGTGTTTCACACGGTTCCGCGTGCCGATGAAGTGACCGCCTTGCTCGAAGAGGGCGGCACCACAACCGGGACTTATTTTTTCCCATGGCCGCGCGACACGCCCGAAGCGTTCGACACTTCGTCGAGCAGCACAAGAGCGGCCCCTTCTACAAGTTGAGCTACATCCGCGAAGGCGTCGATCCCAATAGTCCCCGCAAGCTGACTATCGGCAGCCTGCATCACGCGATCGTGGCGCTGTTCGCCGTTGTGCTGTTGATGCTTTCCGGCGCCGGGCGTTTCTGGGGGCGGGCATGCCTTGTGTTCGTGGGTGGGATGATGGGCACGGTCTTTATCACATCGCCGACCCACTATGGCTTCACTTGCCCTGACTACGCCACCGGAGCGGTGATCTACGAATCGGTCTCTTGGGCGCTGTTGGCGGTCGTGACCGCTTCGATTTGTCGGCCGCGTGCCGGCGACGGGCCAGAGCGGCAAGTGGATCCGAGTTAGCAGACGATCGAAACAAAGGTAGTCCGCGCACGACTAAGCCGAATGATCTACTTGTCCGGCCGCCGTGCCCGACCCGTCCACCGTCGCGCCCAACCCAGTGCCACCATTGCGGCGACCGCCATCACGGCTGCCAAGACGTTGAACAGGATGTCGCGGAGTTCGAACACGCGACTGGGCAAGACCGCCTGGATGCATTCGTCGAGCACTCCGACCAGCGATGTCGCCAGGACGGCGAGCAGGGCGGGGCGGGGGACGCGTCGACCCTGGCTGACTCGCTCCACGAGCGCTTCATAGATGAAGACGGCCACTACGCCGTACTCGATCAGGTGTGTACGCTCCGCCGCCGGGATCGACATCCGGGCGAACACCAACAGGTAGGCGGCCGCGACCCCCAAAGCGACGCCGATCTCAGCGCCGCCCGGCCGCGTCTTCAGTCCTTGCGTCAGGATGGTCGCCCCGACCAGAAGGAAACAGAAAAAGAAGAAGCTGTCGACTAGCCCGCGGTCGCGCAGTGCCCAGACCAGCGTCGCTGCCAAGCCGAGGGTCGAGTAGATCGCCACCACGACGGCCAGCGTCCAACGCCAGAGCCGTCGTTCTCGGTCGGAGGAGAAAAGAGGCGTGGGCGTGTCCATTTGTCGGCCTTCGAGTTGGCAATGGCAACTGAGCAAGTCGAGAAACAACTGTTTATGAGCCAGGAGAGTGTGTCGGATGCTCCGACTTTCCTCGACGCCCTCACCTCCATTTTGCTTCAATCGAAATCCTGCCCGTGGGTGGTCCACAGAGATCGAGAGCCTGTGGCAGACGGAACCAACGACGTGTGCAACCACCAGGCGGACGGTTGTGCTGAATATAACGGCCTGCTGACGTCCTAATTGGGGGCGTCCTGGACCGTTTCGAGTAGATGTGGGCCTGCGGCATTGTTAATCTGAGGTAGTCGTCTGGGTCTGGGTCTGATCGAAGCAAACCTGACTCCTGGTGATCCGCGGGCCGCGTAATGCAGGGACGGATGCGCCGCCCTTCCGGCATCCGGTGTGTGCGGCCATCGTAGCGCAAAAGACACCCTTCTGGAGTTGCAACAGGCGATGTGGTGGTATTCAGTCTACGTCCGGAGCATGTGGCGCACGCTGACCGATCGGCACGAGTCGCCCGCTCGCGACGACTTCGTAGCGCTCGCCCCGATGTGCCTCGAAGAGCGACGCGTGCTCAACTCCGCACCCGTTATTACGTCGCTCGATGTCTCCCCCGATCCGGCCGACGTCGGCGAAACGGTGACGCTGACCGGCAACTTCAGCGACGCCCCACCAAGCGTAGTCGAGCACACAGTCATCATCGATTGGGGTGACGGTACAGTCGATGAGGTCACCGCCGACTTTCGCACCAACCCCAATTCAGCAGCCCGCTCATTCACCGCCACTCACGAGTACGCCGATGCCGGTGACTACGATATCACCGTGACGGTCGTCGACGCCGACGACAATAGCGACATGGAGATGACGGACGTCACCATCATCGACCCATCTCCAATCATTGACGTCGATAACCCCAGCGTGACGGTCGACGAAGGAACCACGGCGACCAACAGTGGCACAGTCAGCGATCCCAGTGGGGACCCAGTCACGCTCACCGCCAGCGTCGGCACAGTCACCGATAACGGTGACGGCACCTGGAGCTGGTCCTTCGACGCGGCCGACGGCCCTGATGACACGCAAGAGGTGACAATCACCGCCACCGATGACGACGGCAATTCCAGCGACACGACGTTCCAGTTGACCGTCAATAACGTGGCCCCGTCGATCGACAACAACGGCGACGTGACCGTCGATGAGGGCACCACGGCCACCAACGGCGGAACGTTCACTGACCCGGGTGAGGCCGGCGACGGCGTCGTCCTGACTGCTTCGGTCGGCACGGTGACCGACAACGGTGACGGGACCTGGAGCTGGGAGTTCAACGCCGACGACGGTCCCGACGACACACAAATCGTGACGATCACCGCCACCGACGACGACGGCGCCGCGACAGACACCACGTTCCAGCTGACGGTCAACAACGTGGCGCCGTCCATCGACAACAACGGGGACGTGACCGTCGACGAAGGCACCACGGCCACCAACGGCGGAACGTTCACTGACCCGGGCGAGG
>Ga0315338_1000248_pt1 | contig 175039 bp, 148 predicted proteins | sample ASW8metaG_FD_204518 | JGI IMG/M metagenome (GOLD analysis project Ga0315338, IMG submission 204518) | Ammonia-oxidizing marine archaeal communities from Monterey Bay, California, United States - ASW #8 | ecosystem: Environmental > Aquatic > Marine > Coastal | place: USA: California | collected...
TCCCGAGGGCACCGAGGTCTGTGACGACGGCGCGAACGACGGCGGCGAGGGCGAATGTGCGCCTGGGTGTCTCACCGTTCAGACGTGCGGCGACGCGGTCACCGAGGGCACGGAGGTCTGTGACGACGGCGTCAACGACGGCGGCCCCGGCGAGTGCCTACCCGGGTGTGGCGGGATACAGGCTCCCTGACGGCACTTCGAGACGCGGCCCTGCAGCCGGTACCGTAAGCTGGTTCGCCCCCGCCTCGGCGCAGGCGGGGGTTCCCTCGCTTGACCGTCGAGGCCAGGAACGTGGCGTGCGCCCCGCGCTCCTCGATCGCGCGTACCAGGGGCGTTCATAGCGGCCTCTCGTCCCTCAGGGCACGCAGGCCTCGCCAATCGTTCCGCAGGTCGAGCCGTTGATGTCGTTGCACTGCCACAGGCCGCTCGTGCAGCACTCGTGCCCCAGGAAGCAGATGGGGTTGCCGCCAGTCGCCGGCTCCAACGCCGGGTCGCAGCACGTAACACACGCCTGGCCGATCGCTCCGCACGTCGTGCCGTTGGAATCGTCGCACTGCCATGAGCCGCTCCCGCAGCACTCGTGCCCAAAGAGGCAGATGGGATTGTTGCCAGTCCCGAACTCCAGCTTCGGGTCGCAGCAGGGCCCCAGCGTCGTTACGAGATCCGCAACGCAGGCATCTACTTGGGCCTCGACGATCGCAGTGTTACCGGTCGAGAAGCACACCGTGTCGGGCTTCGCCGGATCGGCCTTGGACTCGAGCTTCGCGAAGCAGCCCTTCGACGGGTCGTCACCGCCATCGAACTTCTCCATGACCTTCGTCTCGCAGTCTGTCTGCTTCTGCCCGCAGTTGGACGGGTTCTTCTGGCATTTCTCGTGACACTTGAGCAGGCCCGCGATCTTCTTGCTCACGCACTTGGTCTTGCCGGCCAGGCACTTGTTCTTGTCGATGCCGGGAAATCCCTGCGCCGGAACGCTCCGAACGCCGAGAGCAAGAACAACCGTGAACAACACGGCGACACTAACGGCGACAACCTGTGCGGGTCGAGCGATACGCATTCGTGAGCCCTCCTCAGGGGACATTCCCAGCTAGATGAGCGCGAGTCCTACACGCCGAGGGCATAGGATACGCGCTTCGGTGAATTCGCAGCAACAGTGACCGCAGCCGCTCCGTTTGCCTACGGCCCCTCCTCGATCGGAAACGAGATCATTCCGACGGGCGGCAGCGGAAAGATGGTGGGGCCGTCCCGTCGTACCGGGTCCTTTGGCCGCCGTTCCGACCACGTCGCATGGCGCCTCATCGGTCGCATCCTGAGAAGGTACACTGAGGTTCGCCTTCGTTCGGACAGCTGTTGACGCAGACATCAAGATTCTCCTGGGCGGAACTCACCGTGGCCGTAGCGAGGACGTCCCCGAAGACGCAACACGGGAAAGCGCTGTCTTATCAGTGCCATAAAACCCGACGCGACGCGCTCTTCTGCGCGGCGCACGGTTGCGAGGCGTCACCTCACCAGACTAGAAGACGGGAGGTCCAAGCCGCTCTTCACTGAGTGCAGGCGGGAGGAATGCATGAGAATCACGATGTTCACGGTAGCGGTTCTGATCGGAGCCACCATGCCCTCGGCGATGGCGGCTGACATTCAAACCGCGACGGGAGCGGTCACGCTCGAGAGCGCCACGGATCACGTGGAACCCACCCTCTCCGCCTCGGGCGAGATCCCGGGACGCGACATCAGCACATTCCGCGTTTCCAGCGACGGCACCCAGCTGACGCTGACCGCGACGATGACCGAGCCCGCTTCGGGCACCGGGGCCGACGCCGTGGTGCGCATGTACATCGATACCGACGACGCGGCCGCGACGGGAGCGGCGGCGTCCTTCAGCGACGTTTCGGGGTTCGAGTTTCAGATCGACCTGAACCTCTGCGTCAAGTACGACAACGGGGCCGTCGCGTGCGCGGGCACCGGTGGAACCAAAGCGGCAAGCTACTTCGCGACGGCTGTCGTCAAGAACACGGCCTCCGGTGAGGACGTGAAGGGCGTCTGGGATCTTCCGGAGACACCGGTCAAGGGCGCCGTCGTCGCGGCTCCGGTTGCGTACGGGGATCTCGGAGTCAAGCCGGGACAGACGGTACGATTCTACGCCCGGGAAGGGGACGGACCGTTCGATGCATCCAGCTACTTCCCGCAGGTCAGACTCACCTTGAAGTAACCCAGCGATGGATCACCTTGTACGCCAACTCGAGGTCCAGGCCATAGCCCATTTCGCTACCGCCCAATCTTGCCCCATATCGTCAGTCTCCAACGACTAGCGTTACTTTTATGCGGAATCTGGCCTTAAGCCTTTCGGTACTCATACTCACCCTAGGCGGCGCAGAGATCGCGTTGAGGGGGGTCTACCCCGATGGGGTTCATACCAACATTGAGAACATCGAGGTCTTCAAGTGGGTCACAGGAGACGCGGTTAAGGGCTGGAAGAACAAAAGGGCGTTTGAACTAGGGAATCTTAAAATCAATCAGCTTGGCTTGCGAGGCCCTGAGACAACAACAGAAAAGGACGAAGGAACACTACGCATACTCTGCCTTGGAGACTCAAGAACGTTCGGCATTTGGAACACGAAAAGCCCGCTTGCTTCGTTTACCAGCCACTACCCCGGTGAACTTCGACAACTGCTGCAGCAGTACTCGGAAGAGCAAGAGCCTCCTACAAAGATAGAAGTTCTCAATCTGGGCGTCATCGGCTATTCGAGCGCGCACGTCTTAAGGCAACTGAACACCGAGGTTGCGAGTTTCGAACCTGACATTGTCACGGTTGCCGTTGGCTTCAACGACATGACGCTTTCGTGGGACTCCGGCATGAGAATGCAAGAGCCCGATAGCGAACTACTCCGCTCTGCACTGTACTCCCTCCACAACTTGCGCCTTGTGCAACTCGTGCTGCGAGCCAACCAGTTGCGCCCCTGGAAGCCAGAAAAGTTCACTGCCTACTGGGCCTCGCCAGAAGAATACCGCACCAATCTCCACCGCATCGTGGAGTCTACCAACGGCTTGAACATCCCGCTTCTCTTCATCCATCAACCCTTGCGAGCATTGGCTCTGGGAGAAGCATCGACGAGAGAGAACGCAACGGACAACGGCATGAAGATTCTGTACTACCTAGCGGACGCAAAAGACCTCTCGGTGGTGCATCAACGGTTTAACGAGTACCGAGACATCTTGTTCCACGTGGCGCAAGAAGCACAGGTACCCTTGCTGAACATAGAGGATGCGTTCCGAAACAAAGACCATTTAGTCTTTGGGGACTACGATCTAGTCCACTACAACCCCACAGGAGCCAGAATAGTGGCGGAAGAGATACGAGCTGTTCTTCTGCAGGAGAGCTGGCTAGCCCAATAAGGACCTGCTTCTTTTCTCACCGCGAGACCGAGACGCTGCGGGCATGTGGACGCGCATCGCCGTCACCAGCGATCAGAGAGACTGCCGGAGGAGTTGCGGCGTTGCGGTCGCTGCGCCGCAACTCCTCGGCCTTTCGTTCTCCCCTACGGCTGTGTTCCCGTACCCGCCCAGGACCACGGCGGCGAAGTCCTCGATGGCCTGTCCTCACCCCCAACGACGACGGCGTCTGCACGGCCCGCCCAGATCCTCACGCAGCTGCTCCAAGATCCCAAGACCCCGACGAAGGCCCCGCTAGCGCGCCTCGCGTGGCCCCTACTCACCCGCGATGCGACCCGCGACATTGGAGAATTGCTTTACAATCAGGCACGTACGCCACCGCGCCACCCGCTAGACCAATGCTAGCCACCAGCCAGATCCCCTCTAGCGCCTAAGGAGTGAGAGCAATGTCGCCCTCTTCAGTCGGCGCCTGCTGGCGTCCAGGGAGAACGTCCGATGGCGCACTACTCCTACGAAAAGTGCTTGCAGCGCTCGTACCAGGTGAATTGGCGGATCGACGATGTCCTCGGCTACGGAAGATTCGACCCACGCCGCGAGTGGCTTCCGAAAGCGCTCTCGGCCACCTCAGACCTGAGGTTCCTCGAGAGCGACGAGCGGCGAAAACTCACGCACCTGGAGATGGCGTCCTACGCGCATCTGTTCGGCTATGCGGAGGAGTTCGTCACGCCGTTGCTGCTCGACCTGGCACGCGACTACGAAGGACACGAACGGACACCCTGCCACGCGCTGACCAACTTCGCAGCCGAGGAGGTCAAGCACATGAACCTCTTCCGGCAGATTCGAGATCGGATCGAGGACGATCTCGGCTTCGAGCTGGCGCTTCTCGGAGGCCAGCAGGACATGACCCGCCTGGTGCTCAGCAAGAGCCGAGGCGCGGTACTGCTGCTCGCCTCCTGCATCGAGTGGGTCACGCAACGGCACTACCGGGAGTGCTTCCACGACAGCGCAAGCCTCGACCCCTTTACCCAGCATATCTTCAAGTCCCACTGGCTCGAGGAGTCGCAACACGCCCAGCTCGACCACCTGGAGACCACGCGGATCTTCGCCGCGATGCATCAGGCCGAGAAGGACCAAGCGGTCGACGATCTGGTCGCACTCGTCGGAGCGGTGGATGGTTGGTTGGTCGCGCAAGCAGAACTCGATGCCGAGAATCTTCAGCACTATCTCGGACGCACGCTCCCCGCAGGAGAGAGGAGCCAGGTGTACGACCGAGTCCTTCGCGCCAAACGGCACACGTTCCTCGCAATGGGCGTAACCCACCCGAACTTCGTCGCGCTCTTTGCCGAGGTCGCCACCCCCGAGCAGCAGGCGCGTGTGAGTGCCGCCCTGGACACCTTGCTACCGGGCGTGCAGCCCTAGAAACCCCGCTGCGAGGCTCCCGCCAGTCGTCATCTCGCCGATACCGTCATCGTGCAGGCCAAATGCCCAGGCCATTGGCCGTCAACTGGCTGCCGCGCACGGGGTGGCGGTTGCCATAAATGCTCGTGGTGACGGGACGGACTCGCTGGTGAGTTTCGCGCCTTCCCAGTCAGTACTGTTTCCAGACTTGCCGGAAGGCGAAGACTCGGCCAGACTGAACTCGTGAGCATGAAATGGAGCGATGTGGGCAGCCAGGCTTGCTCCGTGGCCCGGACGCTCGCCGTCATCGGTGATCGCTGGACTGCGCTGTTTCTACGTGAAGCCTTCAGCGGCGCGACTCGATTCGACGAGTTCCTCGAAGGGGTCGGCGCGAGCCGCGCCATCGTGTCCGAGCGACTCGCGAAGCTCGTCGAGGACGGCGTATTCGACCGTGAGCCCTACCAAGACAACCCACCCCGATACACCTACACTCTCACCCAGAAGGGCCTGGACCTTCTTCCGGTCCTGCTGACGCTGCAGGAATGGGGCGATCGTTGGCTCGATGATGGGAAGGGCCCGCCGTTCCCGCTCGTCCACAACGCGTGCGGCAAGCGGACCCATGCTCGGCTGCATTGCACGCAGTGCAACGAGCCCCTCGGCCTCGAGGTCGGAGGACGTCCGCGCCCTGGGTCCTGGGCACGCGACCGCAAGCGGACGCGACGCCCGCTGCGCCCCTCCCGCCGGCGGGCGTAAGCCGCCCACCATCCACGGCGTTGCTCGGTCCATCGACCCTGCACGCGCCGCTGCCGTGAGGATCTCCCAAAGGGAACCCGGACCCCCTTGCGTCGGCATGGGGGTCTGCTTATGCGTCAGTTCAGTTCTAAGACTCACTGAACATCTGTCATCCCAAACAGGAGGCCGTACATGGGTTTCAAGCTTACAGGCATCAGCGCTTCACCCTGGGTCAAGCGCGCGCGAGTGATCATGACGGAGAAGGAGATCCCCTACGAAACCGATCCCTACTTTCCCATGGGAAACCCGACGCCGGAGTTCCTGGCCATCAGTCCGCTCGCGAAGGTACCCGTACTGCAACATGACGGGGTGACCATCCCCGATTCGCTGGCGATCTGCGCCTACGTCGAGAAGCTCCACCCCACGCCGGCCTTCTTTCCCGCCGGGGCGGCAGAGCTGGCCCACGCACTGTGGATCTGCGAGTACGCGGCAGCGCTCTTCTCCAACGTCGAAGGGCCGATCTTCACGCAGAAGGTCCTTCGGCCGCTCGTGAAGCAGCCCGTGGACGAGGAAGCGTTGGCAGCGGCCGTCGAAAAAGCGCCGAAGTATCTTGGCTATCTCGAGACGCAGATCGCCGACCGCACGTACTTCAGTGGCGATCAGATCTCGATCGCCGACGTCACCGTCGCGGCCATCATGGTGGGCCTGCGGCACGCCGATTCGCTGCCGGACGCGGCAACCTACCCGAACCTCGCTGCCTTCATCGAGCGAATGCACACCCGCCCGGCCTTCCAGGCCCTCATCGCCGAGGACCAAGCCGTGCTCGGCGGCAACTGAACAGGAGGAGACATTGATGGACAACGCACTCGTCATCGGTGTGGGGGCAAGTGAAGGCGTCGGGGCGGCCGTATGTCGCCGTGTGGCCCGCGAAGGGCTACGGGTGTTTCCGGTTGCACGTTCGAAAGAGCGCCTCGACGCCGTCGCGGCAGAAATCAGCGCCGCCGGAGGCACCGCAGTCCCCATCGTCGCCGACTGTACGGTCCCGGAGGACATGACGCGCATCTTCGAGACCATCGCAACAGAGGGCGGCGCCCCGCCACGCCTCCTCGTGTACAACGCCGGCAACAACTTCCCTGCGGAGCTGGCAGACATCACCAACGAGAAGTTCGAGAACGACTGGCGCGTCTGTGCATTCGGAGCGTTGCTGTGCGCACGCGAGGTGCTGGCACGCATGGCCCCCAACGGCGGGGGCACTGTGATCTTCACGGGCGCTACCGCGTCGATGCGCGCGCGGCCACCTTTCATATCCTTCGCCTCAGCGAAAGCCGCCGAGCGCGCGATCGCGCATGGCCTGGCCCGCCAACTCGGCAAGGAGGGTGTTCACGTCGCCCACATCGTGATCGACGGCGTGATCAACGGCGATCAGGTCAAGTCGCGCTTTCCCGAAGCCAAGGAGTTTCTCGGGGACGACGGCATGCTGTCGGTCGATGCCATCGCGGACGCGATGTGGATGCTGCACACGCAGCCGCGCACGGCATGGACGCTCGAGCTCGACCTTCGCCCATACAAAGAAACCTTCTAGAGAAAGGGGAACTGAACGATGACGACTGATCTGTGGATGCTGACATGGTGCGCTGTCCTGACCCTCGTAATCCCGAACATATACGTTTCCGGCTATGCCCCGATCTCGGGCGCGCTCGCCTGGGGCTTGGGCAATCGCGACACCGACTTCGAGATGCCAGCGTGGGTCGAGCGAGCGAAGCGTGCACACGCGAATCTGACTGAGAACATCGGGCCGTTCGCGATTCTCGTGCTCGTCGCGCATGCCTCGGGCCAAGCCAACGCGACCACCGCCCTCTGGTCGACGGTGTTCGTCTGCTCGCGCGTTGTCCACTTCTCCGTCTACACGCTCGGCCTGCCGTACGTGCGCACGCTCGTCTTTGTCGTCGGGCTCTTTGCCGAGATTCAGATTCTCATGGAGTTGTTCTGAGCTCATCGGCGCGTAACTCTACGTAGTCTGGCGTGATTGTTCCGAAACTTGTGGCGTTCCGTTAGGACGCGCGCCGCCGCCTGCTCCTACAGTGCCTGGCATCACGACGAAGGTGAGTGCCGAAACGCCTTCATTGTCAGCACTTTGGGTGTCAGTCGTGCAGCTCGGCAGCAAGGAGTCAGCCATGAGTCGCATTCTCTTCGCCACGATCATCGCGATGGTGCTGTCGTTTGTGATGGTCGGACAGGTGGCAGCGCAACCGCTGCCGCAGCGGTGCGGCGGCAGCGGCGCCGCGATCCCGGACAACGATCCGAGCAATCCGCTCGAAGACACCATCACGGTCCCGGACAACGGAACGCTCACCGACCTCAACATCGTGCTCGATATTCCCCACACCTCGGTCGGTGACCTGACGGTCACGCTCGAACATGTCGGCGGGGCCGGTCCGGTGACCCTGGTGGCGCGCCCGGGGTTGCCGGCGTCGCCGCCCTTCGGCTGCACCAATGACGACATCCAGGTGACGGTAGATGATGAGGGAGTCGACCCCGATATCGAGGATCAATGCGACTTCGGTCCGGCCATCCTGGGAAATGCGCGCGGCGGCGACCCTGCCGGATCCGTGCTGTCGGCCTTCGACGGCGAGAACTATGCCGGCGACTGGATCCTGCGCGTCAGTGACTCGGACGGCGGCGCCACCGGGACGCTCTTCCTTTGGTGCCTCGACCCGACAGGCCTTCTCGCCGTGCCAACGCCGAATCCCACGGCAACGGGAACCGCGGTTCCGACGGCGACGCTTACGGCGGTACCGACACCAACTGCGACCACGACCGCAATCGTGGCAGCGACCGCGACCGTTGCACTTCCCACGGCGACACCGACCATCGTCCCCCCAACGGCGACACCGACCACCGGGCCGCCGACGGCAACGCCAACCGCGACACCGACCACCGGGCCGCCGACGGCAACGCCAACCGCAACGCCGACCCCCGGGCTTCCGACCGCAACGCCGACCCCCGGGCTTCCGACCGCAACGCCAACCGCCGTGCCCACCGCTACGGCAACGGCGACTGTCACGCCGACGCCGGTGCCGACGCCAACCCCGGACCTCAACCACTTCATGTGCTACGAGGTGAAGCGCCGGCCATCCTTCGGCGGAGCATCAGACGTCTCGCTCCTCGACGAGTTCGGCTTCGGGACCGCCGATCTGCGCCGCCGCAAGCGGCTCTGTAACCCCGCCGACAAGAACGGCGAGGATCCGACCGCACCGCAGAGCGACGAGCATCTCGTGGCGTACGAGATTCGTCACGCGCCACGCTTCGTCTCAGTGCCGCACGTGCTGGTCCTGAACCAGTTCGGAAGCTTCCAAGTCGAGATCGTCAGACCCGAGCGTTTGATGGTGCCGAGCGCGAAGCAGTTCGGCGTGCCGCCAGGCCCGATCGCGAACCCCACCCTCGATCACTACAAGTGCTACCGCGTGCGCGGCGCGCGGACGAGCGTGCCCGGACTGACAATCGAGGACCAGTTCGGCATACCGCTGGCCGTCGATGTGAAGCGACCGCGACGGCTCTGCGTGCCCGTCGACAAGAACAATGAGGGAATTCAGGATCGCGACGGCAATCTCATGTGCTACCGGGTCAAGACCCGGCCGCGCCGCCTGTTCGCCGGAGTGCCGTTCTTTATCGACAACCAGTTCGAGCAGGAGGAGATCCTGCTGAGCGGGCCGCGTGAGCTCTGCGTCCCCTCGGTGACGGTCCTGCCGGGCCAGCCGGTACCGACGGTGACCGTCACGCCGACGCCGATTCCCTAGCGGATGGGCGGAGCCGGTCCGGGCGATGTCCGGGCCGGTTCCGCCCCGATGCTGCACGTGGCCGCGGTCCTGATGGCGGGCGATCCGCCCTTGGTCTTGCGGTCAGGGGGTGCTGGCGCTGAAGTTGTCGGGGGTATTCTTGCGCGCCTCGTCGAAGAGCGCTTCCCAGCAGCTCCCCTCGGAATGGGTCAGGCGCATCCGCACCGGCAGGACCAGCGTCCGCTGAGGAAGCGCGAGCGGCGCACCCTTCGCTCGCGCAGCGATCCGCGTCCGCTCCGGCCGCTGGTCGAGCGCGACGTACATGATGCCGTCGGCCGCCTCTGGTTGGTCTCGATAGCGGAAGCCATGCTTCTTGACGCGCCAGGCTACCGATCCCGCCGGCACGACCATATGAGCGACCTCTCCCACACCGTCCTCGATACGCAACTCGTAGATCGTCGACGACGACGGGTCACCAAGCGGGCGCTGCCCGGGCGGTCCGCGCTGGGCCCAGCGCCAACGTAGGCTGCTTCGACTGCCCGATCGCTGTCGCACGCGGAGTTGCGAATGTGTCGCCGGCTCGCACTCGGGCTCCTCCACCGCCGACTCCTCGATCGTAACCTCCAGGAACCGACGCGCGCGATCGAGACCATCGACGTCGGCAACCGCCACGGCGTCGCTCGGCCGGCGGAGCTCGAAGAGGATCGTCTCTCCGGCGTCGTCAACTCCGTCGTCGAGAATCGTGAGCGGAACGGCGATCGGGACCGGCGCCGTGTAGTCGGCAGGGGCGATCCTAGCCACTGCCGGAACGGTGTAGTCCTCGCCCGGCGTCGCCGTGCCGCCGACGACCGACAGCTCGAGCGTCTGCTCACCAAGCGCGCGCGCATCGCCCCCAGCGACCGTGAGCCACACGCTCCCGGTCTCTCCTTCGGTCGCCGTCCGCGTCGACTCGGTGAACTCGACCAACAGGATGGGATCGGGCTCGATGATTCCGATCCGCGCGTCGGCCGGCGTCGACCAGACGGACTGGACGATGCCGCTCGGCCACTCGACCGTGATGCGCTCCACGTCGGTCGCGTGCCCCCCGAGCCCGAAGTGGGCAATGCGCTCGTCATGCCCAAGAAAGTTGCTGTTTCCAAGCAGCTGCTGGGTCTGCGTGCTCGTGGAATCGTCGATACTCGGCTCGACGGTGATCACGGCGCCGATCCCGTCACGATTGGAGCGGGTTCCGGTGCACGCGATCTGTAGCCAGGAATTCTCACTGCCGCCGTCGTTCCGATACAACACAGGCGCGTCCGCGTGGTTCGCAATGAATACGTCGAGATCCCCGTCTCGATCGTAGTCGAAGGTCAGCAGTCCCTTGCCCTGATCGGTATCGGTGATGCCGTGCGCCGCGCCTACCTCGAGGAACAGGCCGCCTCCCTGGTTCTCGAAGAGGCGTGTCCGGTCCGAACGCCAACGCTCCTCCTCGGGATGACCGGGAACGATCATTCCGTTCGTATGCACAATGTCGACGTCGCCGTCGTTGTCGTAGTCGAACCCGCTTGCCGCCCAGCCGAAACCTCCGTCGGCAACGCCGGCCGGGATGGTGATGTTCGTGAACGTGCGATCGCCGTTGTTGCTGTAGAGCTGATTACTCACGCCGAACGGGATCTCCTCGGCTCGGCCGAAGATCGCGGTGGCGAGCCAGTCGATCAACCCATCACCGTCAAAGTCGTCCTGGGTCGTGCCCATACCGCTTCGCTCGAGCCCGACGCCGGCCGCCACCGTGCCGTCGGTAAAGGTCCCGTCGCGGTCGTTCCAGAACAAGCGGCTGTGCCCCCAATCAGCGACCCACGCCAGATCCGGCCAGCCGTCGAGGTCGAAGTCGACGAAGCCCGGGCTGAAACCCGGGGTACCAAGCGCCGTCGTCGGGAGGTTGGGCGGATCCTCGAGCTCGACCTCGGCCCCGATGGTCACGTCGACGAAGTGGCCGGCCTGGGTACCACCGAGGTTGCGGAGCAGGCGGTTGTGCGAAATGCCGGGCAGCGGCGGCGCCGGCGGTAGAGGATGCACCCACCACTCGGCGGTAAAGACGTCCAGATATCCGTTGCGATCGTAGTCGCCAAACCCCACGCCCATCCCATAGTGCGTGTAGCCGGAGTCGACCGCCGCCCCGCGTGCTACGGCCTCCTCGGCAAACGTGCCACCGCCCTGGTTCACGAAGAGATGAAAGCGGGTCGTTCCTTGGCTCGTGAGGTAGAGGTCCTGGTCACCGTCGTTGTCGAGATCTGCGCAGCCCACCCCATTCGAGCCCGCAGGAAGACTCGTGCCCAGGTCGCCCGCGCCCGCGGTCACGTCCGCGAACCCTCCCTGCCGGTCGTTCTGGAAGAGGATCGGCGGCGCGTCCATCCGACTCACGATCAAGTCGACCCATCCGTCGCCATCGACATCGCAGGCGGCAGCCCCTCCGCTCGGCTGGCCCGCGGCCTCCGGCGGCTGTACGTCGAGGATCGGAGTGGCGCGCTGCGTGTAGAGGAGACCGGCGGCGACCGTCACATCGGTAAAGTCGACGGCGTGCGCGCTGGGAGCAAACAAAAGGGCGAGGAAGACCACGCCGGCGCTGCGTCTGCCTGCCGGGGTCGGGAAACGACGGTCGTTCGGGAACCTTCCCACGGATTTCTCGCTGCTGCCAAGGTATCGATGCGACGCCCCGACAGCCTCAGCGCCCCGCCAACCCTAGCCTGCCTGCGTTGGCGCAGGCAAGCTGGCCAACTTTCCACCATTACCGGTGGATTGTCCGACCGACTGGAGAGCAACTTCGACTGGAAAGCGGGCGGGGGGGCCAAGATAGCCCTGCGAACCTACGACTACAGCTATGTAGTCGCGGAGGGCGGTGGTGGCGGTGACGGCAATGCGAATCGCGACCGTGCTGGCGAGTGGGAGACTTTCACGATCGAGTTCCAGTGATCGACAAGGATTCCGACCGATCCGAAGGGGGAGCCGCAATTGCGGCTCCCCCTGTTTTGGTCGTCCCGAGCGACCCGTCGTCAACCATCAGCGCGCGTCGAGACGGCATTCCCGCGGCTCACAGACAGTTTGAGGCACCGCAGCTGGTCCGGGCAAACCTACGACGGCGTTCACCAGGGCTTACCGTCGCGTCGATACAGAACGTCGACACCTGGATCGGCAACTCGGGGCTCGGCGCACCGACACGGGCCCACACAAGCGCTTCACCCAGGCCCGACAGACCCTAGAACCCCGCCGCGAGGCTCCCGCCGTTCGAGGCCGATAGGCACATTCCAGCGGTCGATTGGACCCAGCCCTGATTCGTCACTCGCGCGGCGGATGAGCAGCCGGCCCCTTGGCCTGAGCATCGAGTTCCTTGAGTCGATTCCTGGATGCCGGCGTAAAGTCGAGAAAACTGGGTGTGTGCGGATCAATCTGCGGCAATCGCATGTTCAGATGCTTGACGATCTCAGATCCGATCCAATGCTGCGAGTATGCCCACCATTGTTGCCCGCCTGGCGTTCTCAACAATGCGAGTACGCCGCCTTCGATCCCGCCCCACGTGCCATCACTGAAGAACCCGTCTTTCCGCATGTTGAGTGCGGCCTCTGCGACGAACACGAACTCAGAGAGATGCTTATCGATGTGCATCTGGGTCAGGGCGTCTGCGGTCTCGTACTCGCGCAAGCCCATCACGAACCTGTCGTACGTCCCGTCGCGTTCGTCGTTCACCATCCGGGTCCACTCTGATACCCGCAGCAGCAGATCGCGTTGTGCCACCGCGCGCTCCATTTCCTGCGACTGCCTCATCTGGAGCGCCAGATAGAAAAGTGTCACGACGACCGCGATCGCCCCAGCCCACTCCCCGATCGCCCCAATCGCGTCCCAATTCATCCCCGGTGCCTCAACTCCTGCATGTCCGCGTCCTCGAAGACCGATTGGCGGAGGCGGACGCTCACCACACCGAGCAGGAGCCATTCGCGGAGCCGTCGTCGATCAGGTCGCAATCGATGCTGCCCAGATTGTCGAGGTGGCCAAGTACCATGCAGACCAGGCAGGGGATCTCTTCGACGATCGCTGCGTGTGTCGCCTCGACGTTTCCGGCAACGCCGTGGTCGGGAAATACGGCGTCCAGCGGCACGTTCTTCGCGAAGCACTTCTTGTCGAGCACCTTCCGGAGCTTGTCGGGCTTGTCGATCCGATCGCAGGCCTTCGCGATCTTGCCTTTCGGATCGGCGTTGATGCAGGCCGCTAGGGCCGACTCTTCGGAGGCACCGGCCTTCAGCGCCTTCTTCTTGCACGAGGCGTACTCCTTGAGGTGGACCTCGAAGCACTTCTTGAGCTCCTTGATGAGCGCCTGCTGGCACTTCGTGGCGTCCTTGTCGCCGGCAAACGATTGCAGCGGTGCACTCACCGAGGCACCAAAGGCGTGCATGGCGAGCAGCAGGGGGGTCGTATCCACCGCATCCGCGACCTCGGGATCGTTCGGATCATTGGCGCCGAAGGGCGGGAACTTGTCGAGGCCCAGCTTGTCCTGGCCGGTACACTTCTTGTCGAACGTCTTCACCGCCTTGGCGTCGGCCTTGGCGCGCTTACCCTTGGCATCGGCATTCAGGCAGTCGGCGATCGTAGGTGCGGTCCCCGGATTCTTCACCAGCGCCTTGATGCAGTTGCAGAGTTCCTTGTTGCCGGTGTTGATCGACTTTGCGAGGCTCTTGCTCGAATCGTTGGCGCACTTCTGCATGTCCTTGGTGAGACCGAAGCCCTGGAAGGACAGCGGAATCTTGCAGACACGCGGATTGACGCCATCGTCCTGGTGCAACATGCCCTTCATACGGACGCGGTCCTTCGGCGAGAGGGTGAAGGCGAGATTGGCCTGCACGAAATTGGATGTCACGAGGCTCGTGGGTCCAGCGAGTGGTCCGACGGTAAACCCGTGCTTGCCGGGAGTTGTGATGGTGCCGCCGAGGGGCGCGCCGTGCGGGGAGAATCCGAGGCTCGACGATTGCAGGGCGCCACCGAGGTCACCGGTCAGGGAGACGATACCGTTGCCATCGGCATCGTCAAGCTCGACCTCGAGCACGCCGCTGATCGTATTGGCGTTGGGGAAGGGACCGACCGGAAGAGTGTAGACCACGGAGAACGACTCCGGAACGCTCTTCTTGTTCGTGTAGTCGAGATTGTAGCAGACGGAGATGGCGTCGATGCTCTCGAACGCCACGCCGCTCTTCTTGTTTCCGAAGTCGGTCTCGGCCTGGTACCTCGTGCCAGCGCTCGAACCACTCGAGCTGCAGTCGCTCGATGAACTGCCGGAGTTGCTGCCATTATGGGAAGGTCCGCTGCCGCCCCCGGCATTGATGCCGCCGCCAGTGCCGCCGATGCTCGCAGTGCCAAGGGTGGCGCAGGTGACGACGGCTACGTAGACGGAGAGGACGACGACGGTTGTCGTCGTCAGTCGCCGGATGCCGATATCGCTCATTGAGGGGTCCCTCCACCGCGGGTGCGGTCGATGATCCCGTTCTGCGCCGGGAGCCGTCTCCGAGTCAACCTGCTCCGGGCAGCGAAACTGCGGGAGCCGCGCGCGGGGAGCGAATTTTCGAGGACATTCGCGGTCGCTGGCCCGATCCTAACCGATCGGCTTGCCGCTTTTACCGTCTGAGCCTCCCTCCTAACCATCGCGACCCCTAATGTTCTGGGCAAGCGTAGCCCGTTGAGGGACAGACCCTGGGCGCGACTTCATTCGGGAGGCACACAATGCGCACATACATGACACTGGGAATCGTGGTCTTGCTGGCCGTGGTCGGAAGCGGCACGGCGGAGGCGGCGCGGCTATACACTGCTCCGATCACGCCGCAGACCGACGAGGGGATTCGCTGCATCATCCTGAACGTCGGCAAGAAGGCGCGCCGCATGGCGGCGACCGTCATTGATCCGTTCGGGGTAGCGCCGCAACCGAACTTTCTGACGGTACAGCCGGGCGCCGTCATCGCCTCGACGACCTCGGTCGGCGCGCAGATCAACGGCTACTGCCAGTTCACCTTCGAAGGCAGCAAGCGCGACGTCCGCGCGGCCGGGTGCGCCGCCGATGGCCTGCTCCGCTGTACGACTGCGATGGTCGAGGCGCGCTGATTTCACGGACGCCGCACGGCAGGTTGCCGTGCGGCGTCCGCCAGGAGCAGGCACCCGTGGTCGGAACGGCGCGCGACTTGGAGGGGCGGCCCTTGTGCGGGGCAAGCACCGCGGGGTAGCTTTGGCGGATGTCGCCCTTGCGTTCGGCGCACGCGGCGGGCTCGCACTTCGTCGCCCTCCGCCTGGCCTCTACGCTGCTCGCCGCGAGCGCGTCGCTGACCTCCGTCGCCGCGGCGCAGGTCTTCAACTGCGGCGACACGATCGGTCCGAAAGCCAAGGTCACCCTCACGGCCGACATCGAGACGTGCACCTCGGCGACGCAGCCCGCGCTCACGATCATCGGACCGGCAACCGTCGATATGGCCGGCTTCCGGGTGCGCTGCGATCCGAACAACCCACCCGCTGCCGGCATCCAGATCAACGGCAAAGGCGTGAAGCTCCGCACGGGCGGCGTGATCAACTGCGGGACCGGCGCCGGTATTTTCGTCGCCGGGGAGGGCAAGCACAAGCTCGAAGACTTTGCCGTCGAGGACGCGAACAATGACGGCATCCGGATCGTCAGCGATAAGAACACCCTGAAACGCGTCTCATCCAACGACAACGGCGGCGACGGCATCGAGCTCGATGGCGACGGTAACAAGCTCGAGGATGTAGTCACGATCGGCAACGGCGGCGATGGCTTCGAAACAGACAGCGACAAGAATCAGTTCAAGCGGATCACGGCAACGGGAAACGACGCCACGGGAATGAACTTCGACGGCGGCATGCTGAACAAGGTCAAGGAAGGGGTCTTCATCGGCAACGACGGCGACGGCATCAACGTGGCGACCGCCGGCAACAAGATCGAGAAGTCCGTCGTCGCCACGAACACCGGGGACGGCGTCGAGATACTGGCCGACAACACCCAACTGAAGAAGTCGCGGGCCTACGCCAACACTGAATGCGGCGTCGATGTCACCGCCCAGAACAATACGATGTCTGGCAACACCAGTCTCGGTCACGGCTGCGACATGAACGACGACAACGCGACCTGCGACAACAACAAGTGGAAGAAGAACGTGTTCGGAATCAGCGAGGCCGGCGGTGTCGCCGGCGACCCGTGCATCGACTGAGCCGCCACCGCGTCACTCGATGCAAGCCGCCGGAGTGGCGTGGCCGAAGCGATTCTTCGACCACGTGTTCATGTCGCAATCGACATTCCCGTCGAAGAGGTCGAGGTTGCCATTGCCGATCGCGGTACTGCCCTTGATGGTGTTCCCCGTCGAGCCGCCAAGGATCTCGATCCCGTTCTGGGCGTTCCCGAGCGCGAGGGCCTTGCTGATCGTGAAGTCGTGCGCCGAGGAGAAGCTGCCGTAGCCGCTGCCCTCGTTGCCGACGGCGACCCCTTTGCTGAGCTTCGCGCCCACGGCCCCGTTCAGGTAGTACCCGTGCGCCGCCGTACCACTATTCGCTGACGAGACACCCTTCGAGAACGTCGAGCCCTCCCCATTCCGGAAGGCGAGATTGTGCTCGAGCTTGTTGCCGTCGCTGTCGACGACGAAGCCCCGCCCCTCGTTGTCCTCGGCCGACATCTGCACGAGCACATGTCTGCCCTCGCCCGCGACCCGCACGCCCAATTCGCAGTTGGTCACGCTGCCGTTCGAGACCTTGGCCCCCTTGCCCTCGATCACGATCCCCTCGTTCGAGGCGGTCAACTCGCACGCGACGCGGAAGCCGGCGAAGTCGACCTCCACCGGGCCGACGATCGTCACGGCGGGATCCTCGACGCAAGGTCCGACGTCATCCGTCGCGACGAACGAGCCGCCCGGCCCGAGCACGGCTCCGCAGTCGACCTGCGCGCCCGCGCGCGCCGCCGTCAGCAGCAGGACGATGATGCACAGCCCGCTCCGCGGCCTCACTCCACGCACCCCCCCGCGGGCGGCTGACTGTCGCCGATCGTGTTCGACGCCCACGTGTTGCTGCCGCAGTCGACGTTGCCGTCAACGGCGTCGGTGCCACGACTGTGCAGGACGACGTTCTTCTTGACCACGGACCCGGTCGCGCCGTCTTCCAGGACGATACCGTCCAGCAGGCTCCTGATCACGTGGCACTTGTTGATCGCCGTCCCGGCCACTCCTGATTTGACGATGATACCGTGCACGATCGCGGCCACGATCCGGCACCTCGTGAGCGTATTCGCGCTTCCAGAGGCAAAGACGAAACCAGTCGCCGTATCCACGACGGAGAACTCCTTGAATCGATTGCGGCTGCCCAGGAGGTCGACCCCGAGAACACTCGCAGCCATGACCTGGCAGTCGTCGAACTTGTTACGATCGCCCATGACGACGAAGCCCCGATCGACGGCGGCTGCGCTCACGCGTTTGAACTTGTTGCCGTGCGATGCATCGACCTGGATGCCAGTTCCGTCGATCCGAGCCACGTGGCTGTCGGTCACGGCGTTCTTGCTCGCGTCCACGAGCCGAATGGCATCGTTCTGCGCGTCGGCCACCGCGCACTCCTTCAACTTGTTACCATCCGAGGTGAGGAAGAAGCCGTGCCCCTCGATACCCCGCACGACCATCCGTGTGAGCTTGTGCTTGCCCTCACCCCCCACGGTGATCGCGTCGTCGCACCCGGTGATCGCACCGTTCTCGACCTTGGCGCCCTTGCCCAGGATCTCGATGCCGACCTTCGTCGCGCTGTCGCACGCGAGCTCATGGCCCGCGAAGTCCACCTTCACGGAGCCGACGATGGTGAGCGCCGGATCGTCCGCACACGGCCCGATGTCGGCTGTCGCAGCGAACTTTCCGCCCGGCCCGAGCGTGTCGCCGCACGAGATCTGCGGTCGCGCCGACGGCACCGCGCCGACAGCGATGGCCAAGAGGAAGAGTACTCCGAGAATCGCTCGTTGCAGCATCAAGTGTTGCCCAGATTGCCAGCCGATGCGGAAGCTCGCCACCCAACGAGCGTTCAGCACGGAACGCCGAGCACCTCATTCGCCCTGTCCTGGGGGTCCGATGCTGTCGATAGGGTCGACGCCGATATCCGAGCCGGCGAGGCGCGTCGCAGGCATCCTTCGCCGTCTGGCGTACGAGATCCGCATCCGCGCGGCAGAGGCGCCGATCGCCCTGGCGAATGGCCGGTGTCCCGAGAGTGCGCCCTACGGCACTGCCGGGCAGCTTACGGGCGGCGGCGCCTTCTTCTCACCCCGGAACTTGTCGATCTTGTCGTGCTTTGCCGTCGATGGAGGAGTGCCGGAGGTCCGGGCCGGCGCGTTCGCGCACCACGTTGGGGCGGTGCCGAGTTGCAAGCGGACCGCGATGCTGCCCTGCGACGACTCGTTCAGCGAGTAGAGCCAGTTCTGTCTACCGCCCTTCACTTTGATCTTGTCGGTCTGGACGTCTGCACGCCGGATCGCAGCCAACGGGTTCGGATCCTTGTAGCGGTACTTCACGCGGCCCGCCGCACTGACCTTCACCGTCCAATGGATGGCTGGAAGCGGAACGACGACGCTCTCGCCCGAGCCGTTCGAGTTGTAGACGGTCAGCACCGCCCCAGCGAGGGTGGGATCGCCGGCGCCTCCCGGAGACGGCGGAAACACGCGATTGACGTTCAGGTCCTTCTTGGTCTTCGATTGGAAATCGAATTTGCGCTTCGATGGGTCCGCCGGGATCGTCGCGCGGTCTTTGAGCTGCAGCTTGCTGGCCTGAACGAAGACGAACGGGCCGTCGACCGGCGTCGCGGTAACGGTCGGCGTGGGAACCGGCGTTGCCGTCTGCGTCACCGAAGCCGTAACTGTCGCAGTCGCCGTCGGTGCCGGTGGTGGGGTCACGGTAACGGTCGGTGTCGGTGTGGCGGTCGTGCCCGGGGTCGGCGTTACGGTTGCGGTGGCCGTTACCGTGGGTGTCGAGGTCGCGGCCGGTGTCGGTGTCGCAGTCGGGGCGCCGGGGACACTCGCAGGGTTGGCCGGGTCGGAGCCGGCGTCGAGCTCAGTCCGATCGCCGAAACCGTCCTCATCGCGATCGAGGCCGATGCGGGTACCCGAGCCGGGCGGCACGGCCGTATAGACGATCTCCTGACCCGCGGTGGCCGCGAGGTTACGAACCGTCACGGCGGAGAGTAGCGCCTCGGAGTCGCGGTCTGGCAGGAACTGGTTACCGCCGATGTAGAGCGCGCCCCGCGCCTCGCCGCCGATGTTGCCCTTCACGACCAGATCGCAATCGCCGGCATCGGCGCGCGCCATGAGCAGGCCTATGCGGGCGATGACCGTGGCATCGTTGAACGTGCTCGGCGTCGCCGACACCTGCTGGCCGACGATCGGCTTCAGCCCGGTGTCGAACGCCAGCGAGAACGCCTCGAGGTCACGTATCTCGGCGTTGTTGATGCCCACGAACACGGGCGCATTCAGGAAGTCGAAGACGGTCGAGACGCTGCCGTCGTGCAGGAAGCCGAAGCCGCGCACCTGATCGCCCAGAAACCCGGTCGAGTTCGGGACACCGGGTGGCACGCCGAACATGCCGACCTTCTGGTACATGTTCCGCAGGTGGGCGATCTTGAACTCCTGCGGCTCTCCCTCGATGGTCGAGAAGCCGTCGGTACCGAGCGGCAACCGGTGGCAGAACACGCAGGTGATGGTCCCGGCATCGATCGGCTCGTTGTTGAAGAGATCCTCGCCGTCGGACTCGTCGCCCGTCGGCGTATCGTCGAGCGCACGGATGGGATTCGGCGGATAGCGCACGGTCAGAACGAAATCGGTGAACGCCTGCATGTCGGCGGTCGAGAGCTCCGACGCACGCCCGAGCAGTCCGACGAACGCAGGGTTGAACTCCTTGAACGCGAGATCCTCGTCGAGCGGGTCGCCGCCGTTCGTCCCACCCGAGCGATCGCCGCGCCAGTGCATCGGACCGGCGTCAGCCATGCCGCGGAGACTTTGGGTCGTCATCGGGCCCTTCATGGGATGGAACGGGCCGCCCGAGCCGACGCGGAACGGGTTGGGATTGGCAACCGGGGCCCCGAACGGATCCCCGAGATCCCACGCCAGGCTGTCGAAGTCGCCGAACACGTGGCACGTCGAGCACGCCGCGTCGCCGTGTCCGGAGGTCCCCCGGGCATCGTAGAGGAACCGCCGCCCGTCGCGCGCTGCCGGTGGCGAGGGATCGTAGCGCAGAGAGACCGTACTCGACTCGGTCCGCAACACCGGGTTGCTGGCGTCGGTCACGATCGAGATCGTGTGGTCGAACCTGTTCATGACGTAGAGCCGGTCGTTGATCTCGTCGAGCGCCACGCCGGTCGGGCCCCCGCCGACCTCCACCTGATCGACCGTCACGAGGCCCGTCTCGAGGTCGGTGGCGTCGTACACGCCCACTTTCTCCGACCCGAATGCGGCAACATAGAGTGTGGCCCCGTCGCTCGAGAAAACCATGTCGAGCGGGAAGGCGAGCGTTTGCGCGATCTCGCTCGCCGGGCCGGTCGTCGCGGCGTAGTTGATGTGCGGGTTGAGGTGAACGGGCATCGGCGTCGTCCCGTCGATGACGGTCATGCGACTCTCCGCGATGTGACCGGTCAGCACCGGCTCGAAGCGGATCTCGTTTCGCGCCTCCGTGTTGCCGACGTAGAGCTTGCCGTTGGTCGGTCGGACGGCCATGTTGAAGAGGATCGTACCAACGCCCGCGACCGCGTTCGGGGCCGCGGCGAGCGTTGGGGCGGGGTTCGCATCGGCGTCGATCACAAACACGTCGAGGTCGGGCAACGTGAACTCGACGGCGGCATTCCAGTCACGACCGAGCTCGTCCTCCCACTGAATGTCACCGTCGTCGAACTTGACGATGAGACCGGTCGAGGGCGCTCCGCCGGTCGATCCCGGGGGCGGCGCGGGCAACCCGGCGCCGGCATCGACGGCCAACTCGTTGATGGCCGTGGTCTTGTTGCCGGAGTGGAAGACGGCGGCGTAGACCGTCGCACCGTCCGCCGTGGCCGCGAGCGCACGCGGCGTGTCGCCGAACAACTCGAGAATGGCGAGTGGCGTGCCACCGAGCGCGGCTCCGGCCGCGTCGGCATCGAACGCCCAGACGAGCGCGCGGCCGATGCCCTCGGTCGTGAGCAGCGGCAGGACCGAAGCCGGCACGTTCTGCCCACGGCGGGCCGTGGTGATAAATGCACGTCCCCCACCCGTGCCGGCAAAGACGACGTCACGCGGCTCGTCACCGACCAGCACCGTACGGATCACGCGCGAGAGCGTGACGTCGGCCGGGTCGATCTCGACGATGCTCACGCTGTCGGAGAGGTGGTTCACGACCCACACCTCGACCCGCCCGCTCACGCCACTCGTCCGCGCGGCAATGGCAACGGGCTCGAGGCCGACCGGGACCTCCGCGACGAGGGTGAGGCCGCCCGCTGTCACGTCGTAGATGGCGAGGCGGTTGTCGGGCGTGTTGACGGCGAACAGGAGGTCGCCGCCCGGTGAAAGCGCGAGCGGGCGAACGTGCCCGCTCTCGAAGTTCAGGAACGACTGCGCCTGGACGTTCCCGGCACCGAGCAGGAGGGCGAGGCAGAGCGCCAGGGCGGTTACGGCCCAGCGTGCTGGGAACATGAACGTCGTCGGAACGAGAATCATGGGCGGCACCTCCCAAGCAGGAACAACTCCTGATTAGCGCACCGCTCCAGGGAGGATCAACCAGCGCCCCCGGTCGGCCGCCTGCTGGCGCCCAGGGAGAACGTCCGATGGCGCACTACTCCTACGAACAGTGCTTGCAGCGCTCGTACCCTGGCACGAGATTACGAAGTGGACGAACGGACGCCGTGCCACGCGCTGAGCAACTTCGCTGCCGAGGAGGTCAAACACATGAACGTCTTCCGGCAGCTGCGCGATCGGATCGAGGACGATCTCGGCTTCGAACTGGCGCTTCGCCATGCGGCGCGCCTTCTTGCCGACGTTCAGGATGATGCAGCGAATCCCCTCGGCGGTTGGGATCGATCATCCACGCCCGGCTTTGATCTAATCTTACAGATAGGTCACTTTGTGCTGACGGGCTCCCATGGCTCGTCGAGCAACCTCCGACATCGGAAGAATACTTACTTATAAGGATAGTCATGAAGCAGATCGCCGTGAGCCCGGGTCCGGACGGACCCCACCGACGCGCCCTCGTCACGGGCGCCAGCGAGGGACTGGGACGAGTCTTCACGAAGAAACTCGCGCACGCCGGCTACCACTGCGTCGCGGTCGCGCGCAATGAAGCGCGCCTGCGCGAGCTCGTCGACGAGCTGCCGGCCGGCAATCACGAGTGGATGGTCGCCGACCTCGGCACCACCGACGGAGTCGCGCAGTGCGCGACGCGGCTCTCCGAGGAACACTTCGACCTGCTCGTGAACAACGCCGGATTCAGCCGCTTCGGCCTCTTCCACGAATCCACCGCCGCAGAACAGGAGCAGATGCTCGACGTCGATTGCCGCGCCGTGCTCCTACTCGCGCATGCGTTTCTCACCAGCGCGCGTCCCGGTGATGCGCTGATCAACCTGTCGTCGATCACGAACTTCCTGCCCACGCCCATCCAACCGACCTACTGCGCCGCCAAAGCCTTCATCGCCTCCCTGTCCGAGTCCCTCTGGTACCAGCAGCGCAGCCGCGGCGTGTACGTCCAGGGGCTGTGTCCCGGCGTGACACTGACCCGTTTCGTGGAGCGCGCGGGAGAAGTGCGGATAAAGTCCATCCTCGACGCGCTCTCGCAATCTCCCGAAGCCGTCGTCGATGCCTCGCTGCACGCGCTCGCCCGGCGGCGACGTCCGATCGTGGTCCCGGGACTGCACAATCGACTCGTCGTACTCGCCACCAAGCTCCTGCCTCGCCGAGCCCTCGTCCTTGCCTCCGGGCACCTGGGAGACCTCGCGTGAGCGATCGACGCCGTGCTCACGCCCGCCAACCCTCGGGACGCACCGTCGGAAGAAGACGCGATGGCCGCACCAAGCCCCGGCCTGGAGTCGATGAGCAGCGCCGACTCATCGTCGATCAGGCCATCCAGTTGTTCTCCACGAGCAACGCTCGCAATGTCTCGATTCTCGAGATCTGCCGCGCGGCCGACATCTCGCGCCCGACCTTCTACCGCTGCTTTGACGACAAGCATGCCTTGCTCGCGTACGTCTACGAGCTGAGCGTCGATCGCTACGTCGAGCACATCATCCTCGATGAGCTTCCCCGCGACGGCGACGTCGAGCGATGGATCGGACAGGCAGTCGACCGCGTCGTCGATGCGGTCTTCGAACAACCCCATGTCGCGCAATTCGTGTTCGTCGAATACGGCGACCCCGCGTCGCCCGTTCGGCATATCGTCAACGACGCCTTTGCGCGCAGCGCCGAGGTGCTCGACGCGTCGCTCCGGGAGTTCTATGGAGACGCTCCCTCACCTCTCTATCTCACCGCGCTGATGGCGTCGGTGCAGTGGATCCTGTTCGAGACGCTGCGCTCGGGGCTCGACGACGAGAGCAGAGCGCGCGCCAAGCTCGCCGTCTGGCAAGCGGCGATCAGCGCTTTTCGCTTCGTGTCGGCGCGACTGCCCTTGGCGCCAGCGCGTCCAGCCTAGACGTACGGCGGCGCTCGTTGCCTGGCCGGGTTGACTCTCGGAGCCGCTCCTTCTAATCTTACACCCACGTCAGATAGACGTTCAGCCGAGGAGATACGAATGACCGCTACACCGCACGCCGCAGCCGTCCCTTTCGCGGGCACGGACGAAGCTTCGATGTCGGATCTGTGCGTCGAGCGCACCGTGTCGGCCAGCGCGCTGCGAGTTTTTGCAGCGTGGACCGCCTTCTGGTGGGGCGCCGTCGGGGTGGGGGGGGCGCTCTTCTTCGTTGGCGTCCTGGACTTCACGACGAGCTCGAAGGTGTCGCTCTACGGAATCAGCATCTGGCTCAATGGCTGGATCATTCCGCTGCTGTTGCCGCCGGCGAAGACCCGCCCACGGCTGGAGATCTTCCACGACTGCCTGCTGCTCTGGATGGTGTCGTACACGATGACGAATCTCCTCTGGGAGATCCCATGGGTCCTGTGCTCCCCCTTCGTGTTCGAGAACCTCCACACGCTCCCCGATGTCGTCGCCCATACCGCATGGATGCGGGAGAGTATCTTCAACATGTACTGGTGGGTGCTGGCCTCGTTCGCCTCGGTCGATCTGCGGACGGTCAACCACGATTCGACCTTCTACGCGCTGGAGCTCTTCGCCTTCGTGAACGTCGCCAGCTGCTTCTACTTTCTCCACCTGAACAAGATGCGCTCACGGTATCGGTACCTGGTGCCCGTCCTCGGAGGCGGCGAGCCCGTGGCCGCGACCTTCATCTTCACCTTCTCGGAGGTCTTCGGCGGCTACCAGAACATGACCGGCGGCGTCGCCGACACGCTCCTCGCGCTCGTGTGGACCCAGTATCAGTACTTCTTTTTCCCGCTGATCTTCGGGTACATCGGATTCCAACTCCTGCGCGAGGACTGGCGGCGCGCTCCAGAGCCGCAGCCGTAACCGCGACCTTCGCCGAGGGACACCGACTGACCGCCCCCCTCCTCCCCCATAGCAGCCTTGCTCGCGTGTCGTGCCGAACATCGCCCTGTGCTACTCGGGCTGCATGCCGTCCCCCTTCACGCGCCTGAACGGGTGAGCCCCGCTATCGAGTCCCGCGATCGTGCTACACCGCATTCGATTCGTTTCGGCCCAACCTGACGAGCCGTACTTCATCTGGCAGTGCCACGTGTATCTCCAGAACTTCGTCTCGCTGGGTATTCCGGCACGCAACTGCATCGCCCTCTTCGGTCTCGACCCTGGCGAACGCCCCTCCAACGCGCTTCACGCGCTCCGCGCGCATTTCCCCGACGTCGACATCCGCGGCTACGAGGACACACGCGACGATGTGGGCAGGGCGTACCCGCCCTCGATCCAGCCTCATCTCATCGCACGCGCACTGCGAGACAGCCCGGAATTGGAGGGCGCACCCACCTTCTTCCACGACAGCGACATCGCGTTCCGACGCCTGCCGGACTTCGAGCGCATGCTGCGCGAGCATCCTCGCGCCTGCGTGCTCAGCGAAACCGTCGAGTCCATTGGGTTCGAGCGCCTCATGCGCAACGGCCGGAAGATCAGAGCCGAGAGGCCCGAGATCCCGGAAAGTGAGCTCGTCGATAAGATGTGCGCGATCGTCGGAATCGATGTCGAGCTCGTACGCAGGAACCAGCGAGGCTCCGGGGGAGCGCAGTACCTCCTCCAGGGCGTCGGACGCTCCTACTGGGAGAAGGTCTACGACGATTCCGTCGCTCTTCGTCGGTTCTTCGACGACTACTTCGGGCGTCTCCGCCTCCAAAAGCATCCCACTCAGCTGGTCTGGACAGCTGGCATGTGGGCCTACCTCTGGAACCTGTGGCTGGCCGGCCTCGAAACCGTCGTCCACCCGGAAATGACCTTCGTCTTTGGACCGGGCCGCTCGGCTGCACGTGTCGAAGCCGCAACGACGATTCACATGACCGCGCATGGCCCGTTCGACAAGCTGGAATGGCGGGACCTCAGCCCGATCGATGCGGTGCAACGTCAGCCCTTCCTCTTCGACCACTACCCCGCTTCGAGTATCGCTCGCGAGTATGCCGTGATGATTCATGCAGCCGCGGGCGTGCAGCCGCGATTCGATGAGCCACCCCGGCCAGCAAGGATGTGGCGGGTACTCGCATGGCCGACGCGGCGGCAGGGCGAACTCTGGCATGTCGACGAAGTCCAGTTCCGCTTCGAGCCCGGGGTCTCGACGACGGATCACTTCGTTTCCGGGGGCGCGACCCGCCCCTTCGCGCCCATCAGCGGACCCGTCTCTGTGGAGCATTCTTCTGGCTGTCGGCCATGCTTCTACCTGGGGGTCACCCTCGACCGTGCCGCCGTGCCGGAGCAGATCGCGATCACACAGCGTGGCGGACCACACCGCGCCGAGATCGCGCTCGTTCAGTACAACCTGGACGGGGCACGGTGGCTCACGACGCTCGTTGCCAGGCTCGACGCCGGGACCGCAACGCAGCTTCTCGAGGTCAGCGCCGGACACGACACTCTCTCAGGATGAAACCGCGGCTGCGCGCCGAGCTTCGCGCGCGCAGCCAGCCCCACACCGCGACCCACAGATCTCAGAACAAATAGTCGAACTTGTCGTCCACGAGCGCGCGAATGACGGGATCGTCCTTCTTCACCACGAAACAATTCGTGAAATACCTGACGCTCTCGTAGAGCGGATCCCAGTATCTATCGTTCATGGGAATGATCTTCCGGGTTCCGATACGGTAGGTATCGAAACCTCGCGCATCCAGATACTCGACGATATCCTGCACTGGGCGCTCAATTCCCGGGCCCTGGTCCCCGTGCAGCAAGTGATGACATTCGAAGATCAGGCACCTCGTGCGCTGGAGATACCTGCCCATTCCCTTGATGACGTTGGTATCGTTGCCCTCGGTATCTATCTTGGCGAATTGAATCCAAAGATCCTCGCCGTACCGGCTCTCCAAAAAGCCGTCTAGCCGGTACACATCCGTATTGCAGATCCTCGCCCCCGCCGCCCGTAAACTCCCCTCCCCATTCCTCCCCTCGGGGTTGGTTCTCGCGCCAGCGAAGAAGAAGGGGACTTGCCGGGCATTCACGTCGGACAGGCAGCATTGAAACAGCTGACATTGCGGATGCCTTTCCATCTCGTGCCGCAAGATTCGCACATTGCCAGGGTTGGGCTCGAAGGCCAGGATCTGGGCTCGCTCGCTTCTGAGGAGCCCCTCGAAGTGCACCAGGTACTCGCCGATGCAACATCCTACATCGAGACCGATGATGGGTTGGCCAGCCTCATCCGGCGCGGCGGGCAAGTACCGCTTCAGGCCGCTCAATAGCTTGAGATGACCGGCCTCTCCGTACCACTCGCCCGGGTTGGCTCTGAAATACGCCAGGACTTCAGCCCTGCCCCATTTCTTTCCCATGCGACCGCTCTACCTAAACCGTAAACTTCGGCTCGAATGCCTTGTTGCGCCAGATGAGCTTCCTGCCATCCGTGTGTTCGATCATCGGCGGCTGCCGAGGGGTGCCATACAAGAACGTCCCGAGCCGCGCATGCAGCGGTGCGACCTCTCCGGGAGGTGCCGTGTGGTACAACCTATCGAGGACCGCTTCCACAGGAACGTTTCTGCCACCTATCTCCGGAAATACGACATCCGCATAGTACTGAGCCGTCGTGATATGGGTCTGATCAGACCATCCCCCGGTGCTCGTCAAGGGGACGTAGGGATTGGGGTACTCTTCAAGAGGAGCCCTATCCCTACCCTTGATGACATGGTGGCGGGTATTGAAGCGGACGTGCTTCACGTTGTCGTCATTCTCAATGCATTCGAGAACCTTCTCGATATCGAATCCTCGGAGCAATGGCAGATCATGCTGCTGAGCAAAGATGAAGGGGGTGGAAACGTTGCTGAGTCCACATCGCATGACGCCGGAAAGATGCCCCCACTCCTCGAGATATAGACACTCGACGTTCTTCTTGTCTTTGTAGTGATCTCTGACGTTGACCTTGTAGGCCTCATAGGCCTCGATGTTCTGCTGCTCCCGGGGAAAATCGAATACGACGAGGATTCTGCTCTTGTCCAAGAGCGGCACGAACTTGAGCGAATCGATCGTCCGTCTCAGATGCTTGATGTCCGGGTGGCAGGGAATCGGAGATGTGGCAACTATCGTCGTGATCATCGCTGAACCGCGCATGCGCAGCACCGCCCCTCTACAAACCGATTACGTGGGTAATCGCGGGAATGGGTTGCTCCCGAGCTGGAATTCGAATGCCCAGGTCCACGGTTCGCGAGCGCCCAGTGTGGGATTCTTGGAAGCGAGGTTGCACCTGCACACACTTGCTGGACCCGATCGCCTCGGGAGGAACCGTCGGCGCCTTACCGTTGAGGCGGAACTCGGTTCCGGCGTCGAGCATGAACTGACCGCACTTCTTCCGTGAGCAACAGATCGCGATGTAGCCGAGGCGGAGCTTCGGAAGCGTAAACGTGAGCCAACCGGCGGCTTCCGACGCGGGAGCGATCAGCCCGGCGCAGCGTGCGGGATGCGCACACTCGGGAAGCTGGCGCTCGCCCTCTGGCACGTACCGCACACTGGACCGGCCCTGCCACTGCTTCCAACCCGCGATGGCCGGGTCCTCGCCCCCGCGCGTCTCCAGCGCTCGGAAATGTTGCTCGCCGAACGTCGGCTTCTCGTAGTCGAGGCAGCGTGGCGCCTCTGGAACGCTGCACCACTCCTCCGGACATGCGAGCGGCGTTGGAAGCGCGTCGAGTCCGAGCAATCTTGGCAGCTTCGGCCAACGCACGTGTGGGTACGGCTCCGCAGCGATGCGATCCAACGCGAGCAGCATAGCATCGGTGAGCTTGTACGCGAGCGCGTCAGCAGTCGTTTGGAAGAGCAACGGACCAGGATGCCAGTTCCGAAACACCACTCCGAGAGAACGACGGCGCTCCTCGCTGACATCCGCACTCTCGCCGTAGCGGGTCGTCGTATGCAGAGAATCGCCGACGGCACCCTTCACCTTGCCGGCATAGCCAACCGTCCGTATCCCGCGCTGCATGCAGAGCACGTCGGCGCCAAACGGACCGTAGACGTCGAGCAGGCGCTGGTCACGCTTCGAAAGTGCCGTGCAGTCCCCCGTGTACAGGAGCTGCGGAACGGGACTCCGCTCCATGAGGAGTGACCACCGATAGAAGAGCTCATGGTAACGCTGCAGCTCCTCCGCCTTACGGCCTGCCTCGAAGTAGGTCCAGGAGTAGTGCGTCATGTCGACGTCGTCACCGACCAGCGTCCGGAGGCACCACACTTGATTGTCGAACGAGTCGCCGCAGCTACCGCCCTGCCCACTGTTCCGTACCTCGAATGCAACGCCTGCCGACGCCCAGACCGGCGCCATCAGACGCTCGAGCTGCTTCTGGTACGTGTCGAAGTGGCAATTGTCGAAGCCCGCAACGACCGAGCTCCCGATCGTCCCGATCACGAAACGATCGGACCAGACGAGGGCACGCGCGAGCTTGTCGGCGAGAAATCCGATCCCGCGCTGGTACCGTGGATCGTCGGGCTGGAGATACCAGGTCTGCCGCAACACGCCGGGACCGCCGTAGTACTCTTCCAGCATTACGCGCAACCGCGTGATCGCCCTGCGAGTCGCCTGCAACCTCCCAGCACCGTTGGGAACGCCCTCGTCCCGCGCGGGCGCGATGGCCAACCGCTCTCGAACGGCGGGCAGCGCAACGAACGCCTCCCAGAAGGCTTGCGAGTAACGGGCAGCGCTCTCGCGGTCGAGATGCGAACCGTCGCTCGTTTCGACATCGTCAAAGCTCGGGAGTACCGCAGGGACACCGAGCGCGTCACTGAGCACGGGGAGATGGCCAGAGCGCGTCGCCTTGTGCGGCACCGTGCCGAGGACGAGGAGCGTACCGCGGGCGTCCAACTCTTCGGCAAGCAGGCGCGCCGCCGGAAGCAGGCGTTCGTAGTTGTCGTCCTCGCGCGCCATCGCGACGGGATAACTTCCAGACGGCTCGCGCGCGGGACGCCACCATCCGGTACGCCCAGAACGATAGATGATCCAGTTCGACGCGAGCTTCTGCCCGTGCCAATCGATCCTCGGCAGCCACGAATGCACGGCCCGTTGAAATCGCCACTTCCCCTGCGCTTCGACCCACGCCTTCCAGGCTTGCCATCGCGTCAGGCTCGCGACATGGGTCGCGTGCTTCGACAGTCCACTCGTGAAATAGTCCGGCCCGCCGACGGCGACGACGACCTTCGGCCGCAAGTCATGTCTGCGAATCAGCTCGAGGGCAAACTGCACCCTCTCCCCGTGTCCGGCTGCGAGCGAGAACACACGCAGGCCGAGCTGCTCGGCCTCGGGAACGATGCTCTCCTCGCGAAGCCCGAGCGGCATGCGCGAGTTCCCCAGAAACAGGATATCTGCCTCACGCGCGTTCTCGATCGACTCACCGAAGTCGTGCAGAAGCACGGCGTGGCTGAGCTCGTCTCCCACCGAGTAGACGAAGAACGAATCCGCGTCCGGCACCTCGAACGTAGGCATCCACTGAATACGTGGCGGTAGATCGCCACGTAGTGGCAGCGCGGGCAACACGAACACCGTCAGCACGAAGGACGCGGCGATAATCACGAGGCAAGCGATCGTCCGCCGACGCGTGATCCCCAGTTGCCTATCGTGAGCGTCGCCGATCATACGCGATGTCAGAACTGAAAATAGATGAACTGCTGCGTTGTCGTATAGAGCATCGGGAGTGCCGCCAACATCGCGCCGGCGTAGGCGGCCTTCTCATATGGACCGGGTGAGCGCACGCCCCACGCCTCGGTCAGCAAAGCACGCAGATGTAGCGCGACGACGGGGAGCGTGAACCACCATCCCATGATGATCAGGCCGTCGGCCGTAGGGGTCGCGACGCCGGCCGTCGGCAGCACCAGCAACCCGGTCACCGCGTTCCGAATCATGCGCCATCCTTCCGCCGCGTCATTCGCACGGAACATTCCGAGACTCAGGACCCAGGTGAGCTGCACGACGCCGTACCAGAGCACCGCGCGCGCGCGCGACCCTGGCCCAGGCACGAGACCCAACGCTCGCTCGATCGCCACGGCCGTGCCTAGTCCGGCTCCCCACAGGACGAAGGTCCAGTTCGCACCATGCCACAGTCCGGCCAGGAGCATGACCAGCAGCAGATTGAGTGACGCCCGAGCCCGCCCCCGTCGATTCCCTCCGAGGGGAACGTATACATAGTCGCGAAACCAGGTCGAGAGCGTGATGTGCCAGCGACGCCAGAAATCGGTGAACGTTGCCGCCAGATACGGGGCATTGAAGTTGATCGGCAGTCGCAAGCCGAGTTGGTAGGCCAATCCACGCGCGATGTCCGTATAGCCGGCGAAGTCGCAGAAGAGCTGGCAAGAGAAGAAAACGACCATCGATAGCGCCAGCGTGCCCTGCGGCGTCGCGCCAGCAGCCGCGTCCCAATGCGCATCGACGATCCGACCGAGGTTATCGGCAACGACCACCTTCAGGAATAGGCCTCGGACGATCAAATACGCCCCCTCGGCAACGACACGGAGGCGGACGCGCCGACGTCTCCCGAGTTGGTAGAGGAAGTCGCCGGCGCGGACGATCGGACCGGCGACGAGCTGCGGAAAAAACGCGACGTAACACGCGAAACGCATGAAACTCTTCTCGGCTGCGATCTGCCCGCGGTAGACGTCGATCGTGTAACTCATCGACTGGAAGGTGAAGAACGAGATGCCGATCGGGAGGGCGATCTCCGGTACCGCCAGGCCCGCGATCGTGGCGACGAAGCCTGCGTACTTGAAGATGGCCAGCAGCGCGACGTTCAACGACAGCGCGACGACGAGCACGCCGCACCGAACCCGCGCTGCGGCTGGCGGCGCCACTGCGATCAGCCGAGCCGCCACGTAGTGCACCGTCGTACTGAAAAGAAGCAGCGCGAGGTACTCGGGAACGTGCCACGCGTAGAAGATCCAGCTGAGCACGACGACCCCGAACAGGTAGACGTTGCGCGACCCGCCCAACGCAACCCGCAAAGCCAACGCCGCGACGTAGAGCGCTGCGAAGGAAACGGAGACGAAGTTCACCCTGCCTCGAGTCGCCGCACGGTCAATCTATGCGGGGCGTCCGCCATCGGCGAAGGAGAGGGCGCCGTGAGCGGTTGGCGTGTGGGAACGGCGCGGCAGGCACGGCGGCCCCGACGAACTCGCACAACCGTTGCCAGGAGCGCGGCTCCTGCTCCCAACAAATCTCGAGCAGCTGGCGAGGTTTGTCCCGAAAATACCGGCGGACGTTCTCATTGTGACGCTCGTAGCGCTCGATGAACATCGCGGCGGTCGGCGGACTTCCGACTTCGGCAAGCCACCGCGGCATGAGGCCCTGCGTGTCCCACCAATCGCGATCGCTCCGCGCGACCGTTGCGGCGTCCTTCCGCAGCGTGAGCACGAAGAGACTATTCGGATACCAGTGGTCGAGTTCGCGATAGAGATACATCCACGGAGCGTCCGCGAGCGCATCGAACTCGTCAGCGATACCGCGAATGCGCTTCTCAAATGGCAGAAACTGCCGTGGGTCCAGATCGAAGTACCCCGAGAGATTGTCCAACAGGGGAATGAAGTGCGCGTGCGCGCGGTACCCGAGCACCCGCATCGCCTCACCGAAGCTGGTCGTCCCCGTCTTGAACATGCCGACGCAGAAGACCTTGGGCTTGTGCTCATTCATTGAGGTCGTGGACGGACATCTTCCAGGCCCAGGCCGAACCCGATAGAGTGGGCACGACTGAGATGAGCCCGCCGCCCCGAGTCCCGATGACGGTCGCTGTCCGATTGCCTTCCGGGGATACCATCACTCTGGAGAAGGTGGAACCCGACATCGACGTGCTCAAGGCACGCATCGAGGCCGAGACGACGATCCCGGCCGCCTTGCAAGAGTTGCAGGTCGCAGGCTCGCCGCTGACGAGCCTCCCGGACGTCGCCTCCCTCACAATCGACATGATCGTGCGCATCGGGCGCCGCTACGCAATTGCGGCAGCGCCGATACCCGCGATCCCGAGCACCGAAACCTTCCATCCGGCCGCGTCCATAGAACGTGCTCGCGATTTCGAGCGCTTCCGATCTCAGAGTCATCGCCTCCGATTCAGCGACAATCGTCCGCTGGAGAAAACCGCGAACCTCTCCGGTTCAGAGAGGCGTGCCACGGCGCGGCTCCAACCGTATCGCGAACACCTGGATGCCCGCCGGGCGCGACTTGGCGAGCGCGTCGCCCGCCTCGGCGTCGAGACAGTGCTCGCAATGACGTTCAACGCCCCGTACGCAGCACTGTTCGAGAACTGGGATCGATCGTGTCAGCAGCACGGCATCGATGCGCGCGCCCGGACGATCGTATTTCCGATGGACCGTGAATCCGAGGCAGTCGCGCAGCGACTCGGCTATGCGACCTTCGCCGACCCCGAATCGTACGGCGCATACGGGCAGGATCCGGACGTTCCGTTCGGGGACCTCCAATGGACCGACTGCTTGTTCATGAAGAACGCTGTCATGGGCGACATGCTGGCCACGGGCGTCGACGTGCTCTTTCAGGACGTCGACATGGTGTGGCGGCGCGACCCGATCCCCTATCTGCACACCAAAGCGCACCACGAGCACTGGGATTTCATGCTGCAGCAAGCGGGGCAGAACGCCATCTTCCAGCCGCTCTACTACAATAGCGGCTTCGTCTACGCCCGCAGCAACGAGTTCAGCCGATTGACCTGGGATTGCATTCTCGACAACCAGCGATTCTGCTACCTGTACAAGAGCCAACAGGCGCCGGTGAACATCGTCATGAACACGTTCCGGGAACGCGGGCTCCGCACCTGCGCGCTCGAAGAAGCGCTGTTCGTGAATGGCCACCTCATCCCGGCGCAGCCGCAGCCCAATCAACGCACGCTTCATCCCAATGCATTCGTGATTCACTTCAACTGGACCGACGGGCTCGCGGCGAAGCACGACCGCCTGCGCGACCACGGCCTCTGGTATCTCGATACCCCCGCGCCCGTGCGCGACGCAGCTCCGCGCGTCGTACGCTCCGCTAGTCGGCATGGCGAACACGCCCAATTCGTCATCTCGCACCGACTGCGCTGCATCTACGCAGCGATCCCGAAGAACGCCAGCAGCACGATCAAAGCCGAGCTGCGGCGCCTCGACCCGGAGGCCGAGGGGATGCGCTGCAGCTCCATCCCCGAACAGGCGCAGCAAGAGTACACGACCTTCGCGTTTCTTCGCGATCCCCTGACGCGCGTGCTGTCGGCCTACCAGGAGATCTCGATGCGTCTCGAGGGTAAGATGATCGACAAGCATCCGTTCACCAAACTCGAACCGGGCCTCGATCGTTTCAATGTCTTTCTCGACTGCATCGAGAAGTTCCCGTGGGACGTGCACGTATGCCGGCAAGTCGACCTACTCGGCGAACACCGGATCGATGCCTGGGGTCGGGTCGAGACCATCCAGAACGATCTCACCCGCGTGTTCCGCAGTCTCGGGGTCGCGCCCGGCCCGCTCCCACCGCGTCGTTCCCGCGCAGGGCGGGCCCGAGACTACGGCTACGCCAAGCACTTGCTCTGGAAGAAGGATCTCCCGCCGGAGATCGTTGAACGAATCCGTACGATCTACGCTCCTGATGTGGAGCTCCTCGACGCTTTGTGGCCTCAACATGGCGGGCAAGCGGGGCGCGCGTGGAGGATGCCGGTCGTACGCAGGGCCGATCAGCCATGAGCGCCACGACTGTCGAAACGCTCGAGCGCATCATCCTCGTGCATGGCCTCCAGCGGAGCGGCAGTCACGCCATCGTCTATTGGATCCAGGGCGAAACGGAGATCCCCCTCTTCAAGAACTTGGTCCCGATCGGCCCTATCCTGTCCGGGCACGCGGCCATGCCGAACCCGCGGGACTTTGCGGGCTGGTTGCAGGAGCCTGCGCAAACGAAGCGCATGCGACGAGCGCCCCGAAGAGACCAGATCATCGTGGGCCTCGAGGATCACGCGTTGGATCTCGTGCCGTTCTCGGGAGTGCCGTGCCCGATCGTCAACGTCCTCATTCTGCGTGATCCCTTCAATCTCTTTGCGAGCCGTATCCGGCGAGCCGCCGTGAGCGATGCGCCTCAGTATGCGCCGCGCCACATTCCGCGGGCAGTAGAGCTGTGGAAACGCCATGCGCTCGAGTTCCTCGACCGGACGCGCCTCCTCGAGAACAAGGTCTGCGTATACTACAATGAGTGGTTCCGCAGCCGCACCTACCGTGAGCGTACGAGCGCGACGCTCGGCTTCGAGAACTGTGAAGCACGCTTCGCACGTGTGCCGGGTGCAGGCGGCGGAAGCTCGTTCGATGGGCGACGCTTCTATGGACGAAACACGGAGATGAACGTGCTGGACCGCGTCTCCCAGCTTCACCCCGACGAGCGCCGGCTCCTCGACGCGAGCCTCGGGCACGAGGACATCCACGGGCTCGCCGCGGCTGTTCGCGATGCGACGAGCGACTCTCCCCCTGACGCCAAACCGGGCTGGTCCAATCCCCGCGTGCTGCGGACTCGACAACGTGAACCGTGAGGCCCTGATGCTGCCTTGTCCCGCAGAGGCGATCGACCTTCGCGGCTCGATGAGCACGCCACAATGACGGCGCCGCTCCCCGAGGAGCGCTTGCTGTCGGCGGCAACGGCCCGCAACCGCGACGGGTGGCTCGTCGTCACGTATGCAGGCTCATCGTTTTTGGCGACGCTCATCAACTGGTTGATCGCGGTGGGCCGCGCGGGCATCGACAACACCCTGGTCGTGGCGCTGGATCGGCGAGTCTACGACTTCTTGCTGGCACGGGGATTCACGACCGTCCTGGTCGAAGGCCGTGCCCTGAAGGACATCCGGATCGTCCGGGTCCGCGTCATGCAGTTCCTGGTGCAACACGGCTTCTCGGTCATCCAATCAGACGCCGACGCCGTGTGGCTCCGCGATCCGCGCGCGTTCTTCGAGAACGGCTCGGCATCGATCGTCGCGTCTGAAGGCACGTACTGGCCTGAGAAGGCCTACCAAGCCTGGGGGTTCGTGCTCTGCACGGGGCTCTACTCCATCCGGAGCGAGGCGAGCACGAACGCGCTCCTCGATCGCTGGCTACCGGATCTCCACGAGACGGGCTCCGATCAGGCATCATTAAACCGGTTGCTGCTCGCTGATGGCGTGACTTGGGACACGAGCACCGCGAGGCCTGAGGTTCGTCAGTTCCGTGAGCGGAGATTCACCTCGTTCGACGCACCGATCTCCGGCGCCTGCCCAGGCGCGGGCCTCAGTCTTCGGCTCCTGCCACACGCGCTGTTCCAGCGCGCTCCCGTCGAAGCCCATGCCCCGTACGTCGTGCACTACCTCCCCGACCTGGCCAAGCTTCCCGAAACGCAGGCGCTGACCACGTCAGGCTCGTGGTTCCTCGCAAGCGACTGGAAGAGGATCGAGTTCGACGCGAACACCCTCGAGCGCGTCGCGGTCTACCCAAAGCCGCGGCAACGTCCGTGGACGCAGCCACAGGTCGGCAGGAGCCGAAACAGGTACGCTTGATCACTGTGGCGTTCAAGAATCGAAGACGCTCGATCAACGGCGCGCACATACGCGCACGCGCTACGGAAACCGCCGGCGCTAGCCCAGGTGGGGCGTGCCGTCCCCGAATGAGCCCGCGGTCGGAAACGGCGGGCGGCGGTACCCGAGCACCGCTTCAGCATCACCGAAGAGTTCCTCGAACTCGGCATGCAACTCCGGTGTGAAGACCGCTTTCCAACTCTCGTCGACGCCCCCGCGAGAATGAGCCGGCAGGCTGTCCATCGACCACAGCGCCTGCTTGACGCAGATCTCCACCGCCTGGGAGAGCGGCGCTCCTCGGAATCCGAGGAAGGACAGGAAGGCCACGTATATATGTTGGGTGGAATCTCGACTGATGTCCTCCAGCTTGACGGTCATGCGCGGGACGTCGAGAGCAGGCGACTCCATCGCCACCATCTCGGCGATCGTTTCCCGCCCCTTGTGGTGCATCTCGAACCTGATCCGGCCTTGTAGAGACTCGATGCTGCGCAGCGCCTGACGGTAGCTACGTCCATCAAACCTACCCTGCGGCCTATCCAGCCACGCCTCCTCCGCGTCGAGATGGTATCTCACTCCCGAGACGATGAGGGACTTGGGGTGGCGAATGACATGCAGGAGCTTGCTGCCGCTTCCTAGTACCCCGGCCAGACGTTCTGGAGTCGCATCCGCATGAAAGGCGATGTCCCACGCATCTGGCTGGCGCCTCCTTTGGAGGCAACTGAACGTCCAGCCGAATTCGCGACACATTTGCGCGAATACGCTCTCACAGTAGAAGGTGCCCGCCTTGTGATGGGTGGCAACCACGACTTTCGAGCCGAGCCGAAAAGGAGGAATCATCGCATTTGTACCCGATCGTCGCGCGCCAAAGCAGCAGTGCCATGACCGGCATGGATCATTGATCTTGCCGTTCAAGCGCCGGAACTGCTAGGGTCTTGCGGGAGATTCGGCCATGATTCGTAGCACCTCTACCGGGAACCCGCCCACATCGAAGCCCCTCCGAACCATCGTTCGGGTGGCCGTAGTCGCCCTCGGTCTCCTCACGATCGCGGCTCCGGCATCCGCTCGGGTCGCGCAGCTCAAACTCGCCGGCCTCGGCAGGATCACCAGCGTTCCGGCAGGCTCGTTTGCGAGCGCTGGCTTCGTATTCAACGAGATCGTGGACGTGACGATCTCGATCGAGGAAACGACAGCGGACTCGAACGGGGGGCCCACGGCCGGCACGTTCAACGACCCCTCCTCGGTGACGACCTTCGATGGTCAGACCTCAGGAGCCACGGTGAGCTTCACGGGCTTCGGGTTTGAACTCACCGATCCGACACGACTCGATCAGGCGTTCCCGACCGCGGTGCCGGCGGCCGGAGGTAATCCGTCCGCGCGGTACATCAAAGACTGGGACCTCCACAACCTGTCCCCGCCGATCAGCAACGTCAACAATCTGTTCACCGTCTTGGCGGAGTTGCCAACCGTAACGATCGCTAACGTCGCCGTGGACGGTTTTCAGGTCCGCTCCCCCGACACCGCTCCGGGCAACACGACGTTCTTCCTCAACCTGACTCCGACGATCACCCTCGAAGTCGGGTGCGGAAACGGCGTCGTCGATGGCCTCGAAGCGTGCGACACGACCTGCTGCGACTCGACCTGTGACACCGTTGCGACGGCCGGCACCGTCTGTCGGCCGTCGGCTGGCGTTTGTGACATCGCTGATACCTGCTCGGGTGTGGACGGCACGTGCCCCGACATCTTCGCGTCGGGCACCGAGTGTCGCGCCGCCGCCGGGGTGTGCGACGTGGCAGAGCTGTGCACAGGATCGAGCGCCAGCTGCCCCGCCGATAGTTTCGAGTCTGCCATAACGGACTGCCGCGCCGCAGCTGGCGTTTGCGATGCGGCGGAACAGTGCACCGGCACGAGCGCCGACTGTCCGCCTGACGCGCTGACGATGTTCACCTGCGGCACAGAGTGCCGCGCGTCCACCGCTGGCTGCGATCCCGCCGAATTGTGCGTGCCCGGTAACTTGGACTGCCCGGCCGACGTCAGTCTCTGCCCCACGCCTACGGTGACGCCAACGCCGACGGTTACGGCCACACCGACCGTAACCGTAACGCCGACCGTAACGGCCACACCCACGGCAACCGCCACGCCGACCGTGACCGCCACGCCGACCCTGACCGCCACGCCGACCGTGACCGCCACGCCGACCCTGACCGCCACCCCAACCGTGACCGCCACCCCGAGCGTGACCGCCACGCCAACCGTGACCGCCACGCCGACCGTGACCGCCACACCGACCGTGACCGCCACACCGACCGTGACCGCCACACCGACCGTGACAGCTACACCGACCGTGACGGTCACCCCGACCGCAACCCTGACGGCCTCGCCGATACCCACGCCGACCGCGACGGGGATCGCGCTCGATGCCTACGTTGGATTCAAAGTCAGGGCCGCGAACATCGCCGACAACAAGTTGCCGAAGAAGTGGCGCCTCGAACTCGACGATGTCGAGCTGTCCAACGCCGATGCGGACGACCCTGAAAACTACGAGATTTCCCGCGAGCAGCACCTCCTGAACCCGGCGCAGGTCGGCGCCGGCCCCGCGGCTGATCAACCAGCACTGCACTACCTCCGTTATCGAACGAAGAACTCCCAGGAAGGCGTCGGGGCGGAGAGTGGCGGCAAGTTTCCGCGCGCAGAACGACATGTCCGCCGCCGCTGGAACCTGACCAACGCGCTCGGGACGCTCGCGGTCGATTCGCGAGAGGTCGACGCGATGCTGGTTCCGAGCAGTTCGAACGACATCGCACCACCGGCAGCTCCGGCATCCGACGAGACGCATTTCGAGTGCTACAAGGTAAGGAGCACTCGCGGCGTCATCAGCGACCAGACCCCGGAAACCACGCCCGGGAGAACGAAGTTCCGGAAGGATCTCCAAGCCTTCCTCGGCGAGGAGTTCGATGACTGCGGTACCGACACCGCCTTCGCGGGCACATCGGTCGAGGGCCTCTGTCTGTACGACTTCTTGCGGCCAGTCGGGTTGTGCAATCCGGCAGTCAAGGACAGCGTCGATCCCCCACGCGAGACCTCGGCCGTCATCGACGGCTCGACTCCACAGCTCGCGGGCTCGTTGGTCTGCTATCAGGTGCGGCTGGCGAAGAAGATCCGCTCGGCGGACGTGGCCGCGCTAATCGGCGGCGCGATTGACGACAGGGTCGACCCGAGGCAAAGCAAGCATGTCAAACGGCGCCTCCAGACCGGAACCCAGATCTACACCGCACCTGGCAATCTGTTCCCAGCGCCGACGCAGATCGATACGGTGAGAGCCCAGATCGTGTGCCTCCCAACGCAAGTCGATGCGGTGAGCCCGCTATGACGCGTAGGCACGGAGAGAGACCCTCATGAGCGACACGAAGAAGACCAAGAAAGAGCTCATCGACGAGCTCGAGATCCTGCGTGGTCAACTGAGGGACAAGGCAAGCGATGACCCGGCCAATCCCGACGCGCCAGATGAAACGGGCGTCACGCGGCGTTCGGTCCTGAAGGCCATCTGGGCGGCTCCGGTCATTCTGTCGATTCCGCTGACCGCGAGTCCGGCCGTAGGACAGCCAAGTGGCACCGTGCAGCCTGGATGCCCAACGATGGACCCGACCCTCAGCCCGACCATGCCCGGGCCGACCGCGCCTCCGGCGACGCTCGATCCGACGAGGAGCCCCACGCTCCCGCCAACAACGGTAGAGGCCACGTTGGATCCAACGAGGAGCCCCACGATGCCGCCGCCGACGAATCCCCCCCCGACGACGGATCCGACGAGGAGCCCGACCCTGCCGCCGCCAACGGATCCCGTGCAGAGCCCATCGCTCGCGCCGGCAGCAGCCTCGACTGCGTTTCCGACGGTATCTCAGCAAGCCTTCCCAGCGGCGGCGCCTGCTCCTCGCGTCGAGACAGCCCTGTTCTCGTTCGACGACTGAGCAATGCCGCCAGGCGAAGCTGGTACCGCACCTGGCACAGGTGACACCTCGCACCCGGACGGCTCACGCCGAGTTCGCCCGCGCCAACGCCACCATCTCGAGACGTTCGAGGTCGGCGACGAAATGGTCGTGCTGCCGCCAGACGGGGCCCTCGTCTACGCGCTGAACGAGTCCGGGAAGGAAGTCTTTCGCCTCTGTGACGGTAGCCACAGCCTGGAGGACATCGTCGGCGCGCTCCGAGCGCGCTTCGATGCCGACGAGGCCCGCCTCATCGCCGACGTGTCGGCGGCGGTATTCGACCTCCAGGAGCTGGGCCTGGTCCACATTCCGCCCCGAGCGGAGGGTGCCACCTCGATCGCGCCCAATGGCGTAGCTAAGACCCGTCCGAACGTCCGCTTCGTCTTCGGCTGCGAGGACCGCCCGTACTTCCATTGGCAGTTGGCGATTCTGTTCGAGTCGCTCGCCGGGCAGCTTCCCGAAGGGTGGGATGTCACGGTCGTCGTTTGCAACGACGGGGCCCCGATCTCGGCCGAGCTTCTTTCCATCGCGACAGCGTACGGGATCCGGCTTCGCACCGGCACGAGTCTCGGCGATCTTCACAATATCGACTTCGCAGGAGGCGGCGAGCGCTACGTACCGCTGAACCGGGTCGAGGCCCTCAGCATCATCCGGCATATCGTGGAACCCGACGACGTCGTGTGCCTGATGGACACCGACGTGTTCCTGTACGGAGACCTCCAGGAGCAACTGTTCCCCAGCGGGAACGCGATGGCCCGGAACTGGATCATCTCGGAAGAGAAGTACTTCAGCTTCTCTACCAAGGGCGAGCGCGGGGTGTCGCTTCCCCGGCTGCTCGAGGCACTGGGATGCTCGCAGGAGTTCAAGCCGGGAGGCGTCACCGTGTTTCTCACTGGCGAGACGCTGCAACGCGAACGGATCGTGCCCGATATTTTCCGATTCCTGCAAGTGCTCTACCTGCTCGGCAAGGTCATCGATGCGCCGAACCATGGCGTCTGGGTGTCGGAGATGGCCTGCTTCGCGTTGGCGATGTACCCGAACGGCATCGACTACGAGCTGCTCGACGTGCCGCAGTTCGCGGTGCAGGAGCAACACGCGGAAACCGCCCCGGAGGGATCGTTCTACCATTATTACACGGACATCAACGACGGCAGCCGCGGCCCGTTCTTCCAATCGCAGTGGCACAAGCAGCTGTTTCACGACACCGACATGCTGCAGGAGAACTTCGAGAGCTTTCTTACCAACGCCGCCGGGCCGCTGGAACGACGCTTCTTCGAACTGGCCGAACAAGCGCGGAAGCGCCTGTTCGGCATCAAACGCCACAAGGATTAGACCCGTTGCCCCTTCTGGAGATGATGGAGACGCCGCCCCACCTCGAGGCAGCGACGCGTCAGCAACAAGCGGCGGCGCGCGACTGTGGCCTGGGCTTTACCAAGACCACCCTGCCCTCGACGATCCATGCGCGCCTCCTCGAGCACCTTCGCACGAGCGCCCACCGGTTTCGGGCCGAGCCCAAGATCGACTACATCGACAACCTCGCCCCGGGCACGATTCCAGCACTCTACTTCGAGGACAAAGCCTTCAACGAGGGCCTACTCAGAGAATTGCAACCGCTCCACGAAGCCTGGTGCAAGATGCCACTGATCGAGTCAGCCTGTTACGGTATCCGCGCCTACCAGCGAGGCACCTTCCTCTACAATCACGTCGACCACACAGATACCCACGTCATCAGCTCCACCATCTGTGTCGATCACCGCCTCTCCGGCAAGTGGCCGCTCTATGTAGAGGATGCCGCAGGCAACGGGCATCAACTCGATCTCGATCCGGGTGACATGGTCTTCTACGAGGGGGCGCGCCTGCGGCACGGCCGCGCCTACCCCCTTCCCGGCGATTACTACGCCGCCATCTTCGTCCACTATCGGCCAGAAGGATCCTGAGCGCGACGTGAGGTACCTCTCCTACACGAACTATCAGTCAGGGATTTCCGGCCTGAGCAACGGCATCATGTCGATCGAGATCGGAGCCGTGCTCGCCTTTCTCACCAATAGGTTTCTCGTCATCGACGGCAACGTATCGCCGCCGGCCAACATCGTCTCGTACGGCGACCGCGTCGACAACGCCCATCCCAGCCGGGTCACGGATTTGATCGAGATTCCCGTGCCCTGGGGCGAGCCTGACCAGGTCGAGTTGGCACACCTGCAGAGCCGGGAACTCAGCGACGTGCATCTCGGCCAGGCCATGTTTCACGTTCCCGGCACCGTCGATCTGCGATCGGCCGATGCCGAAAGCTTCGCGAACGGTCGGACGCGCTGGCTGAGCGCCTCCGGTCCGCTCGAAGACGTCCCGGTACTCCGGGTAAGCGAAGACGACGATCCGGACAACCGCCGGCACAACCTCACGTACTACTCGTACTTCTTCTACCTTGATCAGCAGACGCGGCGCTCGGTGTACCGCATGCTGGCCCGCATGCAGGCCAAGCGGGAGCTCGCCGAGCTGGCCGCGCGCGTGGCCACCGACCTTGGCTCCTTCAACGCCGTGCATCTCCGCCGTGGGGATTTCAAAGTAACCTACGGCGTCACCACGCTCGACCGGCAACCGTGGGAGGCTCTCGAGGGACTCGATCATCATTTCAAGCGCCAGGATCCGCTGGTCATCGTCACCGACGAACGCAACGATCCCTTCTTCGACGAGATCAAGGCGGCCTATCCGCATCACGTGTTCATCGATCACCATGTGCTCGACGAGTACGGCAAGGACTTCGACGCGCTGCCGCACCGCGACAGCCTGGCGCTCGCGTACCTTTCACAGCTGATTGCGGCCGAGTCGGACGACTTCATCGGCACGATGACCAGCACCTTCACCGCGATCATCCAGCGCTATCGTGGCAACCGGGGTAAGCGCGAGCCGTTCAAGTTCCTGTGGAACGAGCTCCCAGACCAGGGCGATCGGCTGGAACGCGGCCGGCACCCGGTCAGCGAGTGCATTCCACTCGACCGGGGCATCATGATCGAAGAGTCGACGGGGCCCTACTCCTGGAATCGATACAGCCCCCGCATTTCCGCCCATTGGATGCGCGAATGGCCTGAGAGCTTCCTGACGCCAGAAGTCCTCGAGACCGGCGTGCGGAACACCGGGCTTGCGACCGGACCTCGCCCAGTGCCGCACCTTCGCGGCGAACACGCAGATGTCGAGGTCACCTTCGAGGACCTCAGCATGGTCCTCCACTCTCATGTGCCGCGCGTGACGACCCGACTGCGAGAGGCTTTTGGAGCCGCGCCTGACGCCGCGGCCCACAACGTCATCGGCGAGTTGTCGATCGACGAGTTCGACGGATCGTACCGAATCTCGGAGCGCGGCACCGAGGTCGCCACGGCCGATAGCTACGAGGAGCTCGCCAAGGCGGTGAAACTGCGCGTCGCACCGCGTTTCGTGCAGGCACGCCGACGACACGTGTGGCTCGAGGGCTGCTCGTTCCGTCGCGCCGGACATGCCATCGTGATCGTCGGAGACCTTGGCACGGAGCTGGATTGGCTACCCGATGCCCTCTGCTCCAACGGATGGGACCTCCTCTGGGACGATGTAGTTCCGATTCTGGTCGACGACTGTACGCTGACTCCGTTCGGTCGCAGTACGTGGCCGAGGGGAGCCGCGCTCCGGATCGAGCGCACACCGTGTCCGCTGAGCGGCTTGATCATTGCGGAGCATCGAGTGCATCAGCGCGACAGGCTGATACCGCTGTCGCCCTCCGTGGGCGTTGCTGGTCTCATCGCGCGCTGTGTCGATTTCCGGACGGACCGTGCACGCGCTGTCAAGCGCCTGTGTCAACTGGTCGAGAAGCGACGCGTCGGGCGACTCTCGTTCAGCAGCGCCGAACGCGCGGTCGATCTCATCACGGAGCCTTTCTTGGAGGCCGAGCGGCTTGCCACCGAGAAGAAGAACGCGGAGAAGAAATCGGCATGAGCGTACGTGAGATCGAGATTCGTATTCGCACGACCGGGGGGCACGAGCACGAGCTTCGGCTCCCGGAAGACTCGACCGAACTGCGCGACCTCTTCACGGCGTTCGCCAATCGGTCGCCGACGGCCGCCGCCACAGGCCCGCTCGTCCAACTTCCACTGGAGGGTGGCACCACAGCCTGCACCATCGCGGTAGACCACATTGTCTCGATCATCACGTCGCCCCCGGTGCTCGTACAGCTCGAGTCGGCGCCAGCGCCTCAACCCGTGGCCGAGTTCCCAGAAGTGCGTCGCCCCGGCTGCGTCGTGATCGACGACTTCCTCGGCGTCGACGAGCACCAGGACATGCTCGCTTTCGCGTTCCGTGAGCGGAACCGCTTCGAACCCGGAACGGTCGACGGTCGCGTGCACCCGGGTCGGCGGAATTGGGTCATCCTGAACTTCGGCGACCTCGCGCATGCCACGCTCATCATGAATCGGCTGCTCGTCTGGTTCCCGCTTCTCGCCAACGCGCTCAACACCCCGGTGTTTCCGATTGGGCGCGCCGAAGCGCAGCTCACGGCCGGCAACGACGGGGACTTCTATGGCGCGCACATGGATACTGACGGGAAGGATGGCCTCGACGAGCGGGTCATGGCGTGCGTCTACTACTTCTTCCGCGAGCCGAAGGAGTTCAGCGGCGGCAACCTGCGCCTCTACGACACCGTTGAGTACGGGGGCCAGCGACGCCGGGCGGAATCGTTTCAGGAGATCGAGCCGGTGAGCAATCGCCTGGTCGTCTTCACGAGCACGACGTTCCACGAGCTACGCCCGATCCATTGCCCGTCCAAAGACTTCGAGAACAGCCGCTTTGCGGTCACGAGCTGGCTCCATCGCAGGGGGACACCGGATCCACACGCAACCTTCGGCTGGGGACACTTTCACTGCGGCCAGGTCGCGTCAGGGTTCCGCGCGCGGAGCGCACGAGGATGATCTTCACCGCCTACACGGCTGCGGCAGATCCGGCGACCCAATGGCGCGCTGATCTCCTGGAGTACTCGTGGCGCCGCCTCCGACAGCCCGGGGCGCTCATCCGCCTGGCGCCGATGCGACCCGGTCGACACGCTCCAGCCCACGTTGCCGCCCGGGTCGTGGAAACACTGCCCTGGAACCCGCATCCGTATACGGAGGATGGGTATGCGGGCTATGAGCTGCCGGCCGCGGCCCTCGAATGGCTGTTTCGCGAGCGCGTCGACGGCACCGTCCTGTTGCTCGGCCCGCACAGCATCCTGCAGCACACCATCACCGAGGAAGCGACACCGGGGCGGGTCGTCGCGGCGCCCTGGCCAGACATGCCGACCGGCGACGGTCCCTTGGGGCTTCCCGAGGAGTTCAAGTTCCTCGAGTGCTATTGCGTGAATCGCCAGCTGCCGCTGGCGTCGGTGCAACCGCCGCTCCTGATCCACACCAGCGACCTCCGCAAGATCGCCGCGCGATGGCTGGAGCTGACCTCGATCATCCGCGCCGAGGGAAAAGGGCCGCACGGAAAACTGCGCGACGCGGATCGTGTCGCGTACGTCATCGCGGCCGCCGAGAATCGCCTGCTCCATGGGTTGGCCGAGATCGCGACGGGCACCGAGGGAGAGAGTAGCAAGGCTCCGATCCTCGACTACACTCGATCCGTCGAGTCTCCGCGGGGAGACATCGTGTGGAATCAAGACGTCTACCACCCCTGGGACACGGTCTATCCCGAGAAGGCACGGCCTGGAGCCGGCCGAGACTTCCTTGCCCTCTTGAACGAACTCGTGACCCGTCGCACGTCGGGCGCAGACCTCGGAGTGGTCCGGCCGCAACGGCGCCCGGGCGTGCGTGAGGCGCGACTCCTCGAAGACGTGCAGCTCGAGATCCCTGGATGCGTGGAGTTGGTCACGCTGAACGACTCCGCCGCCGCGATCTGGGAACTGTGCGACGGGAAGCGCACATTGGCCGAGATCGTCGGTGAGCTCCAGCAGCGCTTCGACGCCCCTCGGGAGACGCTGGCTGCGGCCGTGGAGTCGACGGCGAAGGAGCTCGACAGCGCTGGCGCCCTCGAGCTCGAGGACTTGTTGTAGTGTCAGACCGCACCGCGGAACGACCGCGCATCTTCGTCTCGATCGCGTCGTACCGCGACCAGTTCCTCCCGTTCACGATCGACTCGGTCTTGGAGCAAGCGACGCACCCGGAGCGCCTGACCTTCGGCCTCTGCTGGCAAGCCGATGAGTCGGAGCAGCTCGACGCCTACATCGACGACCCCCGTTTTCGCATTCGGAAGTACCCTTACCACGCGAGCCTCGGGTACGGGTGGGCACGCGCGGAGATTCAGAAGCTCTACGCCGGTGAGAAGTATCACCTGCTGATCGATTCCCACTCCCTGCTCGCCAAGGGATGGGACGAGAATCTGATCGCACAGCTCGAGGCAAAGCCCGGGAAGAAGCCGCTCCTCACGACCAGCTCGCCACCGTTTACGTTCGACAGCGACGGCAACGCGAAGATCCCGTGGAGCGGCACCGAGCGCGACGGCGTCCCGCTGATGAAGTGTGAGCGAGTCATGCCGGCCGGGTGGATCGACATCCAGATGGCTCGCGAGCGGAAATCCGAACGGCACCAGCAGACGGGCCTGGTCTGCTGCAACTTCGTATTTACCCACGGCGCGTGGATTCGCGAAGTGCCCGAGGATCCGGCCATGATCAACGCCGGGCACGAATCGGCACTCTCCGCGCGCACCTTTACGCACGGCTACGACATCTATCTGCCCGACGAGATCCAGGTCTGGCATCTCGACTACGACAACTATCCGTCCGGGCGAAACAAAGTCTGGGAAGCCAAGTCAGACGCCTGGCAAGCCGAGGGGACGCAAAACATGCTGCGCCGCCTGGACGTGTTGTTCTACGGGCGCGGCGACCAGAGTCTGCTCGGCCGCTATGTCCTCGGCACGGAACGCACGGTCGGAGAGTGGGCGGAGGCGATAGGGCTCGACCTCAGTGGCTGACCTCGACCCCGCGCTCCTGCCGCATCCCCTTCCCCAGCGCGCGCACACGACCTATGCCGACATCGACGCCACGCTCGACCTGCTGATCCTCAGCAAAGATCGCGCCTGCCAGCTCGACGGCTTGCTGCGAAGCATACGCGCCTTTCTGACCGTTCCGCATCGGATCCACATCCTCTACACCAGCTCGAACGTCGCGTTCGAGCGGGGCTACGATCGGGTGCGCCGGTGGCATCCTGGCATGCATTGGGTCGATGATGAGGGAACCTTTCGCCAGAGCTACCTCCAGCTCCTCGCCTACATCGCGGCTGGTCCAGGCCGCTACCTGATGCCGGTGATGGACGACATGGTCTTCGTCCGCCCGTTCACGGCGCACCCGCTGCTGCAGCTGCTCGACCACGACAAGGATGTCCTGGCAGTGTCCCTGCGGCTCGGCGAGAACATCACTTATTGTTATACGCGGAACTGCCAGACGACCCCGCCGGATTTCTCGCACGGTTACCGGTGGGCGTGGAAGACCGCGAGCCCGGGCTACTGGAACTACCCGATGTCAGTGGACGCCAACGTATATCGCACCGCGGAGATGGCGACGTACATCCCGCCCCTCCGTTTCGGGAAGGCGGCGATGGTCGAAGCGCGGATGGCGGAGAGCCCGCTCCCACGACCGCACATGGTATGCGAAGCGCGCCCCACCGTCATCAACCTCGCCGTCAACCGAGTGCAACACACCTTCAAGAATCGACATGGCGACGTCACGCCGGAGGCGCTGAACGGTGCTTTTCTCTCCGGGTTTGCGATGGACCTCCGTCCGTTCGTCGGGAACACGTTCGACTCATGCCACATCGAAGCCGAGATCCCACTGGTTCCGGACCGACGTCCGCCCCCCCCGGCGACCGCAGCACCTGCGTCGCCAGGATGGCGTCCTCGGCGGAGCGCGGTCGCAACAGAAACAGAAGAGGACGGCGAGCCTCTTTCGCTCGTGCTCCAGGGGGGCGCCGAGAAGCTGGCTCTCAACCCGACCGCAGCAGCCATCTGGAGGCTATGCGACGGGACGCGGACCGTAGACGACATCGAGACTGAGCTCGCGTTCCGGTTCGATGCGGAGCGCAAGCACATGCACCGTGATCTCCGCGAGGCACTGCAGTCGTTTCTCCGCGCGGACCTTCTATCTCACACACCCGAGTCCGATGCCCATCAGCGCATCGATCTCCGAGAGATCCCGTGCTTCGTGATCAACTGCTGGGACGATCCAGATAAGCGCACGTTCATGGAACGACAACTCGGCGATCTCGGAATCCCGTTCGAGATCGTGCGCGGAGTGCGCTCCGATCCGTCGTGGGTCGGAGTCGCGCTTTCCCACCTCAAAGTGTTGCGGCTGACCCGCGCCGAGGTTCCGTTTCTCGTACTCGAGGACGACTGTGCATTCAACGAGCGCTTCCACCCGGTGTGGAACGTCCCCGCGGAGGCCGATGCCCTCTACCTCGGCATCTCGGAGTTCGGATTGCAGACGCCTGGGGAGTTCAGCTGGGGCAAACAGAACCTGAACCGCTGGCAGCGCTACGATCCGATCTATCTGCGTGTCTTCAACATGCTGGCCCGGCACGCCGTGCTCTACTTGTCGTCCGACTACTGCGCGCGGGTGATCGAGTCGCAGGTGAACGCATTGACGAACCCCCGGCTCCCCTATCCGGGGGACATCGGCTGCGCGATGCTCCACGCCTCGCATACGATCCTCACGCCGGTCGATCTCGTGTGCAGGCAGACGACACGAGATTCGACGGCCCGACCTCTGCGTTGATGCCCGCCCGGGGAGAGTCGTGAAGCCAGGATCGATTCAGGGATTGCGCACGCGTGCAGCGTGCGTCGTCTCGCATCGATACGGCTTTCTGTACGTAACGACGGCCAAGAACGCGACCTCGACCTTGCGCGCCGAACTCACGAGCGAGCACTGCGGCGGTGAAGTCCTCGTGCGATCGCAGGTCGAGCCCGACATCTGGAACCGATACTTCACCTTCGCGTTCCTGCGCGATCCGGTAGTGCGATTTCTCTCCGCCTACCAAGAGATCTCGATGCGTATGGAGCGGCGCGAAGTCGAGCGTCGGCCGTTCGCATCAATGCCGGACGACATCGAGAGGTTCTTGGCCTTCGTGGACGATGTCGAGACGCACGGGCCGTGGAACGAGCACATCGCCCCGCAGACGGCCTTCGTGGAAGGCCGTCGCATCGACTTCTGGGGTCGCGTCGAGACCATTCAAGAGGATCTCCAGCGTGTCTATGCGAGACTCGGCATCGGCCCCTGTCCGCCCCTGCCCATACGGAGAGCGCGCCGCGAGGACCGCTACGTCATCCGGCGGGCTGGCCTCGACGCACCGACGATCCGCCGTATCACGACGCTCTATCGCGAGGACATCGACCTGATCGCGACCACCCGAGCGGACGCATCCGAGCATGATCGGCCGGTCCGAGTGACGATCGTCCTCACCGACGGGAGCGACCATTGCGTCGAGCTGTCTGAAGACCATCCGGTCCTCACGGAGCTCGAGGCTTGCCGGCCCGCCGGAGGTATCGGCGCGCCTTCGATCCCGCAACTGCTTCAGATCCCACTCGATGACGGCACCGCCGCACTCAGCTTCGCACCCCGGGATCTCGTCCGACTCGAAATGCGACGCCCCGGACCGTCGCCGGCGACCGCGCGTGCCCTCTCCGATCGATCACGGCGTCCGACAATCGCCCGCACGTCCACCAAGCCCACCGACGGAGATCCGCAGACGAACGTGACCGAGGGCCACCTCGGCGGGTACCTTCGCTCGGTCGAGAAGAGGATCAGGGGCAGCGCCGCCGGCCCACATGGCGATGGCGCCACCTGGTACCCGCTCCTCTGGCAGTGGCTCGTCGAGGATCTGGGGATACGCTCGGTCCTCGACCTCGGCTGCGGCGAGGGGCACGCCGCCGGCTTCTTCCGTGACGCCGGCTGCGACGTCCTCGGCATCGACGGCAGCCTGCTGGCGCGCTCCGACAGTGTGATCGCCGGCCGCCACGCTGTCCACGACTTCGTCGATGGACCGTTCGTCCCCGCCCGGAGGTTCGATCTGGTGTGGTCCTGTGAGTTCGTCGAGCATGTCGAAGAGCGGTTCACGCACAACTTCCTGACGGCGATCGCGTCCAGCCGGAAGTACGTACTGATGACCTTTGCGTCACCCGGCCAACGCGGCTGGCATCACGTCAATTGCCAACGACAGGACTACTGGGTCGAGAAGCTGCGGCGATTGGGGTTCGCGCTCGACGAGTCGCTCACGACGGAAACACGCCAGATGGCTCACGGCCACTTTCAGTCATGCGGCCTGGCCTTCGTGCGCCGAGACACGCCCACCAGCAGCAGAGAGACCGTCGGGGCGGCGGAGGCGCCAATCGGCATGGCGGGCATTCGCTCGGTCGCGACGCACACCGCGAACGTGGCCACCAGCCGCGCTAGGCAGCCCGAGCGCCCCGACGCACTCACGGTGAACTCGATGGAGATCGCACGCATCGAGGATCGGCCCTTCTATCTGTTTCACGACATCTTCGTGCACGGCACACGGCCGAGGATCGTCGCCGTCTGCTCGGCGTACGGCGACGACTGGAACCCGGCCGAACACCACGTCGACTACAACGCAGTGGATCTGGTCCTCGGCCAACATCGCGTGCGAGGCCGTTGGCTGCGGCACCGGCTCGACTCCTGGGAGCCCTGCATGATGCTCGAGTTCGAGGGCCCGGAGATCGAGGGCGCCATTCGGGACGACGAGATCCGATTCACCATCGAGGTCGGCAGCCACGCGCAGCGATTCTCGATCCCCACGCGCCGCACTCCAGCATTCGACGTCGCCATGAGTCTGGTCGTCCGGAACGAGAACCGGTGGGTCCGTACCTTCCTCGACTACTATCTCGCCTGCCTGAAGGCGGAGCACGTGTTCGTCTATGACAACGGCACCGCCGATCGGACCGCACTGCTCTCTATTCTCGCCCCGTACCGCGCGCGTGGGGAGGTCACCTACATCCCGTGGAACTTCCGGTGGCGCAATCGCGTGGATCGAAAGATGACGGCGCAACCCGCACAGGAGACGCACTCGCTGACGCGTTTCGCGCACTGTCGGTGGCTCGGGTTCTTCGACGTCGATGAGCTGCTCCGGCTTCCGCATACGACCTTACCGGCGTTCCTCGCCCGGTTCACGGCGGCCGCGGTCGATGGCCTATCGTTCGGCACTCGCTGGTTCTCGTACCGAGGACCCCTCGGCTTCGACGATGTGGAACAGCCGCCGCTCACGTATCTCTACGCGCGCCGAGATGAGCTCGGCCGCAAGCGACAGAAACTCTTCGTCAAAGGCGGCGCAGTGCGCTTTCTGCGATTGCACACCCTGGAGGACGGAAAGAACGAACTCCCGATCGACGACACTGACATCTTCTTCCACCACTACGAACAGCGTCCGGGGCGATTCGAGAACGGCAAGGAGAAGCCCGGACAGTACGACGGCTACATGCTGCGCTTCCGAGATCGCCTCTCACGCGGCCCGGCTGGCAGCTAAACCGTAGAGTCAGCACCTGGTGTCCCTTCGGGGACCCTACACGTGCGCCGGAGGCCGTCAGGCCGCGCCAAGTGGCCACAACCCGGTAGCTTCTCGATAGTACGCAGCATCGTCGGCGAAGACCTCGAGTGCGATGGCCCGAGTTTCGTCGTCGTAGAAGAACTCGGGCGCGGGCACGCCGTGCCTACGCAACCAGTCCGGAGCCCTATCCGTGGCGACCTGACGTAGGGCAGGATCGTACGGCGCCTGATTGTCGTGCGGAATCGGCACGACGATACCGAACCTGCGATTCAGTTTGCCGAGCTCGTCGGCCAGCCGCTCCACCGCGATCACCTGATCGAACCGCAGGCCCTGAGTGTTGTGCAACTGCGGGACGAGATGGTGCTGCAACGGGAGCCGATGCTTGCGCAGGTGCTGCACCGACAAGAGAAACTGCCGAAAGCTCTTCGACCGAAGCGACATCCGTTGCGCGGCGTCGGCGAAGCACCAAGTGGCCGGATCGCGAACGACCCAGCGCGCATAGAAGCCCACCAAGCGCCGAAGCGGATCCCGCACGAAGAATACCTTCCAGTGGTCGGTGTATTGGCCGACGGTTCCATGCCAGACGAGAAACCGGTCGAGGTCCTCCACGGGCGCGTCGACCGCTGCTTCGATGGCGCTTTGACACCACGTGCGAATGCTCTGCGAGCCGCATTTGGGACTGTACACCGCCACGAGCTTGAGGGCGTCGGAGGCGAGGAAGAAGTGGGCCATGTGGAATTCAAGCGCCCGCGGACGCTTGGAACTCCCTGAACGTAAGGCACTGCTCCCAGTCGGCGGCGGAACGTATCGTCACAGGATCAGGATTGGCGCCGGTGAATACGTCCGGATGGGCGCGTTTCGCCCGGAAGTCGAAGCCGGCATAGATCTCGTAGTCTCCAAGCGTGCGTAGACGACCGCAACCATACGGCCCTGGCAAGGGGCGCTCATGGCTCGAAAGGAGCTGGTCCAGTCGTGCATAGGCTTCGGCGTTGCGTCGCTGGATCGCCTCCTCGCCATGCTCCCAGTGACGCCTGGGTGGGCCGTCGCGATGTTCCATGTGCCACGCAACGACATCGCTCGGCAGGAACGGGTCGTAGCCCCACGTAAACGAGCGAATGGTGACGTTGATCTCCTCTCCCCAGTAGTACTGTCCGGGATCCTGCGGCACCTCGACGTTCCACACGCCGCGGGTGAATGCGAAATTACCGTTGATGAAGCGGGTGCGGCCAGGGCGCTGGGTGTTCGGCGGACCAAAGTCGAACCATGGAGCCCAATGTGTCGATTCGTCCCAGCCACTGACTTTCGTCGTCGGCACTCCCATCTCGAGTCGTCGGTGCAGTGCCCCCGTGTCATCGCGCCAGAACAGCGGGGCGTTCATGGTCAAGATCGGCTTCGTGCCGGGAAGATCCTCGAGCATCGCGATCAAGCGTACGTCCCAATCCGGCTCCAGGTACATGTGCGAGTCGATCTGGAGGGTGTAGGGCTCGCCCCGCCACAACGACTGCGCGATGTTCCGCGCCCATGGGCCCCCCTGGCTCTCCCGGATGGTCGTATCGACGAACCGAAATCTCGCATCGTCTCGAAAGGCGTCGAGCGGAACCGGTGCCTGCGGATCGCCCTGCCAGCAAACTCCGAAACGCAGACGATCTGGACAACGGGCCGCATCGAGAAGGGTGCGAAGCGTCCGAGGCAGCTCGGGGTCCGTGTAGGACGCGATCGCGATGAAGATCTGAGGTTGCGATGCCACGACTCCGAGCCTACATTCTCCGGGCTGGCGTCTCCAGTCGCCGGCCGCGCCCTTCAGAAAGCGAACGACCGTCGCATGCGAAGAGACAAGGTCTTAGGCTTCGGGTGGCACTTCCTGCCGAACGCCTCCTCGAACTCCACTCGCACACCGCGTCTGTTCGACTGGACGGACGACCCGAGGGAGGCCACGGCCGACGTCGCCGTCTACATGGGCGTGGCGATAGCAGACGGCATCGGGGTTCCGGGCCGCAAGATCGCTTGGGTGCTCGAGTCACCAGACATCTCGCGCTCGCAGAAGACTACCCCTTTCATCGAGGAGCACCTCGACGAGGTCGTCGCGAGTTACGAAGTCGTGCTGACATCCGACCGTGACTTCTGCAAGCGACATCCGAAGATCGTCTATCATCCTGCCGCAGCGAACCTACCGTGGATCCCGGAGAGCCAGTACGCGCTCTACAAGAAGAGCAAGCTGTGCTCGATGTTCGCATCCGGGAAGACCATGGTGGCGGGCCATCTCTATCGACAACAGGTAGCGGCGCGCCTCAAAGACACGCTCGATCTGTTCGGAGGTGCCTGCGACAGCCCGCGTATCGGAGGGTCCGGCGCGCACCCCGACAAGAGCGAGGGCATCATCCCCTACATGTTCCAGGTCGTCCTCGAGAACGCGAAGGTCGACTTCTACTATACCGAGAAGATCACCGATTGCTTCGCGACCGGAACAGTGCCGATCTATTGGGGGTCGTCGTGCATCGGCGAGCTCTTCGACACTGAGGGCATCCTCGTCTTCGACGACACGTTCAGTGTCGATGCCCTGAGCGCCGACTTGTACTACGAGATGATGCCCGCGATCCGCAACAACTTCCGCCTGGTACAGGAGCTCGAGGGCACCGACGACCTGCTCTACCGAAGGTACCTCACAGGAGAAGCCTCGGTCGGGCCGTGGAAACCGAACACCCGGGAAACCGCCTGCCGGGCATCCCCGATCCGTAGGCATCAACCGACGGTGCCGTGGCTCCCCTGGGATCCCGAGCGTATCGCGGCTGCGTCTCGTACCGTGCCTGCCACGGACGCGGAGCGCGTCCGCGTCGCAGCCAGCGGACAGGGCCAGAACGTTCGCACGCTGGCCGAAGTCCCTACCGACCACGTCAGCGTTCGCGAGATCGCGTCGACCCTCCATTCCCCACGATGCGCTCAATCCTCCGCCTTGGAGGCGTGGCCGCCCCAGCTCACCAGGGCCTTCCTCGTGCACGTGCCGGACGCCTTCATCGGAGACGGTGTCGTATTCGACCGCGACCGCTACTACGGGATGGACCGATGGTGGCTCGGTCGTTCAGCGAAGCTCTACACCGGCACGCGCGAGGTCCGTCACATCGAAGCGGCAGTATCCATTGCGGCGTGGGGTGGCGAGGCATTCCAGCACTTCGTCATCGACGCACTCCCGGCCCTCGGCGCCGTCATCGATCTCCTGGAGACTCCAGAGCTCGCGCACGTCCGGATCGTCAGCCACGACGAGCCCGACCGGGCGGCACGGTGGTTCTGGCAAAGACTCCGCCTCCAGGATCGCATCGTCGCCAAGCCGCGCAATCGATCATCCGCCCTCGTCGTGCATGCCGACCTCGTGCTCTTTCCGCAGTTCGAGCCCAACCTCAATCAGTTGGGCCTCTACCCACGCGGCACGCTGCGCCCGATCCAGCGACGCCTCGGAACGCTCGAGCCGTCGAGCCAGGATCTGGTGGTGTACCTACAGCGCAACGGACCGAGATCGGTCGAGAACGAGGATGCACTCCTGTCACGGGTCGAGAGTGTCATCGGAGGCAGCGGATTGAGCCTGCACATCTTTCGGGGGGCCACGGACCCCGGTGCGGCCGCGGATCTCATGCGACGCGCGCGCGTCGTACTCGGCCCCCACGGGGGCGCCTTCGCGAACCTCGTGTTCGCGCAGCCGGACACAGGCGTGATCGAGTTCGTGCCGCTGCAACGACTCCTTCGGCAGCAGGCCCGCGACCCCCTGACGATGTACTACGGACTCGCACAGGCCGCTGGGCTAGACTATTGGTTCGTCGAGCCAGATCGTTTCGAGCACGACGCACCTGGCATGATTGTCGACACGAACGCGGTCGTAACCGCCCTGCGGCACATGCTGGAGGGTCGCTAGCTCCCATGGCGAAGAAGCCCGCCGAAGACCCCGAGGCGCCGTATCGAGACGGCTCGTTTCTGCGCTACTACCGCGCCGTCAACGAGACGCATCGCGACTACCTCGTCTACGAACTGGGGCCCAGGGGTTTCTATGCCGAGATCTCCTCGGTAGCGCGCGCCATGATCTGGGCGTGGCAGCACAGGCTGCAGTTCGCGCTCGGGTCGAAGCACTTCGCGTATCGATGCCGTGACGGATGGAGCGATTACTTCCAGCCGTTCTGCCGCGACGCCTGCGAGGTTCCCGAAGAACGGGTCCACGACTGCTTTCGCTTCGAGAACCGCGCTGGGCTCGGCGAGCTGCGTGCGTTTGCGCCAGCGAGCGTGCGTTTCGGGACCCGTGCATTCACCAGACCGGTGCCGCAGATTGCTCACTTCATGAGGCTCATCTTTCGACTCAGCTACGACTCCGGACGGGCCGTCGTTCGCCTCCGCGAGACCTTACGGCTTCCCGAAGACTACGTTGCCCTTCATATTCGAAGGGGCGACAAGGTCGGCGACGAGGACGTTCAGTATCCGGTGGAACGATACTTTCGGAGACTGCATGAGATTGGCGGACTCGACGCACGGGCCCTCTTCGTCATGAGCGACGACTATGCGACGGTCGACGAAGTGCGCACCTACCTCGAGTCGACAGGCCAGACGAATCGCGTCGTCACCTTGTGCCAACGCGAACACACGGGCTTCAGCGTCAACAAGCTCCAGAGAGGCGAGGACTTCACCGGACCGGGTCGACATTTCGAGAACGCAGAGAGCTATCGTAGCTACGTCCGAACGGAAGTGGACCGGTTGCTGGCCGAAACGTTGATTGCGACCGCCGCGAGCCGCCTCGTCACGACGAGACGCTCCAACGTGGGACGGACGATACGCGCCCTACGCCCCGACGAGAGTACGTCCGGGGTCCTGGGCTAGTGAGCCCCAGCCTTCAGAGCATTCGCCAGGATCCCACCACCCGAGAACCGGTGACGATCCAGACAGGTAGCAGCCCGGAGACAACTCGGTGCCCTTAGGTCGGAAGTCGTGGAATGCGCCGCGAGTGGGAAGAGAAGCCTCCCGGCGACGAGGCAACGGCGCCATCTACGTATCGCTGACCAGTATCTTTCAGAATCAGAGCCGTCTGGTGCGAACACTGCAGAGCATGCTCGATCAGTCGCTCCGCCCCGACGCCATCTTTCTTCACCTGTCGTCTGAGCCGTATCTCAAAGATGCGGGGTTCTCGGGACGCCGAATCACGGATCGAGAGCTGGGGGCGTTCCTCGAGCGCCACGAAGCGCTCGTCCATGTACGCTGGGTCGAGAATACGGGCCCGTATCGCAAGCTCGTCCCGCTCCTGGGCGACCTCGTGGACGGCCGACTATCCGACGCCAGCGCGGCCAGGATCATCACCATCGACGACGACCTCGAGTATCATCCCGACACCGTCGCGTCGCTCGTCGAAAGCGGCGCGCCCTGCGCGTGCCTGCGCGGGTTCGAAATGCGCCTCGACCACCCCAGCAAACTGTCCGAGTGGGGATATTTTCAGCGAACGAGGCTGTCGAGCGGATCCTCCGTGCTCAACTTCGCGACTGGTGTCGGGGGCATCCTCTACACCGTACCGGCATTCGCTCGAACGCTCGACCTTTTGCGTGACGACACGATGTACCGAGAGTGCTGCCCTACGAACGACGATATCTGGTTCAACTTCCTCAGGATCGTCAACGAGGTGCCCATGACGATCATCGATGCGCCTTACGTCAAGCAAGACCTCACCAACTACACCACTTCCCTCTGGCTGGGGTTCAACAACGAACGGAACAACGAGCAGATCCGCGTCACCTCACGGCGGCTACGCGAGCAAGGCTTGCTCTAAGAAATCAAGGACCCGAAACCCGCGAGCTGACCCAACGAAGAGCAGCCATCACTGTCGGGCTCGCGGAACCCTCCCCTGACGCTTGCGCGTCGGGATCCGCGCGAGCAGTGCCTCCGCCGCTGTAAGGTCGGCCGACGGCGTGCGCTCCGGGAGCGCGGCGACGGCAGCGGAGACGATCTGATGCGCCTCGTCGGGTCGTGACGACGTTGCGAGCAAATCCCCGAGACCGTTGGCAGCACGCAGCCGAAAGAGCGCCGCGTGCTGCCGATCTGCCAAGGCCATGGCCTCGTGGTAGCGAGCCTCTGCATCGTCGGGGCGTGCGCGCGCTCGCAGGATCTCGGCCTGTGCACACAGGAGGTCGACGTGGCCGAGGCCATCGCCCGACATGCGCACGTACGCCAGGCCGGCGTCGACGTCGGCCTGTGCCGCGTCCCAAACGCCGGCGCGCACTTGCAGCGTGGCCAGGAGAGCCAGCGCAGACCCCTCGCCCCAACGCTCGTTGCCGCGACGCCGCTCGGCGCAGGCCTCTCGCATGCGCCCGCCGTCCCACGGGCCGGTCGCACGATCCCCGCGCGCCCATTCCGTAATGACCGTACTGCCCGCATTCGCCGAGCGCAGACCGAGGTCATCGCTGAGCGTGTACACACGCTCGGAGTACGCGAGCGCGACCTCGGCGTCGTGCTCGATGCCGGCAACCACAGACGCGAAAAAGAGCACGAGGGTGAGGCTGAGGGGATCGCCATAGGCCTCGGCCAGGGCGACGGCCCGCTCGCGCATCTCCCGCGCCTCCCCGAGATGCCCCTGAGCCGTGAGAACCATCCCAAGGACGACGCGTGCGACGGGTTCCGCGTTCGTGACCAGGCCCTGGAGGGATTGGTCTGATCGAAGCGCGGACTCGAGATGATCTCTGGCCACCCTGAAGTCTCCCGCCGTCGCGTACGCATACCCACGATGTACGTCGGCGAACGCCTGGCGCTCCGGGAGATGGAGGCGCGCGATCTCGGCCGTGCGCTCGGCACTCGCGACGGATTGCGAGACCCGCCCCGAGTTCAGCAGCACGAGTGTGGTGGCATTGCTGGCACGGAACGAGTCGTCGTGCTGCCCAAGCGCGTCCCCGAGCGTACCCGCGCGCTCGGCGGCGCGGAGCGCGTTCGGGCTTCCGTAGCCTTCGGCAAGGAGCAGCACCGTGCCGAGCAGCTGCTGGAGCCGGCATTCCGTCGATGCACGGTTCGGTGCAGCGGACGCGATCGACAGCTCCGTCAGCGCCGCGCGGAGGTTCGCGGCCGCCTCGCGGTATCCCGCTAACGCGAGCGCAGCGAAAGCCGCGCGCTCGAGCTGGGCGGCAGCCCGCTCAGGCTCTCCTGCGGCGCGCAGGTGATGCGCGACCACCGTAGCCTCGGACGCGCCCGGCTCGTGCTGGGACGCCTCCAGCACCTCGGCGATGGTCCGGTGCAAGGGCCGGGGGTCGTCGTGGACGCGGGACTCGATGACGCGGCGATGCACGTCGTGGCGAAAGCGGTAGCCGTCCTCCTCGGCGTCGTACACGAACAGCTGGCCGCGATCGGCCAACGCGCGACAGGTGCGTGCGGCCTCCTCGGAAGGCCACTGCAGCACCCGGGCGAGCAGATCGGCGCCGAAGACGCCGCCGCAGAGGCTGGCAGCACGGACGAGGGCCTGCTCGGAAGGCTCCAGGCCGCGGTATTGGTCCATGACGAGATCGCCGATGTCATCGGGAAGCTCGGTATCCGCGGAGGACATCGCCGTGAGCTCCCACCCGCTCGTCGTCCGCCGGACGCGCCCGTGGCTTTCGTAGTGGTCGGCCGCGAGGCGGAGGTAAAGCGGCACGCCACCGGAATGCTCGGCGGCAACGTCTTCGAGCGCGCACGCGGTCTCGGTATCGAATCGATCGGCGAGATAATCGCGGACCTCGCGCGCGCTGAACGACTCGAGGGCGAGCTCGGCCCGCTGACGTTGACGGAGGCGTTTCGCGAAGGCGCGGATGCCCGAGTCGTACGCTAGCGCCTCGGCCGGACGATAGGTACCAACGACGAGGAGCGGAGCCGGATCGGACCGCTCCGAGAGCAGGGCGAGCAGGTCGAGCGTCGAACCGTCCACCCATTGCAGATCGTCGAGCACGAGCAGCAGCGGACGAACGGACGCACAGCCTTCGAGGAGCGCCGCGCCCTCGCGGAGCATCTGACCCGGTGTCGTAACGCCCGCGTCGCCGCCCGGAGCAGTGAGATCCGCCGCGAGCATCGCGCCCGGAATCTGAGCAAGCCAGCGTCGCGCGTATTGCCCGAGCGCTGCCCGCACCGTCTCGGCGAGATCGCTCCGCATCGCCGCACCAAGCGCCGAGAGGACAGGAAAGAAGGGTTCCGCCCCCGTGTGTTGCTCGAGACACCTCCCCCAGAGGACACCACCGCCCGCGGCACTGACGATACGGGTAGCGAACGTCTCCACCAGTGTCGTCTTGCCGATGCCGGGGGCACCCGCGACGAGCGCGACCGTACGCCGCCCATCACGCGCGCGCTGCCAATGATCCGTCAACCACGCGAGCTCATCCGTCCGACCGATGAAGCCAGAGGGGACCTCCGCTTCTTCAGCGGGCGCGTTCCCGGGCACGAAGCGGAATCCACGGCGCGCGACCGTCTCGACGTAGCCGCCCCGTGGCCCTTCGCCGAGCGCACGGCGGAGCTCGCGCACGGTATTGGTCAGCACCTGCGGAACGACGGCAGCGTCCGCCCAAACCGTATCGAGCAGCTCGCGGTGCGTGACCAGCTCGCCCGCGCGCCCCGCCAGGACGCGGAGGACTTCCCAGGTCTTCGGGCGCAGATGCACCGCCTCGGTACCGCGAAGCAGCTGCCCGCCGACGAGATCGAGCCGGAACGGGCCGAAACGCAGCGGGGCAGTAGAGTCTGTCTCGTCGGTCGGCAGGGTCGCGTCTCTCAGTCCAGGCACACTAAACCTGTCCCAAGTCGGGGCGGTCCGTCCATACGTAGCACTACGGGGTCGTCGAATCATTGTTCCGAAGTTGTAGCGTTTCGTTAGGACTCCGCCCGCGGCGGCCCGCTATCTCGTAACCACCATGGCACGGACCGGAAGCGAGAAGCCGCTCTTTCCCACCGATCGGGCGTTCGTCGTGCAGTTCCGCGGCGGCGGGTCGTCGACGGAAGGCGGACGCGTCGAGCACATCAAGAGCGGACGCAGCGTGCGCTTTGCCGATGCGCAGTCGCTGCTCGCGTTCATCGAGGAAACGCTTGCCGGCCGGGTCCAGTCAAACAAACGTCAGGAGGACGAATCATGAGGCAATCGATTGTAGGACTTGGCATCGCCGTCGTCATCGCGGTCGGCGTGATCGGGCTCACGGACCCCGCTGCCGCGCAGCAGTACTGCGCCACCCAGGTCGACGGAACTCCGTGCGGCATGCAGGCCGGGGCGTCGCTGACGAGGTTCGAGCTGAACTCGGTATGCCGGGCGGGCGAGTGCGTCATCGACTGGATGGACAGCTGCAACGGCGTCGTGTGCCAAACCGGCAACGAGTGTCTGCTCGGACGGTGCGTGCCAAGCAGCTGCGACACCACGACGTGTACGGCGCTCAACCAGTGCCACGAGGCGGGGGTCTGCGTTCCCCCTGGCACCTGCACGAACCCCGTCAAGCTCGACGGCTCCCTCTGCGACGACGGAGACGCAGGAACGACAGGCGACCGGTGCGTGTCTGGCGTCTGTAGCGGCGACCCGGCCGTTGACCTCTGCGATGGCGTCGTGTGCGGGGCGCCCGCCTCCTGCAGGTTGCAAGGCACGTGCGATCCGGCGACCGGCACATGCACCACGCCTCTGGCGCCCGTTCTAACGCCGTGCGGTGGATTCTGTCGCGGCGACGGCTCGTGCGGCGGCGACAACTGCGCGCCCTTTCAGCTCGTCACTTGTTCCCTTGGGGTCGCGTGTACTTTCGACTCACGCTGCAATCCCGCGCAACTCTGTGCAAATCCAGGCCGCCTGGCTCCAACCGGTACCGAATGTGACGACGGCAACCCGACCACGGTCGACGACGTATGCGCAGGGCCTCCCTCCGCCACCTGCATGGGCATGACCCTGAACCCCGCCGAGCCGCTCGACCTCACACGCGCCATGATCTGGGCGCGGAGCCGCGGCAAGGTGCGCCTCGAGGGCTCGGCGCCGACGATCGACACCAGCACGGGGCTCACCATGACGATCATGGACGGGCTCGGCTTCACCGTCGTTGGCACGGTCGGCCCCGACGATTGCCGCACGCGCGCGAGCAGCGGCCGTACGAAATGCCTGTTCCGCGATCCCGTCGAGAAACGGAAGAAGGTACGTATCGCGCTCAATCCTTCGAAGAGCGCTCCCGACATGGTCGACTTCAAGATCTTCATGAACAAGATCGACGCCGCCCAGCCGCTCGACGGCCCGGTCATGCTGACCATCGAGGAGGGTGGCGGCGCGATCTACGAAGGCTCGATCGCAACGTGCCAGATGCAGGCGAGCAAGCTCAGCTGTAGATAGACCATCCGCCAGGGGGCTCCGGCCTGCAGCGCTGGAGCCCCCTGGGGTGCTGGAGCCCCCTGGGGTGCTGGGCCTTGAACCGGGCGTCACCCAGCCTCCGTTGCGACTTCCCGGGCTTGCACCCGTACTACGTCGAGCAGTAACGCCGGTCCGCCTGGATCATTGCCCGGATCGAGACGCGCGAGTTGTAGTCGCGAAGCAGACGCGCCATAGGGGATCCCATGGCTGGCTTGCTCGAGACGCTCCACACGGTACGCATCCTGGGTGGATCGGGGGTTCTGCGCCCGATGGCACCCTCCAAGTTCGTACGGACTGCAGGCCTGATGCGGGCCTGGGGTCCCTCACCGGCCGCTGGCTTCGCGGCCTCGGCCATTCGCAACCCCGAGCGTACGGCCATCATCGACGAGGCCGGCGCGCTCACGTTCCGCGAGGTGCACGAGCGCTCGAACGCGCTGGCCCGCGCACTCGGCACCTGCGGGGTCGAGCCCGGCCACTCGGTCGGCATGATGTGCCGGAACCATCGCTGGTTCATCGACGCGGTCATTGCCTGCGCCAAACTCGGCGCGCACGTCATTCTCATGAACACGATGTTCTCGGGACCGCAGCTCGTGGAGGTCGCGAAGCGCGAAGGCGTCAAGGCACTCATCTACGATCCCGAGTTCGCCGAGTTGCTCGCCGGTCTTCCCGACATGCCGCGCTTCGCGACCGGATCGCTGTCGGAGGCCGCGGACGACATGAGTCTCGAGCGGCTGCTCGGCGAGAGTACGCGCGACGATCTGGCACCGCCACGCCAGGCACCGCGCACCGTGATTCTCACCTCGGGCACGACCGGGACCCCGAAAGGTGCCCAGCGCCGCCCGCCCGCCTCACTACAGCCGGCCGCCGCCCTGCTCTCGACGATCCCGCTTGGTGCCGACGAGCGTACGCTCGTCGCCGCACCGCTCTTCCACTCCTGGGGTCTCGCACATTTCAACTTGGGATTGCTGCTCCGATCGACCTACGTGCTGCGCCGGCGTTTCGATCCCGAAGCGACCTTGCGCACACTCTGCGACGAAGACTGCAGTGCGCTCGTCGTCGTGCCGGTCATGATGCAGCGCATGCTGCGTCTCCCGGATGAGGTGAAGCGCCGCTATCGGCCCGCCAGGCTTCGGGTCACCGCCGTCAGCGGCTCGGCGCTCCCTGGCGAGCTGGCGACCGAATGGATGGATACGTTCGGCGACAACCTCTACAATCTCTACGGCTCGACGGAGGTCGCATGGGCGAGCATCGCCACACCGCAGGATCTCCGCGCCGCACCGGGCACCGCGGGACGCGTTCCGTATGGCACGCGCGTGCGCGTCGTCGATCCCGACGGCCGTGATCTCCCCCCACACGAGACCGGCCGGATCTTCGTCGGCAACGAGATGGCGTTCGAAGGCTATACGGGCGGGGGCAACAAGGCGCAGCTCGGCGGATTGTTGTCCTCGGGTGATGTCGGCCACTTCGACGAGGCCGGGCGCCTGTTCATCGACGGCCGCGACGACGAGATGATCATCTCGGGAGGCGAGAACGTCTTTCCACGCGAGGTCGAAGATCTGATCGCCGCCCATCCCGCAGCAGAAGAAGTCGCAGTGATCGGCGTACCCGACCCGGAATGGGGACAACGCCTCAAGGCCTTCGTCGTACTCACCGCCGGCCAAAGCTGGAGTGAACAGGACATCAAGGCGCACGTGAAGACGAACCTCGCGTCCTACAAGGTCCCACGCGAGGTCGCGTTCATGGACCAGCTACCGCGGAACGCCACCGGCAAGATCCTGAAGCGCGAGCTCGCGTAGGCGCGGGATCGGTCCGATGGGTCGTTCCCTCCTGAGCGCCCGTCGCTCAGGGAGCGGGGAACGTGCTGTCGGCGCTCAGGAGGCGGGTCGTACCCGAGCTCGGCTTGGGCAGCTCGAACTTGCTTGCCGTTCTCACTTCCGTGAGGCTGATCGTCGACATACCGGGACGCGTCTTGATGGCGAGACTTCCGTCGATCGTCGTGTGCGCGAGAATGATCTCCTCGTCGGCGGGCTTGCCCGTCACTTTCACGTTCTTGGCGAAGAGCACATTGCACAACGTCAGATCGCTCGTGCTGCCGCCACTTTTGAAGGAGAAGCTTCCGTCGACGGTGCAACCGATGCCGGGAGCGGCACAAGTGCCGCATTCGTAACCAACGTCGACGGACGCGGCCCGGGCGCCGTCCACCTTCACATTCTTTGCGACGCTCGTATCGACGATATCGACGAGGTGAGAACCGCCGGGCCCGAGTTTGATGAAAAGCGAGCCCGTGATGCTCGCGTCCTTGACGTTGATGATCCCGCCGTCGCTGCCGAGCGCGGCGGTGACGTTGCCAGTGATCCCCGTGAACGTGACGGAGGGCGCGCCGTTCACGGTCGTGGTCTGGAACCCCACGACGCGAAACTCGTCGGGCGCCAGCTCCTCGATACGGTAGGCCGGGAAGGCCGGGCTGCCGCCGTCCGGTTCTACTGTAAGGTTCTTGCCCTTCTGTTCGGCGATGACGTTGCCAAATCCTCCGCCCCAGCACGGTGAGGCGATCAGGCCGAGGAACAGTACGAAGGTCAGGATCGTGGTTGCGAACATGGGGGGCCTCCTTTTGTTGCAGCGCGGGACTCGTCATCCCGCAAACCCCGCCTACCTCAACCGGGCAACCAGAGACAACTCATCCTGATCTCATTCCAGCCCGGCCTGGCGGAGTGCCGCGTTGCGTCGAGTGTCCACCGCGGGGCGCGAGACGCCGAAATAGCCCTGCACGAGGCCGAGGGAAAAATCGGACCTGACGCGACGCCCGTCGGCGATCGCCGCACGCGCATCGTCGAGCCGCCCAAGCGCAACGGCGTTCATGGCGATGTACGCGTAACCCATGAAATACGTAGGTTCTGTGGCCACCAGCCGCCGGGCCGCTTCGAGCGACGCGTCGTAACGCCCAAGTTCCCAATACGCCGACGCGAAATTGTCGTGAATCCAGACCATAGGCCCCTGGGGATTGAGGCGTTGGGCCCGCTCGGTCGCCGTGATCGTAGCCTGCGGATCCCCCGAGAGAATCTGAGTCCAGCCCAACCAGATCCAGGCCTCGGGCATACTCGGGTTGAGGGCGATGGCGCGCCGGATCGATTCGAGCCCGTTCTCCGGCTCGCTCACGGCGAGATAGGCCGCGGCGAGACCGAGCTGCGCCGCGGGGTCACGCGCGTCGAGCTCAACCGCACGGCGCGCGCTCGCCATCATGGCCGACACGAGCTCTTCATGCGGCCCCTCGCGGCCGAGCATCAGCTCCGACAGGCCGGCAATCGCACCTTGCCCGAGTGCGGTCGCGAAGCGAGGATCGCGCTCGACGGCCAACTCGAAGAATCTCCGCGCCTCGGCGAAATCTTCGAGGGTATAGCGATCGAAGTGCTGCAGGCCGAGTTGGTAGAGGCTCCACGCCTCCAGGTTCTCCGTCCCTCGTTGACGCGCCCGTTCGCCTTCGGCGCGCCTGAGATCGCCGACCAGCGACGCGGCGATGGTCTCGCTGATCTCGTCCTGCAGCGCGAACAGGTCTGTAATCTCGCGGTCGAAGGTCTCGGCCCACACATGCTCGCCCGACACCGCATCGATCAACTGTGCGGTGACGCGGATCTGACCGGCGGCGCGGCGCACGCTCCCCTCGACCAGATAGCGCGCATCGAGCTTGGCACCGACCTGTTTCAGGTCCAGGTTGCCACCGCGGTACTGGAAGCTGGAGTTGCGTGCGATCACGGGAAACGCGCGCCAGCTCGACAGGCGCGTAATCAAGTCCTCGGCCAGCCCATCGGCGAAGAAGGCCTGCTCGGGATCGGGGGACCGATTGTCGAACGGCAACACCGCGATTGCGGGCCGGCCGCCGAAGTCACGCGCGCGGGCCGGATCGCTCGCCGGCGGCGGCACCTCGACCACGTTCGACGGAGCGGGCGGCCGCGGCGCACGTGCCCAGGCAAAGAGGGCAATCGCGCCGCCGAGTACGACGAGCGACAGAATTGCCATCGGCAGCGAACGACGACGTGGCCGTGACGGTGGTGGGGCAACGGGTGTCGCCTTTTCACTTCCCACCGGCGCAACGAACGTCGCGATGCCGTCCAGTCCGACCTCGCGAATGTCCAGCGACTCGTCGAAGCCCTTCAACACGTAGCTTCCATACGCCTGCCACCGGATCGGCTCGGGAAAAAGCCGCTCATCCAACCGTTGCCGCGCGCTGCTCGCGACTGCGGCCGACATCAAGACCTGCCCCGGTTGCGCGAGGCCCTCGATGCGCGCCGCGAGATCGACGGCAAGCCCCTCGACCCGCGGCGGCGCGACACCATCGGAAAAGGATCGCTCGCTCACCTCGCCCATGTGCAATCCGGTACGCACACCCGGCAGCTCGGGTTCGGCGGAATGCCCGCGCTGAAGTTGCAATGCGAATGTGACTGCAGCGCTCGGGGTCTCGAAGGTCAGGAAGCAGCCGTCGCCCGCCCAGTCGATGATGCGCCCGCCCGCGGCCTCGGCGAGGCTCCGGACGAGCTCGCGATGCCGCTCGATCAACTCGCCGACGACCTGATCACCGCGCCGCGTCTTCAACGCCGTGGAATCTGCCAAGTCGGTGAAGACCAGCGTGAGAATTCGCGAGCTCTCAGCCATACTGTATACGTCTCGGCGAGCGTCGAATCGCAATGCCCATCTGCTGAACCCCTCCCTCGCCTCGACACGCAACCGCTGGACCCCGAGACAAATAGCGCTATGCTCCGGGTTCTAGATAGCAAGTCTGCCCCAATAATTCACAAGGAGATCTCACGATGACTCTCGCAGAAATCGCCCAGCGCACCTGGGATGCCGTGGCTGCCGGCGACATGGACGCACTCGTTGCCGACTACACCGAGGACATGATCTTCGTCATGCCCGGTCAGACGGACCAGATCGACGGGACCCCCGACTTCCGCGCCGCAGTCGAGAATCTGGGCGCCGCAGTGCCCGCCGGTTTTGAAATCGTGAGTCTTCGGCACATCGAAGGCGATGGCGAAGTCGTGACGATCTGCGACTGGAAGTCCGACAAGATCGACGCGTCCCAGCTCGCAGCCCTCTTCCGCTTTCGCGGTGACAAGATTTACGAAGAGCGCTGGTTCGTCGACACGGAACAATGGAAGGGTGCCTTCTAGCGGGAAACCCTCCCTCGACAGTTGCCCCCCTCGGCCACTCTCGGGCAGCTTCCGACGGCTCGGGGATTCGTCTAGTACTGCTCGCCATGGAAAGACAGATCGTAAATCCGTGGACCTGGCAGGACGCGCTCGGCTTCGTGCAGGCGAACGAGGTCATCGGAGCGCAACGCACCCTCGTATGCGCGGGCCAGATCTCCGTCGACGGCAGCGGCGCGCCGCTGCACGAGGGTGACATGGCGGCTCAGCTCGGGCAGGCGGTCGACAATCTCGAGACGGTGCTCACGAAGGCCGGCTACGCCCTGTCGGACGTCGTGCGCCTCACCTACTACACGACCGACGTCGATGCGTTCATGCAGGCAGCCGCGGTCGGCATGACGCGACTGGCAGAAGGCAATTGTCGGCCAGCCTCGACCCTGCTCGGCGTCGCGCGCTTGTTTCATCCCGACATCCTGGTCGAGATCGAAGCGACCGCAATGAAGTAGCGCCGACTCGCCGCGAGCGCCGTGGAGTACACACGCGCTGCGGTCCCATCCGAACACCAAGGAGGCTCCATGAGCGCCCCGTCTACTCGGCCCTACCGTCTGTACGGCATGGCGCCGTCGTACTTCACCCGGAAGATCCAGGCGTACTTCGAGTACAAGAGCATCCCGTATCTCTTTCGACGCTTTGGCGGCGCCCATCCCGCGGCGCGCGCGGCCGGGTGGCCGGGAGGAATTCCGGTCGTCCAGACTCCTGACGGGGGCTACATGTGGGACACCACGGCGATGATGCTCTACCTCGAGGATCAGGAACCGGAGCCGTCGATCCTCCCCACCGATCCGGTACAGCGGTTTCTCTGCTTCGCGATCGAGGACGTGGTCGACGAGTGGCTCTATCGTCCCGCGGTCGGCTCACGCTGGTTCTTCCCGCGGAATCGTGAGCACGGCTCGTGGGAAATTGCTCGCGATGTCACCTGCGAGACGCCGATACCATGCCACCAGGCCGCCGAGATGGTCGCCGACTATGTGACCGCGAGCTGCGAGGCGTTCGGGGTCTCGCAGGACAACGTCCAGGCCTGGATCGACGAGGTGCTGCTCCCCTGGGTCCGGGTTCTGAACGCGCATTTCGAGGCCACCCCGTTCCTCTTCGGCGATCGACCGTCGCTCGCCGACTTCGCGCTCTTCGGTGCGAACGCGGCGCATTTCATCAACGATCCGGTATGCCGCGGCTGGCTCGACGAACACGGGCCCGCGGTGGTGCAACACACGCATCGACTGCTGCATCCGGAGGATCTGGAGCTCGGGGCATGGGCCGCGCCCGGAGACGTCCCGGACAGCTTGATCGCCGTGCTCCGGGACATGGGACGGCTGTATCTCCCCTGGGTCACTCGGGCGACGGTCGTAGGGGAGGCGGAGCTCGCGTTTACCCGGGGCGACACGGTCACGATCGCCGCCTCCGCCTTTCTCAAGGACGCGCGTGCGGTGCTGCTCGCACGCTACGAGGCGGCCAAGAGCGAGGAGCTCGAGGCCGTACTCGAACGCGCCGGTGTCGGCGAGTTCTTCGCCGGCCACTCGGCTGAAGCGAGCGCCGTGCCACGCTACGCTGCGCCGCCGCAACCGCAGCTGAATCGATCGTTCGCGCCGTCCGCGGAGGTGGAGGCCGCGACGTTCGAGCAGGTCACGCGCGACCCGACTTGAATTCGTCGTGGCCGTTGCGACATTTACCCCTCCGTCGATTGAGCAACTGCATCGTCTTGCTACGGATGCCCGACGTCATCGACCACAGTTCGCCTTCGGTCGCAGGACGATTCGTCGGATACAACGCGACATTATGCCGCGCTTGACACGCGACGACTCGCTGCGGCAACCTTGACGCCCCTCGTGTGCCGTACGAGTCCCAAGGAGGCTACCGTGAAATCACTACGCCCGAGTTCCATCATCCTCAGCGCCGTCGTGCTGCTCTCATTGTTGTTGACGGTGGGTAGCCGGAGCGCGCTTGCGCATACGAACTACGACCGGGTGTTTGTCTTCGACGGTGTCGAACGCACCTACACGGTGCACCTGCCCGTGGGCTACACCGGCTTGACGCCCGTCCCCCTGGTACTCGACTTCCATGGATTCGGCTCGAGCGTCTTCGTCCAGCAGTTCATTTCGGGCATGGAGGCCGTCTCGGACGCCGAAGGGTTCATCGTGGCCTACCCCGAGGGGCTCGACGCTTCCTGGAACGGCGGCCTGTGCTGCGGTGAATCGGTGGCCCAGAATGTCGACGACGTCGGATTCGCGCACGCTGTCATTGCGGCAGTCGTTGCGGAGGAAAACATCGACGTGCAGCGCGTATACGCGACCGGGCTCTCGAACGGTGGTGCGATGACGCATCGGCTCGGCTGCGAGGCAGCGAACACGTTTGCGGCGGTCGCGCCGCTGGCTTTCCCCTTGCCGTTCTCGCCGCTATCGGTCTGCGTACCGAGCCGGGCGATTCCGGTCCTGCACTTCGCGGGGACCGACGACACGCTGGTGCCCTACGGCGGGAACGTCGATCCTTTTCTTGCCTCCGCGGCCGCGAGCTTTGCGTACTGGCGCGATACCAACGGCTGCGGAGCGGGCCTTCCCGACGAGACTGTCGTCACGGGCGCGAGCATGTGCGAGACGTACACCAGCTGTACGGACGGGGTCGAGGTCGGACTCTGCAGCATCGACGCCGACGACACTCCCCCCGATCCGGGCCACATCCTGTACTTCAACCAGGATCTCGTGCTCGCCGAGGTGGCCTGGGACTTCCTGTCGCAGTTCACGGCCCCGCCACCGGTCTGCGGAGACGGCGTCCTCGGAGCCGGCGAGGCCTGCGACGACGGGAATACGGACAACTTCGACGGCTGCAGCGCGACCTGTCAGATCGAACAGCCGCCCTGCGTCGGTGACAAGGCGTGCAAGAAGTGCGAGCGCACGATCCTGAAGGAGTCGGCAAAACTCGCGCAGGGACGTGCGAAGATCCTCGCCAAGTGCGAGCTGGCCAAGGTCAAAGGGAAACACAGCGACCCCTGCCCTGACGCCAAAGCCGCAGAGAAGCTGGCTAAGGCGTCCACCAAATTTGCCGCCCAGCTCGGCAAGCAGTGCGGCGGTGGCGACAAGGTCTGCAACGGTGTGGGAAGCGGCGGCGTGGCGGAGATCGCCCCGGACGCGCTTCTCTGGCCCGGAACCTGTCCGAATTTCGAGGGCAGCCTCGACCCGGCGTGCAGCGCCACCGTCACCGACTGTAGTGGGATCCTCGACTGCCTCGAGTGCATCAACGACACGGCGGTCGATCAGGCCGTAGGTCTGTACTTCGACGACCTGACGGCGAGCACCCCCGGGAGCGAGCTCAACAAGTGCCAACAAGCCATCGGCAAGGAGGCACAGAAGTTCCTGAACACGAAGTCGAAGATTCTGCAGAAGTGTTGGGACTCCCGCGTCAAGGGTAAGCACGAGGACGTGTGTCCGGACGCGACCGCGGCCGACGGCACCGCGGCGCGCAAGGCGGCCGACGCAATCGCCAAGGCTGAGGGCAAGAAGATCGCGAAGATCTGCAAGTCCTGCGGCGGTGCTGGGAAAGCCTGCCAGACGGCGATCGGTTCAGTCGCCGGCGACGGACTCGCCGACGATCTGGCGCCGAGCGCCATCTACAACGCCGTCTTTAGCTGCGACGCCGTGCAGGTACCGGGCGGCCAGGACTGCGGCGCCATCGGTCTCGTCGATACGCTCGAGAAGCTGGTCGAATGCGTCGACTGCGTCACCGAATTCAAGGTCGATTGCATGGACCGGGCCCAGGTGCCGGGATTCACGGCGTACCCCGCGGAGTGCAATCCCTAGCACGCGCGGGGCAACGACGAGGACTGTCAAGACGGGCCCCGGGGCTCGTCGAGTCCTTCATCAAGACGAAGCTCGAGCGATGCTAGCGCTGCGCGCGCTCGCAGGTCATGTGACCGCTACCACTGCCAGACGCGCTCGTACCTGTTCAGCAGGCGCGCCAGGTCGCGGCGACCGATCGTCTCGAAGCCGTCCATGAGCGGCGCCTCCGCAATGCCGCGCTCCGCGAGATCCTCGCGTACCGCGTACAGCTTCGCACCCTTCTCGACGAGTTTCGCGAGATCGTCGTCAAGGCGCGGCGGCTGCGTCTGCTCCCACGCGCCGAAACGGAGTCCCGAGGCGTCCTGCCCGCGAACGAGATAATTCACTGCACTGCCTTGCAGGAGGACGTCGATCTCCGCCCCCGCGCCACGCATCGCGTGCGTCAGCCAGATGATCGTATCGTCCTGCTCCTCGAGCGTCCCACGATACGCCGATGTCACAATGTTCAGCACCTTGGCCATGACTCACCTCACCGCGTCGGAATGACGAGCGTGTTGTCGGACTGCTCGGCGAACGCCCACAGGTCCCCCGGCGTGCCACGACGTGTGCCCGGAAGCAGCTCGGTCACACCACGCTCATCGACGCAGAGCCCGCACTGCACCCAATCGACCTTGGCACCGCGACGCTCAGCCTCCGTGATCACCGCCGCGACCCAATCCTTCGGGTTCGGGTGATTTTCCTCGGCCACGTCGCGACCATGCACAGTGTTCGGGTGCGGCTTCTGGGACGGCGAGGCAACGGAGACGGCGCCTTCGTACGCGAACACGTTGACGTCGTAGCCGCGACGTACGGCAGCGTCGATCAGACGAAGCGCCGTCGTCGTGCGGCCGTTCTCGTACGGTGCATCCATCAACGCGAAGGTCAGTGTCTTCTTCTCAGCCATGTCGATGCTCCTAGTGCCAGAGGGCCTTCCGACCCGCAGCGAGATGGTCGATGACGACGTCGAGAGAGGCCGGCGCGACACCGCTGGCCAGCGCGTCGACGGCGATACCACGCTCGCGAAGCGAGAAGTCGTCCGCCAGCACTTCGACCCCGGCGCCGGTGAGCGCCGACAGTGCGTCTCCCACCGCGCCGCGCCGTGCACCAAGGACACCATTCTCGACGAGAAAAACCGTCACCGCGGTGCCATCGGCCGCGAGATCGGTCGCCATCGTGAAGTAGTCCGGCACCGTGCGTGACTCGAACGCGTCACGCGATGCAATCAACAGATAGCCTGCCATGCATGCCTCCTCGTCGAAGTCTCAACGCGCCACTGATCGCTATATGCCGCGGGTCGCCGCGCCGAGTCCAGCCCGCCATGAGGAGCGTCAGGCAGCCACGCGCGACGTCATCGACACGAGACGCGTGGCGATGACCTCATTCAGGTTCGCGTAGATGCGGGCGCCGATCCTGGGATAGCGACGGCACAACCGCTCCAGGCTCTCATTCGTGATACCCAAAAGGCGCGTATCGGCTATCGCATGGACGTTCGCCGTCCTTCGCCCCTGAAAGTAGGGCGCGATCTCACCCACCACATCACCGCGCTTCATCACGAGCAGCGGCAGTTCGCGGCCCTCGCGACTCGACGTCGCCAGCAGCTCGCCGTCGAGCACGACGTACAGGCTGTCTCCGGGATCGCCCTCTTTGAAGAGCTGCTCACTCGCACGCACGCTTCGGATACTCGTCATCAGGGCCACGATCCTCGCCTGGTAGGGCCGCAACCCCCGGAACAGTGGAATCGACAAATGTGGGGCCTCCCCGAGGTCGAGTGTCAGAACGTCCCAGATGGTGACGACGCGCATCCGCGATGCCAGAGCGGGCGTAAACGTCAGGTCGACGACCCATGCTACCGCGAGGGTAAAGGCCGCGAGCATTCCGAACTCGATCTGCGACTTCATGCTGCTCAGCATCAGACAGGCGAACCCGAAACAGAGCGCGACGGTGGTGTAGGTCACCGGCCGACCCACTACGCAGATCGCCTCGATGATGCCCCGCGTCTGATCCGCGTACTTCTTCGACGCCGCGTTGAAGTGAGCCATCAGGTGGATCGTATCGTCGACCGCAATCCCGAGCACCAGACACGCCACCAGTCCCGTCGTCGTATTGAGGGTGATGCCCGACCAGCCAAGAACACCGAAGTAGATCAGCACAGGGAGTGCATTCGGGATGAGGGCAACAAAGCCAGAACGCACCGACATGAACATCAGGGACAGAATCGCGAAAATGATGACGAACGCAGTACCGAGGCTCAGCGCTTGCCCAATGGCGATGTCGTCCATCGTCCTACCGAGGAGTACGGAGTTTCCTGTCACCGCCGTCTGCAGATGAGACGGCACAGACTCCAGATAGGCCTCGACGCGTTCCACCAGGCGCATGATGGCCGCGGAGTCCATCGCCGTCGTCCGCACCACGACATTGGCGACCTGGTAGTCGAAATCGACGAACGTGGTGATCTCGTCGTTGGCTCCGATCACGAGCAACTGGCTCACCAACTCCCGCGAGTCGGGAATCCTCCATTCCTCCTTGGAGCCGTCCTGCAATCCTTGATGAATGACCTTGACGTAATCGGCGAGCGACGTACTACCGCCGACCTCGGGCTGCTCCAACAACCACGCCTGCAGCCGTTCCAGCACCCGAAGATTCGCAGGTTCCTTGAAGGCGTTCTCGGCCGTCGTCTCGAGGATGACATTGAATGCGTTGGCGCCTTCCAGATGATCGTTCACGTGCTCGAAGTCCGATCGCACCACATTGTCACGCTTGAAGTTGCTGACCATGTCCGTGCCGACTTCGATGAAGAACATTCCGGCGAAGGCCAGCACTGCGGCGATCGCCCCCGCGATCAAAATTCCTCTGCCGTGCTTCAGGTCGAACCTCGCGATGTCTTCGAAGAGGGCGTCGAGAAAATCTTTCCCCGCACGCGCTCTGACTTTCTCCGGCACCGCAAGCAGCTGCAACAGCGCTGGCGCAAACGTCAAAGTCACGGCCACAGTGACCATCACTCCCACGCCACAGAAAGCGCCAAACTGAACGATAGCCTCCAACGGGCTCGTCATCAGGGAGAGAAAGCCCGCCGCGGTGGTGATCCCCGTAAAGAGCACCGGGGTCGCGACCTCGGAGATCGCGACCCCGGCCGGGCTCTTCAGGTCCTCTGAGTCTTGGGACCTGAGTCGAATCGCGTCGTAGTAGGCGGAGAGAACGTGGATCGAGTACGCGAAGCCCACGACGAGCATGATCGGCGGCGCCGCGATGGTGATCTGATTCAACTGCTCGAAGGTCACCGCAACGAAGGACATCGTCACGAGGATCGAGATCCCCGCCGTGAGCAGCGGAATGAGGACGCCCCGCACGGTCCGGAACGAGAGAAACGCCACGAGTGACATGACGAGTACGGAAAGCGGCGTCGTCACGCCGAGGTCACGCAACATCAGCCGGTGCATTGCAGCCTTCACATGTGCCCCGCCCGCCACCCAGACCTCGAGGTCCCCCTGCTCCTCGTTCGCGATCTTCTGAATCTGCGCATCGATGCCGCTCTCCTGAATCTCCTTCGCGGGAAGATCGAGCAGGGTCACGGCGATGACCGAGACACGCCCATCCTTAGAGACGAGATTGCCGGCGTAGATCGGGTCGGAGAGTGCGCGACGGCGAAGATCGGCCAAACCCGCGGCGTCCTCGGGCACATCCTCGAAGAACGGCTCGATCAAGAGCGAGCCGTTCTTCCCCCGAATGTTGAGCGCGGTCGAGAGACTCGAAACGCGCTCTACCTGCTCCAGGCCTTCAATGCGTTCGCTGATGATCTGGATGCGCTCGAGATTCTCGGCCGTGAACACATCCTCGCTCGAAAGTGCGACCAGCGTCGTCTCGCCAGAGTCCAGGAGCGACTTGATGCGCTCGAAGTACAGCCTCCCCTCGTCGTGGAGAGGGAGCATGCTGTCCGTCGACGAGTCGATATCGATCCGCGGCTGGCCAGTACGAACGTCGATCAGGAGCAGCGCGCTGAAAACCGTCGCAGCGCATACGATCGCGAGCGTCAGTCTGGGGTGCGTCAGCACACTGCCCAGAATTCGATCTTTCAGCTGTTCCCTCGCCATGCGCTCAGCACCTCTGGCCGATAAGTCAGAGCTGCGCAACACTCGGAGAGCCCGGGGCTTGTGTCAGCTTTCCGCGCTCGCTGGTTGCGCGTCGTCGCGGGTGGGGGACACGAGCACCATCATCGCGGGGGCGATCAGAATATCGGCCAGGAATGCCATGACCGTCGCGAAGAAGGCGAGCAGGCCGAAGTTGACGGTATTCTTCATGTACCCGAGGGTGAGCACGAGCCACCCCGAAGACAGCACAAGTGAAGTAAAGAGGAGGGCCGAGCCCGTCGTCTCGAGTGTCAGGCGCACCGATTCATGAGCATCCCCGCCGATCTCGTAGTAGCGCTGGAACTTGTGCATGAAGTGAATCGTGTCATCGACGACAAGACCGATCAGGATGCAGCCGATCAGGAGCGTCGAGTTGTCGATGCCGATGTCGAGCCAGCCCATGAGCCCAAGTGTCATCAGGATGGGTGCGAGATTCGGAACCATGGCGAGGAGGCCCCGCTTGAGATCGCCGATCAACAGGACCATGAGCGGCGTAATGATGAGCAACGCGATGACGTACGAACGCGCCATGGTGACGTTCACGACTGCGAACGTACGTGCGAAGAGGCTACTCAACCCCGTCGAGCTGATCTCCGCGCGATCCCCCAGGATCTGGCGAAAACGCTCCTCGACCCTCCCGATGAAGTCGCCGTAGTACATGCCATCCACCATCGGCACGCGCAGGCTCACACGCGCCAGGCGATACTGGCTGTCGGTCACCTCCTCGAGATCGTCGGTCCCGCTCTGCTCGAAGAGCAGCAGCTCCTGGGCGATGAGCTGACGATTCTCAGGAATCGTGTAGAAGGTCTGGCGATTCTCGTTCAGCGCCCGGTGGATCTCTTTGACGACGTCGGTGATTGAGATGGCCTTGCTGATCGGGATCTCCGGATCGTCCATGGCCTCGACCGACAGCATGGCTTCCTCGATGCGCCGCAGGGTTTCGGGATCGTGCAAACCGTTCTCGCGACCGGTATCCACCACCACCTCGAGGCTGTTCGCGCCGCCCAGGTACGCCTCCACATGCTCGACGTCGACGCGCAGGGGATCGTCTTCGGGGAACCAGTGCAAATAGTACTGAGAGAAGCGAAGGTGGCCGATCCCGGCGGCGAACATGGCGGTAACCAGTGCGCATACGGCCAACACCCGCCAGGGATAGCGGGTGGATACCCGGCCGACTCGCACCAGGAGGCGCCCGCACAGAAGTTCCAGATTGGTGACGCCGGCCTGCCGAGCCCGCAACGGAGACAGCGCAAGCAGGGCTGGTAGCAGGGTCACCGAATAGACGAAGGTCAGCATGACACCGATCGGCGCGACTCGTCCCAGGTTGGACACCTGCGCCAGGTCCGCTGACGCGAAGGAGATCATGCCACCCGCCGTCGTGAGCGCCGCCATCATGACGGCCAGCCCCGAGTGGCCGAGCGCAAAAGCAATCGCGTCCCCCTTGGCGTCTCCGGCGTTCAGGCGTTGATAGACGATGGTCAGAACGTGGACCGCGCTGCAAATTCCCACCGTGAGCAGCAGCGGTGCCAGTATCTGGCCTGAAACGGATGTCGGAATGCGGATCGCGGCCATGATTCCGAATGTCGTCAGCAATGAAGTGACGACGACGAACATCGGCAACACCACACCGGACACGCGCCGGAACAGCGCGTAGAGCAGGAGCGCCACGACGCCCAGCACCCCCGACATGGTCACCCTCATGTCACGCATGAACATCTGCGTAACGCGGACGCTCGTGAGGTTCTCACCCGTCGCGCGAATCTCGAAGTCGGGCCCCTCGTGACGCGCGACCACATCGAGGAGTGCGCCAATGAACTCCCCTCGTTGCTCCTCGTTCAAGAGTTTGAGCTCGACACTTTCCGCGCCAGTATCGTCGTCGAAGCCCGCGAGCGCAGCGTCCGGAGAGCCGTCGGTGTGGGAGATCTGGGGTTCGATGGTGACGGTGGTGATCGCCCCCGTCGGATCGATGAGGGTGTTCACATACAGTGGAGTGCCGCGCACCCGACGCTCGAGCGCTGCCAGATCCGCGTCGCTCTCGGGCCACGCCTCCATGAGGTCTTCGACGATCAGCTCGTCGCCTTCACCGCGCGTGCTGCGGGCGTTGATCAGGCTGGTCACCTCGCCCAGGTACGGGATCTCGCGCTCGAGGTCCTCGTGGAGAACGCGCAACTTCTCCAGGAACGCGAAATCGAAAACCCGTGGAGGGTGAAGCGCGAGCAATACCCGTTGGTCCTGTCCGAACTGGTCACGGAACTGGTCGTAGATCTGGCGCGCCGGATCGTCGGGCCGCAGGAAGCTCTCGACGGAATTGTCCGCGGCAAGATTCGGAAGCTGCACGACGAAGATTCCACTGAGCAGCAGCATGACGACCGCAACCGCCCATCGCTGGCGCACCACGAAGTGCCCCCAACGCTCGAAAGCCTGCTCGATGTTCGCGTGGATTCGCAAGGCTCCGACCGTTCCCCTGAACGCGCGAAGCGAAGATACAGGAGTCGGCAGAAATTGAAATCACGTACGTTCCGGTGAGCGCACTGGCGAGTAGTGCCGAGCGCGGCGCCCTGTAGTCACAACCCTGCGCCGCCGGCATACTCCTCAATTCTGGAATCCAGGAGCATGCACATCACGTCATGACGGGTCGCGATCGTATCGAGAGGCTGTTCACGCGCTGGGGACACTTCGTCGTCCGCTGGCGATGGGCCACACTGGTGCTCACCCTGCTCGTCACGGCAGGTCTGCTGAGCTTTGTTCCCAACCTGCGTATGGACAACGCCATCGAGGCGTTCCTGATGCCGGACGATCCGGAGCGCGTCCGCTACGACGAGTTCCGCGCCCGCTTCGGCCGCGACAACGATGTCCTGGTGATCCTCCACCCGCCCGAGATCTTCGACCTCGGCTTCCTCGGGACCCTGAAGCGCTTCCACGAAGATGTCGAGCGCGAGGTGCCGTACGTCGAAGACGTCACGAGTCTCGTCAACGCCCGCAACACCTACGGGAACGCCGAGGAGCTGGTCGTCGAGGACCTGATGGAGGCGTGGCCCGAGACAGCCGCAGACGTCGTTGCGCTCGAGGACCGCGTGCTCGCCAATCCGCTCTACCGGGACATCCTCATTGCTGGGTCCGGTGCGTACACCACGGTGACCATCACGCCGCTCACGTACTCCCCGACCGGGTCGACGGGCGACGAGCTTGCCGAGTTCGACGACGCGGACCCGGACATGGGCACGACCTTCCCCGACGTCCTGACCGACACCGAGGGCAAGGAATTGGTCGTCGCCTTGGGCAAGGTGATCGCTCGATACGCCGGACCCGACTTCGAGGCGCACATGGTCGGGGGGCCGGTCGAGAATTTCCACCTCGACAATGCCATGACGCGCGACGTCGCGGTGTTTCAGTCCCTGTCGATTCTCATCATCGCCCTCCTGCTCTTCCTGCTCTTTCGGAGAATCTCCGGTGTCGTCCTGCCCGTGGTGGTGGTGAACGTCGCCATGCTGGCGACCCTCGGCATCATGGCGTGGATCGACATGCCGATGTCGACGACCCTGCAGATCCTGCCCGCGTTCTTGACGGTGGTGGGGATCTGCGACGCGATCCATATCCTGGCGATCGTCTATCGGCAGATGGATGAGGGGGCTTCGCGGGAGGAGGCCATCCCGTACGCGCTCGGGCACTCCGGGTTGGCGGTCGTCATGACGAGCGTCACGACCGCCGCGGGCCTCCTGAGTTTCAGTATCGCCGAAATGCTTCCCATCGCGCAGCTCGGCATCATCGCGCCGATCGGGGTCATGCTGGCCATGGGCTACAGCCTGGTGTTGCTCCCGGCGCTGCTCGCGGTGCTTCGGATCAAGCCCCGCGTCGCCGGCGACGTGCGGACGCGCCGCGGCGTCACGGATCGGTTCCTCGAGTGGGCAACCATGGCGTCCACGACCTACCCATGGCGGATCGTGGGGGTGACCGTCGCAATCCTCGCCATCTTCGCTGGCGGCGTCTCGCGGGTCTACTTCGCGCAGGACATGATGCGGTGGTTTCCGGAAGGCGATCCACTGCGGGTCGCCGCGGAACTCGTCGATCGCGAGTTCAAGGGCGCCTCGACGCTCGAGGTCCTGATCGACACGGGCCGCGAGAACGGACTGCACGAGCCCGAGACGCTCCGGCGCATCGAGCGAGCGATGCGACACGCCGAGACCCTCAAGATCGGGGACCGGCCGATCGGCAGATCAGTCTCGATCGTGGACGTGGTCAAGGAGACCCACCAGGCGTTGAACGAGAACCGCGCGGCGTACTATCAAGTGCCCGACGAGCGCAGGCTGATCGCGCAGGAGATGCTGCTGTTCGAGAACAGCGGCACCGACGATCTCGAGGAGTTGACCGACAGTCAGTTCCGCACCGTCCGTATGATCGTGCGAACGCCCTGGGTGGATGCCATGCTCTATCCCGACTTTGTCGATGAAATCCGCCGTGACTTGAGCGAGATTCTGGGCCCCGGTCTTCCGTTCGAGCTCACGGGAGGGGCGCCACTGTACTCTCAGGTGTTCAAGAACGTCATCATCAGCATGGCCCGCTCGTACGTCTTCGCGCTCGTGGTCATCACGCCGCTGCTCGTGTTGCTGGTCGGGAACCTACGGCGTGGTCTCGTGGCGATGATCCCCAACCTGATTCCGGTGTTCATGGTGTTGGGTCTCATGGGATGGTTGGACATTCCGCTCGACATGACGAGCTTGCTGATTGGCGGCATTGTCATCGGCCTGGCAGTCGACGACACGATCCACTTCATGCACAAGTTCAACCGCTACTATGAGGACACGGGAAGTGCGACCGAGGCCGTGCGGGCGACGCTCACGACGACGGGCCGCGCGCTCCTGTTCACGTCGCTGGTCCTCGGGCTTGGCTTTGCCGTGTTCTTCTTCTCCTATCTGAACAACACGGCCTGGTTCGGGGCGATCGTCAGCTTCGCGTGCTTCGTCGCGTTCTTGGCCGACGTGCTGGTGGGACCGGCCCTAATGGTGCTAGTTACACCCGACGTCGAACCGAGCACTCAGCCAGCGCAGGAAGGCACGGCGGCATGGAGCGCCGTGCGCTGAGCGAAGCTGCCCAATCGAAGGAGCCATCGTATGACGATCGTACTCGCCCTGCTGCTCTGCAGCTTGACTCCGGCCCTGGCGCACGCCGCCCCGACCGGGCGCGAGATCATGGAGCGGGTCGACGCCCGTGACGACGGCGACCGGCAGATCTCGGACATGGAAATGACCCTCATCGACAAGCGGGGCAACCAACGGGTCCGAACGATCCGCCTGTGGCGTCGCGACGACGGCGAGAACGAGCACGGGATCCTCTTCTACCTGAGCCCGGCCGATGTGAAGGACACGGGTCTGCTCACCTACGACTATGACGACCCCGATCGCGATGACGACCAGTGGCTGTACCTCCCCGCACTCAAGAAGACGAAACGCATCGCATCGACTGACAAGAGCGGCAGCTTCATGGGCTCCGACTTCTCCTACGCCGACATGACGGAGCGCGACCTCGACAGGTACACCTACCGCTTCATGAAAGAGGGCGAGGTCAACGGGGTCAAAGTGTGGCAAGTCGAGGCCATCCCCAATGAGAAGGAGATGGAGGAGACGGGCTACACGAAATCGGTGGTATTCGTCCGTCAGGACAACGACGTCGTCATCCGGGGCGTCCACTGGCTGAAGAAGGGCAATCGGCTCAAGTATCTCGACGTGAAGAAGCTCGAGCAGATCGATGGCATCTGGGTGGGAACCGAAACGCACATGACGACCAAGGCCGGGAAGGCGACCCTGCACAAGACGGTGATCCGCACCCGCAACGTGCGCTTCGACCAGGAGATGGATCCCGACGACTTCACGCTCCGAAAACTCGAGGCCGGGCTCTGACCTGCCACGGGAGGGCGCTGCGCCTGGGCGCATGCTCCGGGCTCCTCCTGGGAACGCTCCTCGCTCCACTCGTCACGTACGCAACCGGGCTCGATGACGTTCTCGAGGGATTCGAGGAGGACGACGAAGCGTTCGACGTCGGCGACACGCCGACCGAGTTCATGGATTCCACGGAGCCGGAGCGTCCCTGGAGCCTGACCGGCAGCGTGAGCGTCGCCTCGTCCATCAACTACCTCGATCACGATTCGGCAACCGGGACCGACTACACCGGCCTGCAAAAACTGCGTACCCGCTTGAACCTGCAGCTCGACTTCGAATTGCCCGGGTCCTGGCAGGGGCGATTCGCCGGGTACACCTTCTACGACGCCGCCCATCGCATCCAGGGACGCGACGACTACACCGATGCCGTCATCGACGCATACGAGTGGGAGATCGACTCGCAGGAGATGTGGCTGCAGGGCGAGGTCGTGGAAGACCTGGACCTCAAAGTCGGCCGCCAGATCGTGAACTGGGGACGCTCGGAAACCTTGCGGATCCTCGACGTACTGAACCCGCTCGACAACCGCGAGCCTGGCCTCGTCGACATCGAAGATCTCCGCCTGCCCGTGACCATGGTCCGGCTGGACTACTACTGGGGCGCTTGGTCGCTCAGGCTGATTTCCCTCCCAGAGATACGCTTCGATCGACGCCCGCCGGTCGGCAGTGACTTCGTACCGTTCGACGTTGTGCCCCCGGAGCGGCAGCCCGGCACGTCGTTCAAGAACACCGAATGGGCCGCGGCGGCGACGGGCGTGTTCGAAGCTTGGGACGTCTCGTTCCACGTCGCACGCTACTGGAACGACGCGCCGTACATCGTCTCGGAGGCGACATCACCGACGGGTCTCATCGAGAAGCACAGCCGCCTCTTCCTGGCCGGCGCCGGCGGCAACTACACGATCGGAAGTTGGCTCCTGAAGGCGGAGCTCGCCTATCTCGATGGCATCGACTACCCGGTCATCGACCGCCTCGAGGAGACCCCCGTCGGACCGATACCCGTGGTCGGCACGATCGAGCGCTCGCGCCTCGATGTCATGGGAGGCATCGAGTACTACGGCATCGCCGAGACCACCGTCAGCCTCGATGTCGCGAATCGCTACATCAACGACTTCGACAGCCGGATGCGGGCGTTCGACGCACAGGAGAACTCGCTCGAAAGCGCACTACGCATCAGCTCCGAGTTCATGAACGCGCGGCTTCGCACGACGGTGCTGGGTGTCATGTTCGGCGAGCGCGCGCAGGACGGCAGCATCGTGCGGCTTCAGGCGAGCTACGACCTCCGCGACGCCCTGGTCCTGACCGGCGGGATTCTCTTCTTTTGGAATGGAGATCCCGAGATCCTCAGCGACATCGACGACAACGACCGCATCTTCTTCCAGCTCAAATACAGCTTCTAGCCGCCCAACGGCGGGTCCCACCGATTGCACTTGACATTCGAGCGCCAACGGGGCGACTCTCACGGGTCACGCCACTTGCTACCCGGAAGGCCCGTCCTCATGCCACAGCTACAGCTCGCCGTTGTCCGCTCCGCAATCATCGCGTTCGTGCTGCTGATGGCTGCTCCGTCCGATGGACTCGGAGCCGGATGCGAGTTCGACATCGACGGCAATGGGGCGACGGATGTCGCCTTCGAGGACGCAAACGGGGACGGGTGTTGTGAGTTCCCGGCCGGGAAGACAGCCCTCAATGGATCGCTGGTCGTTGCAGCCGGCACCTGCGTCGAGTTCAGCGGAAAGACGACTGTCGATGTAGACACGATCCTGGTGGAGGAAGGCGGCGTTCTCGTGGCAACAGCTGCGAACGCCGAGCGGCTCACGCTGATCGCGCGCACGGGCGATCTCGTGACCCGGGGCACCCTCGACCTCCACGTGGACGACGATCTCGTCCTGGAGGCCAAGCAGGGTTCGATCAATCTCCTGGGCCCGACGAGCCTCGACGCCGCCGATCGGATGAAGATTCAGGCGCACCTGCGGAGCATCACGATCGCGCCACCTGTGGTCGATCCCGACGGTCCCTTTACCGTGTTTGCCGAAGGCGCACTGGACATTTTCGCCAGGGGACTCGAGGGGAACCTGACCATCAGTCGGGCCCGTATTGGCTCGCGCAGGCTCAAGGTCTCGACGCGATCGACCTCGCCGCGTGTCGGGCCAAAGCTGTTGCTGGTGAACGAGGGCGCCGTGCTGTCCACCAATCTGGCGCGTCTCGGCCTCGAGCGCGGCAGCGTCGCCGACGTACGGGTCGAGGGACGTGGGCCGATCGTCATCAGTGGCAATGTGGAGCTGGATTCAGGCCGCAACGTTCGCATCCAGACGGCGCGCTCCGGCGAGGACCTCTGCCTCGTCGATGGCGTGCGACTCGAAGCACGTGACGCACGCGGGCGCTCACGCCGGATCGATCTTCGCAGCGTCCGCGGACGCGTCGTGGATGACGGCACGACCACGTTCGACGGAGCAATCCGCGGTGAGGTGGAAACCGGCCCGTGCGAGGTCGCGCTGCTTCCCACCGAGGCACCCTGGCGCTTCTACGCACGCATCGCGCGCACGAGCGGCTCCGCCGCGAATGTCAACGTGCCCCTCGATGGACCCGAGCCGCCGATCGTCGAGGCAATCCGTGCCGACCACCTGCCGGCCTTCGCGCTCAACGACCAATCGACCGGCGCGGAGATCGGGGTGCTGGGGGGCGATACGCTTGCCCGACTCGCGAACGCCGCCGAGCAATACATCCTGAACCATCCCGAAGACTACCCGGACTTCACTGGGTTCCTGGAGCTCCGATGGGCGATGCGTGTGGCGCCACCGACCTCCACGTCGACACCCGTGCCGACAGCGGTCCCGACACCCGTGCTGACCGCCGCGCCGACACCCACGCTGACTGCTGTGGCGACGGTCGTACCAACCGATGAGCCGACGCCAGTTGCGTCAGGCACGGCGCTCCCAACGTCGACCCCCCAGGCGACGATCCAACCCACGATCCAACCGACGATCGTGGCGACGCCCGTGCCTACCGTAGAGCCCACCCCCGTACCTACCGAGGCGCTCACGCCGGTTGCAACCGGAACGGTGCTCCCCGACGTGACACCGATTCCGTCGCCTACGGCCGCACCGCCTCTCGAGACGAGCCACTGGCGACTGTACGCGCGCGTTGCACGAACGAGCGGGACCGCGGCAAACGTCAACGTACCACTCGACGGACCCGCGCCACCAATACCTGCCGCAATCCGCGCCGATCACACACCCGCCTTCGCGCTCGACCATCGCTTGACCGGGGCCGAGATCGGGGCGCTGGGCGGCGACACGCTTGCCCGACTCGCGAACACGGCCGAGCAGTACATTCAGAGCCACCCACAGGACTACCCGAACTTCGCCGGCCTCCTGGAGCTGAAATGGGCGAAGCGAATGGCGGCACCGATCCCCACGTCGACCCCCACGCCAACAGCGACCGCGACCGCCACCCCTGTGTGGACGCCAGACCCATCCCCCACAGCCGAACCGATTCTCGCGCTGGCGCACTGGCGGTTCTACGTGCGCATTGCACGCGTCAGCGGCACCCCAGCGAACGTCGATGTACCGTTGAACGCGCAGGACGAACCGGTCGGCGTCGAAATCCCGGAAGGGCACCTTCCCGCGTTTCCGATCGGCCATCGCCTGAATGCCTCAGAGATCGAGGACCTGGGTGGGGATACGCTCGCACGCCTGGCGGCGGCGGCCGAGGCGTACATCGAGAACCACCCGGAGGACTACGCGACCTTCGCCTCGATCATCGAGCTCAAGTGGGCAACACGGGTGGATCTGTAGATCACACGCCGCCGTGGATCTGTAGATCACACGCCGCCGTGGAGCTGTAAATCACACGCCGCGCGCGATCAGGCGGTTCAGGCAGAGTAAGTTCAGCATCAAGTGGCGCGGGTGGTGAAAGTTCTCCACTCGCGTGGCTTCCTCCTCGAAAGTGACCTGACGGTCCCCGGCGAACATCCACAACGCGTACCCGTGAGGCCGCAAGGGGAATTTCCGTCTCACGAATCGATAGACTCTGTCGAACCAATCGCGCGCCCAGGCGTCGGCGGTGTGCTCGAGCATGAACAACGATCCGATCAGAGCTTCTTCGTGAACCCAGAGAAACTTGTCGGTGTTCCAGGTCCTGCTGCCGACATGCTGGAGACTGCGGAACAACCCCCCGCAGTCGTCATCCCAGGCAACCTCCACGTGGCGTCGAAACAGTTCCGCCGCCCGTGCAAGGAGCACCTCGTCCTTGCGGCGCACGGCCTCGAACATGACCATCCACAGCGCTTCGATCGCGTGACCGACATCCGAGAACTGCTCCATACCGTTCGTCGGGCGCGAGAGATCGTGGTGCAGCACCTCGTTCATCAGACCCAACTCCGGATTGAGGTGGTGATCCAGAATCGCCGAGACGCAGCGATCGGCGATCGCCGCGATCGCGGGATCGCTCGCCGTCTGCAACATCTGCGTCGCAAGCCGCAGCATCACCATCCAGTGCCCGAGCACCCGCACCCCCGCAAAAGCCGGAATGTCGAGACCAGAGGTGACGGGATACGCGTAGTCCGGGGCGTCGTAGAGCGCCAGGTGAGAGACGAGGATGGCCTTGGCGATATCCCAGTATCGTGCGCCCGCTACATTCGAGTACTCGGCGAGTCCGTTGGCGATGAACAACCCCCCGTAGATGTCACGCCGGCGCGCATCGGTCGGGCGCCCTTCGCGCGTGAACGATCCGGGCCAGAAACCCCCGTCCTCGGGGAGGTGCGCCAGCACGAATGCTGCCGATCGGTGCGCGACATCCAGGTACCGCCCCTCCTTCGCCAGATTGTTGTGGAGGAAGGAGTACACCCAGAGGCCACGGCCTTCGTAGACCGCGTTCTTCTCGGTCGTAATGTTGTTGCCGGACCGGTCGGTATTGCACATGAAGCCGCCGTACCGGTGGTCGATCACGTGCTTGTCGAGGAACGGAAGGAAATCCTCGAACAAGTCGTAGCGATACTGCTCGCGCAGCTCCGACAGGGGGCGCTCGGCGAGTGTCGCAACAGGTTCGCCCGAGCTCTCAGACATGACTACCCAGGCGGCGCACGCTAGACCAGGAAGACCGGGGGCACCAGCCCGTGGGCGCATTGTTGTCGGTTGAAGACGGACACGATACATCCACGCCCAAGGGCGCCCCGGAATGGCGGATCACCAACCGAGAACCTACTACGCGATCTGCACCACCCATCGTACCGGGAGCGGCCTCCTGGGCGAGGCATTGTGGCGTACCGGGATGGCAGGCGAACCCGACGAATACTTCAGTGAGGGCGTCGAAAAACGCTACGCTGCACAGTGGGGCACCTCGTCGACCAGCGATTACCTCGACGCGGTTCGCGCGCGCACTGCCAGCGCCAACGGGGTTTGTGGCTTCAAAGTCATGCGAGGCCATCTCGAAACCTTCGGCACGCGCTTCGCGAACGGTCGACACGGTTTCGATGCGCTCGAGAGCGTTTTCCCGAACCTGCACTACGTCTGGCTCAAACGCAGGGACAAGATTCGACAGGCGATCTCCGTGTGGAAGCTGCAACAGACCGGGGTGTCCTCCTGGCACGAAGACGAACCGCCGCCGGACGTACCGCTACCGGAATTCGATTTCGATGCCGTCGATGCGCATGTCCGCAGACTGACCGAGTGGGATCAACGCTGGGAACGCGACTTCGCACTTCGCGCGCTCGCACCGCTGTCCTTGGTCTACGAGGACGACCTCGACGCGGACTGCACCGACGCTGTGCGCAAGACCCTCGTCCACATCGGTGTTGCCGTCCCCGAGGAATTCTCCGTCGACGTAAGCCGGCGGACACAGCGAGACGAGCTCTCTGAGGCGTTCGTCCGCCTCTACCGCCTGCGGGCGAAGAAGACCTGACGTTGCCGACACTGCGCATCCTGTACGACGTCGAGTATTGGGCGTACCACAACAGGGCAGCCGCTCTCCTGAAGTACGCTCCGGCCGATTTCGACGTCACCATCTCGCAGCTCGACGAAGCGGAGCTCCCGGGCATGTCCTTCGGCGGGCTGGACGACTCGCACTACACGCGCGTAGATCTCGGGCACGAGCCGCCGGACCTCATCTTCTCACTCCCGCGCCTGGTGCTTCCGCGGATACGCGCGGAGCTGAAGAAACGTCGTTGGGGCACGAAGGTCATCGGCTCATGGAACATGGGTTGGCCGGCGAGGATCGCGGAGTTTGGCGACGTCCGTCAAGTGTCCGACGCGTTGATCATCAACAACCGGGACTTCTGGGTGCGCATGGGTCAGTTGCCCGGCACCCACCTCCTTGCCAACGGTGTCGATCTCGACATCTTCCACGTACGGCAACCCATGGAGCAACGCCGACCCAGGATCCTCTGGGTCGGGTCCGAGATGGCTCGGCACAGAAAGGGCTACGACGAGTTCCTGGCTCCCCTGGAGACGCGGCTGGCGAACGACGGCATCGACTGCGACTTCCAGCTGATCGATTCGGTCAACGGCGACAAACACTGCGCTCGGGAGATGGCCGAGTGGTACAACACCGGGACCGTACTCGTCTGCGCAAGCAGCGTCGAAGGGACGCCGAACATCGCCCTCGAAGCAGCCGCGTGTGGTTGCACAGTCGTGTCTACTGCCGTGGGAAACATGCCGGAGCTGCTCCGGGACGGGGAGAACGGGCACCTGGTCGCGCGCGATTCCGAAGCCTTGCGGGAAGGAATCCACAAAGCGATGGACAACTACCACGCATTGGCGCAGCAAATGCAGCACGACATCCAGGCCTGGAGCTGGCGGCGCAGGAGTGTCGAGTTCTTCAACCTGTTCAGAGAGATCAGCGCTCCACGCTCCCGCAACGGCGCGCGTGCATAGTCCACACCTGGAGACCGTTCCGCGATGCCCCTCCGAATCCTCATCAGCAGCACGGATCCTCCTTGCTGGGGTGGTGCCGGAACCTCGGCGTACGCGCTGTTCGAAGCCATGCAGGGAGACGGCCTCGACGTGGCCTTCATCGCCCTCATCGAGACGGACGAGGCCACGTTCCTGGAAGAATCCCTGGGAGCACAGATGGGGAACCCACGCGGCCTCCCGGACGCTCATACCATCGTCCTCCGCGGCACCTATGATCACCCCCAACCCGACGTCGAAGCACGGATCGCGCGCCTCGCCCCCGACGTCATCCTCGCCGTGGGGTCGGTTGCCGCGGTCGTCCTTCCGACGGCAGCACCGACGGTCCCCGTCGTCTTTCTGACGACCGGATGCGAGCAGCTCAAGACGCTCGTCATCGACGGCACGTTTTGCGACTACGTCGCTGCGCACGACCACATTGTTTCATCGACGGCGCCCGTGGGCGTCCCTACCGCACAGGAGCGACACGCTGTCGAAAAGGCGGCCCGCGTCGTCGCACACTCGGACACGACGTTGCTTCTCATGGAGCGCCTCTACCGTCCGCACCGAGCGAAGATCCATCGCCACGTGGTCTGGTTCGCCGAATGGATCTTCGGCGAGGCCGCGCGGCACCGGGACGAGGCCAGGCGATTCGGCACACGCGACATCGACGTACTATTCGTCGCCAGCTCGTGGACGCGTCCAGAGAAAAACCTCCCCGCCGTTGAGGAGTTGGCACGCCGACTTCCAGACCACCGTATGCACGTCGTCGGCGCGAGCGACAGAGCGATCGCCGGCGTCACGCATCATGGACTCGTGGCGCGACAGCCCTTCTTCGAGATCCTGGGAAACGCCAAGACGGTCGCATGCGTGTCGACATTCGACACCGCTCCAGGAATCTTGTTCGAGGCAGCCGCCATGGGATGCAACATCGTCGCATCCCGAAACTGCGGGAACTGGCAGATCTGCCACGACGACCTGCTCGTCCACCCCGCCACGATCGACGGCTTTGCGGACGCCATTCGCCTCTCCGCAACACGACGATTCACCAACAACATCGACTCCTTCCTGGGTACGGGGTCCTACACCGAACTCAAGGGGCTTCTCGCCAGCGTGAGTGGGACATGAACGCGCGCGCCCGGAAGGAACCCAGGCCGTGAAGGTGCTCATCGTCCGTGATCGTGAGAGCGCGGGGGGCGGAGTGCATCACTACTATCGCGTCGTCGAGCCGCACCTCACTGTCGAGCTGCAATTCTCCGATGTGGGAAAGCCCTCGGTCTACTACGGACGTCAGAGTTCCTGGATCATGCGCTTCCGTCCCTGCCGACTGCTCATGGACTGGATCGGCCTGGCAATCAGAATCCTCCGGTTTCGCCCCGACATCGTCCATGTCAATCCGAGTCTCGATCCAAGTGAAATGCGTTCGCTGCGACGAGACGCGGTGAACCTCCTGCTCGCCCGACTGCTCGGCCGACGAGTGCTCGTGTTCTGGCGAGGCTGGGAGAACGATTGGTCCGGGAAACTCGAGTTTCCCGGTGGGAACCGGAGCCTACTTTGCTGGATCTACCAGCAAGGGGCGGCGCACGTCGTTCTCGCGAAGCAATTCAAGGACGACCTTCGACGCTGGGGATTTCGAACCGCGATCCACGTCGAAACGACCGTGGTCGCTGATGATCTCGTGAATGCTCTCGACAAGCAGGGAGGACTAGCGACGGATCTGTTGTTCCTGTCGCGCATCAAGGTGAGCAAGGGAGTGTACGAGATGGTGGAGGCCTACCGCATCCTGAAGACGCGCAACCCCGCCTACACCCTTGCAATCGTTGGCGACGGCCCGGACCTCGAAGCGCTCAAAAAGAAGGTGGAGGATCTCGATCTCGAGGATGTCGTCTTTCCCGGTTTCGTGCACGGGGCAGCCAAGGTCTCCTTCTATCGTCGGGGCGGTACGTTCTGTTTCCTGAGCTACACGGAAGGCATGCCGAACGCGGTGCTGGAAGCGATGGCGATGGGGCTTCCGGTCGTTTCTAGCGATGCGGGTGGCCTCGCCGACATTCTGACGGACGAGACTGGCGTCGTGGTGCGACCGCGAGAAGATGCGCCCATGAAGGAAAAGTTCGATCCGGCCGAGGTGGCAGAGAAGATCGACGACCTCGTCCGAGATGACGAGCTTCACGAACGCATCGCGCGCCACAACACCGAGTACGCCCGGCGACGGTTCGCCGCACCCGAGGTCGCGCGGCGACTGCAGTCGATCTACCAGAGCCTTGCTGCCGGCATGGACTAGAAGCGCTGACCGTCGAGCAACGCCGTGGGGTCCTGCAAATCCCGGGGGACGCCTACACGTGCGAGGGAGGTGTCCGGCGGGACCGCAGATGGCCCTCGGTCCCGCCGGGTTCGTTGCTCAGTTGCCGAATGCCTTGAGGGCGTTCCCCGCCTTCTTGGCGGAGTCGGCCGTGTCCTGGACCGCGCCCGCGGCCTCGGCCGCTTCGCCGACCTTGCCCGTGGCCGGCGCCGCGGCCTCGGCCGCCTCGTCCTTGGCGGCGTTGGTAGCCGCATCCTTCGCGGCATCGCCTGCGGCCTCGGCGTCGCCCACATCCTTGGCGACCGAGTCCACGGCGGCGTCCTTCGCTGCGTTCCCTAGATGACTCCCCGCGTGCACGGGGCCGGCGAGGAAAACGCCGAGCGCGGCGAAACCGACTGCAAAAAGCTTCATCGAGTAAAACATGTCAGGGACCCTCCTCCCGACGGACCAGCGCCGGGCTTCGTTGTACGGAAAAAGTGATGGCGACTCTCCGAAACGTAGCCTGCTGTGTCAACTCCCGGCCCTGGCTTCTCGAATGCTTCGACCCTACTATGCCGTAGAGCATGATGTCTCGTCGCCTTCGAACTCCAAGCCACCCACAGTCGCGAGAGCCCCTCCAATGAAGCTGGCAGTCATGCAGCCCTACCTGTTCCCGTACCTCGGCTACTTCCAGCTGCTCGAGGCGGTCGATCGCTTCGTCGTCCTGGACGACGTCACCTTCATCAAAGGCGGCTGGATCAATCGCAATCGCATCCTCTTGGACGGCGAGCCGCACCTCTTCACCGTGCCACTGAAGAAGTCCAGTACAAACAGACTCATACGTGACATTCATGTCTCTCCGGAACCTTGGCGACCGAAACTGCTGCGGATGCTACGCGCGGCCTACCAGAAGGCTCCCCACCGCGACCCAGCTCTGGAACTCGTCGAGTCCATTCTCGAAGCTGCGGAGGGTCCGATCAGTGATCTCGCCTTCGCGAGCGTGACAGGTGTCTGCGACTACCTGGGCATGGAACGAGAGTTCGTGCGGACGACGAGCGTCTACGGCAACGACGACCTGAAGGGTCAGGAGCGGGTCCTCGATATCTGCAAGAGGGAGGGAGCAGCGACCTACGTGAACGTCTTGGGCGGCCGCGAACTGTACGGGCACGCCGCATTCGCCGCCGCCGGAATCGAGCTGCGCTTCGTCGAAACTCTGCCCCGCGAATATCCACAGCTCGGCGGGCCCTTTCAACCCGGGCTGTCGATCATTGACGTGCTCATGTTCAACTCGCCCGACGCGGTCCGCGAGCTCATGCAGTCGCACCGGTTAACCGCGGGCGAGATCGAGCCCACGTGAGGATGCAGAACGAACGAGTCAGAGTGGCAATCCACGGGTCGCCGCGCTCGGGGACGACGTGGCTCGGCGAGATCGTGAACAGCTCTCCACGAACGATCGTCAAATACCAACCGCTCTTCTCCTACGCCCTGAAGAGCTTCTTGACGCCGACCTCGTCGCTGAAAGACATCGAGGCGTTCTTCCGATCTGTCGCGTCCACCGAAGACGAGTTCCTCGACCAGTCCAAGCAGCGCAAGAGCGGGACGCTGCCCCGGTTCGAGAAGCGAGCGCCCACTCATGTTGTCTACAAAGAGGTGCGCTACCACCACATCCTCGAGAACTTGATGCTGCGCTGCCCTGACGTGCTGCTCGTCGGGTGCATCCGCAACCCGCTCTCGGCCATCAACTCGTGGCTCCGTGCCCCGCGCGAGTTCCGCGCCGATCTCGGGTGGAACGCCAAGGAAGAGTGGCGCCTCGCGCCCAAGAAGAACCTGGATCTACCGGAGGAGTTCAACGGCTTCGAGCGCTGGAAAGAGGCGGCGCGTATCCTGCTCGGCCTCGAGAGCAAACACCCGGAGCGCGTGCATCTGGTCGAATACCGCCAGCTCGTCACTGATCCGCCCGCAGAGACGAAGCGACTATTCGACTTCCTCTCGCTCCAACTAGAGCCGCAGACGCGCGACTTCCTGGACCGCAGCACATCCGAGAACAACCCCGACGCCTACTCCGTCTTCCGCTCGGGCCAGACCGACGAGCGCTGGAAGACACAGCTCGATTCCACGATCGTGGAGGAAATCCTCGCCGACGTCAGAGGGACCGACCTCGAGCGGTTCGTCGCACGCTAGCTAGGACGGGTCTCCTGCGTTCGCGGGATCGCGTCGCTGAATCTCGCGCACGACGAACGCCGGTCTGCCCTGCATCATCAAGAAGTTCCGCACCACGAACTCTCCGATGACCGCGAGCACAGAGATCGAAGCGAGCGAGCCGATCATGATGGCATTCAGCAGTAGACCATTCGTCACACGCGGCAGGATTGCGTAGCTAAAGAAAAACTCGGACGCCAAACGTCCAGCAAAGAGCAGAGTGAGCGCAAAACACAAGGCGGCAAGAATCTGGAAGGGCTTGTCCGACAGGTTCACGATGTTCTCAGTGTTGTAGGCGAACAATTTCCGGAACGTCCAGCCAGATTTTCCGAAGCGCCGAGCGTGATGACGTACCGGAACCTCGGCGATTCTCTTCGCCTGCGCGATAACAGGCACCGAGCGCCACGGCTTGAAGGGGCCGAACTCGAACGCTTGCACCAGTTGCGCGTTGTAGAGCTTGAACGTACAGCCGAAATCCCGAATGTCGCTCTTCGAGGCACGACGCATGATGACGTTTGCGAGCCTCGACGGAATCGTCCGCAGCAACGAGTCCCTCCGATCGACCCGGTACCCACTCACCACGTCATAACCTTCATCGTATTTCGCTACGAGGTCGGGAAGCTGTTCCGGATCCAGCTGCAGATCCGTATCGATGAGCACCAGCGCTTTCCCTCGCGCCATCATGACACTCGGAGTCTTCGCGTTGGATTGGCCCGTATTCTTCATCAGGTCGACGATCGCGGTGACGTGGGGATCCTTCGCGAAGATCGTCTTCAGAACCTCGAAGGTGCCATCGTCTCCGCCGTCGTTGACGAAGAAGATCTCGTAGCTGCGACCCATCGACTCCAGCGTTGTCGAGAGGCGCGTATGAAACTCCATGATGCTTTGCTCCTCGAAGTAGCAGCTCAGCACGATGCTGAGGTCTACCAACGGAGCCGGTGGGTTCAGATGGACGCTCATAGGACGCCTTTCACGCGCAACAGACGTGAGGACCGCTACGCCTCACGCCCGGCCGGACATCGCGATGCGGAGTGGGGCTTTCCCACATTGAGATCAGCATCCAGTGGCTCCTCGCCGGATACTAGCACATGGGACACGACTGCGAATCTCCGGCGGAGCGCGCTCCGCCGATGCCCGTGCAATCGCGGCTGGCGCACTATCGCGTTCGCTCAGCTATGTGAGCCAGCAGATGCGTGACACTCGTCGTGGCCCACGGGCGCGTGAACCGGGAGTGAGCTGCGAGGCGCAATGAGGCCTTGTATGCGTGCAAACCGACAGATAGAGAGCATTGCTGTGTCAAAGTGCGCGACATCGCGCCTCGGGACGGCTCACCGGCGTTCGGCGAGCCTGTGAATGTCACCCGATCGCGCGTGCCGCAGCCCCCGCTGCGTGGGATCCTTTGAAGATGTCGCCACAAGTCATGCGCTCCTTCCGACTCGGGGCTGGGGCAGCGCTTGGAGTCTTCCTCGCGTGGCTCGTATTTCGAGGCACTGACTGGGAAAAGGTGGCGGTCCTGCTGGGCGATCTGGAAGTGCCGTGGTTGCTCGTGGCACTGACGTTCGCGTCGAGTGGACATCTCGCTCGAGTCCAACGCTGGAGCTACATCGTTCGCGCGACGCAGACCGTCCGCTTCCGCACCCTCTTCAGCGCGGCGCAGATCGGGTTCCTCTTCAATATCGCCCTGCCTCTACGACTCGGCGAGGTTGTCCGGGCGCTGGTACTGAGCCGACTGGCACACCTGCGATTGGTGACCTCGGTCGCGCTCATCGCGCTCGACCGAGTCGCCGACACCCTGGCCTTCCTCACGGTGGTCGTCATCGCCATCGCGGCGCTGCCCACGGACCAGGGTGCGATCCTGGCGGGCCGCGCGATCACGTCGATGCCATCTCCGCCGCTGTGGGTCGGGCTGCTCACCGGCATGCTTGGCATCGGGATCGTATTGTTCGCGATCTCCAAGGGGTGGGGCCGCCACGCTCGCTGGGAAGACGCATCGGGTCCCGGGCTCCACAGTCTGCTCCTGCGAAGCACCCGGCGAATCACCCGGAGCATCTCGAGCTTTCTCACCCCCTTTCGAGCATTCTGGCTCTCCGAAGGTGTCGCTCCCGCCCTCGTCTTCTCGTTGCTGGCCTGGATGTGTGGTGTACTGTCACTTGCCTCCGGCATGCGAGCATTACACGTCACCTTCCCATGGAACGCGCCGTTTCTCATGCAGGCAATGATCGGACTCTTCGTGATCGTCCCACTCACGCCAGGCCTCGTCGGGCAGTTCCACCTCCCCATCGTCGCCGCCCTCGCGATCACTGCTCCCGACGTCGCCACCACGGAAGCCAAGGCAGTCGCGCTCGTCGCCCACGTCATCATGCTCATCCCGGTCGTGACCTTCGGAGTGCTCGGTCTCGCGACGGAACGGCTCACTCTCCGCGAGGCCGCCCGCACGGGGGCCGAGGTGCAGCGCGCGTGAAAGGCGCCCCATGAATTCGAGCAAGAACATCCTCTTCTTGCAGTCCATCTTGAACGTGCGGGGAGCGGTCCAAAGCACGGACGACGTCGTACAATGGTTGGAAGAGCGCAATCGCAGCGTGAAGGTCCGCATCGAGCCCACGCGCTTCTCGGCCCTGCGCAACTGGAAGTTTCAACCCGCAACGGGCAATCTCGTCCATGAGAGCGGGAAGTTCTTCTCCATTGAGGGCGTCCATGTGCGCACCGATTGGGGAGCCCTGCCCACGTGGAAGCAGCCGGTCATCAATCAGCCGGAGATCGGCTTTCTCGGGGCGCTGGCCAAGGAGATCGACGGCGTCTTGCACTTCCTGATGCAGGCCAAGATCGAGCCGGGCAACGTGAACAATGTCCAACTCTCGCCGACGCTCCAGGCAACCCGAAGCAACTACACCCAGGTCCACAAGGGCGCCAAGCCGCTGTACCTCGACTATTTCCTGTCCTGTCGGCCAGCCGACGTGCTCCTGGACCAGCTTCAGTCAGAACAAGGCGCCCGATTTCTCAGGAAGCGCAATCGCAACATCATCGTCAAAACTACCGACGACCCGCCCATCGATGAGAACTTCCGGTGGCTGACATTGGGGCAGATCATCGAGCTGATGCATCGCGACAACACCGTCAACATGGACGCCCGCACGGTGGTGTCTGGCATTCCGTTTGGCGACTACTCATCAGCCGTCGTCGAGCTATCGAGCAGCATGTCGCAGGGCGGCATCCATACTGATTTACTCCATTCCGCCCTGGACCATGAATCCGCGCTCCACTCCATCGATGACATCCTTTCCTGGTTGGCCCGACTCAAGAGCACCTACTTCCTGGACGTCAAACCCATCGGCCTGAACGAGATCGAAGACTGGAGCGTCACAGACGAGAAGATCCACCACGTCGAGGATCGGTTCTTCAGCATTCTTCCGGTGGAGGTGGAGATCGAGAACCGGGAGGTGGCAACCTGGGCACAACCGTTGCTTTGTCCGGCGCAGGAGGGCATCTGCGCCTTCGTGATCAAGAAGATCAACGGTCTCTACCATTTCCTCGTGCAGGCCAAGCTGGAGTGCGGCAACCACGATGTGTTCGAACTGGCGCCAACCGTCCAATGCCTCACGGGGAACTACCGCACCGCCGCCAGCCAGAAACTTCCGTTCCTGGAGTATGTCCTCAAGGCGCCGAAGAATCGGATCATCTACGAAGCGCTCCAGTCGGAAGAGGGCGGACGTTTCTATCACGAGCAGAATAGAAACATGATCGTGACGGCGCCAGCGTCATTCGCCGAGCAGCACCCCGACAACTACCTGTGGATGAGCTTGAATCAAATGAAGACCTTCCTGAAATTCAACAACTACCTGAACATTCAAGCGAGGTCGCTGATCGCCGCCATCCAGTTCTCTACGAAGGCACCCGCATGAACATCGGAATTCTGGGCTGTGCGAACTTCGCCATCCGACGCGTCATTCCGACCTTGCGCGCACTGCCTGAGTACCAGGTCGTGGCGGTCGCCAGTCGCAGCGACGAGAAGGCGAGGAGCGTAGGACAGCAGTTCGATTGCGAAGGAATCCCTGACTACGAGATGCTGCTGCACCGAGAGGATATCGACGCGATCTACATCCCCCTCCCGACCGGAATGCACCACGAGTGGGTCAAGAAGGCCTTGCAATGCGACAAGCACGTGCTGGTCGAGAAATCGGCAGGATGCACTCTGGAAGAAGTGGCCGACATGGTCGATCTGGCCAAGGAACGGCAGCTCTGCCTTCAGGAGAACTTTCAGTTTCAGTTCCATTCGCAGCATGCGTTCGTGAAGAAGCTCGTGGAGAATGGCGACATTGGTGAGATCCGGTGCTTCCGAAGCTCCTTCGGCTTCCCTCCATTCGGAGACGCCACCAACATCAGGTACCAGAAAGCGCTGGGAGGCGGCGCGCTACTGGATGCCGGAGCGTACGTGCTGAAGGCAACGCAGTTCATGCTGGGAGCAGGCTTCGGCGTCAAAGCGGCGACGCTGACCTACGATGCGACCAAGGGTGTGGACACGTACGGAGGCGCGTTCCTGGCGAACGCGGCTGGGTTGTGCTCGGAGGTCGCGTTCGGCTTCGACCACTTCTACCAATGCAACTATGAGATCTGGGGAAGTCGGGGTAAAGTAACTTCGGAGCGGGCGTTTACCGCCAATGCCGAGATCGTCCCCACGGTGAAGCTCGAAACCGAGAAGGGGACCCAGTCCTACGAGCTACCCTGTGACGACCAGACGGCGAAGCTCTTCGGGGAATTCGCAGCGACGATACGAGAGCGACGGTTCTCGCGATACGCAGAGGAAATGCTCCTGCAAGCGGAGCTGATCCAGCAGGTACTCGAGAAGTCCCGTGAAAACTAAACCGCCAATCTACGTGACGATGCCGTCGCTCCCGCCTCTTGCGGAGTATATGGAAGTGCTCGAGGGCCCGTGGGCGAGCGGTGTCCTGACACACCATGGCCCGTTGGTGCAACGGTTGGAACGTGAGCTGCAGGAACTCCTGCGGCTCGAACACCTCGTCGCCGTCACCAATGGGACCGTCGCGTTGCAATTGGCCATCCGGGCGTTGGGAGTTGAGGGCGAGGTGCTGACGACCCCGTTCAGCTGGATCGCAACGTGCAGCGCCATCCAATGGCAGGGATGCCGGCCAAAGTTCGTCGATATCGACCCGGAGACGTTCAACATCGACGTGGCGAAGCTCGAGGAAGCGATCACCGACGAGACCAGTGCGATATTGGCCGTGCATGTGTTCAGCAATCCCTGCGACGTCGAGGCCATTGCGCGCATCGCGGACCGGCGCAATCTGAAGGTCATCTTCGACGCCGCGCACGCCATGTGCGTGAGCTACAAGGGTCGATCCCTGCTCGAGTACGGGGACGTCAGCGGCACCAGTTTTCACGCGACGAAGCTGTTCAACACCGGTGAGGGTGGGGCCTGCGTGACGACGGACGGCGACGTCGCGGGACGGTTGAGGAGGATGCGCTTCTTCGGTCACGATGAGGAGAAGCAGATCGTCGATGTAGGGATGAACGGGAAGATGACGGAGGTGCACGCGGCCCTCGGCCTCGCCAACCTGAAGCGCCTCGACGCCGTACTGAAGAAGAGACGGGCGATCTACGACGCATACCGCAATGGGCTGGCAGCGGTGGACTGGGTGTCGTTTCAGAAGATCGACCCGGAGGCCTACAACTATTCGTACATGCCCGTCGTGTTCGAGGACGAGGACAGGCTCTCAGAAGTCTTGCGGAAACTCGTGGAAGAACAGATTCACGCCAGGAGGTATTTTTATCCAGCGCTGAATACGATCAACGCCGTATCGGAGTACACGGCGATGCCCAATGCCGAGGCGCTCGCGAAGCGGATTCTCTGTCTTCCTTCGTACGACCGCTTGAGCCTGGAGCAGGTTGGTAGCATCTGTAGAATCGTTGCGGGGTGACGGGACACCGATGCCCGAACAGGAGGACGCCTCTCGTTACTCTCTGGCCGAGGTGGGGTTTGCAACCGTGCTCCTCGGTGTGCTCGCCCTCCTCTTCTGGAGCGAGCGTGTCATCAAGTCCGCCACCGATAGCATGGGCCTCGGATCGTTCGACTTGTATACGGCCTTCCTTCCTCGGGCCGAGTACGTCTTCGGAACGCTCGCGAGCGGGCATCTGCCTCTGTGGAACCCGTATCAGCTCTGCGGCGTCCCACTGCTGGCGGTGCCGGCAACGGGGTTGTTCTACCCGCTGAACGTCCCGTTCCTTTTTTTCGACGTCCCCACGGCCATCGAGATCTCCCTGGTGCTTCACATGGGCCTCGGCGGCGTCGGCATGTGGTGTCTCCTGCGGCGCTTCGACGTTGGAATGCTTGGAGCCCTTTGTGCGGCAGTGACGTTCATGTGGTCCGGATGGATGATGGTCAATGTCAGTCAGCCCATCTTGCTGTCGGGGATGTCCTGGATGCCGCTGACGGTGCTGTTGCTCGATCGGACGTTGAAGGGCGAGAGGTGGAGCTGGCTCGGACTGACCTGCGCCGTGACCTCACAGATTCTCATTGGGGCGACCGAGGTGTTCATCCACGTCATGTACGTGTGCGTGGCCTACACGCTGTTTCACCTCGTGCGATGGATATGGATGGGAGACGCCGTCCGGGCCTTTCGGCAGGGCACAGTGACGCTGGCCTCCGTGAGCGCCGGCATGCTCCTCGCCGCCCCTCAGCTGCTACCGAGCCTGGAACTCGTGCGGCAGAGTGCGCGCGCCCCGGGGGCGTTGACGATCGACCAGGTTAGTTCTGGCTCGATTCCCCCATGGCCGTTCTTGCAGAGCGGCCTTGGTTTCTCGCCCTGGACGTCTGGCGCGCTGGTCGGCACCCTGCCCCTGCTCGGGATGATTCTCGTGTTGGGTTCTCGCCGGCATCGGCTGGCCTGGATGTTCGGCCTCGCGATGGCCGTCGGCGCAGCGCTCCTGATCTTCGGTGGGCCCGTCTTCCAATGGTACTACGCCACGCCCCTCGGGAACCTGTTTCGCAGACCGATGAAGTTTCTCGACGTCTATGGCTTCGGCCAAGCACTGATCGCCGGGCTCACGGTCGCGCGACTGCAATCATGGAGCGCCCTGCCCCGCACTCGACTCTGGCGACATCCCGCGTGGTTGCTCGCGCTTGCGGTCGGGGTTGCCGTCCTGTGGTCGTTCGGGCGGATGGGTTGGACGAGCCTCTACGGCCCGGCGATGGTCGCGCTACTGGTGTTGTTCGGCGTAATGCCCACGCGCGGTTCACGCGTTGCGTGCATCATAGCCCTCTGCGCTCTCCAGGGGCATCAACTGTTCACGTCGGTCGGCAACAAGCGCCTGCGTCCGGCACACGTACCGGGCCTCGTCTCCCGCGAGGCACCCCTGATGAAGTTCTTCAAGACACACGTCGGCCACGACAGAGTCTATATATCGGGGACGCTCCGATATGATCCCGCACTCGGACCGCGGCAGGGCATGCGGAACCGTTTGCGGTCGGCAACCGACTACGACCCGTTGGCCGTCGGACGCTATGGAGAGTTCTTCGACCGATTGTCCGGACGCCCGGCGGGTCATCCATTCGACGGATCCTATACACTAGGGCGGAATCCCTGGGGATTGATGAAACTCACGAGCACCAAGTACTTCGTGATCCGTTCGCAGGGGGCCGGATTCCTCGCCTCGACTTTCGAGAATGTGCCCGGGGCTCCCGAACTCCGGCGGATTCTGAGCGTGCCGTATCCGTACGAACGTTCGGCCCCGAACTCGACCATCGACGTCTACGAAGCCTTGCCGGTACTCCCTCGGGCGTTTCTTGCCGCCGGTGCACGAGTCGTGACGGATCCCGAGCGAATGCTCGATCAGCTGGAGAACCCGAGGTTTGCGCCCCGGAGAGTTGTGCTGCTCGAAGAGAAGCCGCTCGAGCCTCCAACGCTTCCGGTGCCAGGACCCGCCCCCAGAGGTAGCGTACGCCTGGTGCGGGACGAACCCGAGGACGTCATCGTCGCGGTGCCCGGTACGGCCGCAGCGTTCCTGGTCCTGACCGATCTCTACTACCCGGGATGGACCGCGTTCGTGGACGGGCACGAGGTGCCTATCCATCGCGCCAACTATCTCTTCCGTGCAGTATGGCTTCCACAGGGTGCCCGGGAGGTGCGGTTCCTGTTTCGGCCGACGAGCTTCCGCGCGGGGCTCGGTCTGGCAACCGTCGTAGTGATGCTCATCATCGCGATCGGAGTCGGGAGCATCGTGCGCGGCAGGCAGCGACGCGCATGACTCGATCACTGGGGCGGGAAACCTCCGCATCCTGTGCGACGGTGCCGCGCGGTGAGGCGGACCGTTGAACACACGCGCGCACAGCTCCCACCGGCGCCCGTGGCTCGTGCTGTTCTGGGCGATGGTTGGATTTGGAGTGGTGGCCTGGAGTGTATTGACGTTGCTCGCCGTGACGCGGGCACCGTATCCGGTCGTTGCCCTCGACGTTCTCGGATGGTTCGACCAGCGAATGGAAAGCATTGCGCAATGGCCGGAGCGCAGCCATCGCGTGCTCTTCATCGGCGATTCATTGGCCTTGGACGTACGTACGAAGAGCGTATCGGTCGCCTCCCGGCTCCAGAAAAGGCTCGCCACGAGGACGATGTTGACCCGGAAAAGTCCGATCAAGGTGCAGCCGGTGACGATCTCGGGCTTCAGCCTGTACTCCCACTACTTCGTCAGTGACCACCTGGCGAGCTTGAAGCCTGATCAGGTGATTCTGGCGTTGAATCTCATGTCCTTCTCCAAGGGCTGGCGATCGAGGGAGCGCTACCAGCTTTCCGCATTCGTCTCGCCTCATCGTTGGCTCGAGGCGCTGAGCCTTCCACTCCACGAGGTCGGAGTGACGGTCGATCGGCTACTGTTCTACCAATCGATCAGGGCGATCGGCGCCTTCGATGCGTGGTGGTGGTTACAGCGCGAACAGGCGCGGACCAATCGCGGATACTGGCGCCTCGCGGAATGGCTGCAGGAGTGGAGCGGACATCCCGACGGCCTGGCCTATCGCGACGACTTTACAAAGATCCGCTTCCGACGATCCATGGTGCGGAGCGGTCGAGCGACACACCGTTCGGCACGGGCCTTGTTGGGGGCTGCGCTGGACGGCGTTGAACCCAATCATGCGGGACTACAGGTACTCGACGCACTCTTGGATCATCTACGGCAGACGTCCATTCCGGTCGTCGTCTATGTGCCCCCCATAAACGTCGAGCGCCTGCGGGCGCTCGGCTTGTACAATGAACAAGGCCTTGGTCTGACGTTGAAGCGGATCCGTAAGGTCGTGCGGGGGCACGGCGCCACGTTCGTCGACCTTCATAAGGTCTTGGGCGACGCCGAGTTCACCGACTTCATGGATCACCTGGCTCCGGACCGCGCCGAGACGAGCTTCGGCGCCGTCGCCGACCTCCTCAGCTCACACATCCACGCCCCTCTGACCCCGCCGGAGGCTTTCAAGTAGTGCTCTTCAACACCGCACAGTTCGTGGCCTTCTTCGTGGTGGTGCTTCTCGTCCATCGCGCCGTGCCGTCCGGGGCCCGGAACACCTGGTTGTTGGTGTGCAGCCTGGCGTTCTACACGGTGTGGATTCCCGCCTATCTGTTGTTGCTGCTGCTCGAGATCGGCCTGAACTTCCTGCTGCTGCGTCGCATGCGGCACAGCCCACGACCGCGGCTCTATCTTTGGCTCTCGGTCGTGTTCACGCTCGGGTCGCTCGCGTTTTTCAAATATGCGGCCTTCTTGATCGAGAGTGTCGCGCCGATGAGCAGCGCGCTTCTGGGCGTCAGCCCCCGAGTGGTCGATATCCTCCTGCCGCTCGGCATCTCCTTCTATTCGTTTCAGATGATCGCGCTGCAGGTCGATGTCTACCGAGGGACAATCGAGCCGCCGCGCACCCTGGCCCGCTACACGCTCTTCATTGCCTTCTTTCCGCAGCTCATCGCCGGCCCGATCCTGCGTGGGGCCGAGTTCCTGCCGCAGCTCGATCGCGGGGGCGTCATCGATCGTACGCGGACACGTCGCGGCGTATGGCTCATCGCGAGCGGACTTCTGAAGAAGATCGTCTTCGGAGATTTCCTGCTCGCCCGGGTGTCGGAGGCGGTGTTCGAGCTCCCGGGAGTTGCGCCCGCGCCCGTCCATCTCATCGCGATCTACAGTTTCGCCTTTCAGATCTACTTCGACTTCTCGGGCTACACCGACATGGCCCGCGGGATGGGATGCTTGCTGGGATTTGACCTGCCCCTCAACTTTCGCGAGCCGTATCTCTCACGGAATCCTGCAGAGTTCTGGCGTCGGTGGCACGTGACGCTGTCACTCTGGCTGCGCGACTACCTCTATATTCCGCTCGGGGGGAACCGACACGGCCCTGGTCGCATGTACGCCGCCCTGGTCGTGACGATGTTGCTCGGTGGGCTCTGGCACGGCGCGGCGTGGAACTTCGTCATCTGGGGCGGAATGCACGGATTGCTGTTGGTTGTGCATCGATCCGTCGTGCGCCGTCCCCGCGGCGAGCACGAGCCGTTCACGCTCGGAGACATTGTGCGTGTGGTGCTGTTCTTTCACGCCACATGCGTCCTGTGGATCTTCTTTCGAGCGCCGACGTTCGACGGCGCCTGGAAGTTCCTCGTACAGCTGTGCACCGGAAGCTACCTCGGCGAATGGCCGCTGCTCCCGACGTTGGTCGTGGTCGCGTGCGTCGCACTCCACGTGATCGAGCGGCTCGTGCGAACCAATCTTCCGGCGATCCGCGGAACGCTGGCCCAACGTCCCGGGGGCGCGGCCATCGAGGGGCTTGCCCTCGGGGCAGTCGTGGCGCTGGCGCTGGCGGCCAGCGGCGTAGCGTCAGAGTTCATCTACTTTCAGTTCTGATCCTCACGCCTGCCCTCAGAACACGCCTTGCGGTTCCAACCCCAGCAAGGTCTGCCCGCACGGCTCGAGCGCGCGCTGGTGGACGGCGGCGTGCGCGGTCGCGGCATGGACGTCGCGGAAGCGACGCTCGAACGGGTTCTTCTCGAAGATCGCGGAGGATCCGGCGAGATTGTAAACCGTATCGACCGCACGCGCAGCCGCGGTCCCGGCATTCACGCAGCCAAGGCGCACCTGCGCGCGCTGTGCCATGGACACGGCGTGCCCCGCGCGCACCGTCTCCCAGACGTCCTCCATCGCGGTGAACAGCAACAGCTCCGCCGAGCGCGCCGCGATCTCGGCGCGTGCCAGCTCCATCTGGACGACGGGGGACTCGCTCATCGGGACGGGCTTTGGTGACGCCGTCTTGGTACGGGCGAAATCCTTGAAGGCCTCGACAGCTCCGCGCGCAATGCCCACCGGAACCGCCGCAACGGATCCCATGAGCATGAGCACGGCGGGGAACCGGTACAGAGGCTCCGGACGCGTCGGCTCGTCGGCGAGGAGATCGACGGTGTACTCGGCCGGAACGTCGACCTCGTCGATCGAGTAGTCGTTGCTGCCGGTGCCGCGAAGGCCGCTCACGTGCCACGTGTCGTGGATCCGTACTCGGTCGGCGGGTACGAACACGAGACGGAGGTCGGGGACCTCCTGCAATCCGGGGCGGCGATCCCTGCCCGCTCGAAGCTCACCGTTCTCGAGAACGATGCACTGCGCGATAAACCACGTCGCATGCTTGCTTGCGCTTGCGAACGACCAGCGGCCGCTCGCGCGGTAACCACCGTCGGTGACCTCGGCGCGGCCACCTGGCTGCAGCTGCCCGGCAACCGCGGCTCGCGGGGCCGTGTAGATCTCCCTCGCCGCCGTTTGCGGCAGTCGTCCGGCGAAGAAACTGTGCGCGCCGGCGACCATGGCGTTCCACGCGACCGAGCCGTCCAACTCGGCGACGGCCGCGACCGCCCGTAGCCCGGCGACCGGGTCGAGCTCGAGTCCCCCGTACTCCCTCGGCGCGAACGTCGCGAACAACCCGGCATCGGCCAGCGCTGCGCCGAGCGTTTCCGGAAGCTCCCGATCCCGATCGATCCGAGCGCGTGCCTCCTCGACGAGGGGCGCCAGTGAGACCGTCATCGACGAAGGCGTTCCTTCTTCGTGTGTCATCGCGAGTTCCATGGTCAGGCCGACTCGCTCAGCTCGACGGTGCCACCCGCGTGCAGCGGGTCACCGATGAGCTTCGGGATCGACATTCCCAATCCATAGGTGATGAGTCGGGCGCCGAAGCTGATGCGGAGGAAGCACCCCTCCGGCAGCTCGAGCTCGCCGTGCCCGGTGATCGACTTGAGTCGTCCGGCGGCGACCAACCCGGTGATCTCCGAGCCGTCGAGGGCCAGAACCTCCGCCCTCCCCTGAAACTGCACGGTGGCGGGGGGACCGACCGGCAGGCGACGGATCGGAACACACACCGCGACGTGCGGGTTGGCGGCAACGTTCCGCGCCTTGCGGCTAGTGCGAAGCGTGCTCACGTACAAAGAGCGGTCGACGAGCTCGAACAACACCCCAGCCACGTGTGGTCGCCCGGCGGGAGAAGTCGTGGCCAGGGTGGCGAACGAGCGCTTGCGAAGGGCTTCATGGACGCGCTCCGGCGGCGGGCGGTAGCCCTGCTCGTCGTTCGTGATGGGCGCGTCGGCGAATGGCTGTCGATGGCTATGTGTCTGCATGTCGGGCAAGGTACCGGCTGCCCCTGAGCGTCTCCATGGCCGATAAGCTCGATTTCATACGCGATCGTCTCGAACTTCGTGGCATGGACGTGCTGACGAGTTTGCTGGAAGGACCACGCGCCCGTGGCGCCTACCTCATGCGATCGATCCTATCGCCGCCCTGGTCGCTACGGCTGGAAGACCAGGCGCCACTCGCGCTCATGACCATGCTCCGCGGCACCTGCTGGATCATGCACGACGGTGCCGCACCGAGGGCCGTCGGTCCGGGCGACGTTGCCATCGCGCGCGGCCCCGAGCCGTATACGGTTGCCGACGATCCGGCGACGCCACCAGAGGTCGTCATCCACCCGGATCAGAGCTGCACGACGGTCGATGGCGAGAGCGTCGACCAGACGATGGCGCTCGGCGTCCGGACCTGGGGCAACGATCCCGATGGCTCCGCCATGATTCTGAGCGGCACCTACCTGATGGACAGCGAGGTGAGTCAGCGTCTCCTCGGAGCCCTTCCGACCCTGCTCGTCGTGCCCGCGGGGAGGTGGACCTCTCCCGTCGTCGATCTCCTGGCCAGCGAGATGATGAAGGAGCAGCCGGGACAGGAGGCCATCCTCGACCGGCTCCTCGATCTGCTCCTCATCTCCGCGCTCCGTGCCTGGTTCTCTCGACCCGAAGCCGAGGCGCCCGGCTGGTACCACGCCCACGGCGATCCCCTCGTAGGTCCGGCGCTGAGTTTGATCTACAAAGACCCCGCGCACGCGTGGACCGTCGCCGAGCTCGCTCGCACGGTCGGCACCTCGCGCGCCGTCCTCGCGCGCCGATTTACCGACCTGGTCGGTGAGCCCCCGATGGCCTTCCTCACCGGATGGCGCCTCGCGCTCGCTGCTGACCTGCTTCGCAGACCGAACGTCACCATCGCCGACGTCGCGTACGAGGTCGGCTATGCAAGCCCGTACGCGTTCAGCACCGCGTTCAAACGCGCTCATGGGATCAGCCCCAAGGACTATCGTGCACGCCGGGAACCGAGTTCGGGCGCACCGGGAGCGCGGCGTAGCCGCGCCTGACGGAGGAGTCCGCCGGTGATGAGATCGGTGAGCGTGGTCACCGGACCGCCGCGGAGCGCCACGCCGCGGTAACCGATGTGCAACGCGTGGTCCTCGGCAACCCTAGCCCGTCTCAACTCCGAGCTGCTCACCATGCTGAAGGACGTACGCTACGGTCTCGGCGATCATCTGCGGCGTGTACCGGTCTTCCATGTGCACGATACGGTCACCGTCGAAGCGCACTGTCTCTTCGAGTTGTAGCTTGAGATCTGGAACGCCTTCGGCGCGGTAGGTGGCGAATCCGCGGATCCAGACCTCGTTGTCGTTCTCTTTCGGTCCCTCGACCAAGGTGAGCTCGCGGGTCGCGAAGCGCCGATCGAAGCGGTCCAGAACATCCTTGAACCAGGAAATGATCGCGCGGCGGCCCTCGCAGCGCTCCGTTCCGAGGATCGGAAGCCCAACCACGTAGACAGCATGCTCCGCGAAGTAGGACTCGACCTCGGACCACTCGTCGCTTGCGAACGCTCTCTCGAACGATGCCGCGTACGCTACGAACTGTTTGACGTAGGACATGCGGTCTCTCCTTGTGTCACTAGAGGTATAGCGCGACCAGGATCAGCGCGCTGGATGCGAGCAGCATGACTCCGCCCGGGTGCGGCTTCCCCACCGCCCAGAAATTTCCGATACCCGAGAGCGCGTAGATCACAGCGTAGATCTGGAGCGTTCCGCGGTATCCACCGCTCCCCGGTTCGAGGAGCAGCAGACTGATCGCCATGCCGCCCCAGCACAGAGAAGGCAGATGGAACATTGCGACGGCGAGCTTCTTCGCCGTCCTGCCTGAGAACACGCCGACCCCGGTCGTTTCCGCTCGAAGCGGGCGGAGAAAAACCCGCTCCGACAGGTAGGAGTGCGCCGCGGCCGTGAGCATCGTGAGGGCGAATGCGAAATGGAGAGCTGTCATGTCGTGCACCTCGATTGGTCTATCCATACGGTAGCGTATGGTCACGAAGCTCCTTGTACCGGCTTCGCTTCGATGGGTCAATACGCTACCGTATGGTTTATGGGATCTCGAAAGAGTCGTCGCGACTGGGTCCGGGCTGGGCTCCGCCGTCTCGCACGTGGCGGCATCGATCACGTACGTGTCGAACCGCTCGCGAAGGAGCTCGCCGTCACGAAAGGGAGCTTCTATTGGCACTTCACTGACCGCACTGCGCTCCTCCACGCCATGCTCCAGGACTGGGCCGAGGTGGCGACTGAAGCCGTCATCGCCCAGGCGGAAGAGGCGGGCGCGGAGCCAGAAGCGCGACTCCGGCGCCTCACGACGATCGCCAGCGAGGGCTTCGATGCTCAGCTGGAGCTGGCGCTCCGCGACTGGGGGCGACGAGACGAAGCGGTCAGCCGCACGTTGGCGGAGGTCGACGATCGCCGGATGAGCTATCTCCGGCGGCTGCTCCGCGAGTCGGGCTTCGCGGCGATCGATGTGGAGGTACGAGCGTTTCTGCTCTACTCGGCCCTCCTGGGAAACTCGCTGCGCCCACACGCCCGAGGTCGCCTCGGCCGCAAGCGATTGCTCGACGAGGCCGTCGCGTTGCTCGTTGCCCCCTCCGGAAAGACGGGGAAGCATAAGACCTGAGAAACGCTGCGAATCAGGCACGCATCGCATTTCTAGGCGAGCTCCATTGACTATAACTGACTAGGTCGGTTATTTATGGAGGCATGACGAAACCGCGCCCCCTACTGATCGCATCGCTTGCCGCAGTCATCGTCGTCTCCGGGTGCACCGTTACCAGCAAGGTGGATCTCTGGCGCCTCCTTACCGCGGGTCGGGACGGCTACCAGCAACCCGAGATGGTCATCGAAGCGCTTGCTCTCGAGCCAGGAACACGGGTCGCCGAGATTGGCGCGGGCGACGGCTACTGGCTGCCCTGGCTCTCGAAGGCGGTTGGTCCCCAAGGGCTCGTGTACGCGGTCGAGGTCGAGTCCGCCAAGATCGACGCACTGGAACAACGCGTCGAGGATGACGGGCTCGCGAACGTCGAAATCATCCTCGGCCGGTACGAAGACCCCGAACTCCCCGATGCCAGCATCGACATCGCCATGACATCGAAGACCTACCACCACATCGAGAATCGTGTGGCGTACTTCCGCAACCTGCACACCGATCTCGCACCGGGCGGACGGATCGTCCACCTCGACGATCGCCCGGATCTACCCTTTCCGCTCAGTTGGATTACCTCGGGCCATACCTCAGACCCGGCGACAATCGAACGCGAAATGACCGAAGCCGGCTATCAGCGTTTAGCCGAGTTCGACTTTATCTACCCGCAGTCCTTTCTGATCTACGGCCCGGCAGCGGCCGCGGCGATGGACTGAACGTGCCACGCAAGATCCCACCAAATCGGTTCGACAGGCTCATCCGGAACGCCACCGCGGTGTTCACTGCACAAGGATACCGGCTCACCCAGATGTCCGGCATCGCGGAGGCGGTCGGTGTCTCGAAAGCGACTCTCTATCTCTACGTAGAAAGCAAAGACGTACTGCTCTGGCTGTGCCTCAAACACGGCGATTCTCGCGAACCGATCCAACAGCCTGACACGCTCCCAGTACCGACGCCGCCCGCGGGCCGTATCGCGGAAGAGATCGCCATGCACATCCGCGACACCGCCCGGTTTCACGTGCTCCCCGAGGCGTTGAAGAAACCACGCGCCGACGACATCCACCAGGAGCTGTACGCCGTCCTGGACGAGCTCTACACGTTGCTCGAAGCCAACTGCCAGGTCGTACGAATGCTCGACCGGTGCTCCGACCATCCGGAGTTGGGGCCGCTCTGGCACGATCGCGTGCGTTCTCCGGCACGCGGAGACATGGCGCGATACATCGAGTCGCGCATGCGCGCCGGGCAGTTGCGTCAGTGCGAGCACCCCCGACTCGCCTCGCGCATCGCGCTCGAAACCGTCGCGACCTGGGCGATGCACATCAAGTGGGATCGCGCGCCGGAACCGTTCGAACCCACGTCCACCAAGGCCGCCGTGATCGAACAGATCTGCCACAGTCTTCTCGTGAACAACCAGGGTGCCTCATGAAGCCACGCTACGTCGCGCTGGGGCTCGCCGTGGCGCTGCTGACCTCGACAGTGCAGGCCGCCGAGAGCACGCTGGAAGCGCTCGATGCCGGCACTGCGCTCTCCGATGTGCGCGCGAGCACGGGAATCGTGTTCGTCGATCTCTATGCCGATTGGTGAATCAACTGTGTCCGGCAGTTGCCGGTCATCGAGAAGCTCGCCGGGGACTTCCGGGGCAGAGCGCGCTTCGTCAAGGTCAATACGACCGAGGATGGCCCAACGCTCGCAGCGTTCGGCTCCGCCAGCTACCCGTCCTACATCGTGTTCCGCGACGGCGTGGAGATCGATCGTCTGACCCTCAACTTCGCGCCGTGGTTCCTCGAAGAACGCATTCGGCGGATGGTCGAGAACGCGATCGCCGCGCGCTAGCGCGCGTGTCTCCTGTTACGTTGCCGGCGCTCTCAGACGCCGAGCAGCTCGCGAACCTTCCGGGCCAGCCTCGTCCAGAGGAAGTCTATCGTCGTGACGCGCGCTTCGGGCTCGCCCGGCAGATCCATCTTGTCGTAGTAGCGACCCCCGCCTTCTCTGAGCGTCTTGGTCTTGTGCATCCACTGGCGGAGCGCGTACACGGGGCCGATGTGGGTCCACGCCTGACGATGGTAGTTCCAATTGTCGGGTGACAGGCGCTGTGCCTCGGCAAAATAGCGTTGCGCTCTCTCGGTCTCGCCTTGCGCCTGGAAGTGGAGCCCGAGCTTGAAGGTCGGATCAGCAAGCGCAGTCTCCTCCGACGCGGGCTTCAGATGAGCACGCACCTCCTCGGGCGACCACGCATAAGCACTCTCCGCCCCGCGCTCGACCCAATCCCGGGTCGCATCGGCAAATGCGGTGCTCCCGAAATCCACCGAGAAGATCCCTGCATTGATCGTGTGCGCCCCCGCGTACGCACCCTCGTTCGTGCGCACGATGCGACCCTGCTCGTCGATCCAGGCGGCGGACGGTACGTTCACCCAGCCAAAGAGCGTGCTGATTTTGTGCGTTTCGTCGGTGACGCAGCGATAGGTCGGTGACGCTTTGTCGAACCAGGCCCCCGCAGCACTCTCTCCCTGCGAGTCCTGCGCCACGCTGATGATCTCGAAGTTGCGATTCCCGAGAGAGCTGTAGAGCTCCTGCCACACGGGCAGGTCGAGTCGGCATCCTCACCAGGAGGCCCAGGTCACCACCAGGACCTTCTTCCCCCGGAAATCCGACAGGCGAAACGTCTCGCCGTTGCGATCGGTCGCCTCGAAATCGGGAGCCACACCCGACTCAAGCGTGCCGCGTCGGGTCTCCGGCACGACGCCGAGGCTCCAGATTCCGTCGCCCGCAACGTGCTTCTGACCGACTTTGTCGGCAAAGCTCGAATACTTGATCCACTCGCCGTCGTCTCGCGAGCGCACCCACTCGGTCTTCTCGTCGCCAAGGAGGGGAACACACGTGTCGCCGCAACACACGCCCTCCGGCTTGAGATCCCAGCCGGTTGCCCGTTCGAGCTCGTCGGTACGAATCCAGAGGTCGTCGCGCTCGCCCGGAATGGCAGTGACTTCGATCGTGTCGTCGTTTGCGAGGACAATCATGGCGGCGGCCTCCGGGTACATCGAGTAGCCGCAATCACACAGGCTGTACAGCAGGCCACCACTCGGTATGTTCGGTGATATCGGGGCACTGCCTCGGATCACTCTCTGGACGCTGGAGGCTCACATGCAATTCGACGGGATCGATTCGGAACACGCTCGGGCATTCGCGGAACGATGGCTCCCCGCATGGAGCGGCAATCGTCCGGAGCTCCTTGCTTCATTCTATACAGACGACGCCGTCTACTCCGACCCTGCAGTTCCCGACGGAGTCCGGGGGCGCGAGGCGGTGCTCGCGTACTTCACGAAGCTGCTTGCCAGGAACCCGGAGTGGATCTGGGTTCATCGTGGCTCGATTCCGCTTCAGGATGGCTTTCTCAACAAGTGGCACGCAACGATCCCAGTCACGGGACACTCAGTCGAGGTAGACGGCGTGTGCACGGTGCAGATGCGCAGCAATCTCATCTATGCGAACCATGTGTTCTTCGATCGGGCGCCGTTGCTGCACGCGATCGCGAGCACGTAGCTCCCGAGATCCTGTCGCCCCTCCGATCGGAGAACGCCTGCTTCTGAGCCTCGTCATCTACCACCCCGCGTGCGGCGTCCTCTCCACCACCAGGGCCCTGAATCTCCCAGCTCCTGGAGCGGCGGCCTTGACAGCACCCGGGGGGTTCGTCGAGGATCCCCTATTATCAACCCTGACCCCAGGAAGGACCTCACATCGATGCTACGCTCGTGGGCACTCGCGCTCGGAATCCTCATTCTCTCGGTCGGAAGTGCCGCAGCGCAGCAGCCGCCGAATCGCCTGGCGACCATGAGTCCGCGCGCGCTCGTGCGGGAATGGCAGACCGCCCCGCGCCCGGAGCGTGAGCAGATCGCCGACGCGATCGCCGAGCGTGGGGAGCCTTCGCTGGCAGTGCTTCGGGACGTCGCCGCAACCGGGGGCCGCGACGAGAAGGTGTTCGCGTGCAGTATGATCGCGGAGCTGCGTGACGCCGACGGCGTGCCGGCTGTGCTGACGGCTACGACGGATCCTGACGTCGAAGTCCGCCGACGCGCGGCAACGGCCCTCCGAATTCTCGGCGACGTGCGCGCGCGCCCACGCATGCGCGCACTCCTTCGATCGGCCGAGGACCTGGGGGTGCTCAAAACGGCGCTCGCCACGCTGGGAAGGATCGGCAGCGGCACTGATCGCGGCCGGGTTCGACCCTTCCTCGCACACGCGGACGCGGAAGTTCGTGTCGTGGCCGCCATCGCACTGGCGATGTTGGGTGACGCACGCGGGCGCGACGTCTTGCTCGCCGCGATCGACGGGGGCAATCCGGGCGCGCAGAAACAGGCGACGTTCGGGCTTGGCTATATCGACGACGCCGCGGCCCGCGCCCGACTCCAGGCGATCCTCGACGATCCCGCGGGGCGTTGGAAGAGCTACGCAGCGATCGCAATCACCATCGGCGACATGCGGTCGCTGTCCGCCGCCGAGAAGGTGGCAATGCTCGCTCCCATCGCGCGCGGGCGCAGCCGTGTCGCCAGCCGCTGGGCGCTGGAAGAACTCACCGACCTCGGAACCCCCGAAGCCCGTGCGGTCATCGGCACGCTTGCCGACGGGACGCGTCCGGTCGCCGCCTCGGCACGCCGCCGCCTCGCGATCGCGGGGGATCGGTAATCATGCGAGCGAGAGTGATCACGGCGGCGGTATGCGCGCTCGTACTCGTGGCAGTGGCGCCGGAACCGGGACGTGCCCACGAAAACGTGTTCGTGCACCGTGAAATGGGACACAACTCGGTCGACATCCTCAACAACCCGTTCTTTACGGCGACGTTCCGGACCGAGATCGGGAACGGCTGCGACAACGAAGACGTGCCGGTCACACGATCGCTGGGCCATTTCTACAATCCGGAGACCGACTCGGCGCCATCGTTCGCCTTCGGAGCGGGACCGGCGTGGGAGAACTCCCAGACGCAGTACGACGCAGCCATCGTTCAGTACGGAATCTCGAACTTCGTCGGAACCGATGCCGCGTTTCACCGAATGGGGCGGGCGCTACACTTCATCCAGGACATGACGTCCCCAGCGCACACCCACGACGACGATCACCCGTTGGAAGAGGACTTCGAAAACTTCGGACCGGCCAATTTCACCAGCTACGACTACTCGGGCGTCGTACCGGCGACGGTCGTCCCAGCAACGGCGGAAGGGTACGTGAAGGCGCTCGCGCGGGTCGTGTACGACCTCACCGACTATCAGGCGGACATCAGCGAGACGACGGCAAGTCAGCCGGCCAGCGAACTGAAAGACATGTTCCCGTCACTGCACTGGTCGGATGGCGGGTTCTTCGGCGACGACTACTTCGAGATCGACCGTATCGGTGAGTTCGACTGCGATCTCCTGTGTCTCGACGATTGGTGGATCATCGACGAGACGGTCACGATCGACAACAGCGGGCCGGGCGGCGCCAAGCGCTGGCAGGGGTTCGGATACATCGAGAACACGGGCGGCGACGGGGGCCCCGTCGTCCCCACCGAGTTCAACGGCGTCACCAACACCGGGAACGATTCGATGCTGCAGCTCTATGGGGAGCACCTCTACCACGAGGCGATCGCTTACGGTGCCGGCCTGCTGCAGGTCTTCGCAGATGCGGTCGGCGCACCGCCTGTGCCAACGGCGACCCCGACTGCCACCGCGACGGTGACGGTGACGCCGACGGCGACCGCCACCTCGACGCCGGTCCCGACACCGACGACGACTCCAGATCCACCGACCCCAACCGCGACACCCACGGCAACGGCGACCACGACCATCACGGCAACACCGACCGTCACGGTGACACCGACACTCACCGCCACCGTGACCGCAACTCCGACCGTCACTTCGACGCCAACGGCCACCACGACCGCGACCGTCACGCCCACCCCGACCCCGACAGCAACGCCCACCGCGACGGCGACGGAGACCGCCACGCCAACGCCGACGGCCACCCCGACTCCGATCACCACTGCGACCCCGACTCCGACCCCGGTCGGAACGCCGGTCACTGACACCCTCGTCTTCTACAAGGCCAAGGCCGCCACCTTCTCCATCGCCGGGTTGCCAGCCGAGAACCGCTTCCCGAAAGACTGGAACATCAAGCTCGATGACACGACGCTGGCAAACGGCGAGATCGACGACCCCGAGAACTACCTCGTCCGGAAGGAGCAGGCGCTCGGACATCCGGCGACGGCCAACGGAACCGCCGCGGCGAACCCCGACCTCCACTACATCAGCTACAAGGTGAAGGAGGCGCGTGAGGGGGTTGGCGACGTCGGCGGGATCGCCAAGGCGGTGAAGGCGCCGCGACGTCTCTACGAGATCACCAACCGCTTCGGGACGCTCTTCCTCGAAACCAAGCGCGTGCGCAGCCTGCTTCTTCCGGCCGGGGCCGACGCGCTGGGCGCCGCGATCCCCCCACCCGGCGACCCCACGCACTTCAAATGCTACCAGGCGAAGGCCGCGAAGCTTCCGAGCGACCAGGCGCCCGAAAGCAAGTTCCGGAAGGATCTGCAGATCTTCCTCGGAGACACCGCCCTCGACGTCTATTGCGCCGACGACCGGGACGGCAACCCATCGTTCGCCGGCTTCACGGTCGAGGGAACGTGCCTGTTCGATCTGAAGAAGCCGGTGGAGATCTGTGCTCCTGTCGACAAGACCGCCGTCGATCCGCCGCGGTTCACGACCGCCGTGATCTCGACCTCGACGGCGACCGTCCCTCAGGCACTGGTCTGTTATCAGGCGAAGACGTCGAGCAAGCTCCGCAGCGCCGATGCCGCCGCCCTGATCGGCGATCCCCCCATCGGAACGTCCCTCCGCCAGAGCAAGGTGCGGAAGCGCATCGTCACGACGGCACCGGGCAACCTCTTCCCCGAGCCCGACGAGGTCCTGGCCGCGCAGGCGGCACTGCTCTGCATCCCATCGGACGTGCTGGCAATCTCGGCGCTGTAAAGCGCGCGAGACCGAGCGGATACTCTACTCGCCGCGGAGCGCTCGGTAGATCTTGCGGCCGGCTCGCCCGGTCGGCGGCAGGCCAAGGCTCTTCTCGGCTTCGGCGATGGCGGCGCGCGTGACGGGCCCTATCTTGCCGTCGGCTTCGCCGATGTCATATCCCCTGGCGAGCAGGAGTTTCTGGAGATCCAGACGCTCGGCACGGGACAGACCGGGGTCGTCGGTCGGCCAGGGGGTCCGGAACGGCGGTTCACCGGCAATGCGATCCGCCAGATGGGCGATGGCAAGAGCGTACGAATCGGCGTGGTTGTAGGCGTAGATCGCATCGAAGTTGCGAAGGGTCAGAAAACCCGGGCCGCGCGGTCCAGCCAGAAGCAGCAGACCGGCCTGCGTGTCGCCTGACAACTTTGCACCATCAGCACGGACGACGCCGCGACGTGCCCAGTGCGACAAGGTCGCCTTGGTCTTCCGCCCGGTAGGGCCCTCGTACCCGCGCGGCACTTCGACCTCGATCATCCACCCGCGATCGCGCCTCCAGCCGGCGTGCTTCAGATAGTTGGCGGTCGATCCCAGGGCGTCAGCCACCGAATCGATCAAGTCACGCCGCCCGTCACCGTCGAAGTCGATCGCCCGGCGCTGGTACGTGGAGGGGATGAACTGCGTCTGCCCGAAGGCGCCAGCCCACGAGCCGTAGAGCTTCTCCATCGGAACGTCACCACGGTCGACGAGCTTCAACGCCGCAATGATCTCGCCGCGCCAGAACGCCCTCCGCCGCGTCCCTGTGCACGCGAGCGTCGTCAGAGCATGGGGAATGAAGTGGGACCCCACCTGCCGACCGTAGTCGCTCTCGACACCCCAGACCGCCACGATCACGTGCCGATCGACGCCAAAGCGTGATTCGGCTCGCCGCAAGGTCTGATCGTACTTCCGCAGCATGGCCTTGCCGTCATCGATACGCTGCTGGTCGACCAGGAACGCGAGATAGTCCCAGATCGGCGTCTTGAACTCGGGCTGTGTCCTCGAAGAGCTCTGCACTCGCTCGCTGGGCTGTGCGGTGCCGAGCGCCTCGGCAACCACCGCGGGGCTGACCCCTGCCTTGATGGCCGCTTTCTCGAGGCCAGCGACGCAGGTGGCGAACTTCCCGTCTGCCGCAGAGGACGCCTGTGGGACGACCAGCATCGCGGCCACGACCACGATCGGCATGCTTCGACTCTTCCTCAATTCGCGCAGGCGCACTGTGCTCGATGTGTAAATGATAGGGCTACGCCGGTCGAACGGACGGGTGGATTGAATCGGAGCAGAGTCCCCGCTATCGAGGTCGTGAGTGCCCGCAATTCTCGGAGTACAGAGGACCCACCAAAGATGGCAAACGTTCTAGGAATCGTCGCCGGCATCCTGACGCTCGGGGGCATCATCGAGTGGTCGCGCCGTATCATCGCGACCCGCGTGCCCGAAGATCGGACAGGCTTCGTCGTCGCGATGAGCATGGCATTGGCACTCGGGAGCGCGGGCCTGCTTGCGGGCGCGGAGGGTCTGGCCCGGGCCGGCGCATGGACCGGAGCGATCACTGGCGGGCTCTTCGTAGCCCTGGTGGCATTCAGTAAGCAGGACGACAAGATCCCCGCCGTCACCATCGGCGGTCCGGTGCTCGATTTCTCTGCCATCGATCACGAGGGCAACCCGTTCGCGCTCTCGAGTCTCCAGGGCCGACCCTTCCTGCTGAAGTTCTTCCGCGGCCATTGGTGACCGTACTGTGTCGCCGAGTTACGGCGATGGGAAGATCTGAGACCTGAATTCGACCGCCGCGGGGTCGAGATCGTCACCGTGAGCGGAGATACGCCGCGGCAGATCCGGATGGGCCGGGGTGTGCACGGTCTTGGCGCCACGATGCTGAGCGACACCGATCTGAAGGTGACCGAACTCTACAACGTCCGCCACGAGCGCGGCCTCGCCCCCAAGCCCGGCGTCGTCATCTCGATGCCTATTCCGACAGCGATCCTCGTCGATGCCACCGGAACGGTGCGTTGGATCGACCAGGCCGAGAACTACCAGCGACGCTCGCATCCCGATCTCGTCCTGGCAGCACTCGACGCGAATCTGCCAGCGGTCGCATAGCAGGCGCCCGAACGCACGCGCCGACGGCGACTCACGAACGCCGGCGTGTCGATGACTTACGTCGGAATATCTCCCGCGAGCTGCCCGCCTGCACCCATCCACCGCGTCACCATCTCGGTGGCCTCCTCCGGGTTGTACACGTCCTCTTGAAAGGACCAGAGACCGTCCCCCGCATACTCCAGGACGGTGATGTTCCCGAAGCGGTAGATCGCATCGCCACCGGCGGGATCAGGCATCTGCTGCCAGATGTAGGACGCGACGCGGTTGCCGTCGATCATGAACCACTCGACCGGGAAGAACATCATGGGCACCGGCTGCATCACTTCGCAGATCTTGGCGCGAATCGCTTCACGCCCTCGAAACGTTCCGAAGTGATGCTCGATCCAGACGCCATCCTCGCTGTGGATGTCCGCCCAGGGATTCCAGTCCCCCGTCTCTACGCAACGGTCGCCCATCGCGATGAACTCGTGAAACGCACGCTCGACTTCAGCCCTCGGAAAGCTCGCCATGCCTCGGCCCTATCACAAGATCGAGAACGACACGACGCGGACACCCCTTCAAGCCTGGTGTGCGCCACGTCTCGCAGCGTCAATCGAGCGGCGTCACTTCCCCACTGACGAGGTTCAGTTCGAAGTCCTTCATGATGAATCCGGGAGGGCTCGGAACAAACGCGGTAATGATGACGGTCTCGGAGCCGTCGAACGGGAACGAGAAGTCGCTGAACACGCCTGGAAAGTAGGTGCGCACGTTCCCCACGAACGTCGTGCCAAACGTTCCGCCACCGGATGCTCCTTCGTCGATGCTGAGCTCATCGAACTCGAGGCCGAATCCTGCGCCACCAACGAGTTCGGCGTCGACCACGCCAAGCATCGCACCTCCCTGGGATGTCGATACGAGCTCGAGCTCGATGAAGAGGTCGAAGGACCGGTCGCGATCGAGATCGAGGCATGACAGCTCGGCGGTGAATGCTCCACCTGCCGTAGAACCGTCGCCGCTGCATACCAGACTACCCACACGACAGTCCTGGTACTCGATCGTCTCACCGTTCATCTGCACGGTGCCACCGCCCGGACACGCCTCCGACTGGGCATCCGCTACGACGACCTGCACCGCGTCCGTCTGTCCAACCGCGCTCGCGGTGGGGATCGCTCCGACGCCGACTCGAATGACGGTCGTCACCGCGCCCGTCGTCCCGAACGCATTCGTCGTCTGCGTGATCTCCGCGTCGAGGACGAAGAAATCCGCCGGGAGTGTCACTTCCGCGCTGAATCCACCGAAGGTACACTCAGCCGGCGGTGCCGGGCAGGAGTCGGAAACCTCGCACTGCCAACGATGCTCGGCCGGCTCCCCGAGGGGGGCGCAGATGATGAACTTGGGAGGAACGTCCGGACCAACGAACACGTTCCCCGTGATCGTGCGATCGGCCGTAAACTGGGCGATCGCGTAGCGCTGCCCGTCGACGTCCTTGTTGACGAAAATCCGTTCGCCGTCGTCGGAGATCTGCAAGGCTCGCGTGGTGGTCGGGCAGGGCTCGCTCTCGTCCGGCGGCTCCTCTTCGGCCCCCGGCGTATCAGGAGGCACCTGAAAGAAGTCCGCGGGGAGCGTCACGTCGGTAATGAACGCGTCTTCGAACCCGCAGGGGGTCGTCTCGCAGGCCGAGGCGACGGCGCACGAGAAATCGTTCTCGGTGACGGCCGGGGAGCACACGATGAACTTCGGCCGGCGGCAGTCCTCGAAAAACACGTTGCCGGTCACGATGTCGTCCGCCTCACGCGTGATCGCGAAGCGCTGGCCGTCAACGTCCTTGTTGACGAAGGCAAGGCTCCCATCCGCAGAGAATTGCACACCGCGGGGCGGATCGACCGCGTACGCCCGCCCCGCGAACAGCATGGCCGCCACGACCCACAGAACTCGCAACGTCCATCCGGACGGAAGAAGAGCACGTACTGTCCGCATCATATTCGAGGCTCCTTTTGGCTTGCTCGGAGGGGGACGAGGTCGTGAGGGTCCGGAGACGAGCCCACGCAGTAAACTACCTCTCCTCGCGCAGTCAAGGCTGCGTGCCGTCGTTACCCGGCAACCGAGGATGTCGGCGACGTGCATGTGAGGCGGAAACGCGCGATATTCGCCCCGACGGTCCTCGGCTCTCGTTCTGATAGGTTGCGACGGCCTCCGACCCCAACGAAAGGACAGCCACGATGAAGATCGGTCTCATTCCGTGCAACGTCGGCGTCACCAGCATCGACATGATGGTTCACATGGCCAAGACCGCGGAGGCCGTCGGCCTCGAATCGCTCTGGACATTCGAACACGCCATCGTCCCGGTCGACTACCAATCGCCCTACCCCTACAGCGCCGATGGGAAGATGGGCGTGACGCCCGAGACCAACTTCGTCGATCCCCTGATCGCGCTCGCTGCATTGGCGGCACACACGACGACGCTACGTCTCGGCACCGGGGTGAACATCCTCCCACAGGTCAATCCCCTCATGCTGGCAAAGCAGGCCGCGAGTCTCGACTTCGTCTCGCAGGGCCGTCTCCTGCTCGGCCTCGGGATCGGATGGCTGAAGGAAGAGTTCGAGGCCCTGGGCGTTCCGTTCGAGCGCCGGGGCGCGCGCTTCGCTGACTACGTCGAAGCGATGCGCAAGGTGTGGTCCGGCGACACCGTCGAACACCGCTCCGACTTCCTCCAGTGGACGAACTTCAAGAGCTATCCGGTCCCTGTCCAGAACCCCTTGCCCCTCGTCATCGGCGGCTCGAAGAAGAACGCCCTCCGGCGCGTCGCCCGTTACGGACAGGGCTGGTACGCGCCCGCCGCAACCGTCGATCAGGTGGCGGGCATGCTTCCGGCACTCGACGAGGCCTGCGCGGCCGAAGGCCGGAACCGGTCGGACATCGAAATCACGACGATGTATATCCCGGCGATGGAGCCCCCGGCCGAAACCATTCCGCGCTACCGGGACCTCGGCGTCGGGCGGCTGGTCATTCCGTTGCAGGCACTCGGGGACAATCCGATGGAAGCCGTCGAGCGGCTTGGCGACGACGTGATCGCCAAGATCAAATAGCCGCGCGCCCGCTTCCTGCCGATGATCGACTACCGAACGAGCCTTCCCGGGTACTACCCGTCCGCGTGGCCCGTCGAATGCGGCGGACCACGGAGGCAGAAGCTCGCCCGCTCGGCAGGACCGCACCTGCAGGAGGGCGAGCGCCTGACCTCGACGACGCGCGACATGGGCGGTTGGGCGGTGATGCTGGTGCAACGCGCACCGGGCGAGCTGTTCGTCCAGGGCGGTGCCGGACTCGCCCCCGGAGAGTTCCCGCCCTTCCATCGTCCCGACGGCGACAATCATGGGTGGCTCGAACGCATAGACCCGATCACGCTCGCCACCGTTTCGCGCTCGCCACCCCTCCCGAGTGGCGGGCATCTCTGGTGCGGCGCGGTGATCGTCCACCAGAACGGTGACCTCTACATGGTCAACGGACGCTTCTGCCACCGCCTGAACGCCGATTGCGAGGTCCTGGCCGAGCGCGAGCTCCCGGTCGATGGCCCGTACAATGGATTGCTGGTGCTCTCGGACGGCAACCTCGTCATGAAGAACCTCGGCGCACGCCCCGGCGAACCCTGCTGGTTCAGCGTCCTCGAGCCCGAGCGCCTCGCACCGATCGGCGCGCCATTCGTCATCGACACACACTGCATGGGACGCTTCTCGAGCGATCTCACAGACGCGGGCGAGTTCATCTATACGTCGAGCGCCGACGAAGTGTTCCGGCTTCGCTATGAGAACGGCGCTCTCTCGATGGACACCAGCTGGCGTGCCAGCTACGCGGTCGAGGCCGCAGACCAGGCCGACGGCTGGGACACCTGCATCGGGAGTGACAGCGTCTGGCTGATGGACATGGGCCGGCCACCGATGTGGCAGGGGGCCGCGACCGCCGCGCAGCGCGCCTTCCGGTTCTCACTCGAGGACCCCCGCGACCGGGACGTCATCGACGTCATCGGTCAGCCGAATGCCTTCAGCCCCGGACCGCCACTCTACGACCCCGAGCGCAGGATTCTCGTCGTCTACGACGGGCTGAACGGAGGGGTCGCAGCACTTCGCTACACCGCCCCCGGATCGTTCGACCTGCTGTGGCGCTCCGACTTCCGGAACAACATCCAGATGATGCTCTACCCGGACACCGGTGAACTGATCGTCGAAGACTCGCCGATCGCCCGCATGATGAACGACACGGGCACCGGCGACATCACCATCGTCGACATCGAGACTGGCCGGGAGCGCGGGAGGGCGCCGATCGGCGCCGTCGCGACCATGGGCATGTTTCCGTGCCCCGGCTTCGGCCGCGACTTCTATCTGGCGACCCTCCCGGGATCGATCGCACGCGTCTTCGTCTCCTGACCGATCATTTGCAAACGATCTTCGTCGACTCGCCAATCTAAGCCGTAGCGCGAGAACTCGGCTACGGCTTATCCTTGTCCTTGAACTGATCGACCTTCTGCTTCTTCGGCGGTGCGACGTAGATGGCCTCGAAGCAAAAGCCGTCGCTGTTCTGGATCTGCACGGTGAGCGGCTGAGTGATCGTGGTCATATCGGCGGGAAGCGACAGGTGCTCGCCCTTCGCGAGGAGTCCCACCCGGTTGCCTCTCAGGTACAGGGTCTTCACGCCGTCGGGAGTGCCGTCTTTGTCCTTGTACTTGAAGCCGCCGCCACCGAGTGGGGCCCAGCACGGCCCATCCCTGCAGATGCCACCCGCTGGCGCGTGCGCTTTCAGGATCAGGGTGTCGCTCGCGTCGTAGGCGCACAACACGTAGTCGGTGGTCGTCAGCGGGTCGCCGTACTCCAGCGGTATCGGTGCCGCGAAGCCCTTGAACCATTTCCACTTGAGCTGATCACCGCGATCGTTCGCCTTGTTCTTGAGCTGAAAGAGCGGCTGCGGCTTGTCGGCGAGCACCTGCCGGCAACCCGGTATCGGATCCGGAAAACAGCCAATCCCCGCCTCGATCATGCACTGGTCGTCGCAACCGTCACCGTTGGTGACGTTGCCATCATCGCATATCTCGCAGAGGGGAAGCAGCACGCCGTCACCGCACGTTGCGGGATCGCCCACGCACACGCCACTCGTACATTCATCGAGATCCGTGCACACATCCGTATCGTCACACGCGGTGCCGTCGGGTTCGAAGGCGTCGCCCGGACACGCGGCACCCGTCCCCGTGCAAGCCTCCGCCACATCGCATTGCCCGACCGCCGCGCGGCATTCGGTCGTGGCGGGCTCGAACGCATCAGCCGGACACGCCGCGTCCGTCCCGCTACACGTCTCTGCCACGTCGCACACATCGGCCGTCGCGCGACACTCCGTCGTGACAGGCTCGAACGCATCGGCCGGACACGCCGCGTCCGTCCCGCTACAGGTCTCTGCCACGTCGCACACATCGGCCGTCGCGCGACACTCCGTCGTGACAGGCTCGAACGCATCAGCGGGGCAATCGTCGTCGACACCGTCGCATGTTTCGGCGACATCACAGACATCGACCGCCGCACGGCACTCCGCGCTGCTCTTCGCATCGGCCGGACACGCCGCGCCGGCCCCGGTGCAGTTCTCGGCGACGTCGCAGGCACCTGCGGAAGCGCGACATTCCTGCGTCCCCAGCGCAAAGCCGTCCGCTGGACAGTCATCGTCGATACCGTCGCACGTTTCGGCGACATCACAGACATCGACCGCCGCACGGCACTCCGCGCTGCTCTTCGCATCGGCCGGACAGGCCGCGCCGGTTCCGGTGCAGTTGTCGGCCACGTCGCAGGCCCCCGCTGACGCCCGACACACCGTCGCCGACGATGCGAAGCCGTCTGCCGGACAATCATTCCCCACCCCGTCACATGCTTCGGCCACGTCACAGACGTCGGCGGCGGCACGACACTCCGCACTGCTCTTCACATCCGTCGGACAGGCCGCACCCGTGCCGCTGCAGTTGTCGGCCACGTCGCACGCTCCCGCCGACACACGACACACCGTCGCCGACGACGCGAAACCGTCGGCCGGACAATCATTCCCCACCCCGTCACATGCTTCGGCCACGTCGCAGACGTCCGCCGCGGCACGACATTCCGCGGAGCTCTTCGCATCGGCCGGACAGGCCGCACCCGAGCCGCTGCAGTTGTCGACCACGTCGCAGGCTCCCGCCGACACGCGACACACCGTCGCCGACGACGCGAAGCCGTCGGCCGGACAATCATTCCCCACCCCGTCACATGCTTCGGCCACGTCACAGACGTCCGCCGCGGCACGGCACTCCGCGGAGCTCTTCGCATCGGCCGGACACGCTGCACCCGTGCCACTGCAGTTGTCGGCCACATCGCAGGCCCCCGCTGACGCCCGACACACGGTCGCCGACGACGCGAAGGCGTCCGCCGGACAATCATTCCCCACCCCATCACACGCTTCGGCCACGTCACAGACATCGGCAGCCGCACGGCACTCCGCTGTGCTCTTCGCATCGGCCGGGCAGTCGTTGCCGACACCGTCGCAGCTCTCCGCGACGTCGCATGCGCCTGCGGAAGCTCGACACTGCGCGCTACTCTTTGCATCGGCGGGGCAATCGTTGCTCACTCCGTCGCAACTCTCCGCGAGATCACACGCCCCGGCCGAGGCACGACACTGCGCCGTACTCTTGGCATCCCCCGGGCAGCTGGGCCCCGTCCCGGAGCAGGTCTCGGCCGGATCGCATGCACCGGCCGACGCGCGACACTGCGTGCCCCCCGACGCAAAGCCATCTCCCGGGCAATCGTTGCTCACTCCGTCACAACTCTCGGCAACGTCGCATCCACCGGCCGAGGCGCGGCATTGCGACGTACTCTTCGCATCTCCGGGACAGGCCGGTCCCGTTCCAGTACAGTTCTCCGCCGGATCGCAGGCCCCTGCCGACGCGCGACATTGCGTCGCGCCCGACGCGAACCCATCGGCTGGACAATCATTGCCGACGCCGTCGCAGTTCTCCGCGACGTCGCACGCCCCGCTTGCGGCGCGGCACTGCGCCGTACTCTTGGCGTCGCCCGGGCAGGCGGGTCCGGTTCCCGTACAGTTCTCCACCGGATCGCACGCGCCCGCCGAGCCGCGACACACGACGAAACTCGGCTCGAACGCATCGCCGGGACACGCCTGGCCAGCGACGCCGGTGCAAATCTCGGCCACATCACAACTATCGGCGGCGGCCCGGCAGGTCGCTCCACCGTTCACGACGTCGCCCGGACACGTCCCGGCACCCCCGGTGCAGGCCTCATCCGGATCACACACATCGCCGGAGCCGCTCCGACAGACCTGGCCGGCACCGCGGAAATCGCAGGTCGAGGTGCAGCACGACGCACCCGTGCCGTTCGCTGCGCCCTCGTCGCAATCCTCCTTGGTCTCGACGACACCGTTGCCGCACACTGGCAGCGGCGCGATCGACCAGCCCTCACCGGGTCGGTTGTCGTCGAGAATCTTGCCGTTGCAGACGAGAGGATGGGCGATTGCCGACGCACCGCCGGCGCCCTGGAATCCCAACGTTGCGCCCTGGCCGTTGGCCCCTGGCTGGGCGAGCGGGTACTTGACGGTGATCACGTTCGATCCCTCGTGCACCTGCACCTGAATGCGCACGTCTTCGTTGCCGGAGAAGAGTTCGGTCTGGTAGTCGGCGATGAAGACGCGATTCGGGCTCGAGCCGACCGTGCCGTACCGGACGGCGCTGCCGAACGTCTTCAGATCGTCCCAGTAGGCCGCGAGGAACGGGTTCGTGTGCACAGATGTCGGCAGGCAATCGTTGCTGAAGTCGGTGCCACCACCCGTGCCACCGCCGAACTCCATCCAGCCGTTCGTCGAGATGGTGACCAGCGAATAGTTCGTGCCGTCGATGGCCACACTGAACGGCATCGTCACGTTCGCGGTGGCGTCATCGCCACTCAGTGTGGCAAAGCCGGTGATGTCGTCGGGACTGTGCGCCAACACACCGTGCAACGAGATGGCCCCCAATTCCCTCGGGTGCACCGACCACCCGTCGCGATCGTTCTGATTGTCGTCGAGGATCTTCGCGTTGCAGCCGAGCGCATACGCCTCGGCCGACGCGCCCCCCGCGCCCTGAAAGCCGATGGTACCCGACTGGCCGTTCGCAGCGTGCTGGCTGTCGCGATAGCGCACGTTGATCAGGCTCGACCCCTCGTGAATCTGGATCTGAAACCGCGTGTCGTCGGCGCCCTCGTTCCCGGCGAAGAGATCCACCTCGTAGTCGGCGATGAAGACGCGATTGGGCGCCGTACCGACGGTGCCGTATCGAATGTGGGTGCCGAACGTTTGCATATCGTCCCAATACGCGGCGAGAAACGGATTCGTGTGGACCGGTGTCGGCAGGCAGTCGTTGCTGAAGTCCGAGCCGCCACCGGTGCCGCCGCCGAACTCCACCCAACCGTTCGTCGACAACGTGAGCAGCGAGTAGTTCGTGCCCTCGATCGTCACGCTGAACGGCATCGTCACGTTGACGGTGGCGTCGTCGCCGCTGAGGGTCGCGAAACCACTCAAATCGTCGGGGCTGTGCATGTTGACCGCCGACATGACGATGTTCCCTGCGCGGCCGACATCGGCGGCCCACCCCTCGTTCGGCCGGTTGTCGTCGAGCACTTTGCCGTTGCAGGTCAGCGGTTGGGTGTCGGCGGATGCTCCACCGGCACCCTGGAAGCCGATCGTGGCCTGCTGGCCGTTCGCGCTGAACTGACTGTCCCGGTATTTGACGGTGATGACGTTCGACATCTCGTGCAGCTGCACCTGAAACCGCACGTCGTCGGACCCTTCCGAGCCTCCGAAAAGATCGACCTCGTAGTCGGCGATGAACACGCGGTTGGGAGCGGACCCGACCGTCCCGTAACGCACGTGGGTCCCGAAGGTGACGAGGTCATCCCAGTACGCCGCGAGAAACGGATTGGTGTGAATCGACGTTGGCAGGCAGTCGTTGCTGAAGTCGGTACCGCCTCCCGTGAGCCCCCCGAACTCGATCCAGCCGTTCGTCGACAGCGTGATCAACGTGTACCCCGTGCCCTCGACCTGAAAGGTGAAGGGCAGCGTGACGTTCACTGTGGCGTCATCGCCCGACAGGGTCGAGAAGCCACCGATATCGTCAGGGCTGTGCGCCATGATGCCGCCGAGCGACGAGACCGCGTGCGCGGGCGTCACGTGCCCGACGCCTGCGGCGAAAGCTGCGAGCGCTGCGACGAGCGCTAGGCGCGCTGCGCGCGACAAGAGAGATGCTGACGACAGGGGGCGGTACGGGGCGAGCGAGCGCATGGAGATCCTCCTTCGCTACGTCGGAGACGCGCGTCCTTGGCGAGAGGTGGGAAAAGATCCGGATGTCATCGTGGGCTCTTCGATCACAGCACGCTACCCGAGCGCCGGAATCTCCGTCAAACGAAAACGGGGCAATCGCGGCTCGAGCGTCGAACGGAAACTGCGCCGGAACGGCACAAGGGAGCGTGGAACGAGGCCCTGCTACGCGACCTTCTCGAGACGCTCCATGATCATGTCGTTCGCCACCAAGGCGACTTGCGCGGCCCCGTACACGCCCATTACCTTCGCGGCGCTCGTTCGCTCACCGATCAGGTAGAGGCCGTCGACTCCCTCGGCCTTGATGTCGATCAGGGTTCGCCCGACGTTGCCCGGAGTTTCGATCAGCGTCGCGGGACCGAACGAGCGCAACCGCCAGTGCGCCTTCTCCACGATGCCGGGAAACAACGCGCGGATGTCTCCCTCCCAGTCGTCGAACATCTTGCTCAACACCGCTTTGTGGCTGGCCTCGCGTATCTGGAAGATGTCGGGCTTCTCCCACCAGCCGGTCTGAATCCAGAAGGTCGCCTGGTACTCCTTCGCGTCGTCCGAGTACTCGAGCGAACTCGCGCACCAGGGACGACCGGTCACCGGGCCTTTCTGAACCCATCGCGGACCGCTGTGGTCCCACAGCGTCGGATCGTCGTGCCCATACGTCAGGGTCAAGTCGTTCAGCGTCTTCCGATGAAGATGTCGAAGGCGATCGGCATACCACGGCGAGAGATCGTCTTCGGAGAGAATGCTGAAGATGTCCCAGATGGCCACCGCGCTCACGACGACTGGCGCCTCGATGAATTGAGTATCGAGCAACTCGGTCGGCACCCGTCGCTGCCCCTGGTCGACCTCCACGCCCTTCACCCGACCGTTCTCGATCACGATGCGCGAGACGCTCGCATTGGAGCGAATCTCCCCCCCACGCTCCTGGATGGCTTCAATGAGCGGACCCGCGATCGCGCCGCTCCCGCCCTTGACCCAGTAGGACTTGGACGGAAACTCGCCGAGGGTGTCGAACTGCTTCTTGACGCTATAGAACATCATCCCGGCCGAGTAGTCGTGGGGAATCGGCAGCGTGCCGCCGAAAAGCCAGCCCAGGTACCGGAAGAAATCTATGACGTCCTGATTCTCGGTACGGTCGGTGACGAACTGTTCGACGGACACGTCGTCGAGTCGCTCGATCTCGTCGTAGCTCCATTCGGTCGCGGTGCTCATGTAGATCTTGGCGAACTCGGAGATGGAACCACGCACCAGGTCTTCGATCTTGCGCCACTTGCCGCGCATGTAGACCTCGCCCGAGTTCGTCCACCGGCAGACGTTCTCCGGCATCGTCTTTCCGATCCGGCGAAAGATCTCGTCCTGGGTTCCCGCGAGAATCAGCCCCTTGATGCCATTGTCGATGGCGGCGCCAGCCATCTTCCCACTGGTCGCGCGGCCACCGAGCTGATCGCTCCCGGCCTTTTCCAGGACCACGACGCGCTTGCCGGCATTCGTCAGGAGGGCGGCGAGATTCAGCCCCCCCATTCCACCGCCCACGATGATGACGTCGAAGGATTCTTTGGCCATTGGGTTCTCCTCTTGGGCTCGAGAGCCGCTCGGTATACAATCTTCGCATCTTCGTAGCCACAATCACTAGCAGAGTAAAGATCTCCAGGCCCTAATGTTTACATTCTTAGATCTTTCTGTAAACTCCAACTATGGGAAACACTGAGGGACCCTCGGCAACCCGGGACGCCATTCTGGAAGCTGCGGAGGCGATCTTCGGGGAGCGGGGCTTCAGCAAGACCACGCTCGAAGACGTGGCGGCGGCGGCCGCGGTGTCCCGGCCCCTGGTGTACCGCTATTTCGGCGACAAGCGAGATCTCTTCGCCCTGGTGGTGCAGCGGGCGCTCGAGGAGTGGAACGCGGTCCTCGTCGCCGAAGCCGCCCGCACCACGCCGGGAACCGCACACACTCTTCGTCTCGTCCTGGTGGCCTGTCTGAATTTCGCGCGGACCCGCGGCGTCCTTCGAGGACTGCTCATCCGGGACGCACGCCTGGTGCGCTCCGAAGTAGGCGAAGTTCTGGACCAGGGACGAGATCTGCTCCCAAACCTCGTCCACGAGATCCTGGAGCGAGGCGTACAACGGGGCGACGTCCGCTCCGACCTCGACCTCGACGACATGGCGCACGTCGTATCGGAGGTGTTCGTCTCCTACTCGCTCCTCATCCTGGCGGGCGCCGATGCCGAGGTGAGCAATCGCCGGGTCGAGGCCGTCATCGAGGCGCTCCTCTACGGCGTCATCGCACCAGCGATGCCCGATCAGCAGATGAAAAGCTGACCGGGGCGCGCTATCCATCTTCTATGGTTTCCGGATATGGGGCATGCCATGGCTCCCAACTCCAGGTCGGCGTCGAGGACTTCCAGCCAAGGCGTCGCCTTGATCACGGGCGCCTCCGAGGGTTTCGGCCGCGAACTCGCACGTCAGATCGCCGCCGATGGCTTCGACCTCGTGCTGGTGGCCCGCAACGAGGCGCGCCTGAACGAGCTGGCACGCGATCTCGAAGCGACGTTCGGGATCCACGCGCTCGTCAGACCTGCGGATCTCGCTGACGGAGAAGCGCAGCGCCAACTTGCCACCGAGGTGCAACGTATCGAGCGTCTCGCCGTGCTCGTCAACAACGCGGCGGTCAGCCAAGTGGACCTGTTCCACGACATACCTGTCGATACGATTCAGCGGATCGTCGCGCTCAACCTCGGGGCGGTGTCTGTGCTCTCGCGAGCAGCCCTCAACAACCGGGACTTCCGCCGGAACGGCATCCTGCTGAATGTGAGTTCCATCGGCGGCAGCATGCCGCTGCCGCTCGACTCGATCTACAGCGCCACCAAAGCGGCCATCGATCACCTTAGCACTGCCATTGCCTTCGAGACCACGAAGAATCCAGACATGAACGTCCACGTCCAGGTGGCCAAGCTCGGCGGCATCCGATCGGAATGGAGCGATCGGTCGATGGGCGTGCTCAAACCCGGCGAAACCATGAGCAAGACGTTCCAGACGTTCGTGAACGAGCCTGAGAACGCGGCCGTCGCCGTCTGGAAGAAAACCAAATCGCGGAACAAACTCATGGTTGCGGATCGCTGGGACGCAACGGTGTGGCGCTACATGTTCAGTCTGTTTCCACGCCTCCTCATGCCCTGGGTCTACGGGAACAACTCCACGGAACGATCCCGTCGGGTTGGCGTCTAGCTGTGGATCGGTTCGTCGTCGGCACCGGTCGCTGTGGATCGACCTTGTTGAGCGCGATGCTCCACGAAGACCCGTCCATCCTCAGCGTCTCCGAGTTCTTCATCGGTCTCGACAAGGACCGCCGGTTTCATGAGAGCACCGCGCAGCCGAACCGTCTCGCCGAGCTGCTGAGTCTGCACATGATCGAGCAACTGAACTTCTCGAAGCGGAGAATCATCGTCCCAGAGATACGCTACCCCTATGACGCGCCGGGCAGTCGCTTCACCCTCGACGACCCGATGCCATGGGTGCTGCAGATCGCACTCCCGTCACTGAGCGAAACGCCGGACGCACTGTTCGACGAGCTGATTCGATTCTGCGAGGAACTCCCCGAGCAACCCCTCGCGGATCAGTATCGAGCCGTGTTTCGGTGGCTGGCCGAGCAACGCAATGCCGACGACTGGATCGAACGTTCGGGAAGCTCGATGGAATACCTCGACGAGCTGACGTCGCTCTTTCCCGACGGACGCTATCTCCATCTCCATCGCAACGGCCATGAAGCGGCGCTCTCGATGCGCGAGCACGAATCCTTTCGCTTCGTCGTGGCCTGGCGCTACGACATTCCCGACCAGGACGGGGTCCCGTACTCGATCATGCGCACGTTCGACCCGAGCAGCGGGCCATCGATGAGCGACGACCTCACCCAGATCATGCAGGCCCGTGCACCTGTGGAGTACTTCGGACGGTACTGGACCGATCAGGTCCTCGAAGGGTGTCGCGCCATCGCGAAGCTCGACCCGTCGCAGCACATGGCGCTCGCCTTCGAAGACCTCGTACTCGACCCCGAGCACGAGCTCGAAGCCATCACCGATTTTTTCGAATTGCACGGCGATCGCCGCGCCGCGCGCAGGAGCGCTGCCGCACTGGTGCGAGGAACCCCGCCAGCGAGATTCGAAACCTTGACGCGAGAAGAACAGCACCAGCTCCGGGAGGCCTGCGCACCTGGCATGCGCCTGTTGGGGCGGTGCGATAGGGAGGACTGATCGATGTCGACCGCGCCGCAATCACCACATCGCTACTGGGCCGTGCTGAGCCCCATGCCCGCCCCTGCTTTGACCCTGGCCGCCCGTCAGTTCGAGGCTGCGGGGTTGCACGGGATCTTCGCGCCACAGGTGTACGGACCGCCCTTTCTGCCCCTCGCTACCGCGGCCGGCGTGACCGAGCGGGTGCAACTCGCGAGCGGGATCGCCATCGCCGCCGCGCGGAGCCCCTTCGAGACCGCGATGGCGGCCCTCGACATGGATCGGATCTCGGAAGGTCGCTTCGTGCTTGGTCTCGGCACGAGCATTGCCGCCTGGACCTGCGGCGTGTACGGCGCGCCGGAGTACAAACCCGTCACTCATCTGCACGATACGGTAGCGGCGGTGCGCCACATCATCGCCGGCGCACACACCGGGCTCACGCCGTTCGAGGGCACGTACTACCGGGCGGACTTCAAGGAGTTGCAGCCGACCGCGCCGCCGGTGCGCAGCGAGATTCCGATCTGGATCGCCGCACTCCGCAAGCGCATGGTGCAGCTCGCCGGAGAGATCGGCGACGGCCTGATCGGGCATCCCATGTGGTCGACCGAATGGACCCTCGACCGGATGCGTCCCGAGTTCGAAGCGGCACTCGTCGCAGCGGGACGCCAGAGGGCAGACGTCGAAGTAAACCTCTGGCCGTGGGCGGCACCGAACGTCGACGAAGCCCAGGCGATCGACGACGCCCGTCCGACGATGGCGTTCTATGGAGGCATCAAGCAGTACGAGCCGTTCTTCGAGGAGCACGGGTTTCTGGACGTCGTGCGCCGACTGCAGGAGGGCGTGCAGCGTGGCGACTATCAGAGTGTCGCCCATCTGGTGCCGGACGAGATGGTACGGACCTTCGTTGCGGTCGGCGAGCCAGCGAAGGTTCGGGAGCAGATCGGTGCGCTCTGGTCGTTCGCCGACTCGCTTTGCGTCGTGCCACCGCTCTACGCCCTGAGCCCCGAGAAGGTCCTCTTCTACATGGGAGGAATCGCGGAGACGTTCTATGCGGGAGCATGACAGGCAGGATCCGACGCGCCCGCCTGACACCAGGTGGAAATGGGGACGGAACCGGGAAGATCGATGAGACGCTAGCCGACCGGCACCCCGCACGATATCATCCGCGCACCTGGGGACCGCTGTGAAGATCGCATTGATCTCTGACCTGCATGCGAACGTCGCAGCACTCGACGCGACCTTGACCGACATCGCGAAGTCGGGCGTCGATCGGGTGGTCTGTCTTGGCGACATCGCCGCGCTCGGACCGGAGCCGCGCGAGATTGTCGCCCGGGTTCGCGAGCTCGATTGCCTGACCATTCAAGGAAACCACGACCCCACTGCCGGCGAGGAACACCCCGCACTCCGGGAGCTCGAGATCTGGACCGAGTCACAGCTCGACCGAAACGATCTCGACTGGCTGCGGAACCTGCCGGGACCCACCACTGTCGACCTGGAACCCGAGGTCGCCATGCTGTGCGTGCACGGCTCACCACGGTCCTTCGACGAACTGATGCTCGCCGAGACCCCCGCGCAAACGCTGCAGGACGCCCTGCAGCAGCGCGCGTTCTCCGTCATGGCCTGCGGCCATACGCACGTCCAGCTGCTGAGACGTCATGCCGACTGTTCGATCGTCAACGTCGGAAGCGTCGGGATGCCGTTCGAAGACGCCCTCTTCACCGGGGGTCCACCGCGCATCTACCCGTGGGCAGAGTACGGCATCGTCAGCTCCAGCGCGGGGAAACTCGCGATCGACCTTCGACGGGTCCCCTACGACTTCGACCGCTACGCCGACGCCGTCCGCTCCAGCTCCATGCCCGTGCGGGAGTGGTGGCTCGACCAATGGATCCACCCCTGAGCATGGGAGATTGAGGATGGGACACGCCACCGAGTTCCACACCGCCGATGGCTTGACCCTGCGAGGCGAGGCATGGGGGGACGCCACCAACCCGCCGGCGCTGCTGCTGCACGGCGGGGGCCAGACCCGCCACGCCTGGTCCGGCACGGCGCAAGCTCTCGCCACCGAAGGCTACTACGCGATCGCCCTCGACCAGCGGGGCCACGGCGACAGCGACTGGCATCCAGAGGGGCACTACGCTTTCGACGTCTATGCGCGCGACGTCCAGGACGTCGTGCGCCAGATCGGTCGCGCTCCGGTGTTGATCGGCGCGTCGCTCGGCGGCATCGCATCGCTCCTCGCCTGCTACCACGGCGAAGAGAACGTCGGCACGGGACTCGTGCTCGTCGACATCGCCACCCAGATGGAACGCGGAGGGATCGCGCGCATCTTCGAGTTCATGCGCGGCGCACCCGACGGGTTCGCCACGCTCGACGAAGCCGCCGAGGCAGTCGCGGCCTATCAGCCGCACCGCCAGCGTCCGCCCGATACGCGCGGTCTGGAGAAGAACCTGCGCCGCGGCGAGGACGGGCGCTGGCGCTGGCATTGGGATCCGCGTTTCATCGAACACCGGGGTCCGCACGTCGTCGACGATCCGACGCGACGCACCCTGCTCGACGATGCGGCACGCGATCTCCGGATCCCCACCCTGCTCGTCCGCGGAAGGATGAGCGACGTGTTGAGCGAAGAAGGGGCCCAGGCCTTCCTCGACCTCGTGCCCCACGCACAACTCGCCGACATCACCAACGCCGGACATATGGTCGCGGGCGACCGCAACGATGTGTTCACCGAAGCGGTATTGAATTTCCTGCGCGGCAGGCAGCGTGCCGACGCCGGGTAGGACCTACTCGTACGCTGGGTAGGACCTACTCAGCCATGAACGCTGCGAACGCCTCTGCGTGGTCCGGATGCCAGCGCGACAGCGCTGGACGATTCTCGACCAGATCGCCCACCGCCCAGAGGATCCGCTTCTCATCCTGAGTTCGCGTCGTCTCGTTGTCGGGACACAGGATGTAGAATTCGTTGCGAGCGATCCCACCGAGCAGGTACTCGACGACCTGATCCGGCGTCCACGCGGCGGCCGGCTTCTCGGGAACGAAGCGGGCAATCATCCCGGTATACGTAAACCCGGGAACGAGCAGATGGGCGGTCACACGGCCACCGGTCTTCTCACGGAGCGAATGCGCCAGCCCCTCGGTGAGTGCCTTTACTCCGGATTTGCTCACGTTGTACGCGGTATCACCGGGTGGCTGCGTTATGCCCTGCTTCGAACCGGTGTTGATCACGAGCCCGGGTTCGTCCCCCGCGACCATCGCAGGGACGAAGCGCTGGACGCCGTGCAGGACCCCCATGAGGTTCACGCCGAGCAGGCGCTGCCAACCCTCCGGGTTCGACAACGCATCGCCACCGCCACCGATCCCCGCGTTGTTCATCACGACCGACACGCGACCGAAGCGCTCCTCGACGGCGTCACCGAGGCGATCGACCGACGATGGATCAGAGACGTCCGTGACCTGCCCGAAGATGCGGTCGCCAGCGTCGATGCTCGCGGTCGCCGCCGTCAATCCCTCTTCATCGCGGTCGGCGAGGCATACCTGAAGCCCGAGGGCTGCGAAGCACTGCGCAGCGGCCAGACCGATGCCGTTGGCGGCGCCCGTGATCACGGCAGCGTTGCCGGGCTTCAATGCGGGATGGGCTGAAGTCTCCATGGGGCCTCCTGTCAGGTGCTACGTTTTGCGGGACGCTAGTGGACCTCGACGCACAGCGCAAAGTCGCACCGGATCGGGCGATCCTGGGAATAGACAGCGTTCACGGGGTCTTGCGGACACACTTGCCACTGCGCGAGCCCGCTCTTAATCACTCGGCGGGAACCGGCTACAACCCGCGTATGGCCCTCCTCAAGAAGCTCATCCACGATATTGTCATCGCACTCACGCGCGTGTTTTCTCCGCTGATGCCCGATCGTTCGCCGGTCACCCTCGTGGGACCAGGGTCGGCCAAAGAGCTGTGCCGGTCGATCGCACAGTCGGGCGTAACGAAGTGCCTCGTCGTGACCGACCAGGGATTGGTCGATCTGGGATTGATCGGACGCATCACCGCCAACCTCGATGAGGCCGGAGTCGCATCGACCGTATACAGTGGCGTCCAGCCCGATCCGACGTTCACCCACGTCGAGGAAGGGCTGGCCAAGCTGCGGGAAGCAGGCGCGCAAGCGGTCATCGCCGTCGGCGGCGGGTCGCCGATGGACGCCGCCAAGATCATCGCGACCATGGCGACCAACAACAAACCACTGCTCAGCCTCAAAGGGTGGTTCCGCGTGCGCAAGGCCCCGATGCCCCTGTACGCGATCCCCACCACCGCGGGCACGGGATCCGAAGTCACGATCGCCGCCGTCATCTCGGACCCGACGACGCACACCAAGAACTTCTTCGTCGATCCGAAGCTCGTGCCATCGATGGCGGCGCTCGACGCTTCGTTGATGACCGGACTGCCACCGCACATCACCGCCGCCACCGGAATGGACGCGCTCACCCATGCCGTCGAGTCGTACATGGCCCCCACCTCGACGGCCCAGACGGAACGCTACGCGACCATGGCGGTGCGACTGATTTTCGAGAACCTGGCGAAAGCCCACAAAGACGGCAACGACCTGCCGGCACGTAGTGCCATGGCGTTGGCCAGTTTCTACGCAGGCATGGCCTTCTCCCGCACCAGCGTCGGATACGTACACGCCATCGCACACAACCTCGGCGCGACCTACGGCACACCGCACGGTTGGGCCAATGCGCTGGTGCTGCCCCACGTTCTCGAGTTCTCGGTCGAGCCGGCGCGCGAGCGGCTCGCACAGTTGGCCGACGTTGCCGGCCTTGCTGGCGCGACCAACGGCGAGAAGGCACGCCGGTTCATCGATGCCGTCCGTGAACTGAAAGAAGGAGTCGGCATCCCGCCGACTCTGGGGGACCTGAAGCGCGAGGACATTCCGTCGATCGCCGAGCGGGCGCTGGCAGAGGCGTGGGCGAACTATCCCGTGCCGCGCTACATGAATCAGGCGCAGGCCGAACTGCTCATCGGGAAGCTGGTGGCGTAGGTCTGCCCTAGGGCTCGGGGCGCGCCCGGTAATCCGCGAGACGCTTCGACAACCACGCCCCTGAAGGCTCCCGGGGCACGTCGGGGCACGCGATCACGTAGGCCTGGCGTGTCCAGGAACTCTGAGTGGCAAGACGCGCGATGAAGTCGTCTGCCGTCTTCGCGTACTTCGCTCCCTTACGGTACTTCAACCGCAAATGCGCCTCGGCCTCGCTCGCCGAGTGTTCGGTGCCATTGCGGACGAACGTGCAGCCACTGTGCCCCACAGTATCGAGGAGGTAGTCGATCTCCTCCTGCGCGCTGTCGGCCATCGCCGCACACGGGAGCACCCAGGTCACGATCGACGTGACCAGCGCGGCCAGGCGCAAGCATGTCATGGCTTCACCCATCGTCACAGGCTCAACTCGACCGACATCGGATTGTGGTCGGACGATTCCACCGTCACCGTCGTCGCCGCGCGTGCCTTCAGGCCACGCGTATAGATGTGATCGAGTGCATGTGAGAACGCGGTCGTACGATGGTCGATGGCAAAGGTGAGCGGCGTCAGCCCCATCTCGTCCGCCAACGTCGTCAGCACCTCCATCCGGTGTGCGCGCCACGTATTGAAATCCCCCGACAGAATGATCGGACCGGTATGATCCTGCAGCACGTGCCGTACCTGCTCGAGCTGAGCGGTGAACGCACGAACGCCGATACTGAAGTTGATGGCATGAATGTTGACGACGACCAGGGTCTCACGCGTTTCCGTCAGACCGAACTGAACGACATCGGTCGCCTTCGGCGTCCGCAACCACGGCTCCCGGGTCGTCAACGTGCAATGTGCAAGTGGCTCCGTACCGCTCAAGGTCAACACACCGGTCATGGCGCGCGCGGTCCGGTACCCTGGCGCGAACGACCAGTACCCGGTGTTGGCGGTCGCCCCGGTCAGCGCAGAGGCAAGCGGCGCCTCCTGGATCAGGACCAGATCTTTGCCGTCGGCAAACCGACTGAGATCATCCATCGATCGCGGATGCCGAGCTTTTTGAATGTTCCAGCTGAGCAATTCGATGCTGCCCGAATCGAGCTCGGTTGCGGCAATGTTCTCCTCCGCGCGCAGTACCCGGCGACAGGTCGCACCGTCCTTCGCAGGCGCCAATGGCGGACTCGCGAGGGTCATGAGATCCTCCGCGGGAGAGTGCCGAGCACTGGTCGCGCAGGCGACCACGGCGCAAGACAGCAACCCCACGCCTGCGGCGCGTCCCAGCGTCGTTTGTCCGAACCGCTGCCGTAGCATCGCCAACCCTTCTAGCATCTACGCGTTGAGTTTCGGACGTATCACGATACTTGACAAATGTATCACATTCGAGTACTTCGTGATCCATCATCATGAGTACGCGAGACGACGATCGGAAGCGCGAGAGCTCGGCCGAGGGTGGAGACCCCGGGGCTCCCGATACCTCGGGAGAGAAGAACGAGAAGGTTCTCCATGCTCGCATCCCGGGATCTCTCGACCGCGAAATCAAGCGCCGGGCCCGGGGACTCGGCATGTCGGTCTCGACGGTCGTCCGGAACGTCCTCCTCCACACATTCGATCTCGTGGAAGACATTGTCACCGATAGCGCCAACATCGCGCTGTCCATCGCAGGAGACGAAGCGGCGACGCCCACAACGACGCCGCGCGGGCGACGCACGTCGGAGGAGCAGGACCCGCATGCCGGACACGACCCGGTCGTCCTCGGCTGGCAGGAGGCGGTGCTGAACGTGAATGCAGTGTGCGGCCACTGCAACACGATCCTCGCCAAGGGCACCGCGGCGGCCATCGGCATTCTCGAAACGCCCGGGCCGCGGTCGATCATCTGCACGTCCTGCCTCGCGGCAGAGATGACCCCGGACAAGGACGCGTAAGAGATGGAGGAACGCACCGCCTCGATTCACGGCAACACCGTGGCATTCCGGACCGCCGGCAGCGGCCCGGTGCTGTTGCTCCTGCACGGCATGGCCGCAAGCTCGGAGACCTGGAAACACGTCATGCCCGCGCTCGCGGAGCGCTTCACGGTCGTCGCCCCCGATCTCCTCGGGCACGGCGCGTCGGCGAAGCCGAGGAGCGACTACGCCCTTGCCGCACACGTCAACGTCCTGCGCGACCTGCTGGTGGTGCTCGGACACGACCGTGCCACGATCGTCGGACATTCGTTCGGAGGCGGGGTGGCGATGCAGCTCGCCTACCAGTTCCCGGAGCGCTGCGAGCGCCTGGTACTGGTCGGAAGTGGCGGACTGGGAGACGAGGTCCACCCGCTATTGCGTGCACTGAGCGTCCCGGGAGCCGAGCTGCTGTTCCCGTTGGCCTGCTCTCCGATGCTCCGAGACGTGGGCGCCTGGGTGGCCGCCGTACTTGCCGGCTGCGGCCTGCGGGCGGCACCTGTCATCGAGGAGACCTGGCGCAGCTACGCATCCCTGGCGGACGCCGACACCCGGCGTGCCTTCTTCCGGACGCTGCGGGCTGTCATCGATCACGCGGGACAGGCGGTCAGCGCCTGCGACCGCCTCTACCTGACGGCCGACGTCCCGGCATTGATCGTCTGGGGAGAGCGGGATCCCATCATCCCCGTACGCCATGCGTTCGCAACGCACGACAAGATCGCCGGGAGCCACCTCGAGATCCACGAGAAGGTCGGTCACTACCCGCACGTCGAAGAGCCCCAACGCTTCGTGCGGACCCTGACCGAGTTCGTCGACGCAACCGATCCGGCCCCGCTCGCCGAGGGCCAGTGGCACGAGCGCCTCCGCCGTGCGCAGCCCCCAGTAGCTGTCTAATCCCGCGACAACGACAAAAGGAGAATACCATGAGCAACGACAACAGCATGAAGAGCCCGCGGAACATCGCTGCAACCATCCACGACACGATCAACGACGTGACGACCGCCGTCGAGGAGATCCATCGCTCGATCGCCGAGGCACCCCTCGACGTCGTGGGCTCGATCGAACCACTCGAGCGTCCCATCAAAGAGGTACGCGCGGTACAGGATCGCTCCATCACGGCCATCTACGGCCTGATCCGCAAGGTCAACGACCGGGTCGGCGAACTCACCGCCGATCTACTACCGTCCTAGGCGACATCCGGGCGCGCAGCGGCCAGCGAGCCGGGGGATGAGGCCTCCGCGCGGCTTCGCCGCGCGGAGAGGGGGAGGGAATCCCCCTTGTGGATTAAGTCCGCTCGACGCGACCCGCGAACAGATCGTACAGCACCGGCAGAACGAAGAGCGTCAGGATCGTGCTGGTAAGCAGCCCTCCGATCACCACGGTGGCGAGCGGGCGCTGCACCTCGGCACCAGTTCCGGTGGCAAGCGCCATCGGGACGAACCCGAGCGACGCGACGAGCGCGGTCATCAGGACCGGGCGGAGACGAACGACGGCACCGCGCACGACGGCCTCCCTGGCCGGAGTGCCCTCGGCGCGAAGCTGATTGATGAACGTGATCATGACGAGTCCGTTCAGGACGGCGACACCCGACAGCGCGATGAAGCCGACCGCGGCGGAGATGGAGAACGGCATCCCCCGGAGCCAGAGGCTCACGATCCCACCGGTCAACGCCAGCGGCACCCCGGTGAACACCATGACCGCCGGCCGCAGGGATCCGAAGGTGCTGTAGAGGAGCGCCAGGATCACGACGAAACAGATCGGGACGACGATGGCGAGGCGGGCGCGCGCGCGAACGAGATTCTCGTACTGCCCGCCCCAGGTGAGCCAGGTACCCGTCGGCAGCTCGACCTCGGCGGCCACGCGCGTCCGGACTTCGTCGACGAAGGATCCGAGATCCCGGCCGCGGACGTTGGTCTGAACCACGATACGCCGTTTGCCGTTCTCGCGACTGATCTGGTTCCGATCCTCGGTCACGGAGACGCGCGCGACCGCCGAGAGCGGCAGGGAGCGCAGTTCGGCGCGTTGGATGTCGTCGCCACCGAGCGTGATCCGGGTTGGCGCCTGGTGGGCGTGCGGCAACGGGATCGGCAAACTCTCGAACTTGGCTGGGTCGTCACGATACCGCTCGCCCAGTCGCACGACGACGTCGAAGCGACGATCGCCCTCGAAGATCTGCCCAGTCGTCCGCCCGCCAACGGCGATCTGCACCACCTCGTGGACATCGGCGACAGCGAGGGCGTAGCGCGACGCGGCGACACGATCGACGTCGATACTGAGCACGGGCGCTCCGGTCACCTGCTCGACGCTGGTATCGGCGGCACCCGGCACGTCGCGGAGAATGCTCGCGATCCGCTCGGCCACCGGGAGCATGCTGTCGAACTCCTCCCCGAACACCTTGATGGCAACGTCGGCACGCACGCCGGCGAGTAGCTCATTGAAACGCATCTGGATCGGCTGCGTGAATTCGTAGGCGTTGCCGGGAATCTCATGCAGGTCCTTTTCGAGGCGCGCCTGGATGTCGGCTTTGGTCAGACTCGGGTCCGGCCACTCCTCCCGCGGGCGCAGGATGACGACGGTATCCGACACGTACGGAGGCATGTCGCCGGAGACCTCCGACGTGCCCGTCCGGGAAAACACGAACGCCACCTCGGGAACCTGCTCGATGCGTCGTTCCAGGACCCCCTGCATCTTCGTGGCCTGCGTCAGACTCGTACTCGGGGTCCGAAAGGCGTGCACCAGGATGTCGAGCTCGCTCAAGACCGGCGCGAACTCCTGCCCGAGCGTCTGAAAGAGGAGCAGCGACCCTCCGAACAAGCTCGCCGCCACGATCACCACGGCCGATCGCCAGCGCAGCGCCCAGCGGAGCGCCGGAGCATACGCCGCCTGTGCCCACTGCAGCGCGACGTTCTCGCGCTCGCGCACTCGGCCGGTCACTCCGAGCGCCACCATCGCCGGCACGAAGGTCAACGACAACACGAACGCGGCCGTCAACGCGAAGATCACCGTCAGCGCCATCGGCTGGAACATTTTCCCCTCGACGCCCGTCAGCGCGAGGATGGGAACGTACACGGTAATGATGATGGCCTCGCCAAAGGCCGTGGCGCTCCGCACCTGCTTGCTGGCCTCGAACACGACGTCGCAACGCTCGCGGCGCGTCAGCACGCGCCCGAGCTCACGCTGACGCTCGGCCAACCGACGCACGCAATTCTCGACGACGATGACGGCGCCGTCGACGATGAGCCCGAAGTCGAGCGCGCCGAGACTCATCAGATTGCCGCTGGTACGCGTCTGCACCATCCCGATCGCGGCCAGGAGCATCGAAAGCGGAATGGCCAACGCCGTAATGACGGCTGCGCGTATGTTGCCGAGCATGAGAAACAACGCGACGACGACCAACAACGCGCCCTCGACCAGATTGCGCTCGACGGTTCGAATGGTCGCATCGACCAATGTCATCCGATTGAGCACGGTTTTGGCACCGATACCCGGAGGCAGACTCGTGCGGACCTCTGCCATACGCGCATCCACCGCGGCCGACACGGTCCGGCTGTTGGCGCCGAGTAGCATCAAGGCCGTACCAACGACGACCTCTTCACCGTGCTGCGAGGCACTCCCGGTGCGCAGTTCGCGGCCGATTGCGACCTCCGCGAGATCCGCGACGCGGATGGGAACGCCCTGATGCTCGGCAACGACAATCGCGGACAGCGCAGCCGCATCCGTGAGCCGCCCGGTCGCACGTACGACGTACGCTTCACCGTTGTACTCGATGTAGCCCGCGCCCGTATTCAGATTGTTGCGCTCGAGCGCCACGATCAACTCGTGAAAGGTGAGCCCGAATGCAGCCAGCGCCTGCGGGTCTGGCTCGACGTGGTACTGCTTCACGTAGCCACCGATGGTGTCGACCCCGGCCACGCCCTCGACGGTCTTGATCTGGGGCGTGATGACCCAATCCTGCAGCGTCCGCAGATAGGCCGCGCGCGCGAGTGCACTTCGGAGATACGAGCCCTCCGAGGTCAGGTACGCACCATCGCTCTGCCAGCCGGGCGCTCCATCGACGACCGTCGCACCGCGGCCGTCCGGGTGCTCGTACTCGACCGTCCACATGTAGATCTCGCCGAGGCCGGTCGAGATCGGACCGAGCACCGTGTCACTCTCGGCAGGGAGCCGCGAACGCAGATCGCTCAGCCGCTCACCCACCTGCTGGCGGGCAAAGTAGACGTCGACGTCGTCCTGGAAGACCGCGGTCAGCTGCGCGAAGCCGTTTCGCGAGAACGATCGCGTGTACTCGAGGCCAGGAATGCCCGCCAGCGCCGTCTCGATGACGAACGTCACCTGGCGCTCGACCTCGATCGGCGACAGCGAGGGCGCCAGCGCCGTGATCTGCACCTGACGGTTGGTGACGTCGGGCACCGCGTCGATCGGGAGGCGGAGGAGTGACTGCAAGCCGATCAGGGCCACCACGGCGACCGCAACGACGACGGGGCCGCGGTGATCGATCGAGAAGCGGAGAATCCGTTCAAGCATGACGACAGGTCCTAGTGCTCGTGGGCGATCTCGCCCTTGGACAGATCGGCCTTCACGAGGAACGAGCCCTCGTCCGCGAAGCGCTCACCCGCCGCGAGCCCGTCGCTGATCTCGACCAACGAGCGACCGGTGGCGCCGACGCTGACCGGTCGGGGCACGAATTCGTCACCCTCCACCGCGAAGATCACCGCCTTCCCATCAATGGTATGCAGTGCCCGGCGCGGCACGACGACCGCGGCATAGACCGGCTCGAAGATCGTGGCCGTGACGAACAATCCGGGACGCCAGAGGCCGTCGACGTTCGGAAGAACCACACGCGCCGTCGCGGTGCGCGTCGTCTGATCGACCACCGGCGAAAGATACGAGATGGCGCCCTCGGCGCGCGGCCCATCCGCGCCAGCCGCGATGACGACCAGCTGCTGCGCGCGCAAGCGCGGCAGGACGCTCTGATAAACTGTGATATCGACCCAGACCGTCGAGAGATCGACCACGATGAACGCGGGACGATCGCGTGCAACCGCTTCGCCCGGAGTGATGTGCTTGTCGATCACCGTCCCCGCGAAACGTGCGCGCAGCTGATACGTCACGAGATTGTCACCTTCGATCACCGCGAGTACGTCGCCGGCCGCGACGTTGTCCCCGACGTGGGCGCGGACCTCGCGGACGACGCCGGGAAAACGCGGAGCCAGATGGGCGATGCGGTCACCGTTCGGTCGCACTTCCCCGGGGAGATCGACGCCGACATCGACTTCCCCTGATCCGGCCGTCGCCAACGTCACTCCGTGGCGCTCGAACACTGCGACCGAGAACGCATGGCCACCGTGATCGTCATGTCCGTGGGCATCGCCGCTATGAGAAGACGCTTCTGCGTCGTGATCGTGCGGCGCGTTGCCGTGCGAATCCGCCTCCTCGCCGTGATCGTGGGGGGCGCTGTCGCGAGAAGGCGTATCTGCGTCGTGACCGTGGGCCGCGTCATCGTCGGCATGCGCACCGGCCCCATGCTGGTGCGGGTCCTCACCGCGCCCCGCGGTAGTTAGAACGAGCGGTACGAGCAACGCGATCCCCAACACGGCCGCCCTGAGAGCGATCTGCCTCATTCGATGCCTCCTTCGCTGAGCACCACCGACGGCATCCCTGTCAGGCGTGCGATATCGACCGCAGCGATGTGCACCGATTCCAGCGCGCGGATCTCGTCCTGCCGCAACTCGAGTTCCGCAACCTCGGTGGCGTTGAGATCGGTAAAGCTGATCAACCCTCGACGGAGCGCCGCCTGAGCGGCAACCACTGCCCGGCGGGCCTCGGGAAGCACCTGATCACGAAGCAACACCGCCTCTGCGCGCGCAGCGTCTCGGCGAGCGCGCGCCGCCGCGAGACCAACCGCCGCGGTACGGGCGCTCGCCCGCCGGGCGGCCCCGACCCGCTCGATGCTGTGACGCGCAACGCCCGCCGCGCCCTGGCCCCGATTGAACACGGGCAGCGGAACAGACAGCTCGACGACAACCGCACCATCGCCGTTGTTGCTGAAGTAGCGACCGCCCGCGCCGATGGTCACGTTGGGAATGCGTCCCGACTCGGCCAGCGCAAGTGCGGCAGCCTGACGGGCCTGCTCGGTCTCCCAGCGAGCCACGTCGGGATTGCCAGCGATCGACGTCGCATCGTCGTCCGCAGACGTCAGCGCCCCCAACGATCGCAGCGAGCCCTGCGCCTGCTTGAAACGGGGTCGCTCGCCTCCCCACGCTGACGCGAGGATTCTCCGTGCCGCGACCAGATCGCGTGCTGCCCGCTGCTGCAGCAGCCGTGCGCGCCCGGCAGCAACCCGCGCCCGGGCCAGATCGGCCGTCGGCGCGGCGCCGGCGTCGACCAACGCTCCGACCCCGGACAGCGTCCTCGCCGCGAGCTGTCGATACGCGTCCGCGACCACGACGCGCTCCTGCGCGGCGAGCGTTGCCACGAAGGCCTTGACCGTCGCACCAACGACCGAGAGTCGACGCGCCTCGTAGTCCCACAGCACCATGTCGCGCGCCAACCCCGCTACGCGAACTCGACGCGCACGCTTGCCACCGAGCTCGAACAACTGCGAGATCAGGACCGTCGTCTCGGCCTGCTCATCGCCGCTACGATCACCAGAGCCCGCGATGTTCTCGATCTCGAGACGCAACTGGGGATTGGTGAAGAGACCGGGCTGGACCATCCGGGCCTCGGCAACACGAAGCTCGCAAGCAACGACGGCCAGCTCGGGGTTTGAGAGCATCGCCGCGGCCACGGCGTCGCGCAGTGTGAGCGCGGCCTCGGCACCAACGGATGTTGTCGGCGGCATCGTCGTACAGGTGGGGGGCGCAACCATCGGGGGCGCCTCGGCACGGCCGAACGCGGGCAACGACACCAGCAGCAGCGCAAGCGCACACACGCCCCAGAAACAGTTGGCGAGCGCCAACGGGCGTTTACGAATGCACAAGTCCATCAGATCGTCCTCCAGAATCTCCTCGAGATGTTGACGGTAGGTGCTCGCGCAACACGAGCACGCCAATCGGCATCAGCCGGCTAGCGACGAGGAGAACTCAGACGAGGAGAACGATGGTGCGGCGCGCGAGCAAGGGCGGCGAAACACAGGCAGGGCGCACGTCATCCCCGCGCGGTGCGCACGACAGCCCCGCTTCTACGTGTGCGGTAGCGTTCGGCAGAGGCAACGTTGTCCCTGGAAGGACCAACCCGCTGGAAACACGCATCCCGGCCGCAGGCTGCAGCAATGATGCGTCCGTACAGTCACAGGCGTCGCGAGCCTCGATTCGGAGGGTAGCGCTCGCCCCACCCTCGTCATCGCAGCAATCCTCGGCAAAACGCGACTCGATGGCGACGTGGCCCTCTTTGCCGATACACAGCACCAGCCCAGACACGCCGACGTTCAGTGACAGGTACACTGCGAGGCACAACCAGGCAGCGCTACTATGGAGGTGTCCGGGCCGCATCGACGTACCCCGCAGCATAGCACCGTTCGCGCCCCTCGCCATCCCCTCCAAGAGGCCCATGATGCGCCCCGGCCCTCGCGCTGCGACGCCTACGTTCCGAAGTGCTGAAGCGCGGCACGGAACGCGATGAACCAGACGGCCAGCGTCGACGGCAGGTACATATAAATCGGAGCATCACGATGTTGATCGTACAGTGGACCCTGGCCACAGCAGGCGATCTCTCCAACCCGCCCCAGAAACAGCCCGCCAGCGGGATTCCTTACCTTCATCTTAACCAAAGCCTCGTCGCTCCTAACCAACCGGACGCCTAAGTTTCGTCCTGAGCATGGCGGTCGAACCGCCAAATCTGAACGAAGCGTGGGCGGCCCCAGCGGACGACCCGCCATAAAAAGGAGCCAGGACCATGCGTACATTCAAAGCCAAAGAAACCGCGGTTGCTCTCGCTCTCGCCTTCGCCGGCGCGACCGGATGCTACTTCGATCCCCCCACCCCGCCCTTTCCTCCGCTCGACAACAAGGAGGCGAGCGCGCTGTTCAAGTGTCAGAGCACGATCCAGAAAGCGGGCTCCAAGCTCGCGAGCACACAGCTCAAGGTCCTCGAGCAGTGCGTCGCTTCGGGGCTCAAGGCCCAACTCGCGTTCGAGAACGGCGTCATCGACCAGGCCAAGTACGACGGCGCTTTCGGCAAAGCACGCGACAAGTGTGCCGCCGGCTTCGCCAAAATTACGCAGGCGTCGACGAAGTTCGTGGATGCGATCCTGAAGAAGTGCACGCCGGTGGCAAACTTCGTACTCGGGCCCTACGACGCATTGCGCCACCAGGCACTCGCCAGCGAGAACGGAGAGGCCAACAGCTCCATCGAGGACCTTGCCGGGCGGCTCTGTGCGACCGAACATCTGTTCGTGGACCTGATCCTGGTCGGCCGCGCCCCGCGTGCGATCGAGATCCTGGGCCGGCTCGACGAGGACTTCGTCAGCATCTCTGCGATCGGAGAGTCAGCATCGGTGGTGTTGCCGCTCGATCCGCGCTGCCTGGTCGCCCCCGAAGGGTTTCCAACCTAAGGCACGTTCGGTGGACTGGGGCGCCGAGTGCGCCCCAGTCCCGTGCCATGCGCGAGCCGGGACGCGCGGGCGTCGCCACCAGACCGGGCGCCGAGGAGCGACGCTTCCAAACGCGAAGGGTTCCTGCCACTCTGTCGTCACAACGCCCGCGCGCCACGTTGTAGCCCTCGATGCCACACTCGACACTCCGCTCATCCTATCGCGAAGCATTCGATCCCAGCACGACGCTTGCGGATTTCTCACGTGCGGCCCTGGCCCGGCTCGGACGCGAGTATCTCCTCCTCGGGCACCTCGTCGATCGGGTCGGCCTGCCACTCGTCATGGAGCGATTCGGCGGCGACGCTTATCTCCAGTTCGCCATCGACGAGTGGATGAGCGCCAGTCCGATCTACGCGCGACGCATGCAACGCGCTCTGCGGTTTGAGGGCGACGATGTCGCGACGGTCTTCAAGAGCCTGCAGCTGGACATTGGCGCGCCCCCGCAGTTCATGGACTTTCAGTTCAGACTCGACCGCCCCGACTACGGCGAGTTCTGGCTGGCGCACTGCGGTGCGCTCCTGGACATCGAACCCTACGGCGAGAAACACGTACGGCGCATGTGTCACGACATCGAAGATCCGACCTTCGATGCCACGGCCGCCGCCACCAACCCCCGCATGAAGGTCCGTCCGATTCATCGCCCGCCGCGTATCCCCTCGGGGCGCTTCCCGCACTGCCGCTGGATGGTCTTCCTCGACGACGAAGGCACCGCCTACGAGCAGCACCGGAACCTCTCGACGATGCGCGCCTCCAAACTCGCGACCATTCCGATCGCACTGCCCGAGACCGACGCCGAACCTGGCGGCTGGCACGACTACGCGGGCGCTTTCGATCCCGGCTTCCAACTCGAAGACCTCTCGCACCGCGCGCTCCTCATTGTGGCGCAGGAAGCCGCCGTCCAGACACACCTGCTCGTGCGCGCCTACATGCTGAACATCGCCCAGCAACGTGACGATGCCGCGGCACGCGAGCTGAGCCGACGCCAATGGATCGGAAGTGCGGCGCTCGCCGCCCACCGCCTCCGGAAGGCACTCGCCATCGAGGACGATGGGATCGAGGCGGTGGCAAAGGTCTTCCAGCTCCACCCGCACTTCCATCCACGGACGTACATCGACTGCCGGATCGAGATCACCGGACCCCGGTCCGCGCGCTTCGCCCTTCGAGAGTGTCCGGCGCTGCAGGAAGGCGACCCCTACTCCTGGCTCGCCGATCTCGACAACACCGCCCACCCCGCGCTCGACGCCATCGCGGGTGCGATCAACCCGTACGCCCGATGCCATCCCATCGACGCGCCGAAAGACGCCCGCCTGGCCTGGGATATTCGCATCGATCCCGCCGCGACGCCGCACCAGGAGCCGCCGGAACTCGCTCTCGCACGGGTCAGCCGGGGAGCGGAGTTCGAGTTGATGCAGCGACGACCGGTCCGGGACTGACAGGCACGAAGCGCACGGCACTACGCACCTGCGAGAATCTCCCCGAAACCACAACAACGTCTTCCGCGGAATCCGGTCTCTGCGCTAGGCTCGACACGCTGCGCCAAGACGCCGGGACCATCCTCTCGACACGGATTGCCCCTCATTCTAACTACAGTCGAAGCGCCTCGGCGCTCCGAGAAGCGGACTCCTCCCACTATGAGCCAAAACCAGACCGCAACAGACGAACGCCTCCACTGGGGCGAGTCCCGCGAGATGAATGCGCTCGAGACGCTCATGTGGCGGATCGAGGACGACCCGCGCCTCCGATCGACGATTTCAGGCATCGAGATCCTCGACTGCACCCCGGAGTGGGACCGCTTCGTCGCCGCGGCCGACTGGGGTACGCGCATGGCCCCGCGATTCCGCCAGAAGGTCGTGGAGCCGGCACTCGGAATCGGCAACCCGTGCTGGGCGAACGATCCCGCCTTCGACCTGCACTACCATGTGCGACGCGTGCGCCTCCCCGATGGCGGCGGCTGGCCGGCGCTCTTCGCAGCGGCCGAGCAGATCGCCATGACTCCGTTCGACCGCGCGCGCTCTCCGTGGGAGTCGGTGCTGTTCGAGGGCCTGCCCGATGGACGCGCCGCCCACATGTTGAAGATGCACCATTCCACGACCGATGGGATGGGCAGCGTGCAGTTGTTCTCGCAACTCCACTCACGCACACGTGCGGCGAATCCGACCAAGCCGCAGCCGCCGCCACCACCGCCCGAACTCCTGAGTCCGACCGGTCTCCTGCTCGAACAGCTCGGTCGTGACTTGCGCGCCATCCCCGGTCTTCTGCAGTACGCAGGCGGAGCGCTCTGGGCGCTCGCGCATCCGATCGCGACGGTCACCAGCGCAATGCGGTTCGCGTCTTCGATGGCGCGGGTCGTCGCCGACCCGGACACGACCGGCTCCCCGCTCCTGCAGGGCCGCAGCCTGTCGTGGCACTTCTTCGCACTCGACGTCGAGTTCGCGGATCTGCGCGCGGCCTCGAAGACCGCCGGCGCCTCGCTGAACGATGCCTTCGTCGCCGCGCTGCTCGGCGGCTTCCGGCTCTACCACGAGGCGCTCGGCCACCCGGTCGAGACGATCCCGATGGCCATCCCCATCTCGGTTCGCCGGGAGGGCGACGCTGCCGGCGGCAATCGTATCGCAGGCGCGCGTTTCGCTGGACCGGTGGGCATCGCCGACCCCCGCCGACGCATGCAGGCGATCGGACCGCTCGTCCGCGGACTCCGGAGCGAGCCCGCCATCGCCAGCATGTCGATCCTGGCGCCGGCGCTGGCGCGCCTGCCCTCCGCCCTGCTGGGCGCGGTCGCCGGGAGCATGACGAAATCGAACGACCTGCAGGCAAGCAACGTCCCGGGTCTCCGCGAGGATCTGTATCTGGCCGGCGCGCGAATCGAGCGCATCTACGCGTTCGGGCCCCTGCCGGGTTGCGCATCGATGATCACTCTGAACACACACGGGAGCACGTGCTGTATCGGCGCCAACATCGATCCAGCCGCCATCACCGACACGGCGCTGTTCGCGAAGTGCCTCGAGCGCGGATTCGCCGAGGTGCTGTCGTTGCATCCGGGCGCAGCGCCACCTGTGCCACGTATCTGAACTTCTTCAGAACCTAAGGAGCGACTCATGCTCAGACTGCACGACACTCTCGACTATCGTGCCCGCGAACACGCGGCGGCGGACTTCGCCATCCAAGGGGATCGGCATCTGACCTACGGCGAGGCCCATGCGAGCGCGAACCGCGTCGCACACGCGCTCATCGCCGAGGGACTGACACCCGGTGATCGCGTCGCGTTTCTCTCGAAGAACTCGATCGAGCAGGCCGTCTTCTACTACGCGGCGTCGAAAGCAGGGGCCGTGCCGGTCCCGCTCAACTACCGCCTGGCGCCCCCCGAGTGGGCCTACATCCTGAACGATGCTGGCGCGAAGCTCATCGTCGCCCAACCCGAGTTCGCAACGGGGCTCAATCCAGTTCGTGAAGAACTGCAGTCCGCAACGCGCTTCCTGACCGCAAACGGGACCGCCGACGGCTGGGAGTCCTACGACGACTTCGCCACGTCCTGTCCCGCGACGACTCCGGACCGGGAGATCTCCGCCGAAGCAGACCTCTACCAGATGTATACGAGCGGGACGACGGGCCGGCCCAAAGGCGCGGTCCTGGCGCACCGGGCGGTCACGGCACAGCTTCATCAAGCGGCAATGGCGATGGGCGGCGCGCCGGGACAGCGCGCATTGATCGTCGCCCCGCTCTATCATGCGGCCGCGGCAATCACCGCGTTCAACACCGTGCAGATGGGGGGCGTCCTCTACATCCAGGAGGACTTCGTACCCGCCGATGTCGTGCGCGCGCTCTCTGAAGAACAGATCCGGATCGCGCTGCTGGTGCCGGCCATGATCCAGTTCTGCCTGATGGCGGTCCCTGACGTCGCCGAGCGCCACTACGACGAGCTCGAAGCCATCATCTATGGGGCGTCACCGATTGCCGAGCAGACCTTGCGCCGCGCCATCGAGGTCTTCGGCTGCGACTTCCTTCAGGGCTACGGCATGACCGAAACGACGGCCGCGGCAACGTATCTCTTCCCCGAGGACCATCGGAAAGCCCTCGCCGGGCGTCCCGAGCTCCTCCTGTCGGCGGGGCGACCATTGCTCGGCACCGACATCCGCATCGTCGACGACCAGGGGCAGGCAGTTCCGAACGGCACGATCGGCGAGGTCGCCGTGCGAGGCCCGCAACTCATGCGTTGCTACTGGAACCGCCCCGAAGATACCGACGCCGCGCTCCGCGACGGCTGGATGCACACCGGGGACGCCGGCATCCTCGACGACGAGGGCTACCTCTTCATCCAGGATCGCGTGAAGGACATGATCGTCTCGGGCGGTGAAAACGTCTACCCACGCGAGGTCGAAGAGGTCCTGTTCCAACACCCCGGTATCGCCGACGCCGCCGTCATCGGCATCCCCCACGAGAAATGGGGAGAGACCATCAAGGCCATCGTCGTCAAGAAGGATGGGCAGGATGTGAGCGCCGACGACGTCCTAGCGTTCTGTCGGGACAAGCTCGGCGGGTACAAGCAACCGCGCTCGGTCGACTTCATCGCGGAGCTGCCGCGGAACCCGAGCGGCAAAGTGCTGAAGAAGGATCTGCGCGAACCGTTCTGGAAGGGACACGCACGTCGCGTCGGCTGACGCCTCGATCTCCGCCTCTCGAGCCCGGCTCACCCCACGCTCGCGCGTCCCGGTGACGCCTCAGCAGTGGGAAGGGAGTGCACGAACTCGATCAACGTTCTCGCGAAACCGTCGGGTGCTTCGATAAAGGGCGCATGGCCTCCGGCGAACAACACCGTGCGGGCGTCCCTGAAGCCATCGAGAGCGGCTTTGGCTCCACGATACGCGTTGTAGGGATCCGACCGAGCCCAGGCGAGCAGGACGGGACAGCGCACCTCCGGAACCAACGCTCGAATGTCGGCCTCCTCGCGGGCGAAGCTTCGCCATGCCTGCTCCAACACCGGAGCCATGGCCCGACCGGCCGCGACGATGCGACGGCGATGCTCGCGTGCCGCCCGGCCTCGCAGCAGCACCTGATACTGCGCGGCGTAGAACAGCGGAAACCAGCGCGCGCCGAGAGTCCCCCGACGATACGCGGCCGCCATCGCACCACAGAACGCCCGCACCGTCCGATCGATCGGGAGGAGCCCACCCGCGTCACTCACGATCAACGCGCCAACACGGTCGGGATGAGCCGCGGCGTAGCGAATGGCCGCCGCTCCACCAATCGAGTTGCCGAGGATCACGGGTCGGTCGAGCGCCAGGGCCTCAACCACGCGGGCCAGGATCTCAGCATAGCGGGGCGCGGAGGCGGTCGCGGGATCGTCCGCCGAGCTACCGTGCCCAGGCCAATCGAGCGTCACGAGGCGCACGCTGGCGCCGACCCGCGCGCGGAGCGCGGCAAAGTCCCGGGAACCGTGCCCGACCGCGTGCAGGCAGAGTACCGTCGGTCCGTCGCCCGCGTCTCGATAGGCGAGTCGAAGTCCATCGATGTCGAGGTGCGTCGCGTCACCCTCGGTGAGCGTGTGTCGCATGTCCATGAGAAATCTCCTTTGCCCGAGTGCGCTGAAGAGATATATTTATCACTCCGAGATGATGTATCTATCACCGATGCGCACGGCCAAGACAAGACCAGCGACTGGCGACCGGCCACGCCGGACCGGCCGGGACCCGCAGCGAACCCGCGGGCATCTCCTCACGGCGAGCGCCGAGATCTTCAACCGGGACGGCTACTATGGCACCGATACGAATAGGCTCGCCGCGGCGGCGGGCTACGCCCCGGCGACGTTCTACAAGCACTTCACGGACAAGCGGGACATCTTCCTCCAGACCTACGACCAGTGGGTCGCGCGAGAGTGGCAGGCGATCGAGCGCCTCGTCACCGCCCCTGAGGATCCCGCGCGCTTGATCGAACGGATCGTCGACACGGTCATGGCGCACCACCGCCGCTGGGCGCGCTTTCGCGTGAGCCTCGTCGCCCTCGCCACCACCGACCCCGAGGCCGCGGCGTTCCGTATCGCGCGACGACGCACGCAGATCGAACTCTTCGGCGAGGTACTCGGGCGCCTCGGCGGCCCCCCCACCTCGCGCGCGCGTACGCTCTCCATCTTGCTCACTTTCGAGCGCTTGTGTGACGCAGTGGCGACCGGCGAGGCGCGGGCGCTTGGCGTCTCACGAGCGGACGCCGCCGGAGAACTCCGCGCGCTGCTGGCATCGGTCACCAACGCGACTCCGTAGCCGCAACGGTCAGCCGGAGGGCTTCAGGGGACCAACAACACCTTCCCGACGTTCTTCCGATCCTGGATGTAGTGATGCGCGTCGGCCGCGCGATCGAACGAGAATTGCTCGGCAATCACCGGGGCGATCGCACCGTTTTGATAGTACCCGAGCAACGCCTCCATCCAGCCACCGAGTTCGTCCATCTGATCCCACATGTGCAGCAGGTTGGCGCCGAACACGCCTTTGTTCTTGTCGATGAGCGAGACGGGCGTGAACTGCAGCCACGGCATCGAAGCCGCCGCCTTGAGGAACGAGACGATGCTCCGCTGCTTGCCGGTAGCTGCGGCCGAGATGCCGAACATACCGAGCCGGCCCGTCGGTGCGAGCAACCGGTAGCCCTTCTTGAACGAGTCGCCACCCACGGCATCGAGAATCAGATCGACGCCCCGGCCCCCGGTCATCGCGCGGGCCCGCTCCTCGAAATCTTCGGTGCGATAGTCGATGACGTGATCGACGCCGATCGAGGTCAAGAACGCGTGCTTCGACTTCGAGGCCGTCCCGATCACCGTGGCGCCAATACGTTTCGCCAACTGGATAGCGGCAATACCGACTCCGCCTCCAGCCGAATGTACGAGCATCGTCTGCCCGGCGCGCAGACCACCCATGATCTCCACGAGCTGATAGGCCGTGAGGTAGTTGACCGGCAACGCCGCACCCAGGGCAGCCGTCATCCCCTCGGGCCGGGCGAAGACCTGTCCCTGCGGAACGCAGACGACGTCCGAGTAGCCGCCGAAACGGGTGGCGGCCAGAACGTCGCGTCCGACCCATGCCTGATCGACCCCCGTACCGACCGCGTCGACCCGACCCCCAACCTCGTAGCCGATGACGACCGGCATCGGCGGCAGATCCGGATAGATGCCGAGCCGCCCCATGATGTCGGCAAAGTTCACCCCAGCGGCCTCGACGCGAATCCGCACCTCACCCGCCGCGGGCTCCGGATCAGCAGCCTCGCGAACCTCGAATACTTCCGGCTGACCTGCCTTGGGAAGCCATACCTGTCGCATCAGTTCACCTCCGGATCTCCTTCGACATCGAACACGAGCGTTAGCAGCAGGGAAACTCCTGGCGCAACGTGCTAGCGTTCGAGGCCTTCGAGTTCGGCCAGTCGCCACGCATGCCGGCGCGGAACGTAGCAGTGCATGCCGCAGGCGATCAGGCCTGCGCGCCGCAACGCGGCCCGGGCCCGGGCCCCAGTCTGGCGTTGGATGCCCTGCAGATCTCCGTGCAGCTGGTCGCGCCGCGTGTAGAGCTCGAGGTAGGCGACGCAGCGGGTGGCGTTGGCGACGTGGCGGAGTCCTGCGCGCAGCGCTTTCTCGGGCAGATAGTTGAGCATGCCGCTGCATACGACCAGGTCGAACTGGGAACGTCCGATCACAGTCCGCAAATCCTCGAACGTGCCGAGGCGAATGTTCCGGCGCGTGCCGTGGCGGCGCACGACGTACTCGCTGGGATCGACGCCGAGATAGGTGGCCGACGGCCGTCGTCGCTTCACGGCCCTTCGCCATTGCCCTTCCCCACACCCCACATCGAGTACCGACTTGACGGGCCTGCCGAGCAGCGATTCCGTCACGGCAAGCGTGAGCGCGACCTCGCGCTCGAGATCGGCAGGTACCTGCACCGACACGACACCGGCCCGATACCACCGCCGGAAGTATGCTTCGTCGAACTGCTTGCCAACTTCGGACGCGCCCACGCGAGGCTGATACTCGACGGGCCGTACAACGTCCAGCACCAGAGACGCGACCCGCGCTCCGCTCGCAGCGTCATCGTGCGTCCGGTAGGCTCCGCTGCCAATGAAGCGTCATGCCCCCGCAACCGACCGGAACAAGACGGCAATCACTGAATCCCTGGGCCCGCGTCTCCCCGCATCCGGAACCGTGCTGGAGATCGCCAGTGGAACGGGCCAGCACGCGGTGCACATGGCGCGCGCGTTCCCGCACGTCGTGTGGCAACCCTCCGATGTCGATCCCGGCGCCCTCGCGAGCATCGAGTCCTGGCGCGAGGAGGCTGATCTCCCCAATCTGCGCCCAGCGATTCAGATCGACGTCGCGGTGCCAGGCTGGCACGCGCCCCTCGACGTCCCGCCGGCGGCCGCGTTCAACGCCAACATGATCCACATCTCGCCCTGGCCGTGCTGCCTCGGCCTTTTCGCTGGGCTGGCCAGCGCGTTGCCAGCGGGCGCACCGGCGTTTCTGTACGGCCCCTTCCGCTTCGCAGGCGCGTTCGAGGCGCCGAGCAATGCCGCCTTCGATCAGTCGCTCCGTGCACAGGACGATCGCTGGGGCGTTCGCGACATCGATGACGTCAGCGCGGTCGCCGCGCGGGCAGGTTTCACGCTCACCGAGCAGATCGCGCTGCCGGCGAACAACCACCTCATGGTGTTCGTCCGGCAGCCCTGAACAGGAGCATTCGCGCATGGACTTCGAGATTCCCCGAAACATCGTTCAGAAACTCGACGAGCTCGATGCATTCATCGAGCGGGAGATCAGGCCCCTCGAATTGCAGGACGACAACGTCCGCTTCTTCGATCACCGCCGCGAGTGGGCGCGAACCGATTGGGAGAACGACGGACAGCCGCGTCCCGACTGGGAGGAACTGTTGGCGGAGATGCGCCGCCGTGCCGACGCCGCGGGCCATCTGCGCTTCGGACTTCCGGAACGACTCGGTGGCAGCGGCGGCTCCAATCTCGCGATGGCCGTGATTCGGGAACACCTCGCCGCCAAGGGACTCGGACTGCACAACGACCTCCAGAACGAATCGTCGATCGTCGGCAACTTTCCGTTCGCGATCATGATGGATCGCTTCGGCACGGCGGCGCAGAAACAGGAGTTCCTCGAAGGCGCGATCACCGGTACGAAGCGGGTCGGATTCGGCTTGACCGAACCCGACCACGGCAGCGACGCAACCTGGCTCGAAACCACCGCACGCCGCGAGGGCAGCACGTGGGTGCTGAATGGCACCAAACGCTTCAACTCGGGCCTCCACGATGCGACCCACGACATGATCTTCGCCCGAACGAGCGGCAAGCCCGGCGATGCCGAGGGCATCACCTGCTTGCTCGTCCCGGTCGATACGCCCGGATTCAAGGTCGAGTTCATGTGGTGGACGTTCAACATGCCCACCGATCACCCCGAGGTCTCGCTCACCGACGTCCGTGTCGCCGACGATACCGTGCTCGGAGAAGAAGGACAGGGTCTGGCAGTGGCACAAACGTTCGTGCACGAGAACCGGATCCGGCAAGCGGCGTCGGGCGTTGGCGCGGCGCAATTCTGCATCGACGAGAGCGTCCGCTACGCGAAGGAACGCGTCGTCTTCGGCAAGCCCTTGTGGACGAATCAGGCGATCCAGTTCCCACTGGCCGAGTTGCAGACCGAGTGCGAGATGGTCCGCACCCTCGTCTACAAGACGGCCTGGCAGCTCGACCATACGCACCACATGGACGTCACCGACAAGGTGTCGATGTGCAACTACCGCGCCAATCGTCTGGTGTGCAACGCGGCCGACACGGCGATCCAGGTCCACGGCGGCATCGGCTACACGCGCCACAAGCCCTTCGAGCACATCTACCGCCATCACCGGCGCTACCGCATTACCGAGGGCTCGGAGGAGATCCAGATTCGCCGCGTCGCGGGCATTCTCTTCGGCAAAGCCGCCAAACGCTGAGCGCGGGACCGTCGTCATTTGACCCCATCGGAGGGGTACATTACTTTCCCAATGGCACTGGAAACGGTGCCGGGGTCTACAATCACACCGGGACGACGTCCACGACAACGATGAATACGGTTCCCGAAGGGAGCGATCGGCTGACGCAGCTACGATCGCTCGAGCTCCTCGACACCCTCAGCGACGAGGCGCTGGCCGCCGTCGAGCGCGCGGTCGCCTGGCTCGATGTCCCCGCCGGCAGCGATGTCTTCCACGAGGGCGATCCGAGCGACGCCATGTATCTGGTTGCGCACGGCCGCCTCGCGGCGGTCAAGCGTGACGAGGGGTCCGAGCAACGCATCGTCCGTGAGATCGCGGCGGGACAACCACTCGGCGAACTCGGCATGCTCCTCGAGCAACCCCGCTCGGCAACCGTCACTGCGCTCCGCGACTCGTCTCTGGTCCGGCTCGATCGGGGCAGCTTCGAGGCCTTGATCGCGCGCCACCCGGACGCGCTCCTGCCCTTGAGTCGTCGCATCGCCGAGCGCCTCGTCGTCACCAGCCAGCAAAGCCGGTCGGCGGCCACCGCGGCCGTATGGTTGGTCGCCGGCGCTTCGACGAGCGTGGCATTGGACGACATCTGGCACGAACTCGCCCCGCTCATCGAGGCCGAGGGCGGACGCTGCATGACGGCTGCCGAATTGGGTCGGGCGTGCGGTGGCACCTCGGCGCTCGAGCCGGCGCGCGCGGCGCGTTGGCTGGACGCCCAGGCTCGCGCCGGCGAACCGATCTTCGTGCTCGGCAACGACGCGGCCGCGGTACGCAGCCTCGCGCCCAACGTCGATCGCACTCTCCTGATCGCCGATGCAACGAACGCGCCGAGCCTCGGACCACTGGAGCGCTATTTCGAGGATCTGCACGAGCGCGGCATTCCAACGACTGTCGATCTCGTGCTGCTTCAGTCCGCCGACGTACGTCCCACGAATACGGCGACCTGGCTGGAGCACGTCGGGCCGCGCCGGCACCATCATGTGCGTCCTGGCGATCCGCACGACCTGGCCCGCGTCGCCCGGACGCTCACCGGTCGGGCCGTCGCACTGGTCCTCGGCGGCGGCGGAGCGCGTGCCTTCGTGCACATCGGCGTGATTCGCGCTCTTCAAGAGGCGCGGATCCCGATCGACTTCGTGGTCGGGACCAACGTCGGCGCGGTGATCGGGGCACAGCTGGCGCTCGGCTGGGACCCGGAACGTATGCTGGAGGAGAACGGGCGCGGCTGGCCCTGGGTCGGACGCGATTTTACGCTGCCATTCGTCTCGCTCCTCGGCGGCCGGAACTTGCGCGGCCTCATGGCCTCGATGTTTGGCGATGTCAGCATCGAGAATCTCCAGCTCGATTTCCGGTGTGCGACGATCGATCTGTCGTGGTGTCGGCTCGTCACGCACACAACCGGCCCGCTGGCACGCTGGGTGCGGGCGTCCGTGTCCGTCCCCGGCATTCACCCGCCCGTGGTCGAGGACGGCCGGATGTACGTCGACGGCGGCCTCCTCCGGAATGTGCCGACCGATCTTGCGCGCGAGACGGGCGCCGGCTCGGTGATCGCGGTGGACCCTTCGCCTTTCCGTCGCCAGACGATTGATTCGCGCGTCGACGAGGCACCGACGGGCGTCGATTTCCTGCTGCAGTTCCTGCCGATCGTGGGCACTGGATTCCCGAGCGTCATCTCGCTCATCTATCGCGCGCTCTCGGTGGCGCAGCAGTTCCGGCAGCAGGAAAGCACGTGGCAGCCCGATCTCTGTATCGAGCCGCCGGTCGACGACTACGGCATCACCGACTACTCGCACATCAAGGAGATCGCCGAGTTCGGCTACGAAGAGACGCTACGACGCCTGGAGAGTCATGACGGATTTGACACTCCCTGAGGAGCCCGCGCTCATCCCACCCGGACGCGAGGTCGAACTTCCCGGACGCGGCACCATCTTCTTCCGCGAGTTGGGCGGCCCGCCAGGCGCACCTACGCTCATTCTGCTGCACGCCTTCGCCGCCACCGGCGGCCTCAATTGGTTCACCGCCTTCGGCCCGCTGAGCGAGCACTTCCGGATCATCGCCCCCGATCATCGCGGTCACGGCCGCGGCCTGCGGTCGAACAGCCGTTTTCGCCTCGAAGACTGCGCCGACGACGTCGCTGCGCTCGCAAGCGAACTCGGGATTCGTTCGGCCATCGTCGGTGGCTACTCTATGGGCGGGCCGATCTCGCAACTCCTGTGGCGTCGGCATCGGCCCCTCGTCCAGGGACTCGTGCTGGCCGCAACCTGCTATCGGTTCCTCCACGGCTCGCAGGCACGCGTCCTGGTGAGCTCGGCCGCCGGTGCGCTGGCCCAGGTCACCCGCCTCGCCGAGGTCGCAGCAGCCGTACCCCTGGCCGGGCTGCGCCTGCTCTTCCCGACACAGGTGCAGACATCCGGATCGCTTGGCCGATGGGGTGCGGAGGAAATCCGCGGACACAATCTCCGCTCGGTGCTGGAGGCCGGAATGGAGATCGGCTCATACAACGCGGAGCCCTGGATCGGTACCATCGACGTCCCGACTGCGGTCGTCCTGACGACCCTCGACCGTGCCGTGCCGCCGATCTGGCAACTCCGACTCGCGCGCGCGATTCCCGGCGCGACGGTACACAACGTCGCCGAGGGCCACGTCGCGTGTGGCCATGCCCTCTTCGGTCAGATCTTCGCGGAGGCTGCCATCGACGTCGCGACGCGGGTTGCCGCCCAGACGGTGCAGACGCCGACGGTCACTCCGGACGCGGCTTTCGCCTAGTCGGGGACGTGCTCATGACCGCCCAGGACCTACCGCCCATTCGGCAGATTGCGGTCGAGGAGTTGAAGGCGATGCTGGACGCCGGCACGCCGATGGAGTTCATCGACGTGCGGACGCCCGAGGAAGTAGCTATCGCCACGATTCCCGGCGCAACGCTCCTCGATGACGCGACGCTGACCCGTCTCTACGCCTTGCCGACAGACACACTCCTGGTGTTCCACTGCCACCACGGCATGCGCAGCCAGGACGCGGCACAGCATTTTCGCGGTCGTGGATTTCGCAACGTCTGCAACGTCACAGGTGGGATCGACGCCTGGTCGATGCTGATCGACGACGCAGTACCTCGGTACTAACGAACACCCTCGCAGATTCTGAAACTCCGAGAGCCAGAAGGAGCAACCTCCTGGGAAGCTCAGGCGAGGAAGGTTTCGAGGTAGGCGCGCTGCATCTTCACGAGCTCGTCGATCAGGCCGCTCGCATGCGCCGGTGACGACTCCAGCGCCAAGTCTACGATCACCACCGTGCTCTCGATCAGGCAGCGGGCGATCCGGCGTGCACGAGCCGGTGCCAACCCAGGGTTTACCCGCCGCAGCGCCTGCGCGTAGGCCCGGGCCATTCGCGCGTTGTCCCGCTGATCCAGGGCGTAAAGCTCCGGAACGGCGCGCATGGCCCTCCGGAGCGCCGCCTGCCCCGGAAGGTCCCGGAGGATCTCGAGGAGGCCGCGGGTCGCATGCTCCAGCGCTGGGCGCCAGTCTCCGTGGCCGTCGAGCCTGGCGAGCTCCGCCGCCGCCCACTGGTCCCATTCGCTCACCGCGCGCTCGCCCAGCGCCACAATCACCGCGGTTTTGTTCGGGAAGTAACGGTACACGGTGCGAACGCGCACTGCGGCCCGATCCGCGAGGAGATTCGTGTTGAAGCCCTCCACCCCGACCTCGTCGAGGAGGACGATCGCCGTGTCGAGGATGTGCTCGACGGTCTCCCGGGCCCGTGCCTGCCGGGGCATAACGCGCAGCTCGCTCGGAAAGGGACCGCTCGTTCTCGCTTGCGTCTTCTTCATACAGGGAGTATATACTCCCTTCTTGAAAATCGCCACCCCGCTCAAATCCAGGCGTCACAACGAAGGAGCCCCGTTATGAGCACCCCGGCCATCGACTTCACGAGTGCAGACCTGCTCCCCCGACACGATCGGATCGACCTCGAGCATCTCTGGAAGCGCATCGACGAAGAGGTCGAGCTTTACGTCGGGCGGACGCCCCGGAGCGCGGCGCTCTTTGACGAGGCTCGCAAGTCCATGGTGAACGGCTTGCCCAACGCCTTCTGGACGCAGTGGCGTCTCGTCGATCCCCGGACCCAGGACTTCCTGCTGCCGCATTTCTGGTACTGGGAGCGCGGCAAGAACCAGCGGGCCTGGGACGTCGATGGAAACGAATACGTGGACTACATGTTCGCCGATACGCCGACCATCTGGGGCCACGCTCCCGACGATGCCTTCACGCGCGGCATCGTCGACTTCGTCCGGACGAACAGCCTGTGCTCCATGGTCCCGAACGACGAGGCCGTCGCCACGACGCAGCTCCTCCAGAAACTGATCGACCTCAAGTACTGGTACATCACGCTGAGTGCGTCCGATTCCAACCGCAACGCGATCAACATCGCCCGTATCGTGACCCAGCGACGGAAGGTCCTGAGTCCAAACTTCGGGTACATGGGAGCGCCCGAGGAAGGCATGTTCTGGAAGCCCCATCCGAACCTTCCGCTCATGCCGCGTTGGCCCTACTACGTGCCTTCGCAGAGCGATCCGGCGGTCAAGATCGCGGAGTTCAACGATCTCGAATCGGTCGAGTCCGCCCTCAAAGACCGCGACGTCGCAATCTTCATCACCGAGCCCATGATGACCGACGGCGGCTTCGTCGTACCCCGGCCGGGCTATCTCGAAGGGGTCCAGGATCTCTGCAAGCACTACGGCACCCTCCTCCTGATCGACGAGACCCATACCCTGACGCAGGCCCCCCGCGGCATGTACACAGAGATGGGGCTCAACGCCGACATGTGGGTCTCGGGCAAGGCCATCGCTGGAGGTATCGCGTGCGGCGTCCTGGGCTTGAGCGAAGCCGTGGGCGATGCCTACGCGGCCAAGATGAACGACCTGTCGGTGCCAGGAGGAGTAGCGAGTTGCCTGGGCCAGGGCACGACGGTCAGCGCCAACCCCCTCTCGGTGCGCGCGTTGAGGCTCGCGCTCGAGCACTACTACACCGACGAGACCTACGGGAAGATGGTCGGCGCCATGGATCACCTCTGTGAGGGACTCATGCGTGTGATCGATCGTCACCAGGCGTCGTTCTCGATCACCCGGAACGGTGCTCGGATGCACCTCAACTTCGTTCCCGATGATTCCTATAACTGCTTGGACGCGGCCCGCAGTGTCGGCCTCGGCGGATATCACGAGTACTTCACGTTGTTCGCGCTCAATCGCGGCTTCATCGTGATGCCGTGGCTCAACATGCTCCTGACCTCGCCCTACACGACCGAAGAGGACAACGACCGGTTCGTCGCGATGTTCGACGAATGCGTCCACAACATGCTCGGCTGAGGAGATCTATCGTGAAAATTCCAGAGCAAGCTCTGAAGTGGATCAATCCCATCGTCATTCCCCTGCTGAACTCCCGGCTGCACGGTCTGATGAGCGGGGACGTCATGCTGCTCACCATCACGGGGCGCCGAAGTGGCCGAACCTACACTCGGCCCGTAAGTTACCGGCGGGAAGACCAGACCGTCCGTTGCTTCACGCTTCGCCACACGGGCTGGTGGAAGAACCTCCGCGGGGGTGCGGACGTTTCGATCCACGTTCGGGGTGAGACGCTACGTGGCCGCGCCGAGGCCATCCATACAGAGCCGAAGCGGGTCCGCGACGCGTTGGCCGAGTTCCTCGTGCACGTTCCCCGAGACGCGGGCTACTACCAGGTCACCATGGGGTCGAACGGCGTGCCGGATGCGACCGACCTGGAGCGCGCGGCACAGGACGTGATCCTGATCGAGATCGCGATCGGCACGCGTGCCGATGTGGCGGTCGAAAAGGCGGCCGTCGAACAGGCGCTCCGCGACTGGCTGGCCGCCAGCGAACGGCCAGGGGATGCGGGAGTGGAAGGCTACGCTTCCTTCCTGACCGAGGATGCGGTGTGGTTGCCAGCGGGTGCCCCCATCCAGGTGGGACGGGATGCTGTCATGGCGCCTCAGAAGGCACTGAGGGAACTCGAGGGCTTCTCGCTTCGCTTCCTTCCGACTCGAGTCGAGGTGTCGGCAGCAGGTGACCTGGCTTGCGGCATCGGAACGGCCGAAGTGAGCTTCACCGGCCCCGAGGGTCGCGAGGTTCGTGGGCTCGGCAAGTGGATGGACCTCTGGAGGAAACAGTCCGACGGCTCGTGGAAGTGCATAGCCGGAATGGACAACGCCGATGCGCCCGCCGAGGCGGCGGGCATGCTCAAGCTCTCGGCCGGAGCCGCCAATCCTTGAGCCTCAAAGGACTGTCGCGGATCAGCCCCCGACACAGGTTCCGGGGAGGGTCGGGGCCAGACCCAGGATAGTGAGAATCGTACAGGCATCGCGGTATTCTTCGGCCACCATCGCCCCTACGCGTCCGGTGTGGCCATTGAGGATGCAGGCGATTACTGCGTCCATCGTCAGCGCATCGTGGTCGCACGGCGGGCCAACGTCTGCCGGTGTGAACGCATCGCACTTCTTCGCCATCTGCCCTTCGGTCTTGGCGCGCGCGCGCACGATCGTTGCGCGTGCGTTGCCGACGTCGAGCGCGGCGCGACACACCGCGGCGGCACGCGTGGTTCCCTTCCCTCCGCTGAGGTCCTTGATGAAACGCTTCAAGCATTTCTCGAAGGCTTTGTGGAGGGTGGCGGCGAAGAGCCGTCCGCGGCCGGCGAGGGCCTCCTGGCAACGACGCTCGTCCTTGCTGAACGTCTGACACGCCTCGCCGATCCCTTCGAGTTCGCACGTCGGGGAACAGCAATCGCCTTCGAGCACATTGCCGTCGTCACACTGCTCGCCGCATCCGGTCTCGTGCACACCGTCGCCGCAGACATCGAGTACGCACTGGGTCTGCAGGGTCGCGAGCGCATCGACCCGCCCACACCCGAAATGAGGATCCCGGCCCGGCTCACCGAGGTCCTGGGCCCCCGCGCAAAGCGCCGCGCCAACCTGCTTGGCCGTAAGGCCCGGCTGCCACTCCCACAGCAGTGCCGCAACGCCCGCGACATGCGGAGTCGCCATGCTGGTCCCAAACAACCCGCCGTGGACGTCGCTGCTCCCCGGGTCGAGACCGAGCAGCGACAGCACGTTGTCGCCGGGAGCCGATATCTCGACATCGTCGTTGAAGGTGGAGAAGTCACTCGCCCCATCGAAGGCGTCCGTGCTGGCAACCGACAGCACGTCAGCAAAGCCTGCTGGGTAGAAGAGCGTCCCATCCCCGGAATTGCCGGCGGCCGCGATCTGCAGCACGCCGAGCGCGGACACCGCGGCGACGGCGTCCCGAAGGGCGTCGCTGAACGGCGTGAGTACGCTCATGCTCGCAATGTCCGCGCCATTCTCCGCTGCGTAGACCAGCGCCGCCATTACCTCGGATGAGGCCGCACGAAGGTCATTGTTCATGGCACGGAGGACCATCACCCGGGCTCCGTGCGCCACGCCGGCCATCAGAAGACCGTTGCCGGTCGCGGCACCACAGATCGCCGCGACGGCAGTACCATGCCCTTCTTCGTCCGACGGATCAGCATCAGGCGTGTTGGTCTCGTCGCAGGTCGGCGCCTCGGGGTTGGTCAGATCGAACCGATTACAGGTCACGAAATCCCATCCCCAGGTATCGTCGGTGAAGCCGTTGCTGTCAGTATCGGCACCGTCGAGCGCTTCGTCATCGTTCGTCCACACGGACCCCGTATCGACGTGATCACGATTCACGCCGGAGTCGATGATGGCGACAACGACGCCCTGCCCGGTTGCCTGATTCCAGGCCGCGGGCGCTTCGATGCGATGCAACGCCCACTGCCACGTCCCCCACGTAGCGTCCCGCGGATCGACCGGCTCACACCCGCCTCCGGCACACGTCAGCAGGGGATCGTCGGGAAGCGTTGCGGCCTCGCCGAGATGATCGGGGTGGGCGTAGACGACGTGCGGATCCGCCGCGAACGCCCGCGCCGCAACAGCGGGATCGACCCCGTCTTCCATTTCCAGCACCCAGATGTTGGCAAGTGCCGCCAGCGCCCCGTGCCCGCTCCCCGGCGCGCGGGGCTGCTGAGCGCCTCGCGACTGAACGGCGCCGAGTCGCGTGCGCGCCGCGGCCAACGTATCGGAAGCCGGTGCGAACAGCCGGCGCGCCCCGAGCACACCGAACCCCTGGACCAACTCGTCGAGTGTCGTATCGGGAGCCTGCGCGCGAAAGGTTCTCGACTGCAGCGCCGCGCCGACGTCACCCGAAATCACGTCGTCGAGCTTGACGATGAGTCGTCCAGCAACCACGGGACCGTTCGCGCACGCGACCTGCGGCCCAAGCACCAGCGTCGCAATGAGGAGCGCGTAGGCGGAAGTTCGAAGACCCGTAGCATTCATGGCGGTATCCGTAGCAACACGGTGTCCCTCGCAACGTTGCGCGGGACACATCGAGCACCAAAAGAGTTTCACGCCAGCGACCGCCCGACAACCGGTCTCGGACGGACTCGCGTCGGATCACTCTCATTCGCCCCGCCATGACTTGACTTGCAGCTCGTCTTTCGATAATTCTAGAAGTATCAGACTACCGAACCACGAGGAGTGCGACGATGCCAGAAACGATTCTCGTCATAGGCGGCAGCGGCATGCTTGGGGAACCTGTTGCGCGGAAACTCGTCAGTGACGGCTACGCGGTACGGCTCCTGGCGCGTGATCCGGATGCCATGCGGAGACGCTTTCCGCGCGGATTCGACGTCGTAAAGGGCGATGTCGAAGACCCCCAATCGGTCCGGCGGGCCCTCCAGGGATGCACGGGCGTTCACGTGAGCCTGATGGGGGGACCGCGCCCGGAGGACTTCGATCGCATCGAGCATCACGGCACGGCAACGGTTGCGACCGAGGCGGCCCGAGCCGGGGTGGCTCGCCTGACGTATCTCTCCGGCGCCCCGGCGCGTCCCGAGAACAGCCGCGACCCCGGCTCCAAGGCAAAGCTCGACGCCGAGGCGGCGATCCGCGCGAGTGGCGTCCCGTACACCATCTTTCAGGCCACGTGGATGATGGAGGCCCTGCCCATGTTCGTCCGAGGTCGGCGCGCCATGGTGATCGGAACCCAGAAACATCCGGTCCGGTGGATCGCGGCTGACGACTACGCCTCCATGGTGTCCCGGGCGTTCGCCACCCCGGAGGCCGCCTACAAATCGCTGTTCGTCGTCGGACCCGAGGCATACTCCAAGCCCGAAGCGCTCGCGCGCTACTGCGACACCGTCGCACCGGGTGTAAAGGTAACCTTCCTGCCCGTGTGGCTCATGTCGGCGGTCGGCCTGCTGTCGTTCGACGCCCAGCTCAAGGCCGACGTACGACGCATGGCGTTCTACGACGAGATCGGCGATGCCTTCGGCGACCCCACCGAAGCCAACGCGCTCCTCGGAACACCCGAGACGACCCTGCCGCAATGGTGCGCGGCGCGTACCGCGGTCGCTACTGCCCCTTGAAGACCGGTTTGCGCTTCTCGACGAACGATCTCGTGCCCTCGGCGGCGTCCTGCGTGTGCGCCGACATCGTCCCCGCGACGGCCTCGTAGTCGAGGATCTCGTCGAGGTTCGACGTGAGCGCCTTGTGGATGCAACGTCGGGCCAGGTCGATCGCCACACTGGGACCGGTCGCGAGCTTCTTGGCGTAGGCCATGGCCGCTGGGAGCGCCTGGCCCTCATCGACCAACTCGTCGATCAGGCCGGCGGCAAACGCATCGTCGGCACTCAGAATCTTCCCGGTCTCCACCATCATCAATGACGTCGACAGACTGGTGAGCCGAGGCAGGAAATAGGTAATGCCACAGTCGGGGGAGAATCCGAGCCGCACCATCGCAGCGCACATGCGCGCGTTCTTGTCGGCGAAGCGTCGATCACACGCCAGCGCATAGGCCAGGCCCGCACCCATCGCCGGCCCGTGGATCGCCGCGATGACCGGTTTCTCGACCTCGACGATCATGCGCGTGAACTCGGCAAACGGCCCTGCGGGGGTCTTCCGCTGGTACCGCTCGAGCACGGCTTCCGACAGACCGGGAATCCCGCGGTCGTCGCTCCCGCTCAGCCACTCGGCATCACCGCCCGAGCAGAACGATCGGCCAGAACCGGTGAGTACGATGACGCGCACTTCGTCGCGCTGTCGCAGGTCACGGAAGAGCTGCACCAGATCGGTTGCAAGCGCCCAATTGATCGCATTCAGGCGATCGGGGCGATTGAACGTGACAACCCCGACGCCCTCGTCGACCTCGAAGAGATAGTGGTCTTTGTCAGCCATGAGCCTTACTCCCCTCGTACCTGCCGCACGATCTCACGCACACGATCGTCGTCGGCGCGGAGTTCCGGTGGCAGGTCCAGCAAAACGGTGTCGTACACGCCTTCTGCCCGGGCGCGGAGGGCCGGGACGAAGTCATCGTAGGTGCCCACGACCGCAAACTCGGCAAGCATGTCGTCGGTGATCAACGCGGGCATGTCCTGCCACTTCCCTTCGACCGAGAGCTTGTGCAGCTGCATGCCGAGATCGTTCCAGCCGTGGAATTCGAGCACGGCGTGGTAGGTGCGCGTCGAGGCGTAGAAGGAAATGCGCTGCTTCAGTGCACGCTTGGCCTTCTCCACGCCCTCGTCATCTTTGCCGAGGGCAAGAAACGGCGCGCCAATGACGTTGATGTCGGAACGCGAGCGGCCAGCCTTCGTGGCCCCGCGCTCGATGATCGGGAGCACGACCTCTTTGGTCCGTTGGAAGGTGGAGATCGGATGCAAGCGCACGCCGTCGCAGAGCTCACCGGCAAGGCGCGACATGTAGGTGTTGACGGCCGCGATATAGATCGGGACCCGTGGATACTCGATCGGACCGGGATTGAAGAACGGCGCCATCATCGTGAATTTGTAGTGCTCACCTTCGAAGTAGCGTGGCTCTTTCGGATTCTGGAAGGTGTCGAACATGGCGTGCAGGCAAAGGATGTAGTCGCGTAGCCGCGGCCCCGGCGGCGCCGTCCACGGCGCGGCGTAGCGGCGCTCGTTGTGGCCTTTCACCTGCGTGCCGAGCCCGAGATTGAAGCGCCCCCGCGACAGCTGCTGCAGATCCCACGCGATCTGTGCCGTCACCATGGGGCTCCGCGGAAACGCGATGGCGACGTTCGTCCCGAGCGTAATGCGCTCGGTGTGCTCGGCCGCGATCGTGATCGGAAGATACGGATCGTGGCCCGCTTCGGGCGTCGTCGTGCCGTCGAACCCGAGTTCCTCCATCTTCCTGGAGGCGGCGGCGATACCGGTGATGGTCATCGCGCCCTGGCCCTGCCCCGCGTACTGTTCGGTCTCAGGGCCCAACATCACCGTCTCGACTTTGAATGCCACGATCGTGTCCTCTATTTGTGCGTGGGAGGCGCGACCGGGGCCGCGAGCATGCTTGAACAAACGATCGTTTAGGCTACAACAGGCCTGCGGGGAACGCCAGGAGGTCACGTGTCGACCGACAGCCAAAACGTCAGACTCGACTACGTCCCGGAGTATCTCGCCGACGACGTCAAAGAGCAGCTGCACGCCCTCACGATCGAGTCCGAACCAGAGGCCGCGCCACTCGAAGTCAACGAGTATCTCATTCGCCATTGGTGCGAGACACTCGAAGACGGCAATCCGCTCTACCTCGATCACGACTACGCGCGCTCGCAAGGCTTCGACTCGATCGTCGCGCCGCCCGGCTCCGTGATGACGACCTTCGCCATGCAGTTCCGCTGGCCGTGGCCTCCAGGCGGGCGCGAACCGGCACGCCACATCCATTTCGTCGTCAAGGAACTCCTCGATCTCCCGGTGGGCATCATCACGCAGATCGAAGTCGAGAACGGCACGCCGCTCCAGATCGGCGACCGCGTGAGCGTCAGTCAGCGGGTGGTCTCGGTGTCTCCGTGGAAAAAGACCCGCCTCGGAGAAGGACACTTCTGGACCATGGACCGGCTCTATCGGAACCAGGAGGGCGAGTTGGTCTGCCGCGAGCGGATGACCGCGTTCGGGTACGGGAGACAGGAAGGCACGCCGGTCGGCACCGCCGCGTCAAGCGGTGGCTGGAGCCCAGCGGTCGAGGACGTCATCGAGGGCGAGAAGACCGGCTACAAGCCACCTCAGTTCGTCGAGCGATTCTGGGAGGACGTTGAGGAAGGTGACGAGCTGCCGAAGCTGGTCATGCCCATCACCTTCACGCGCTGCGTGTATCTGGCGTCGGCCACCCGCGACTTCTCGCCGCAGCACTCCAATCGTGAGTACGCGCAAAGCCGCTCCAAAACCAAGGACGTCTTCGTCAACACACCGTTCAATCTCGGCATGGTCAGCCGCTACGCCACCGATTGGGGTGGGCCGCGCGCCACCGTCCGCAAGATGAAGGTCGCCATGCGCGACAACCTCTGCGCCGGCGACGAGATGATCATGACCGGCAAGATCATCCGGAAGTACGTCGAGGATGGCGACGCACGGGTCGATATCGACATCGTCGTGGCAACCCAGGACGGCCCCGTCGTTCCGTGTGGCGCAACCGTTGCGCTCCCGAGCCGCACGGGCGCGATCGCGTAGTCTGGTTGGATCGAAGGTTCTCTCTGCGCCGGAACGCGTCACCCGGCGCGCATAATAGACTTCGAAGACGATGCACTTGCCCACCGCCACCTGGGGAGACGCGCCTTGGCTCACGCCTGCCCCCCTGTCCGCCAGCGAGCCTCCGGAACAGCGATCCACGATCATCGTCGGCGCCGGACTGACGGGACTCTCGGCCGCCTACCACCTGGCCCGGCGCGGAATCGATGTCGCTGTGCTCGACGCGGAGACGATCGGCAGTGGCGCGAGCGGGCGCACCGGCGGTCTCGCACTCGAGGATACCGCGGCCGGAATACGCACGGGCGTCGGGGACTGCCTTCCGTTCCTCGCACGACTGGTCTCCGACGCGGGCATTGCGTGCGACCTTCGCCTACAGGGCTGCCGCGAGCTTGCACACGCCACCACCCCGCCACACGACACATGGGCCTGGCGCGACGACGACTCGTATCTGGTACGCCACGGAATGGTTCCCGGCGGTACGGTTGATCCAGTCGCGCTCCTGCAGGGACTCGCGCGCGCGGCCGTCGCCGCTGGAGCGACGATCCACGAGCATCATGCCGTCACCGCCATCGCGCCCGGTCGGCCAAGCACCCTCGGCGTGTCCGGCCGGACACTGACCGCCGAGCACGTCGTGCTGGCGCTGAACGCGTACACACCCACGCTCTACGAGTCGCCAAAGGCCATCCGCGCGGCCCTCACATTCGCCCTGGGCACGGCGCCGCTCCCTGACGCGGTCATCGCCGACCTCGGACTCGCCGACGGCCGCCCTTTCTACACCGCGGATACGCCGTACCTGTGGGGGCGAACACTGAGCGATGGACGGCTCGTCCTCGGCGCCGGACTGACCTTCGATCCCGACAACACGCTGCGCAGAATCGCCATCGACAAGGGCGACGCGGCACAGGCCCTCGCACGTCTCGAGACGCGAGTCCGCCGCTTCCATCCGCGCCTCGCCCGAGTCGAGATCACGCACCGCTGGGGCGGTCCGGTGGCGTTCCGCACCGACGCCGAGCCCATTGTCGGACACCACCCCGACACCGACCGGATGATCGTCACCGGCGCCTACGCCGGGCATGGCGTCGCGCTCAGCGTGCGCGTCGGTGCCCTGGTCGCCGCCGCCATCGCGGACGGGCAGGCCCTACCGCCATGGGGGGCGGTGGCGCCTCGCCCAACGACAACCTAGGACGACAATCGGGGCCGCGCTCCGACCCCGCCCGCGCTATCCGCCGTTCGTGAGAGCGCGCGCGACCAGATAGCCGTACGTCATCGCGGGACCGATCGTCCCGCCAGCGCCGGGATAGGTCGGACCCATCATCGACGCGGAACAATTCCCGACCGCGTACAGTCCAGGGATCGGCTCGCCCGACTCCTTCAGTACGCGCGCCGCGGCGTCGGTCTTGAGGCCGCCCTTCGTCCCGAGATCGCCGGCATACACCACGATGCCGTAGTAGGGCGGCGTCGTGAGCGGCGCGAGACACGGGTTCGGCTTGACCTTCTCGTCGCCGTAGTACCGATCGAACAAGCTCTCGCCACGGTGGAAGTCTGGATCCTTCCCGTTCCGCGCGTACTCGTTCATCTTCGCAACCGATGCCTCGAGCCCAGCCGGATCGACGCCGAGTTGGGCGGCGAGTCCCGCAAGAGTATCGGACTTCTTGAGATATGCGGGATCCTTCAACGCCTTCGGCAACGCCCAGTCTGGTTGCTGCGCCCCCGGCAGGAACGGTCCGCATGGGTACTTCTTCCGATAGTTCATGTCGAAGACCATGTAGGCGGGGACACATGGCGACTCGGGAGTATCGTTGGCGTACATGGCCTTGCAGATGTCGTTGTAGGGCGAGGCCTCGTTCAGGAACCGCGCCCCGCGCTTGTTGACGAAGATCGAGCCGGGAAGCCCTTTCTCGATGACGAGCATGCGCGCGCGCGTCTCGCCCGGAACGACGGTGGTGGGCCCCCACCAGGCGTCGTCCATGAGATCGACGCCCGCCCCGAGATCCATTCCCATCTGGATGATGTCGCCGGTATTGCCGGGATTGGCTGTCGTCCACTCCGCTTCCGTCGGGCCGGGCAGGTAGCGCTTGCGCATCTCGTCGTTGCTCTCGAAGCCCCCCGCGGCGAACAGCACACCTTTCTTCGCCCGGATGCGGATGGTCGCGCCGTTGCGCTCGACCACCATCCCGACGACCTTCCCATCCTCGACGACCGTCTCGCGCGCCGGCGTCTCCAACCATACCGGTATGTCGCGATCCATCAGCGAGCGTCGGAGCATGCCGATCAGCGCATTCCCGAGCGAGAGACAACGATCGCGCTTCGACTTCGCCCGACCGCCGACGTCCATCCAGTACCGGCCCATGATCCGCGTCGTCAGCTTGACCCAGCCCGGGTGCCGCGCCAACAAATGATGCGCCTCGGTGGCCGTCATCGAGACCCGCCCCATCACGAGCTCCTGCACGGCTGGCTCACGCATGCGCGCGAACTCGTCACCGAGCAAACGCGCGTCGAAATGCTCGGGCTCGACCGAACGCCCTCCGGGCTTCCCGCCCGGCGCCTCCGGATAGTAGTCGGTGTAGGTCAACATCGATTGCATGCGCAGACGTGAATGGTCGGCCATGTACTTGAGCATCCGCGGGGCTTCCTCGACGTAGAGGGTGAGCTTCTCGTCGGGCACCATCCCGCGTGTGATCGAACGCAGATACTCGAGCGCATCTTCGGCCGAGTCGTCGACGCCAGCCGCGGCCATCAAATAGTTGTTGGGGATCCAGAGCGATCCACCGGACATCGCGGACGAGCCACCGTACTGCGTGGTCTTCTCGATGATGAGGGGATCACCACCGCGGTCGCGAGCACAGAGTGCGGCGGTCATACCGCCGGCACCGGAGCCGACGATCAGAAGATCGACTGTGTGATCCCAGCGGGTTGGAGCGGTCGTCATGGCTGTCTCGTACCTCCGAACTGTGCGTATGAGGTGAATATTGCATCTATGGTTGCGTGGCAATGTGGGCGATGCGCACCCGGACCAGGCGCCAGCCATCCTGCGGGCGCACGGCCCGGGCGAGCGCCGTCGACAGGACCCGACGGGTGACGTACACGCGAACCGATGGCGACCGACGACCCACGCGACCCCGCTCCCGTACCGGCGGGCGGCCCCGACGGCGGACCGCACGACCGGGGCACGCCGGGTGCACTCGCGGGAATTCGGGTCGTCGAACTCGCGGACGAGTCGGGTGTGTATTGCGGCAAGCTGCTGGCCGACATGGGGGCGGACGTCGTCAAGGTGGAGCCGCCGGGCGGGGACGCCACGCGCGCACTGCCGCCGTTCATCGGAGACGCGCCGGGGCCGGGACGTGGCGCGTTCTTCCTCTATATGAATACGAACAAACGTGGCGTGGTCCTCGATCTCGGCAAGGACGAGGATCGGCGGCTTTTCGGCATGCTGGTCGCAGACGCGGACCTGCTCATCGAGACGACGCGCCCGGACGAGCTCGATCGCATCGGGCTCGGGTACGACGCACTCGCAGGCACGAACCCCCGGCTGGTCATGACGTCGATCACCGGCTTCGGCCAGAACGGACCGCGGCGAGATTGGGCATCGTCCGACCTGGTCGCGAGCGCGCTCGGCGGCGGCATGCACGTCACCGGCTACGCAACCGATCCGCCGGTCCGGTTGGCCGGCTCGCAGGCGCACGTCATGGCGTCCACCTATGCCGCCGTCGCAAGCATGATCGCATTGGAGCACGCGGCGCGCACCGGCGAGGGGCAGCGGGTCGACATTTCGATCCAGGATACCGTCGTCTCGACGACCCACATCTGCGGCGTTGGCAAGTGGCTCGATGACGGCATGATCGCGCGACGCTCGGGACCAGGTCTCTTCGCCTCGGTCCCATCGGGCGCCTACCGCTGCAAAGACGGTCTCGTCTACTTGATGGTGAACCGGCCGCTCCACTGGAAAGCACTCGCCGAGTGGATCCAGGAGGAAACCGGGATCGAAGAGGTCCTCGATCCGATGTTCGAAGGACCATCGTCGAACCGGATTCCGTATCGCGAGCTTCTCGACGTCTACATCGGCGATCTGGCCGAGCGCTTCACGGTGCAAGAGATGTATCACGAGGGCCAGCGCCGCCACATCGCCTTCACCCCGGTAAGCGGCATCGAAGACGTCGTGCGGGATCCGCAGCTGAAGGCGCGCCGGTTCTTCGTCGACGTTCCGCATGCCGAGGTCGGCGCGCTTCGGATGCCGGGAGCGCCCTACCGCCACGCGCTCACGCCCTGGCGCATCACGCGAGCTGCACCGAAGGTCGGGGAACACGACGATGCCATCCTCGGGAATCTGCGCCGACGCGACGAGCCCAGCGCGGTCGGCGACGCCGGTCCTCCGGCACGCCACGGCTCCGGAAGCCCTCGCGCCTTGCAGCACGTGCGCGTCGTCGAATTCACGTCGGCGATGGCGGGACCATGGGTGGGGCGGTTCATGGCGCACGCCGGCGCCGAGGTCATTCGCGTCGAGTCACGCCGCCGACCAGATGTCGTACGGCTGTACGTCCCACCGCGGACGCCCGAGCTCGGGACTCAGCCCGAGCTCTCGCCCTGGTTCACCGATTGGAACGCCGGAAAACGATTCGTCGCGCTCGATCTCACCAACGCACGGGCCGTGGAGATCGCCAAGAAGCTCGTCGCCGTCGCCGACGTCGTCGTCGAGAACCAGACGTCCGGTGTCATGGAGAAGCTCGGCCTCGGCTACGAGGCACTTCGCCGCGTACGCCCCGATCTCATAATGCTGAGCACGTCAGGCTACGGCGACAGCGGCCCCTGCGGACGGTATGTCACATGGGGACCGAACATCGAGGCGCTGTCCGGCCTGGCCCAACTCTCTGGTTTTCCAGGTCGCGATGCCACCATCACGCAGTTCGCCTATCCCGATGTCGTGAGCGCACTGCACGGGCTGTTCGCCGTCCTGTGCGCCCTCCAGCACCGACGGGTGACCGGCCGGGGTCAATACATCAACTTGTCGCAATACGAAGCGACGTGCGCAGTGCTCGGTCCGGCGTTTGTGGAGTATCTCGCCAACGGTCGGACCCCCGTGAAGGTCGCCAACGGCGCCCTCCACGCGGCACCGCACGGCTGCTACCCCACGGCCGGCGACGATGGCTGGTGTGCCATCACCGTCGCCACCGACGACGAGTGGGAACGCTTCGCTGCGGTCATCGATGTCCCGTGGGCGCGAGAGGCCCGCTTTCGAACGAGTCGCACGCGTGTGGCGAATGCCAGCGCCCTCGACGCGCTCGTCGGAACCTGGACGAGCACCCGAACCGCTCACGCGGCGGCGGAGGTCCTACAAGGGGCCGGCATCGCCGCTGGCGCCGTCCAGCACGTCGCGGATCTGATGCAACACGATCCGCAGCTCGCCGCCCGCCATCTGTTCGAGAAGCTGCCCCATCTCGCCAAGGGCACGGCGACAGCGACGGGGGTCCCCCTCGGTCTCACCCGGACGCCGGGATCTTCGGGACGCACAGGGGCCCGGGTCGGCGAGGACAACACCTACGTTTTCGGCAAGCTTCTGGGAATGTCCGCAACCGAGATCGCTGACGCGGAGTCGGCGGGCGCCATCGAGCACACCCCTGAACGAACGAGAGGAGACAGCAATGAGTGATCCAACCGCCGACCCGGCGAACCTGCAGCGCGCGGTACGACGCCTGACGGATCTCGAGGAGATTCGCGAACTCGCTCACCGTTACGCACACTGCGTCTGGCAGCTCGACATCTCGGGCGCCGTCGACTTGTTCACCGAGGACGGCATCATGGATACCGGCGATCGTCCGCCCATTGTGGGACGCCAGGACCTCCTGGAGACCTACGAGCGGATGCTCGGCACCGCACAGTTCCACCCTTTCGTGCACAGCCACGTGATCGAGATCGATGGCGACACCGCAACCGGCACTTGCTACCTCGATCTCCGCGCCGCGGTCGAGGGCAAGAGCATGGTCGGCTCCGGGTGGTACGAGGATCAGTACGTGCGCACGGCCAAGGGCTGGAAGTTCAAGATTCGCACCCTCAAGATGCGCTATTTCGTCCCGCTCGAGGACGGCTGGGCGGACGCGGAGACAGTCGCGCTCCCGCCGGACCCTGCTACCGCGTAGCCGGCAACGAGAGGTGGGGGGGGGCGG